>Ga0206677_10003655_pt1 | contig 12851 bp, 6 predicted proteins | sample M130m12015metaG_FD_155475 | JGI IMG/M metagenome (GOLD analysis project Ga0206677, IMG submission 155475) | Ammonia-oxidizing marine archaeal communities from Monterey Bay, California, United States - M1 30m 12015 | ecosystem: Environmental > Aquatic > Marine > Intertidal zone | place: USA... | reverse complement strand
GTAAATATTTCGAATTTCTTCATTTTCAAAAACCTTGTGTTGCATGGCTTTTTCAACGTTTAGAATTTTTCCTCTCAGGGGTAATATTGCTTGAAAGTTTCGGTCTCTTCCTTGCTTTGCTGTACCCCCTGCCGAGTCTCCCTCGACCAAAAACACTTCGCATTGAGCTGGATCTTGCTCAGAACAATCGGATAATTTCCCTGGAAGACCACCCCCTGTCATTACTGTTTTGCGCTGAACCATTTCTCGAGCTTTACGAGCCGCATGACGCGCTTGAGCTGCTAGAATAACTTTTTGAACAATAATTTTAGCATCGTTTGGATGTTCTTCAAGGTAGTTTTCTAACATTTCTGAAACTGCCTGAGATACTGCTGAAGTAACCTCTCTGTTTCCTAGTTTTGTCTTGGTTTGTCCTTCGAACTGTGGTTCTGCAACCTTAACTGAAACTATTGCTGTTAACCCTTCACGAAAATCATCACCACTAATTTCAAATTTTAATTTATCCAACAAGCCTGAACCGTCTGCATACTTCTTTAGGGTGGATGTCAAACCTCTTCTAAAACCAGCAAGGTGTGTTCCTCCCTCGTGGGTATTGATGTTGTTTACATAAGAATGAAGATTTTCTGAATATGAGGTGTTGTAAATCATAGCAACCTCAACTGGAATGTTGTTTTTCTCTCCTTCTATTGAAATTACATCTTCAATGATGGACTCTCTAGAAGTGTCTAAAAAACGAATAAATTCTTTGAGTCCCTCTTTGGAATGAAATACATCATTGATAAAAGCTCCTTTATCATCTTTATTTCTCCGATCTTCAAGAGTTATAGTAATTCCTTTGTTTAAGTAAGATAACTCTCGCATTCTGTTTGCTAGAGTTTCATAACTGTATTCTAAGACCTGTTGAAATATTTCTGGATCAGGTTTGAATCTTACTATGGTTCCTCTTTTATCAGAGGTTCCTACCTCTTGAACTGGCGAAACTGGTTTTCCTCTCTTGTAAACTTGCTCAAAGGTTTTTCCATCGTGAAAAACAGTTGCAGTAAGTTCTTCTGAAAGGGCATTAACACATGAAACACCAACCCCATGAAGTCCTCCAGAAACTTTGTACGAATCTTTATCAAATTTTCCTCCAGCTCCAATTTTGGTCATAACAACCTCTAGGGCAGAAACTCCCTCTTTTTTGTGGATTCCTACAGGAATACCTCGGCCGTTATCTTCGGTAGTAATCGAATTGTCTTCGTTTATTATTACCGAGATTTTGTCACAATGTCCTGCTAAGGCTTCATCTATTGAGTTGTCAACTACTTCATAAACAAGGTGATGTAATCCTCGAACGCCCACATCTCCAATGTACATTGAAGGACGCATTCTAACATGCTCCATCCCCTCTAGGGCTTGAATGCTATCTGCTGAATATTGTTGTTTTTTAGCTTCTTCGCTCATTGTTTAGTTTAGTTTAAAATCATACAGATTTCTGTACTTTCAAATATACGAAAACAGGGTTAGTATTTAAAATGAAACCCCTTGCCAAAGGCTTGAAGTTATTAACATTTTATGCTAAAAACTAATCTCAAATTCAACGAAAATTAATGTGTAAGAAGCAGTATTTTAAATACCAAATTTTTTGAGGTATTAATAGGCGTCATCATGAACTTTGGCGACTGCTCTCCCGCTTGGGTCATTCATGTTTTTAAAAGCCTCATCCCATTCCAAAGCAATTGGAGTACTACAGGCCACTGAGGGTACAGATGGAACGCTTAAAGCCGCTGTTTCGCTGGGAAAATGTTCTTCAAAAATGGATCGATAATAAAATTCTTCTTTGTTTTGAGGAGTTTGTACTGGAAACTTAAAATGTGCGTTTTGCATTTGCTCATCCGTAACATTCTTTTCAACAACCTCTTTCAAAGTGTCGATCCAATCATAACCAACCCCATCAGAGAATTGTTCTTTTTGTCTCCACGCCACACTTTCTGGAAGATATTGCTCAAATGCTTTGCGAATTACCCACTTTTCCATGCGATCAGAAGTAATCATCTTATCCTTTGGATTTATACGCATTGCAACATCCATAAACTCTTTATCCAAAAAAGGAACTCTACCCTCGATTCCCCACGATGCCAGTGATTTGTTGGCTCGCAAACAATCGTATTGATGTAATTTATCTAATTTTCGAACGGTTTCCTCATGAAAATCTTTAGCAGTAGGCGCTTTGTGGAAATACAAATATCCTCCAAACAACTCATCTGCTCCCTCACCAGAAAGGACCATTTTGATTCCGAGAGCTTTTATTGCACGGGCCATCAAATACATGGGAGTTGAAGCACGGATAGTAGTAATATCGTACGTTTCTAAATGATAAACAACATCTCGAATTGCATCCAATCCTTCTTGAATGGTAAACTTGACTTCATGATGAACCGTATCGATGTGTTTGGCTACTTTGGCCGCAGCTTCCAGATCAGGAGAGCCTTCTAGTCCAACAGCAAAGGAGTGTAGTTGGGGCCACCAAGCAGCTTGATCATCATCCGCTTCAATCCTTTTGGCAGCATACAGTTTGGCCAAAGCTGAAGTTACTGAAGAGTCCAAACCACCAGAAAGTAAAACCCCGTAGGGTACATCACTCATGAGCTGGCGACGAACCGCTGCTGCTAACGAATCGTGAAGGTCTTCTATTTTAGTGTCATTTTCTTTAACAGAATCATAATCCATCCAATCCCGAGAATACCAGCTTGTTGGAGCATCTGAACTGCTGGTCAAGTAATGCCCCGGAGGAAATAACTCAATTTTAGTACAAACTCCTTCAAGTGCTTTTAATTCTGAAGCAACATAAAAAGTTCCATTTTGATCCCATCCCATGTACAAAGGAATAATTCCCATATGATCACGAGAGATAAAATACTCATCTTTATGGGTATCATACAATGCAAATCCAAAAATACCATTCATTTCATCAATGAAATTTGGTCCTTTTTCTTGGTAGAGTGCTAAAATAATTTCGCAATCTGATGCTGTTTGAAATTCATATTTTCCATTCAACTCAGCGCGAAGTTCTTTGTGATTGTAAATTTCACCATTTGCAGCAAGAACATAACGCCCATCTGCACTAAATAATGGTTGATTTCCTGAGGTAGGATCAACAATAGCCAATCGCTCGTGAGCCATTACGGTTTTATCATTAGAAAATATTCCACTCCAATCGGGACCCCGATGGCGTATGTTTTTAGACATATTCAAAACCTGACTACGTAAATCTTCCGAAGGTTGTTTCAATTCAAAGGCACAAACAATACCGCACATAATTATTAATTTTAGGCAAATATAAATTAAGATTAATTAATGTAAATTCAAATGCCTTTTTTAATTAAAAATTTAAACTAAAAAAAGTTTTTAGATTTAAAAAATAAATTCTCTTATTGGTTTTTCTGCAATAATGCTAAGAATATTTAGTTACTTAATTATTGGGTTTTTGGTAAACTATATCTCCGTTTAAAATAGTAGCAACTACGTTTACCTCTGGAACTGCATCAATTCTGATATCCATGATGTCTTTTTGTAAAATTACCATATCTGCCATTTTACCAATTTCAATACTTCCCTTAATTTTTTCTTCAAAATTGGCATAAGCTGCCCAAATGGTCATTCCTTTAAGAGCCTCCATTCTGGTTAATGCGTCCTCGGTCTGAAAACCACCCTCAGGAAGTTGATTTTCTGTAGTTCTGGCCACAGCTGCATAAAATGTTTTTAAAGGACTTACGTGTTCTACAGGAAAATCTGTTCCCAATGCAATTTTTCCTGACCAGTCCAATAAACTTTTGTAGGCATATGCTGTTTGAATTCGCTCCTCTCCCAATCGTTCGTCAGCCCAAAACATATCACTTGTTGCATGTGTGGGTTGGATCGATGGAATAATTTTATTTCCGAACGCTTCTCTGTCTTTTCGAGAAACCACTTGAGCGTGTTCAATTCTCCAACGGGGATCTGGATCGATAGTTAATGCCTTTTTGTAAGCCTTTAACACCTCATGATTTGCTGCATCCCCAATCGCATGGGTATTCATTTGAAATCGTTTTTTAGCTAAAACAAAAGCTAACTTTTCTATTTCATCAACAGCAGTTACAAATGATCCTCTGTTGCCTTTATCATCAGAATAATCATTTTTTAGAGCAGCACCTCTACTCCCTAATGCACCATCAGCATAAACTTTTACAGAACGAACATTTAAATATGGGGTTTGTGTTGGACCTTTCTCTAAGTAATAATCTAGGTTGTCAGGAGTATTGCTTATCATTCCGTAAACTCGAATGTCAAGAATTCCTTTTCTCTGTAAACTGTCTATCAATTGCAGTTGTTCTTTATCAAGTCCAGCGTCATCCACAGTTGTCAAACCATTTTCAAAACAAATTTTTTGAGCTGCCAACAAAGCTTGAGTTTGTTGGTCAATTGAAGGCTTTGGTAGTGCCTCATAAACTTGATCCATTGCATTGTCAATCAAAACTCCAGTTAAAGCACCATTTTTGCGAACAACAACCCCACCTTCAACTTCCGTAGAAAGATCAATTCCTGCTAGATCCAAAGTAAATTGATTTACAAGAAGAGCATGTCCATCAACTCGTTTTAAGGCTATGATTTGATCGGAAAAAAGCTCATCCAATTTATATTTTGTTGGATAGGTTTTTACCTCCCAATCATTTTGATCCCAACCTTGTCCCAAAATAGGAACACCTGGGTTTGATTTGGAATAACCTTTTATTCTTTCAATAACTTCATCAAAACTAAGAGTGCCCGTTAGATCTAATTGTTGCTGCAACAAACCAAAATTGTAAAAATGGCAGTGCGCATCAATGAAACCGGGATAAACTGAGAAGCCTTTGAGGTCAATAGTAAATTTTGAGGTGTACTGATTCAGTAGTTCGTCTCCACCTACAGCAATAAAAACTCCATTTTTCACTGCAGCTGCAGTTACTACATCAAAATTTTGATTTACGGTGTAAATCTTTGCATTATGAATAATTAAATCCGCCTCCGGGGACTGACAAGAAAGAAATAGTACAAAACTGAATAATAATATCGAAGCTTTTTTCATTTGCAAAATTTAGGAGCAAATGTAAACTAAAAGTAAGAGGTTGTCAAGGACGTATGTTTAGAAATTTTAAATAAGGTTTTGATTGTTAGATTTGGTCTCCCTGCTTAGATTCGTTGAAGAGCACTATCTTTTACACTATAAAGAGAAGCTAAATCAGCTTGTGTTAAACTATTTTTCTTTCTTAAATATTTAATCTGCTTGCCTTCATTAATTTGAGCATCGTTCCTTTCAGAGTTATTCATAGACAGATTGATTTCTAATTCTAAAATAAATCAAAATAAGGAATTTTCGCACAACATACTTGTTGGAACACTTAGGCACGTCTGTATCACCCATGAAATTAATGATAATGGATAATCAATATTTGAAAATTTATTTATTAAAATTAGGAAAAATTATTTGTTAAAAATTTAAATCAAAATTATATCGGATTCCTGTGAGAAACCTGGCACCATAAACCTGATAATTTGCCCAATGAAATTGTTTTGCATTAAAAATATTTTCCGCTTTAAAATAAACATCCCATCGATCATTCAATTGATAAGTTAATTTAACTTCTGCATCCACAAAGGATGGTAGTTCAATAATTTTATGAGCTGCGGATAGTGATTGATTATTGAAAATGTCTTGAAATGAATGTTCTCTAGCTCCCCAGAAAATGATATTTGTTTGCAAGAATATTTTTTGCCAAATGTTAATGTTCGTATTGAATTTGAATTGCAATCCAGGTAAATTTAATGGTTCTGTTTCGTCTGCAAGAGAATAATCTCTCCAATGTGCCTTAAAGGATAGAGAGCCACCATTTTTGAATGCTGCCATTACAGATGCATCAAAGCCGAGGGTTTCCATTTCTTTGTAAATTACCTCAAAAGTATTTCCATAGCGAAAAGCTGTGTAATCCGAATTCCTATTATCCAGACCAAAACTTCTAAAAAGTGGAGTATTTTCTGATTTTTGATAATAAGCATTCATTGTAAATTCCCAGCCTGCTACAAGCTTTGTTCGAGTTCCTAATTGAAAAGCGTAAGGGATATGCGTTTTTTCCAAAACTATTGCAGGTGCAGTGTAGGGGTTTTGATCTGAGAAATTTCTGAAGCTGTTCTGGCTCAATTCACCAGACACTTTCAGAAAAGGTGTGAAATTACCTTTTTTGGGCTTGAAAGATAAATCGAGAATGGGAAGAACAAAGATGTTCTGATCCTCAAAATCGTCTCCAAATCCATAAGCTGCTTTAGCTCCAATTTTAAATTTAAAACGATTTTTACCCGAGCTTAAAGAAAGTTCCATTTGAGAAACGCCTGATGCAAAAGCAGAGGGGGTATTGAATAAATAATCTGCAGCAAATTCGTTGTTAATGTATTGTACAGATGGAACTGCATTCACAAAAAAAGACCCTATTGGTAGCTGAAGTTTTGTGTTGAGTTCAATCTGCAGTTCATTGGTATTGAAGCTATCGGTGGTCAAATGGGCGGTAATATCCGCTTTCTTTAAAACAATATTGTACCATTGCCATTGTGATTTTAAAGACAAATAATTGATTTGTTGCTTGGGATCTAAAAAACGTAAAACAAGATCATCTTCAATGGGGTCTTGAGTTCCATAAAGATTAAACGCATGACTTCTAAAAGATAATTGCGAACTTGATGCAATCGTATTAGAATCATGCTGATACCCTAGATGAACTAGGGTGGCATTTTGTTGAGTTGTGAGCTCTTGGTAAGGTAAATCTTTGAAAAAACCATTAAAACGCATCAGCCAACTTACTTTTTGACGGCGATCCAAATCAATTTGAGCAGAATGATCCATCGAAAGATTATTGAAATTCCCAAATGCAGTACTTACAGTTGCGTTGTATTTAGGGGCACTTTTCTTTTTTTGTAGCACCCTAGCAGAGCCTTTTGATGGAATAAAAGTAGAGGCTACTGGAACAGAAAAAATAGAATAACGCACAACGCTCTTTTCTTTTCTAATTGAATCAATAACCGAAGGCTGTACTCTAATTTTAAAAACCTCTGACAGGCTGGGTGTGTATGACTTGATTACGGTTACTTCCTGAATACTCAAATCATTTTCTTTCTCTTGTCCATAAAAAATAGTGAAACTAGAAAGCAACCCAACCCAAAGGCAGGCCTTTAGGTATTTGTTAGTTTTTTTCATTTTCTTCTTTCACGTTAATGGATGAATTGTTTTGAGCTTCTATTGCCTTTATGTTATCCAAGTCTGACTGAGCTTGTTTTATGATTTTGGGAAATTGAGTAAAGTTGGTTAAAATTGATTCCAAAATAAAAGAGGCTTGAAATGCATCGTCTAATTGATAAAAATTCTGAGACATTAACAATAAGCTTTTGGCGTTCCATTCTGGGAAATTTCCAAAGTCTTTAGCTATTTTTTCGATCAACTGATTCGAACCTTCATAGTCATAAATCAGATGCTTTTGCTTTGCATTGAAATACAATGCCTCAACTGCCAGAGCGGCATCGGGAGCATTTTCGAGAACAGCATAAGCTTCACTGGCTTTTTTGCTATCCTTGAGAACTACAGCCGAACGAGCTAAAACACGGTACGCATCCCACTTAATTTTTGGAACCAAAGACTTTAATTGCAGTATTTTTTGTGCATAAGTTATTGCTTCCAAAAATTCTTCTTGTTCATAGTAAAGCTGCATTAAATTAAATAAAGCATAACGTTTGTTTTCATCAAATTGAGCAATATCCTCTAAAGTTTTCCAATAGCGAAGAGCCGAAGGCGCAAGCTCGTTGTTTACCAATGCCTGGGTTATTCGGACTAAGGATTGCTCTGAATATTCATTTGTTGGTTGATCTATGACACGCTTGTAAAACTCTACCGCTGATTCCCATTTAGCATCCTGAAAATTAAGCTCAGCAAACAAAAACTGAGCCTGTAACTGATTGGCTCCGTTTGGATATTGGTTTAGGTAAGAGGAAAATGCTTTTAACGCTGCTTTTTTCTTGTTTTCATTGAACAATCGTTCAGCAGATCTGAAAGAAGCTCGTTCCAATTCGTTTTCTTCGATAGTCACTCCATCCAGTTGTTTTACCCAAGAAGCAAAAACATCAACAGTTGCTAAATCTATTGAAATCTCTTTGGCGGTTTTTAACGCTTGTTGCGCCACTTCTTCGTTTGGATACTCAAGAACCAATTTTTGTAAAACTAACATGGATTCTTCAAGCGATTCTGAGTTGTACAAAATCAAGCCTTTATTCAGAAAAGAACGAGATCGATAAGGACTTTTGGGAAAGTTATTGATTAAAAAGTCGTAGGTTTTGATAGCTTGATCCGTATTTTTTTCTCGGGTGTAAGCAGAAGCCAACTCGAAATACGTATCATCCAACAAGGACGTTTTTGGATAATCAGTGATCAATCGATTTAAAGCTTCTATTTTTTTAAGGTTTCGATCTACAAAACCATAACTCAAGGCTTTTTGATAAAGTGCATACATCCCTTTTTGGGTGTCTAGCTCGATGGCTTTTTCATACGACTCCATAGCTGGCCAATATTTACCCAGTACAAAATCGCTATCTCCCATTCGCAAGAACGAATCTCGCTTGTATGACGCATTCGGAGTTGATCCCTGCAAATACTGTTCAAAGGAATTGCGTGCAGCTTCGTAATTTTTTAATTTGAAGTATGCATATGCTATGTGATAATTCAACGTTTCAAAACCAGAAACTTTTTGAGCATAAGGATGTCTCTTAAAAAACTTTAAATCCTTAATAACTTCCTCAAAATTATTGTTTTCATACTTTGCCAATGCAGACCAATACAAGCAATTCGCTTCGATGATAGGGTCTATTTTCTTTTTTAGAGATCGGTCAAAAAAAGTAATCGACTCTTCAAAAGTTCCGTTTCGAAACAGGGCTATTGCTTTCATGTAATTCAATTTCTGCAATGCTCCATTGTATTGACTGCCTGTTTTTTTCTCTAAAATTTTTAATGCACCATCATAATTTCTAGAATTTACATAAGAATCAATTAATAATTTCTCAATTTCGGTAACTGCCTTATTTTTGGGATATTGATCTAAAAATGATGATAATACCAAAGAGGTGTTTTCGTATGCATTTCCGATTTCATAACTCAGTCGAGCATAATTCAAAAAAGCATCTTCTTTTATTACCAAATCAAACTTAAATGAGGATGCACTTTTAAAAGCGTTGAGTGCCTCCGTTTTTTTATCGGTTTTGAGGTAGCAATCTGCTAAATGATAATATGCATTTTGAGTTACCGCATCATTACCAGAAATGATTTTGTTGAATTGCATGATGGCTTTCTCATAATCACCCAATCGGTAATAGGTGTAGCCCAATTGATAAAAATCAGTATTGGACCATCTCCCCTTTTTACCTTTGTACACCTCCAAATAAGGCAGTGCAGACCGATAATCTTCTAAATTAAAATAACTTTCGCCAATAATCTTTGAAAGCTCAGAAGTTTGATTTTCGTTTGCGTTAATCAAACTTTTCCTTGCCAAAGCAATTGCTTTTTCAAAACGACCAAGATTAAAATTCATATCTGCTTGAAAATAACCCACCGTGGTATCTCCTTTTTGGGTTGTAACTTTATTGAAATTTTCAATGGCTGCATCATAATCATCAAGCTGATAAGCAATGTATCCTAGGTAGTAACTTACGTCGTATTGATACTTGGGCACATTTTCGATTTTTTGAAATAATTGCTCTGCTTCCTTAAATCTTTTGATTGTAAAAAGCGTATATGCTTTATTGAAATAATATTCATTTCTTTTGGTAGAGGCGACATCGGTGTCTTTGATTTTGCTGAACCATTTGAGTGCATAAGTGTATTTACCATTCAAAAAGTAATAGGAAGCCAAATCATAATAAGCTGTTTCTGTCAGATAACTTGTTGGGTTATCGATCATAAAACCGGATAATTTTTTTTCGGAACCCGGTCGATTCAATCTTAAATCTGTTGAAATTTTGTAAAAATCAGCTGCTGTAGTTTGGGGTCTTAGACTGGGATAAAAATCTACTAGATTGAAATATTGATTTGCTTGAGCAAAATTATCCGAGGCATAATAATATGAGGATTCTGAGGATGGTACTTTGTTTAAACCCAGTTGAGACCAAAGGGGTAAAAATGAGGTTGCCAAAAAAACTAAAGTTAAAATTGTGATTTTATTTTCTTGGGTTTGCTTCATTTGGAACAAAATTAACTCTAAGTTCTTCTTTTTAAAACGTTAGAACCTTTTTAAACGTATAAATTATGAAAAAAATTTCTGTTAAAACTTTTTGTTCCTATTTTTACAAGACTTAACAGAATAATTTTAATACACAACAAAAATTGATCAATCACAAACTCCTATGAATCTTCCCTTAGTTCAGTTTAAAAATGTTACCATCAACCAAAACAAACAAACCATCTTGAGTGATGTAAACATTGAGGTTGAATCTGGTGAGTTTGTTTTTTTAATTGGAAAAACTGGTACTGGAAAAAGTAGCTTAATCAAAACTCTTTATGCCGATCTTCCGCTGTCCAATGGAACAGCACGTGTTTCAGATTTTGACCTTGGTAAAATCAAACAAAAACAAATTCCTTTTTTGAGACGAAAACTGGGGGTCGTTTTTCAAGATTTCAAACTGCTCAATGATCGATCTATTTTTGAAAATCTAAGTTTTGTTCTCAAGGCTACTGGCTGGAAAGACAAAATAAAAATAAAAAATCGAATTGAAGAAGTTCTTGCATCGCTAGGTGTTGACGGGATTTCTCATAAATATGTTTTTGAATTATCTGGTGGAGAGCAACAAAGAGTTGCCATAGCACGAGCTTTACTAAACTCTCCCGAACTCATTATTGCGGACGAACCCACTGGAAATCTCGACCCTCAAACAAGTCTTGAAATCATGGAAGTCTTTAGAGGTTTACATCAAAAAGGAATGACCATCATAATGGCCACACACGACTACAATATGATCGTTAAATTTCCTGGGAAAATTTTTCGTTGTGATGAAGGAAAAATTTATGAAGTGGTTCAAAAATAAAACCTAATGAAGATCATTAGGTTTGTTCAGATAATTTTAAAAGGATTGTTCTATTTTCCTGACATTCGTTTACGCTCATTTTCATCGAGATAAACTTTTCGCAAACGCAAATGCTTTGGAGTAACCTCAACATACTCGTCTGCTTGAATGTATTCTAAAGCTTCTTCCAATGAAAATTTTATTGGGGGAGCTAAACGAACTTTATCGTCATTCCCTGATGAACGAACATTGGATAGTTTTTTGGTTTTGGTAACGTTGACTACCATATCATCGGCTCTAGAATTTTCACCTATCACTTGACCTGTGTAAATGTCTTCGTTCGGTGCTACAAAGAATTTTCCGCGCTCCTGAAGTTTATCAAGCGAATACGGGATTGCATTTCCTTTTTCCATAGAAATAAGTGAGCCGCTATTTCGCCCCGGAATTTCTCCACGATAGGGTTGAAATTCTTTAAATCTATGATTCATTATGGCTTCACCAGCAGTGGCAGTAAGCAGTTGGTTTCGCAAGCCAATAATTCCTCTGGAAGGCATCAAAAACTCACAGACCATTCTTTCTCCTTTTGGTTGCATGCTCAACATCTCCCCTTTTCTGAGCGTTACCATTTCGATTGCTTTACCCGACACATGCTCTGGTAAATCAATGGTCAACTCTTCAATTGGCTCATGTTTTTCACCGTCAATCTCTTTAATTATTACTTGGGGTTGACCGATTTGAAGTTCGTATCCCTCTCTCCTCATCGTTTCGATCAAGACTGATAAATGAAGAACTCCACGACCGAAAACGATGAATTTGTCAGCAGAGTTGGTTTCCTCTAAACGCATTGCTAAATTTCGTTCCAATTCTTTTTCTAAACGATCCTTGATGTGTCTTGAGGTTACAAATTTTCCATCCTTTCCAAAGAAAGGTGAATCGTTGATCGTAAAAAGCATGCTCATTGTAGGTTCATCAATAGCAATAGTTGGTAGTGCTTCGGGATCTTGAGCATCAGCAACGGTATCACCAATCTCAAAATCTTCTAAACCGATAATTGCGCAAATATCTCCAGCTTTAACTTCGTCTACAATTTTTCTTCCCAAGCCATCAAATAAGTTCAATTCCTTGATTTTCGCTTTGGATATCCCCCCTTCTCTGTTAACAAGACTAACCTGCATGTTGGATTTTAGGGTTCCTCTTTGTAAACGACCAATTGCTATTCTTCCTGTGTAAGAAGAAAAGTCCAAAGAGGTAATCAACATCTGGGGGGAGCCCTCCTCTACCTTGGGACTTGGAACATGTTCCAGTACCATATCCAAAAGAGGTTCAACGTTGTCTGTTTGTTTCTTCCAATCATCGCTCATCCAATTGTTCTTTGCAGAACCGTAAACTGTTGGAAAATCTAACTGCCATTCCTCTGCACCCAATTCGAACATCAAATCAAAAACAGATTCGTGTACTTCTTCGGGGGTGCAATTTTCTTTATCTACTTTGTTGACAACAACGATGGGCTTTAACTTCAAATCAATTGCTTTTTGAAGAACAAAGCGCGTTTGTGGCATTGGACCTTCAAAAGCATCAACGAGGAGTAAAACTCCATCGGCCATATTGAGAACGCGTTCAACTTCTCCACCAAAATCGGCGTGACCTGGAGTGTCGATGATGTTAATTTTTGTGTCTTTGTAGGTTACCGAAATGTTTTTTGAGAGAATCGTAATGCCTCGTTCTCGCTCCAAATCATTATTGTCCAGAATTAAATCCCCTGTATTTTG
>Ga0206677_10003652_pt1 | contig 12857 bp, 10 predicted proteins | sample M130m12015metaG_FD_155475 | JGI IMG/M metagenome (GOLD analysis project Ga0206677, IMG submission 155475) | Ammonia-oxidizing marine archaeal communities from Monterey Bay, California, United States - M1 30m 12015 | ecosystem: Environmental > Aquatic > Marine > Intertidal zone | place: USA... | reverse complement strand
TCATTTCAACAACCGTGTAGACGCTGTTCTCGTTGCCGTTTTCATGTCCATATGCTAAGACCCTCACGTTACGTTGTAGCCTCATGGCCTCGTTTGAATCGAATGCTTTCTTCCAGACTTCGTAACCTTTGGTCACGTTGAACTTTGTAATCACAATCACTTCTGAACCACCATAGGAATCATCACTTCAACTGGCTTATATGTACCATGCAGTTTCAACTCAGATACCATGATATCTACATTGGAATCTTTCTCATTCATACGAAAGAATGGCCCCGTGACGAGGTCGATCTGAAGACCAAAAGAACGGGCTTCCAGTTTCCGTCCATCAGTTCAATCCTTCGAGAATCGCAGGCAGAATCTCCCCTGCTTTCCCAAGGTGGATTTCATCAAAGTCATCAGCGTTCATGGGTTCTTCGAGGTTCACCAACATGGTGGTCGCGCCTGCCGCGTTTGCGACATTCACCAATCCAGCAGCAGGATAGACATGCCCCGAACTACCGATGACGATGAACAAATCTGATGCCTCGACGGCAGCGTAAATCGCATCCATTTGCATTGGCATCTCCCCAAACCATACGATGTCTGGGCGAAGGCGTTGTGCTGTTTCACAGCACTGGCAAAGAAGAAAATCGTCGCCAAGATCGGCCTCTGCCATCCGCACCTCATCGCGACCGCTTTGCTCACAGCGAAGCGTCTCAAGGCGTCCATGCATGTGAATGACGTTTTCATTGCCACCTCGTTCATGCAAATCATCGACGTTCTGTGTGATTAAGGTGAAGTGTTTTGTTTGATGTTCGAATGATGCAAGGGCACGATGAGCAGCGTTTGGCTCCACTTCGAGTAACTGACGACGCCTGGCCTGATAAAATCGCCAAACGAGAACGGGGTCAGCAATCCATGCCTGGGGTGTGGCGACGTCTTCGATTCGATGTTCTTCCCACAAACCATCACCATCGCGATACGTGCGAATTCCAGATTCTGCAGAAATGCCTGCGCCCGTCAAGACCACTACCCGCTGCTGTGCCATAGAGGCCACTCTCTGCGATGGTATTTGAAGGTGGAATCAGGTTTCGAGGCTGATTTGGTACAGCGCACCGCCACTGCCAAAGGTCGCATAATAGAGTGAACCATCTGGTGCAAAGGCAAGGGGGAGGGGCGTTCCAAGATCCGTTGCAAACCTCGTAATTTTTGAAGTCCACATCTCTGATGGTTCGGATGCATTTTCATCACCTGTTGGTATGAAATCGATGCGAAGGATTTCATGGCCTTGGGGCAGAATCGTGTTCCATGAGCCATACACGGTTGTGTACACTGTAAAGCCTGCACCTTCGCTGGCGTTCAAACCCGGAAGGGTCGAATGGTCGGGCCGAAGGGCCAGTCCGTTCATCGAAGTATGCGGCGTCCATCGCGCCACAGGCGCAAGTGTACCCTCTGGCACCGGGTGTTCGGGATCGTCGTCAGGCCAACCATAGGCCGCCCCCTCGACGAGAAGGTTCAGTTCCTCATCCGGGTGGTCGCCTTCCCAATCTCTGCCGTTATCGCTGAAGATGTAACCTGCACCATCGACCCAAACGCCGTCGAAAGAATTGCGCACCCCTGATGCGAGAACACCGTGCTCACCGTTCGTTGGATCGACCCATAGCAGCGCTGCATTCCGTTCGTCAGATTCTTCGCACACATTGCATGTTGAACCGCTATGCCAGATCAGCGTGCCATTTGGAAAGGCGTTGATGGCATTGGTTTGGTGGTTTCCGCTTGGCACATCATCGATGAGCACTGTTCGATCATCGAATGTCCAATTGCTTCGGGTGTACTTCGCCAACGTTCCTTCTTCAGAAACGAACATGTGCTCTGCAGTGAGGTGGACATCGTGTGGATGATTAAGTCCAGAAATTAACATCGTTTCAGAAAAGCCATCGGTTGCATCGAGCAAGAGGATTCGTCCCCCGTCTCGGTCGCACATCAGCAATTCAGTGGCACTCACCCATTCGAGGCACGTTGGCCCACCAAAACCAGAAGCGACTTTCTCAACGGTGTAACCATCCTGAGCTTCGGCGTTCAGGGGATCGGCATAAGGGTAGATTTCTCGTGCAACGAGAAGAAAAAACAGCAGCAACACGACGGGGGTGCTGTGCTTCCATAGGCCCATGGATTTTGCAAGAAGAGAGCCTGTATCAACCCTTTGAGGGAAAACATCCAGAAGATCTGGTCATAGTTTAGCCATGTGCGCCTCGCAATCTGCAAGGCGGGTTCGAGCTATTTTGTTGTCGGGATCTTGCGCAAGAACTGCAAGCCATGCGGTTTCTGCTTCTTCGAAGCGCTCGGCTTGATGGTGGATGGCTGCAATTTTGAGGCGGGAGTCGAGGTGCTTTCCATCGCAGCGAACTGCGGCTTGGAAATCATCCAAGGCGTTTTCGTTGCGCCCGATGTGGAGGTACATCATGCCCCGTTGATACCATGCAAGTGCATAATTTGGTTGCAGGCGAATGGCTTCGTTGAGTGGCGTTTCGGCTCGTTCAGGCCGTTCAAGTTTCACATAACATTCCGCAAGAGCGGTCAGTGCCTGATGATGGTGCGGGGATGTTTCAAGCACAAACTTGAGATCATCGAGGGCTTGTGCCCATTCACCAAGATGACGCAGTGATTCTGACCTTCGTAGGAAAGCAAGCATAAGTTGTGGGGCCAGATCAATCAGGATTTGACTGTCCTTAAGCGCGTTTGTGGGCTCGTTCAGAACAAGGTATGTCGAGCAGCGGTTCAGTCGTGCACGAATGTGATTGGGTTCGTTCTGGAGAGTTGTGCTGAAATGCTCAAGGGCGTTTTGGAATCGCCCCTCACCGACCGCGATGTTTCCTCGTACATAGGCTACGGTAGCTGCATTTCCATGAACATCTGCAGCATCGATATGCTTTGATGCGGCTTGCAAGTCACCCATTTCAACGGCAAGAAGGGCTGCTTCAATGGATGCCGATGGATCGGAGTCAGGAAGCAAACGCATAGCCCTGTTGATGTCTTCCGTTGCACCTTCGAGGTCTTTCAATAGGCGCTTTGTACGAGCAAGCCCGAGCCAGGCAACGCCCAATTCTCGGTTGAGTTTGAGCGCCCCTTCGAAAGCGGAAACTGCGTTTGCCAACAATGTAGCATCGGTTTGGCCAGTTCCGTCTCTTGCTCGATCGCAAAGCACGAGGTGAAGGCGTCCTTCAACAACATGCAAGAGTGCGTGATCGATACCAAATGGGGTCTCGTCGAGTAATTTCTGAGCAACCTCGTGCTCACCTGCAATGAGTTTACGACTCGCCATACGGGCCCTCAATTCTGCATTGGCAGGATTCTTGAGGAGCGCTTTTTCAAGCGTTTGTTCTGCGTCTGAAATCTTCCCTTCTGTAAATTGCAAATCGCTCTTCAAGAACACCAAATCTGTGCCTCCTGCATCCAAGGCAACAGCGTGTGTTGCTGCCTTGAGTGCTTCTTTAGAACGGTTGCCATGAGGCGCGAGCAGTTGAGCGAGAAGACCCCATGCCTCGCCGCTTTGACGGTCCAACTCAAGGCACCTTTCAACCGCTTGATGCGCCTTTCCAGTTTCACCTTCTTCGTTGAGAAGTTGTGCATAACTGAGCCAGTCTGGTGCTTGATTCGGATCTGCGGCCAATGCCTGCTCGATCGCTTCGAGGGCTTCAGAACGAGAGCCTGCTCGTGCACGGAGGCCAGAGAGCAGAGAACGGTCGGCGGCAGTGTCAACGCCCAACGCCTCAAGACGACGCACGTCCCGTTCAGCTTCAGCATCACCAAGTTTAGCCAACAAATGAGCGTGGGAGCGTAGCAAATCTGGTTGATCTGGATGGACGGTCATGCGTGCTTCAAGCCAGTGACGCCTCACTTCATCGTCACCCTTCAACAAAGCAATGTGTTCGAGGGCTTCGAGGATGTTTGCGTTGCCCGGGGAAGATTGGTAAGCGAGGCCGAAACTTGATTCTGCCCAATCGAAGCGGGCGAGCAGCAGCGAGGCATGACCGAGTCGATGTGCTGCAACAGGGCTCAAACCGAGGGTTGTGGCTGATATGTTTCTTGAATCAAAAGCAGCCAGGAGGCGGCCGAGCAAGGATGCCGAAGTAGGAGTGAGAAGGTTTTCATCGCCAACATTCGAATCCAATGAAATCGATGAGACAAGGGATTCCATCGCTGACATGGCCTGTGTTATGATTGAATGGTTGTCTTCTTGAGCATTCTCGAGTGAAGTGATAATTTCATGGGCGAGGATAGCACCATGCATCTCTGGGTTTGTTGCCCGAAGGGCGGTGACAAGATCGGTCATTTGCTGGACTTGGCCCTGCAAGGTGGAAATCTCATTGTTAAGATGGGTGAAATGAGCTGCTTGTGCTTGTTGCAAAACGAGGGTTGTTTCACTGACCCCGGTCAAACGTTCATCGGCCTTCCTCAACCAAAAACCAGCACCTCCGCCTGCAGCAATACAAGCAAGGCCAAATGCAGCAGTAATAGGTTCCATTGTCGGCCACCCCTTCTTTGCACCTTTATGGTCTGCGGAACATTTCACGCGCTAATGGTGGTTTTTTTGACCTATTTTTCTGCGCCACAACCGCGCAATGGGGCTGGAGTGGGTCAAGCAAACCAATCGAAAAAAGCCATTCAAAACAGCGTTATCCTTGCTCACATTGAAAGGCTCTCGCTCAACTTGCCTGTTTGAGGTACCAGTATGGACATCGTTGACCCCCCGTCTTCTGACCGTCCGTGGTACTATGATTTGCTCATGGAATTGGACGCCGAGGGGTGGGCCATCGCCAACATCGAAGCGTATCTTGGTGAAGACCGAGAAATCGGAAGTGAGCGCCTGCTTTATCTTGAATACGCCCTCGAATTAGCCCGTTCCCTCCAAGAACGAACTGCGTACTTGGGTCGCTCTGCTGGTGATGGGTCCGAGGCGATGTCGGAAGCATGGGCTGATGAGCTTCACGATCCGATGAACGCAGAAACAGTTCTTGATCACTACGAGGCATGGGCAAGAGAACACCGGCCATGGGAGCCTGCGTTGTACCGTTGCGAAGAGAATTGGCGTGATGAAAACATGGATCAACAACACGCTGAACTGCTCGCTCGTTTCGATGCACTCGACCCTTCATCGAAACCATCCACAGTGGTCGTGCTTCCATTGTTGGCTTATCCACAGGAATTCGAAGCCATCGACCAAGCCCTCGAAGCAATCGAAGATGATGAACACCGACAAAGGGCCACCATCACAAGGGCCGTCACCATGTTGAAGGCTGAAGGGTACGATGTCGACGGCATTGAGCACCTTGCCATCATAGACGGCCTTGACCGAGTTGCACGTTTGCATGATTTGCATGATTTACACGAGGATTTGCGGCTCTTGATTGCTGAGCAAATTGCTCCGTTCGACCCCGAACTCGCCGGCCATCATGAGCAGCGGCGGCGGGCCCTGGTCGAAAAAGGCCCAAGCGCGGACATCGGCGGCCTACGTTTGCAAATTAGTTCGATCGCAGACAATTTACACCACCGCATGGCGATGCTCAATGATTTGTTGAATGCATGGCGTTCGAAAGGCATCAAATTCCCCCATGATGATGGAATTCGGCCCAGTGAACTCCTACAATGGGAGGCAAACCTTCCAGAAATCGAAGCGACACTGAAGCAACACCTCGTCGCCCTCGAGCGATACCATTCCATCAAATCAGTGTGGCCTGAATTGACCGAGAAGGCAGCACACTGCGCTGGTGTGCTCGAAGAAACTGAAGCATTCTTAGATCTGGTTGACGCCCTCGATCAGCAATGGAAACAATTGGAAATTGAAGCGATTGCCGGCATCGAACGGTATGAACATGCAGGCTTGGCCATGGATGGGTGGCACGAACATATCAGAAAGGATCCAAAAGCCGCCCTTGAAACCCTCAAACACCAGGAAAGTATGCTTCAACACCGTGTTGAATTAATTGAACGGCTGAATGCGCTTGACACGTCATTTGATGGCTCGGAAGAGGTTGGCAAACGAATTGATCTCTTACGCGAAATGGATGCCGATGATGAGGTCATTGAGGACACGTTACGCCTCGTCGCACATTATGCGAGGAGGGGGGCCCGCCATCGAAGAATGTTAGAGCAAGATTGGCGGGGCCTTGTCGCTCAAGGCAAGGCAAGCGACTCCACGCCAACCTCTTCGTTTAGTTTGGGTGAATTTGAACAAGAAATCGCCCACATTCGAAGGCATGGTACCTCTGTTGCATCAAGCAGCACAGGTGCTTCACTCATAGCCGGCGAAGTCCATGACCGCCTCAAGAAACGACTCGACCAAGAACTTGCACTGCTTTCATCGTCCGGATGGCGTGTTGAGGGTTTGAGAAACATCGCTCAAAGCGACACTGTGCTTGCGTCAAGAAAACTCAACGCTGCACGGCCACACATCGAAGAACACTCGGTGCTGATTCGCCGGCTTGCTTGTTTGCCTTGGAACAGAGACATCGCCTTAGCGCTCGACGTCGAAGCATCCATTCGAGATCCGCTGAAGGGGGCAGTCTTGTCGGAACGAGTCGCAAGTTATGCACAACACCTTGCCAGCCGCCCTGTCGAAGATGAGGCGTTCGAATTGACAACCTGGTCTCCCCGACCTGCTCGCAAGACACTCCTCCCCGTTCCAGAACTCGAAGCACGACGAACGATGATGCCAGCCGACGCCCTTGGCGATGCCCATGAAGCCATCCTCGACGCCATGGAAGGGAATGGTCCTGCGACCGAGACTGTTCGAATCCACACCACCGGTCCAGCCCCTGCCATTGTCCGTCCAAACGAAAAAATTCAACCACCAGTCCAGCCAAAGATTTCACCTCAAAAGCCTGCGCAGGCACCCGTCCAGGCCCAACCTGCCCAACCTGCCCAACCCGCCCAACCATCACCCCAACCATCGCCCCAACCACAACCAATCGTAACAAGAACGCCTGCAGCCCATATTGAGCCAGTCGCTCAAGTTCGCACCCCAACTCCAGCCGCTAGCGAGGTTCATGTCGATGTCAAACATGCTATGGTGGCGTTTTTACGCTCGATCGACTGCTTTACGATGGCAGAACATCTTGAACAAAACGGTTCTTCAGCGTTGCCAGAAGTCCGGAGGGCATTAGCGCAGCATGTCGGTCTCGAACCTCGTGATTCGAGGGTCGATCGGTTCCTAAGGCTCAGCTTGAGGTTGATGCCAAAAGGAGATGGAGACGATGTGACCCGAATGAAATTGCTTGGTGATTTGGGCACGAACACCAAGAAAATCAAACGCTGGATGAGAACTCGTCTAGAGCATCGACATTCTGGCTCGGTTGACGATTTCTTGGTCGACGCTGCTCATCTTGGTGAAGCACTTGATAGAATCCCCGGCCCTGGTTACCGAGTCCCGTTAGCTGCGGATACCAAAGAACTCCCAAGCCCATCAGATCTCGCAGGTTTACAGCATGAAGTGAACGTCCTCATCGGGCTGATGAATCCAGCATCTGCTGGCGGCATCACTGCTTAAGATAAATCACTGAGCAATTCGTTTTGTTCATCTTCGCTCAGTGTTTCCTCAACTGGAGATGCTGCAACTGCAATCTCGGGTGCATTTGGAAGAGGGGCATCAAGTGGGAGGGGGAGACCGCCCGGAAGTGGAAGCGGTGCAATTCCAATCGCTGGCGGCAGAGGCATTGGCGGCGGGAGGGGTGCTGGGGGGAGGGGGGTGATTGCTGAAGGGGGCGGCGGTGACATTGCCGCAGGTGGCCCAACAGGGGCGGTTGGTTGCAACAATGGAGGGCCCACGGGTGCTGGAACAGGCAGAGGGTTTTGTGGTGGAAGCGCTGACTTGACCGTCGGCGGACCAACGGGCGGCGAAGGAATCTGAATGGCTGGAGCCGTTACCGGTTCGTTCGGCGGCCCAACCGGAGGCGCTGGAACGGATGCTGGAACCAATGGTGTTGATTGGGTGGCGGTTGCCTCTGGTGGCGCGGGCTGCACTGCTTGAGGGAAGGTGCGGTGGAGAATTGTTGGAAACTGAGAGGATGGTTCAACGGGAGGTGTGGGCGTTAGCAAACTCGAATGGAGCTGCTCGAGTTCTTTGGTTTCCATCTCACCATTTCGTATGAAGCCCGCCATAACAGGGCCAATCAAAGCCATGCTGGCTCGGAAGAACCCGCGGTTGGTCCCATACGCCCGCAGCACAAGTTGATGCGACCCGCCATTGCTCGAAAACGTGAGTGTATGTGTTTCTAAATGCATCAAAACCCAACTTCGCACGCCGATAATCATCAGCAATGCACCGAGAACACCAAAGGCGATGTTCCCTACGAAGGAAAGACAAAGGCCGGCAATGAAGCACCCAATCCACAGAAACTGATGTTGGTGCATTAACTCATTATGCTGGTGGCTGAACCCAGTGATGTCACGCTTGACAGTGAGTTTGACTTTTATTCTACGATGGTTGTCAACGCCAAGTTCGGTATCGACCACTCGAAGGAGATCTTCATCAACGACAATTGAAGTCGTTTCACGGCCATTCAATGATTGCTTCAGCGGGTATTCAACCACGATTTCTCCATTCTCTTCCAGCAATGGTGCTGCACGAATCGGAAGGCCCCAAGCAATGGGGGCCTGGGTGGATTCATCTTCAGAGAGATCGGCTTCATCCTCTGAAAGAGATTCTGCGGGTTCCCCAACTGGAGAATCATCTGCCTTTGGCTCGTCGATATGCTCTGATTCAGCAGCATCTGCTGGTTGTTCGGAGACGGTTGAGTCCGCAAACGGATCCGTATCGTCATCGAGCCATCCTTGGTCTTCGCCATCGGCCATGTTTCACCCGAGAGGTGCCGCATTAGATGAAGATGGTTGTCAAAGAGGATTCAGCGGTGAATTTCTGAAAGCCATGCTTCAACGCCTTTGACAGCGGAGAAGCCCTTGCCGGCTTTGGTACCAACGACGGTTGCTATTGCAGATTCTGAAGCAATCTCAAGCGTACGTTCGCTGACAGGTCCGTTGAACACAATTGCGATTGCGCCTTCGGTTTCGCCAGCAGCCTTCGAGAGGCTCTTTGGACCAACTGCTTCGGACACGGTGTTGTCTTCCATGACAAACAGTGCGTTGTTCTTGTCGAGGTTGTCGAGGTGATCGAACCATTCGTGGACTTGCGCTGGTGCCTCTGGGGCAACAAATTCGTCGTCCATGTCGTCAGCCCAGTTCTTGTCTGGAACGCCGGCCTTTTCGTCGTCTTCTTCTTGCTTCTTCTTGAGGGCGTGAGCGAATTTGCTTGCTTCAACCTTCTTTTGGAGGCACATGGTGACGGTCTTTTGTGGAAGCAACTCCCACTCTTGACCGACTGGAGCCTGGGCGACAAAGTCAACCTTGATTGTGTCATTGAGTTGACTGAACAACATTTCGCCACCACGATCGCCATCGATGGCGAGGATGACTGTTTCCTTGCTGTTAGCAAGATCAATCAATTCCTGTTTCATCGTTCCAGCTCCATCGGCGCTGATGGCGTTCTTCACACCACAGTTGAGCAGGTTGCGAACATCGTTCCGCCCTTCAACGATGATGAGTGAAGAGGATTTTTCGATGTTTGGGCCGCAAGTTAAGCCGTGGAAATTGGTCGCTGTTCCAGTTGTGAGGACCGAACGAACTTCTTCGATGACGGTCTTGGAGGCTGCTTCGCCAGAGTTTACAAGGCTGAGCAGGAGTTCCTTTGCACGGTCGACGACTGCTGTACGCTTGGTTGCACGGATGTCGAGGATTTCTTTGACGGTGATCTTGGCGCTGCATGGGCCAATTCGGTCAATTGTTTCAAGTGAAGATGCAATGATTGCAGTTTCGACGTTGTCAAGGCTGGATGGGATGATGATCATGCCGTGTACTTTCCCGCCTTTGGTTTCCATTTCAACATCAACGTGTCCAACACGTGCCGTTCGTTGCAATTTACGCAACTCGAGTTCGTCTCCTAGGAGGCCCTCGGTTTGGCCCATGATTGCGCCGATGATGTCCTTCCGTTGGACCGTTCCATTGACCTTGATATCAGCGCGAATTTGGTACTTCATCGCCTTGCTTTGCTTGTTGCCGCCACCGCGACCAGAGTTGTTTCTTTTATTCATGTGAATGTCTCCTTTTTTGGTATCAACCGCCCCGTTCCTTAGGGATGTGGGCCTTGATTGGCCCAACTGTTCTTTGGCTGCTGCTTTGGACGTATCCAATGCTGCGTGAAAGGGAGGTGGATGCTTCTCCCAGCGGCCGACCCCTTTTCAATCCTCTCTCGACAAATGTCGCGCGTGATGTGTTTTTGATAAGCAACGAATTCAAGAACGAGAACACCTTGGTCAAACTGTGACGACCGCCACCTCCCGAAGTCTTGACGTCTTCAGAAGCACCATCGAGGTGATGCTTGTTGATGGAGTATTGACTCGAGAAGAGAAGCGGTTAATCATCAAACTTGCAAGCGCCCTCAACCTTACTGCGGAGCAGCCTGCAGAAATCTACGAGGCCATTCGCACCAACACGGAAACGCCCTCCGGCGACAAAATCACAGAAGCCACTGCGCGTAAAATTTACACAAAGGTGTTCGAAGTTGCCATCGTCAACGCATCTCTTTCAAGGGATGAGTTCAGAGTTCTGGCTCATCTTAGGTCGGTCTTTGACATCGATGAAGAGGAGCACGCGGCGATTGAAACAGAACTTCGAGAAATCGTCAAGGAAAAATTCGAAGATCCGAATGTCATCGACAAAATGCTGTTGACATTGCGAGACTCTGTCGGACTTGTAGGGGATATTTTTGAGACCGTTCGAAAGAAAACCACTGACGGTGGATCTGAATGAACAGTCGTCTTGATCGGTTGTTGGCAGAACCTCAACCGAAACTCTTGCGCTCCCGTCGTAAAACATTGAAATTCTTGCTTCGGGCCTATCATGCAGGCGTCCCAGGTCTGATGGCAAAACCGTCAACTGATTTGCTGGCTCACAGCGGCGGGTATGCGTTCCACATCGGGTGCCCGAATCCTGAACTCCGTACTATTGCTTCATGGATTTTGACCTCTGGAGAAGGGATGCATCGTCGCATCGCCAGGTTAATTCCAGCCTTGTGGAAAAGACATGGTCAAGAAGACCTTGTTCTCGTTGGCCTTCTTTTGGCAAACATGTCAGAATCTGAACTCGAGGAAGACCCATGGTTAGCGTTTATCCACCTGTTCGGCGATCAAGAACCGCTTGGAGCTCTCTTAGAAATTGCTGAGGAAATGATTCGTGGAGGCCATGCCGTACCCGGCGACTTGTGGTTAGTCGATATGGCTGCTCAAAGCCCGTTGTGGCACCAAGTCGCTGTTTTGTTTCTTTCACTCCGCAAAGGTCCCCTTGGTGACGCACGAGGCTTGGTGGCCACAGCGCCAGCAGGCGGAGACCTCTTTGAACGGATTCGAACGCGACTGTTGACACAGGAGCATTGAAGCCCCTTCGCAATCAGCCCATCTTGATGAGCGAGCGCTTTCTCCCTTCAGACGACCCTGTGTTAGAAGCTGTTCATCAATGGACGGTTGAGCGTGATGCTCAAGACGTCCGGAGACTGCTCGAGTGGCTTCCAGAAGCCCGTTCAAGCCGAGAACGAAGGGCGTTGTTAGAACGTGTTCGGAGTTTGTTGGCAGAACTGGAGCGTGCTCTCGACGGTCTCGATGAGATGGCGTAAGGTGGCCTACATGGTGACTGCACTCATTTTAGCTGGTGGTAAAAGCACCAGGATGGGGCAAGATAAAGCCCTGATGGCCGGGGGGGTAGAGCGGCTTATGGCGGTGGCTTCTTCCTTAGAAGTTGAGCGAATCATCACGCTATGTGGTTCACATGAGCGAGTTGCTTTGTTCGAGGGGGTGGTCTGGCCTGATCCTGACGATTGCACCTCGTTAATGGATGTGATTTATTGGGCGCTTGGCACCATTGAAGGTACTGTTCAACTCATCCCTTGTGATGCGTTTCGGCTCGAGTCTACGGGCCTCATGGCGTTAATTGCTTCGAATGGGGGGGTTCCTTTGGATTCAAACGGTGAACGGCAGCCGCTGCTTGCCAACTGCCCTGTAGGATGGAGTCCTGCTCCCAAGGTAAAAAACATCCAAGCCATGTTTGCAGATTTGCCAAGTCTGAATCTTGGTGAGATGACCAATCAGATGAAAAATTTTAATTCGCCTGAAACGATTCCTGAAGAATGAAAGCATCCACGACCTGTGGATAGAGAAGGTGCTCTTCGATTCGTACCCTTGCGGCGAGCGAAGATTCTGTGTCGTCAGGGAAAACTGGAACTCGGCGTTGAGCGAGGATTGCCCCAGTATCCATGCCTTCATCGACCATATGAACAGTGCACCCTGAAACATTCACGCCAGAGGCAAGCGCATCGCGGTGTGCGTGAGCACCTGGGAATGCTGGAAGAATCGAGGGGTGGATATTGAGCATATTTGGCGCCCAGTGCCCAACCAAGTAGGGCGTAAGCAGGCGCATGTAGCCACTCAATAGAACAAGGTCGACGTTTGCCGCCAGTAAGTGCTCGTGGACAATTTTCTCATGGGCAACACGTCGATTGGTTGGATCTTCATAATCAGGTGAGAGGGGGACGCAACGCGATTCGATGCCAAGCAACGAGGCGCGCTCGAGACCTTTTGCATCAGGGCGATCAGCAATGACTAACACAGTTTCATGACCACAGCCTGGATTTGATCGTTGATGGTGGATCATTGCTTCCATACCGGAACCGGACCCCGAAATCAGAATTGCACACCGAACTGGTTTGCCTGCGGTGGAAGGTCGCTGTTCCGGAGATACGCCTCCCATGTTACATGCTAACAACCAATGCCCTT
>Ga0206677_10003651_pt1 | contig 12858 bp, 6 predicted proteins | sample M130m12015metaG_FD_155475 | JGI IMG/M metagenome (GOLD analysis project Ga0206677, IMG submission 155475) | Ammonia-oxidizing marine archaeal communities from Monterey Bay, California, United States - M1 30m 12015 | ecosystem: Environmental > Aquatic > Marine > Intertidal zone | place: USA... | reverse complement strand
GTGCCAACCCCTGCAGAAGTCCCGAAACCAGAACAGGTGCCAACCCCTGCAGAAGTCCCGAAACCAGAACAGGTGCCAACCCCTGCAGAAGTCCCGAAACCAGATCCTGTGCTGGCCCCAGGCGCCGTCCCTAAATCAAATACGGGGACGGAGACAGTTGGAGCTCAACCTCAAAATCTACCCTCAGCAGGAAAGGGAGGTAAGAATACGCTTCCAGTTGAAACCGTAACCCCTCCGCCAATACCTCCGATAATAGAGACCGATTCAAAGGAAAAATTGTATGAAACCCGAAGGGATGACTCGCAAGACGCGAAAAAGAGTAATTTACCAGATGGGAAAACACTTGAGGGAATTACAAATTCACTTCAGGAAACCAGTAACCAAATGGATTCCGACATTCCTACGACTTCAAGTACGGAGGGGGTCGAATGAGCGGATTCCAAGCATACTGGGTTGCTCGACCAGGGAAAATATACAAGTTTCACACCCTGCGAGGGGGCGTGAATGTTGGCTCTTTTGAGTATGTAAGAAAATTAGGTGTGCCCGGGGCATATGGTGAAGTCTGCCTCGTGATGGCAGAGGATGGGAACGAGTATGCGCTCAAGGTCTACACTCGGGCTAATATCGTTGAAGGAGACAGAACGTGGCCAATGTTGAAAACTGAGGCAGAAATAAAAATCGATGACCCTCACTTCATCAGTTCTGTTGCTTGGGGGACAATTACAGAACCCGGATCTGCTGAACGCTACGGAGTGCTTTTCCCCTATGTTGAAGGAATGACATTAACAAAATATCTTCAGGAAAACCCCGATCTTAACCAGAAGGAACGCCTAGTCATCGCAAGAGAAATCGTAGAGGGCATGCACGCTATGCACGAAGATGGAGAATACCTTCACAACGATTTGAAACCTGACAACATCATGATTTCAAGCACGAGGTCACGATCACGGCTTGCTTCACGAAATCAAGTTACAATCATCGACTTACAACTCTCATGCCCGAAAGGTATGGCCAAGGAAATATATTCAGACGGAAAGAGGCATGGTGTCGGGACATTTGGCTACCAGTCCCCGGAGGTACTAAGGGGCGGGGCCGTCAATGCAACCATCGCCTCAGATTATTGGGCACTTGCAACAGTTATTTTCGAAATACTCGTTGGAAAGGATTTCTATGAATGTATTGGGGTTGATAACGACGATGATTCAAAAGAATTGTTTTTTGATGACTGCAAGTCAGACATGTCTCAAACTCGTTTGAATGAACGCCTGATAGAACTCTACTCGTTACCGTCGGGCATCGCAGCGTTACTAAGTATGATGCTCACTCCAAGAATTTCAACAAGGATACAGATTTCCCTCCCTCTTCTTTCAGAAATGTGTGAATTCCCGAACACCAGCGTCCTCCTGCTCAGCGCCGAAACAGGCCACAATATCAGCCGGACAATGAGCCGATTATTTGAGGGAGAATCTCGAATTGGTGAAGAGATACTTATAGCCTCAAAACTGTGGCCGAATCCAATCTACTTCGGCGATAGGGAGTATACACATTGCTCACTGATCTGGAAAGATAAAAATTACACTGCCCTTGATGACCGTATTCACCCTCACTATGATGGCAGGGGTTCAGTAATACCAATTAGTTCATCAACTAAGGTTGTGTTTTGCGAGCAATACGACGACCGCGATGAATTAGGATTACTCCCCTATCTTCCAACCCCTCCGGATTTTGAAGACTACATGGAAACCATTGAGCCGAGAGGAGAACCACCTCATGTTGTTGAAACACATGATTTAATCTTGGATGGCATACCACCTTGGGATAGACATAAGGAGTCGGCAGTTGTCGAAACACATGATGTAATCTTGGATGGCCGACCACCTTGGGATAGTATATTGGACACCGTAGAACTGCTAAGAGTTCGAATCACTCCCCCGGTTGGCATGACCCAAATTATCATGCTGAAGAAGGGAACAAGGGTGTCTGTTCGTTCTTCATTCTTATCTTATCGTAGTTTCGCAAACAGCAAACTAATGGATTTAGATTTCAGAGGTACGGCGATCAAAGGCTTTGGGCGAGATTATGTGACTTATGAAGGAGAACATCTTTGGGGGCAAGTTTTAGATGACCCCAATGTTACAGTCATCATTGACGGGGAGCCTGTTCTGCTTTCCTTTGAGCCCCTGTGAGGAATGAATATGGCCAAAGAAGCAGATGTAGTATTCACTCTAGATACAACCGGCAGCATGTCATTTGCCATTAACGCAATGAAGCAAGTTCTTCTTGATGTGACCACGATTTACCTTGAGAACCGCGTGGCGATACGCACCGGCCTAGTTGAATTCAGGGACCTCGTGGATGCCACGAAGAAAGGGACTTTTCCGATGGACTCCATGAATAGAAAATTCAGAGCAATCCAGCACCATACGTTTGAAGATGGCTACTTCACATCAAACATAAACACATTTGAAGATGCGATTGATACATTGCAAGCCAAAGGAGGTGGTCCAAATCCAGAGTCTTCATATGACGCAATACTTACTGCAGTGAGACAATCAAATTGGAGAGACGGCGCTCACCGAGTGATCATCCATATCACAGACGCACCTCCCAACCAACCCGATTTGGAATGCCAGGATGCGGATGCCTTGGTTGAGGGGATTAATCAATTTGGAGGTCTTGACCAAATTCACATCATCTGTCCCGAAGACCACACTGAGCTGTATGAACCTCTTGCGATGGCAAAGGCATGTATTAAGGAAGACAGTTTTTCGAACTGTCAATTTTGGAACTTAGATCCAGAAGACACCGAGGCATTGGTTGAACAACTGCGTAATGTGACGAAGACGAGTTCGGATGACATCGATGGAGCCGAAGTGCTGCTAGACAGAGACGACGCCATACCTAATCCGGTTTCGGAAAATCCTTTTGACGAGGATGATGACACAATCGAAACATTGGTGTTTGAAGATGATTCAGCAGAATTGGATGATGATTTCATGTTCGACGACGATTGAGGAGGCGACTGAATGAGTAATATTTCGTGCCTTTTTTTGATAGACTCGACTGGCAGCATGGGTTGGGTTCACAGAACACTACGAGAACGACTTGCCATGATGGTCAATCTCTTCGATCAGGAGGGTGTAAGGGTCGACTTCGGAATCGCTGCTTTTAGGGATGCTTTGGCGGAACCATACACTGCATGGCTCCCGCTTGGATTTGGAGCAGACATTACTAGGCAAGAACAATTCTTACACTCCCTCACTCCAGAAGGTGGAGGGAACAATAGAGGTGAATCATCGATTTATGCATTGGTTAGAGGAATGGAAGACCTCGTTTGGCCTACGGACACAAGAAGAAGGGTGATTGCTATCTTTACCGACGACAAAGGGCACATTCCAGATTTGAGAATAAACTCATGGCAAGAGTTGAGCGGAAAACTAACCACCAACAACATCGAACAAATCCATCTCTTTGTAACCGACAGGAAGGTCGCATGGTACGACCCACTTTCGATGACGCCGGATTGTCTGATTGTACGTCACCCGTTGTCTAAAGATCTAAATCAGTTGGAAGCAAGTATACGAGACTTCGTGAAAACAACATCAGTTGATATCCTCGATGATTCAAGTCCATTGCTTGACCGAACCGGAACGAATCCGTTTGAAGAAATTGATGAATATGAAACCGAATCAGAACTCTCAATGGATGTCTTTTCGGACATGGAAGAAGATGAGAATATATTCGATGATGATGACATCTTCGATGACATCGCTGGGGGAGAGGTCGCTCCTGTGGTGGCTGAACGGACGAAGGACACCCGGGTGCCAAGAGAGAAGCCATCCGATCTAGCAAAACAAGGCTCCTCCACTGCCACTACGCAGCAAAAGGAAGAAAGCAAAAAAGTATTACCGGAAGCGGATTTTGATTTCGATTGGGACTAATTGGTAATGTTTTAGACACCCACTGCAGTAACGTCTAAATTCACAATCTTGTCTCAGGGTTGTACAGAACATTTTGTTGTTTTCCGGTTCCATACTGTTGATTGATTTGAATGTTGACACCATTACGAAGGTCGACAATGACCTCCCTCTGAGAGAGGTTAATATGAGAATTGAATCTGTTATTGACTTCATCCGCCCATTCTGTAACTTTTTGCTCAAGATGTTCATGTGATGCTGTCAATTGATATGCTTCGAAACTGGAGCGATCATCAAACTTTGGGATAGTATCCAGAATGGTTTGGACTTCATCGAATGACGGGAGTTGAGTAAGTTGGACGTGGATGCCTGCCAATTGTAAAACTGCGTCCCTGGCCCTTTTGATATAGAAATCATACATGGCACTGCGAATCTCTTCAGTAACGAGAATGGTATGAGCTAAGGGCCCTAGAACGCACTCCATGTAATCATCAATTAACCTGATGCTATCCTCTCTGTCAGAAAAAACTGGGTCATCAATTGCTGCTTTCAGAATATCCAATTTTTTGCGTTCTTCTTTGAATCGAGATAGAATCTCTTTGTTCTTCTCGAGTAAAAGTAGGTCATAGTCAAGATATGCTATGACTTCATTCGCCAAGGGTTCAATGGTCGTTTCTGACTCCTTTTTCAAGAGAATTGCGAGACGATCGCTGAACGCACTAACCCAGCGAAACAGTCTTTGATGAGGGCTGGGTGACCGAATCGCACCTACGAGAGAATTTAATTTTTGGAATTCTCGAATGCTTTCAAGAGAGATGTTCATCCCTTGAATTTCGACGAGACTACCCCCCATGTGGGAGCAATTTCCTGCCCTGGCCTGCCTCAAGACTTCAGCCAGCAATGGGCGGTTACGTCTTGCGGGATGCGGAGACTCTGGACGAGCCCAAGCAGCTAAACCACTATCTGTCATTGATTCCGGAGGCTGCACACCTATGTAATTTGATAATTCCAGCCAAGCTGTCTCAATTTGCCTTGTCATTTGGACCCTCCCTGAGTTCATTTCCATTCCAAATATGCTGAATTTGGCGTCGCTTAATTCTTCTTAAAAACACAAGAAGAGCAAGCACAATCCCACAAATAAGCCAGTAATTGAAATTCGATCCAACCACTGATTCTTGAAGTACAAAACCTGGAATTTCTCCATCATAAATCCGTGCATACAGTTCATAAATCACTCTAGGAATGTACACCACGAGCCAACATAAAGCAATCACTCTGAGCAAAGGGGTTGCGACCAGTTTCCACAATCTCTCAGAAATTTTAGGCGAGAAGGTGAGTCGCACATATGCCTCCTGAGGCTCTTCTTTGAATGTTGAATAAAATGGCGTGGGATAGCCCTTCAGCGACCTCACTTTATTATTGGCTCTATTGGCATAGATACGTTTTATGATTCTGTCTGGCAGATCATCCACCTCGATGTTAAGTTCAGATAAGACCTTTTTAATTTCAGATATTTCGGTCGACACATGAAATAACGAATCGAGCCACGGGCCAGTCCCTGGCCGTCCAAATTGATGGAGAGAGAGGACTGCGGAGACTGCTATTTGCGAAGATATACTTGCGAGGTTGTGATTGTAAAGACGTTGGAATTCCGCAAGATAGCCCTCGAGCAGATTTTCCTGAGATTTCGTAAACTCTTCAATCACTCGAATAATGTCCTCCTCCTCAAAATACTCCTTGTGCAATTTTGCCATAGAAGTGGCGAGTGAAAGAGGGTGTTCCCAATTGAGGTTGAAAGTTCCTTTGGGGCTGTGAAGAAGGGTTTTACCTGATACTTGAGGAGTGTATTTGTCTCTTGAGAATTTCAAAGAAGGGTAATGCCTAATGTACCGATACCAATCGTTTGGCAAGATAATGTTCGCATCAATCAACAATCGGTAGACTGCGGGCCCTAATGTTTGTTGCGTGTTAAGTGCATGCACTGATTGAAGAAGATGAAGGCTAAATTCACTGTCAACCTCCATGACAGGCTTGAATGCTGCCTTAATGTCTTCATGGTTGGATTGCAGCCAAGATTCAAGCGGCGCATACTGAAGAATATGAACCCATAATCTTGAATCGGCATAACCATGCAGTGTTGCTGCGAAACGTAGGAATTCACCGGTTTTATGAAGGCCTCCAGAAGCCATAATTCGAGGGCGCAGAGATTCCAGTTGATCCTCCAATCCCCATCCTTCCATTTCATGAGCAGCGAGGGGGTCTCCGTGAAGGAAGAAGTATTCAGAATGTTTAATCGGGTCCTCGCGAAGTGTGTCCAAAGCCAATGCACGCCACAAGGTGCGGCGATCTTCATCCTTATCATGGTTGCATAAATGAAGTCGTATCTCGAGATGGTCCGCATGATTAACGTCATGGCCTCTTCTAGACATCTCAGACTCAAATGTTCGCAGCCAAAGATTCCCTGAAACACCGGTCTGATCGGCAATGCTTGCAGAACGCTCTAGAACATGTTCATTTTGCTCATGAGGCGCAAGAGTATATTGCCTCACATCACTTTCTGGATTTGGAAATGATACCTGTGCATTCGGTTCTACAATCCAGAGGATTTTATTTCCCGAGGCGTCATGTTGATCTCGGTCCACTTCTGTTACAGCACCAACGATGATTTCTGTTTGCGAACGAGTGAGGGGTGGGAGGTAAGACCAAAACGCCATTATTGAATCTACATCAAGACCGATAAAGGAAGCGTTTCTCGAAAATCTTGAGGCGGGCAGATATTGTTGAATGGAGGGCGGTAACGTTGCATCTTGTGCATTAATTGCAACCGTACCACCTGAGTCATCACCTTCGAGGTATTGCCTGAGCACCGAGTGCAGACCTTGCTTCCAGCGGATTGGTGCTTTGTGAGATGTGGATTTTAGTGACACTGTTCGAATCGCTGTACGGCCGCCGGAGCGGATGCGCGTGGAGGCGAGAATCATGATTGTGTTTTCACCTGCCGGTACAATACGAATGCGTCCATCAATCGCTGCCGTGTCATTGAGACTTCGCACGACATTATTTTCATCACGAACCAGTTTTGCCCATTCTTGGTCACTTGGGCTTTCCCTAAAATGGTAACCGGCATCGCTGCTATGATCAAAGACAGTGACTTGATGTTCAATCATCAGCGCTGCCTCCCAAAAACGAATAGCCATCTGTCTGGTCCAAGGGAACAAGCATTGCTCTCAACAATGGTTCAACAACGTTGATTGGTACCATTGGATAACTTGGGATGTCATCCTCCTTATTTTCACCGTCACCTCCACGGTTAATCAGCCCACCAAAGGTGCAAGCGAAATAGGCCTCAATAGGCACTTGTACACTGTTAATGATCGCTGGTCCTATAACCTCTTTAACAGTCTCCATCGCCAAATCCCTATTAGGCATATCCGCCCATGAATCGAGACCACCATTAGGCATGCTTCTGTTAGAAATTTCATCTCTTTTTATGAGTGTATCTGCCTTGTTTAACAGAAGTGTAATCCGCTTCAAAGCCGCACCATGGAGGTGTGCCAATTTGTTTGCAAGCAACAGGAAGGCCCCAACTGGGCTGTCTCCCGTTCGGTCAATGGATGTGAATTTGTCAGCGTCGATCACAAAGATAACGTGTTCATATTCTGCAATCATTCGAACAACGTACCGGATGGCCTCTTTTTGTTTGCTGAATTCTTCATGGGTTTCGATGCTATTAAGCAGGCTCTGAATCGATCTAGAAGTGATGTTCTTTCCATCCAAAAACTCAACTGCGCGTTGAACTTCTTCACCAGGTACATCGAAACTCTGAATCTGATTTTGAACGCGACTCGTAAACCGTCGTTGCTTTGTTTTGAGTCCGAAGAAAGTAGGGTATGATTCATTTAATTCTGCCCCAAAAGTCAGTTTCATTGTCAGGTTTTCGCTGACTGCACTGGTCGAATCTGGTACATCTCTGGACATGCGATCACGAATGATTAGATTCTTCGTAAACTGTTCTAAGAACCGACGTGTCGGCCTTTCAGCTTGCGGGACAAATGGAAAGCCGTGTATTGGGTTTGGCAACTGCCCTAAGGTGAACTCTGTCGCCATCGTGGCTGTTGCGCCGCGATGTTGAAGGTACTTTCTGAGGACTTCTTTTGGGTCGTCTGTAGCGAGCAACAAATCTCGTGAGTGGGCAGAACTCCCTTCATCGAGAATATCCCTAAGATCTTGAGTGGAAAAACCAAGAGGACGATCGTCATTGAGATACTTTGCCGAACCATACCATAAATCTTGGATTACATGGTGAGAAAGAACCAACCATAATGCCCCCAAATAACTTGTTTTACCAGCCTCCCTGAACCCAAGAACTGCGACATCAGAATTCATTCGGTGCAGTGATTGACTCGGAATGGAAACATCCGGGGACAAAAACCGATAGACGCGGGTCTCGCTCCGATTCGTAACTCGATAGCGTAATTCCATTTGAGCGAGCACCATTAAGAGGATTAGAATATGAATGATGATTGAGACACCCCATTCAGATGTCAATGACATAGAAAGAAGGATGAAGCCGCTCGCACTTGTTGCAAGCAAAGCATTTGACGCTTCTATGCGAGTTAAGTTTGGCGCCAAAAGGGCAAGACCACAAAGAAGAACGCAATAAATCAAGAAAACAAAGACATTTCCTTCCCACGCACTGAACATGCTAATAAAAGCAGTTCCGAGGGAAATGATTGCTAGTAGATGAATTGGCTTTTTTATTTCAATTGGGCGAGCGTCGCCTAAAACGATCACACCCCACAAACCTGTCATAGCGCCTAAAACCGATAGGAGTGCCTCAATCATTGATGGCAGAAGCAAACAGAGGGTGAGTAAAACGAGGGCGAGGATTGACAAGGTGTTTGCCATTCTTCGAGTCCATTCTTGCTTTTCCTGGATCACTCCAAACATCCCAACACCAAGGCTCAAAATTATGAAGTTACTAAAAAATAAGATTGAGTAGAGGTCACCGTTTGTTAATTCCTGTACCACGACTGGAGCCTCCGAAACAGGGAGGCTTAGCAAACCTGCCAACAACACAAGAGACCATCCGAACACGCTTAACGCCGCAAGTTGGGTGTGCATACGGTGTGGAGGCATGAGTGCGGGCACAAAGCATGAGAATACCAATCCAAAAGCAAAACTAAGTATGAAGGGAGTGTTCAATGACATCAATGAACCAGTGGTTCCCAAGCATACCAGTAAGAACAGCAATATTGGTGCAACTATGGGCAATTCCATACGTTCATCGGCGAGATCATTTGACCGGGATGAGGGATTGATTTCAATTCGCTCTGTGGTCAGCACATTGGCATCATCTTGGTCGATTTGGCGGTGACGACCCTCGATTGCATTGATTAAAGGACTGATGGGAACTTTTTCTGCTCTTCCAGCAGGTGGTGCATCAATCACATCCAAATCGGGATGAGGGAGTGATGGAAGTGTTCTGGCTGCCTTAGGTGGGCCTGTTACTGGAATAACATCAGGAGTCGACTGAGCCACCTTCGGAGTTGGATGCCTTAGGAGAGTGTTCAACTCAGTTAACCACCTCTGGTCATCAAAATACCTAGGAAAATCCTCTTCACCCACCAGTTCAAGGATTACTTTTCTTGTGAGGGGTGGCCCGGATCTCTCAGCGCCGGGTCGGAACGCACCTACGGATTCGAGTTGATTGTACACAAACGGATGGTCCATTCGATCGATCATATTTCGTAAATTTTTAACGACCACTTTCCCCACCTCAAAGATCATTCTCGTCCATTATATTCTCGGAAGAGGGAAAGCGCCTTGTTGAATCTGAAGATTCGGCGTTCGGGCGATTGCCTCGTTGACCCATAAAGAAACCAGCTGCGCCGGTCAAAGCCCCAACAAACAGCGCCAGAGTTAGTACTGCACTTGCAGATGTTGCAGGAATGTTGGCCATGAGGAAGTTCTCATCCCCATCCTCGATGCCATCTCCGTCAGAGTCCAAGGATTTGGTTGGATCTTGTGGCCAGCCATCTTGATTGTTCGGAACACCATCATTATCGGTATCGTTTGGCGATGGATCTGGGTTCGAACCGTCAGGATTGTCGCCAAATCCGTCTCGGTCTGCATCAAGCCACTGTGTTGGATCCAGTACAAATGCATCCGGCATGGTACCGTTTGGATTGTCACCCCAACCGTCCCCATCGGTGTCACAGCATTGAGTCGGATCGTTCGGATACTGATCGCCATCGAGACCATTGGGATTGTCACCCCATCCGTCCCCATCGCTATCTGAGGATTGATCTGGATTGAGAGGGTACAAATCTTCTGGGTTTTGGACGCCATCATTGTCTGTGTCGTTCGGAGAGGGATCAGGATTTGCCCCTTCTGGATTGTCGCCCAAGCCATCTCCATCAATGTCTGCCCATTGTGTCGGCTCGTTTGGGAATGCGTCATTTTGATTGATGACACCGTCATTATCCGAATCATCGAGGTACGGGTCTGGGTTCACTCCGTTTGGATTGTCCCCTAGACCATCGAGGTCATTGTCAATCCACTGTGTGGGTTCATTCGGGAAGGCATCGTCAGGATCATTGACACCATCACCATCGGAATCCAATGACCGACTCGGGTCATTTGGCCACAAGTCTGCACTGTCCGAGACGCCATCACCGTCCGAATCAATGCAACCTGAGCGATCGTACGTGCTGTTACCAAATTCACTTGGACAGTCGTCTTGATCATCCGGATAACCATCGTTATCTCCATCCCCAAGCAACTGGTCTGGATTGTTCCCCTCGGGGTTATCGCCCAAGCCATCATTGTCTTGATCTAGCCACTGAGTTGAATCGTTAGGAAAAGCATCAGGGTTCGAACCGGTTGGATTGTCACCGAAGCCGTCGCCGTCTGCGTCGGACCATTGTGTTGGATCATTCGGGAAGGCATCATATGGTTCGGCGGAAGCATTGTCACCCCAACCGTCACCATCGACATCACAGCATTGGGATGAATCGTTAGGGAACCGATCAGGGAATGAACCGTCTTGGTTGTCACCATAACCGTCACCATCAACATCGCTCCACTGGGTAGGGTCGATTGGGAAAGCATCGTCTTGGTCAGCCACATTATCGCCATCGCCATCCGGACACCCAGGACCAGCGGTTGTCGCGTTGCCAAAAATCAAAGGACAAGCGTCCAAAAGGAGACCTGCCCGGTTATTTCCAGTATCTTGTGAACTCCATTGATCAGGGAATCCGTCGAAGTCAGAATCATTTACAGCTGCTGAAATGGTCGGGAAAAAGTCGACCAAAACAGCATTCTGTACAAACCTTCCAGGCCATGAAGAAGGGCGAAGCGTGGTCCACGATGTGGCCCCCCAATTATCACCGTAACCGTCGCCATCTGAATCTGCCCATTGTGTCGGTTCATACGGGAATGCATCCTGATAATCTGGAACCCCATCATTGTCTGTGTCACCTGGTGTGGGATCAGGGTTTGTTCCGTTAGGGTTGTCTCCAAGGCCGTCCTCATCTGCGTCAGCCCATTGTGTTGGATCGGTAGGGAACACATCTGGATTGTTGCCATTTGGATTGTCTCCAAACCCATCACCATCAATGTCAGACCATTGTGTGGAATCATCAGGGAACGCATCGCCAATCTGATTCTCACGGAGGCCAGTGGTTGAATTCAGATCATAGAAGTAATTGTCAGGGAAACCATCCAAATCGCGGTCGCGCCATTGAGTTGCATCATAGGGAAATTCATCGGGTTGAGTTCCATTGATGTTTTCACCGTGACCGTCTCCATCCAAGTCAGACCATTGAGTGCCGTCGAGTGGGAAGGCATCACCCGATTGAGTTCGAAGGCCTGTCTGTGGATCAATGGAAAAGGCGTAATTATCGCCATAGCCATCACCATCTGAATCGGCCCATTGACTGGGATCACTCGGGTATGCATCTGCAAGAGTGCCTGAAGCGTTGTCGCCATAGCCATCTCCGTCTTGGTCAGCCCATTGAGTCGGGTCGTTCGGGAAAGCGTCGGGGTTTGTGCCTGAGGCATTGTCACCATAGCCATCTCCATCGCTGTCAAACCATTGGCTGGCATCATTTGGATAAGCGTCAGCAGGGAATCCGGATTGGTCATCGCCGTATCCGTCTCCATCGCTGTCTTGCCACTGCGTTGGGTTGTTCGGGAACGCATCACCGCTGACACCGTTGGCATTATCACCATGCCCGTCACCATCGGAATCTAGCCATTGAGAGGCTTCGTTCGGGAACGCATCCGCTGGGTAGCCGTTGGGATTGTCACCCCAGCCATCACCATCGCTGTCCGTGGTTTGGGTTGGATTATTGGGGAAAGCATCGTTGGTGTTGTTGACTCCATCGTTATCTGAATCGTCAAGTGACGGGTCAGGGTTGTTTCCAGACTGGTTGTCCCCGTAGCCATCTTGGTCGTTGTCTTCCCATTGTGTTGGGTCAAGTGGGAACGGATCAACAGTGTTGTTTGTACCATCGTTATCGGTATCGTTTGGATATGGGTCAGCTGCCGTACCTGACGTGTTGTCACCAAGCCCGTCACCGTCTAAGTCTTCATGTTGGGTTGGGTTCCAAGGGAAGGTGTCGACTGAATTATTGTAGCCATCGTTGTCTGAATCGTTGAGGTATGGGTCTGGGTTGTTACCGGATTGGTTGTCGCCAAGTCCATCGCCATCGCCATCATAGTGTTGAGTTGAATCAAGTGGGAATGCATCGCCATTGTTTCCATTCGCATTATCACCGTAACCGTCGGCATCAGTATCGTTCCATTGAGTGATGTCATTCGGGAATCGATCGGGGTTGTTTCCTGATTGATTGTCACCATAGCCGTCAAAGTCAACATCTGACCATTGGGTGTTATCGTTGATGAAGGCGTCTGGATTGTTGCCGTTTTGGTTATC
>Ga0206677_10003650_pt1 | contig 12859 bp, 9 predicted proteins | sample M130m12015metaG_FD_155475 | JGI IMG/M metagenome (GOLD analysis project Ga0206677, IMG submission 155475) | Ammonia-oxidizing marine archaeal communities from Monterey Bay, California, United States - M1 30m 12015 | ecosystem: Environmental > Aquatic > Marine > Intertidal zone | place: USA... | reverse complement strand
CCGAGCGTTTATTCCAATCTGTTCGGGGCTCGAGCGCAGAACTTATGCCGTTTTTGCCTTGGTGCCATCCACAATACGCCCGAGGGGACGCCAAAACTTGGATTCGTTTCGCGCAGGCAACTTGGCGAGATCGAACGCAATACGCTTTTTTAATTGAAGCGTCTGCCACCGGCACCCTCATCGGCGGCGTGGGCCTTGACTCGCCGAGTGAGCATGACGACGCTAATCTAGGCTATTGGGTTCGTACCGATTGCACCGGATACGGTTATGCAACCGAGGCCGCCTGTGGACTCGCAGCGCTCGGATTGCAGCACCTCGAACTGCAACGGATCCTAATCACTTTGTCAGTCCATAATCATGCTAGCCGTCAGGTTGCGATCAAAACCGGCGCGCAATTCTTGCGCGAAGAAAAAGATGGTTTAACGCTCCATGACGCCAAACATGACGCTTTGATTTATGCTTTAACGCAGCCGCGTATTCGCCTGATAGCCTGATGGCGAGCGGTTAAAACATATCGCGTCTGGCCGTCGTTTTCAGCATCATCCAGCTCGTGAATTTGACTTCGCGCCTTGTCACTTATAACACATAGGTGGTTGATTTAATTTTGAATCAAATTCGACGTTTGGGCAGTCAATAGCGCGTTTTGGCGACTAATCAGTCGCAGCCGTACTGTTCTTTAAGGACGTACTGTTTCTCGGTTTCTCGGAGTATCGCGTTTAGATGGGCAATAACAACGCCTGCAACTTAGCACCTCTGGCTTACTTTCCGAGTCTATTGAGACTGACGCGTGTTCACCAACCTGCTCATTGCTAGCGCAGAAATAATGATCACGATCGCTTACGAGGGTTTAACTGAAGCGCTGGTGGGCCCTATTCTGATCATTACCGGGTGTGGCGCCCTAATTGCTTTGGGGCACGGATCAAGATGACGAGCATGCGCGTGACGCCAACTACCATGTCCGAGAACCATCGCAATCATGACAAAGGTCCACGCTCGGCAAGCCATCAACCCAGCTTGCAAGCGCCTTGGTGACTCATCCATAATCCCGATCTAGCACGTACAGGACTTGGCGATGACAAGCAAGGCCGCGCTCCAGATAGAGTCCAAAGACGCAGACCACAAGCAGAGCGGATCGCACGATAAAAATAACCTAAAAAAAACGTTAAACGAAGGGAACTCAAACATGACAACAGACGCCATCAACGACATGCAATTAAGACTTAAGTCGCAAAAAGCAGCGCAAATCGCAGGCGGTCACGTAAGTGCAGAACTCCGGATCGACCGACTAAAGCGCAGTATTGCGATTCTTGAGCAAAACGGCGATGCATTGTGTGATGCGATGCGCCGAGATTTTGGTCACCGCAGCCTCGATCAGTCAAAAATGGCCGATATCGAAGGCGCCATCGGCCCACTTAAGAATGCCATCAAACACGTTAAGACTTGGATGAAAGCCGAGAAACGCGGCACGATGTTTCCGCTCAACCTACTCGGTGGCCGCTCTCGAATCGAGTTCCAACCACTAGGGGTTGTCGGCTGTATTAGCCCTTGGAACTTTCCAGTGCAACTGACCTTTGCGCCCCTGGCTGGTATTTTGGCGGCAGGCAATCGAACGATGATCAAGCCATCTGAGTACTCTCCTGAGACCTCAGAGCTTATGAAAACCCTGATTGAAAGCAGTTTTGATGCAGACGAAATGGCCGTGTTCACAGGCGGGCCCGAGGTTGGCCAAGCGTTCAGCGGACTCGCCTTTGACCACCTACTATTTACTGGCGCGACAAGCGTGGCCAAACACGTCATGCGATCAGCCGCTGAGAACCTAGTACCCCTCACTTTGGAACTCGGTGGCAAATCACCGGTCATTGTCGGTCGCTCTGCTGACATCAAATTAGCCGCTCGAAATGTCATGACGGGCAATACGATGAATGCAGGTCAGATCTGTCTTGCCCCGGACTATGTGATGGTGCCGGAAGAGGACCGCAACGAATTCGTCGAAGCTGCCCAAGCAGCCGTTACCGAGATGTACCCCAATCTAAAAGACAACGAAGATTACACCTCAATCATTAACGAGCGTCACTACGACCGGCTTCAGAATTATCTAACCGATGCCGAGGCGAAAGGTGCCGAGATTGTTGCCATTAATCCTGCCAACGAGGATTTCGGCCAACAAGAGCATCACCGGATTCCGCCAACCCTTGTGCTCAACCCTACCGACGACATGCTGTGTATGCAGGAAGAAATTTTCGGACCATTGCTCCCGGTAAAAACCTATCAAGATGTCAGCGAAACGATCGGTTATGTGAACGATCATGACCGACCGCTCGGCCTGTATTACTTTGGTCACGACGAGCAGGAAACTCGACGCGTACTCGATCAAACCACTTCAGGCGGCGTGACACTCAATGACGTGATTATGCATATCGCTCAGGAGGAGTTGCCATTTGGTGGCGTTGGCCCCAGCGGCATGGGCTCATACCATGGCATCGAGGGCTTCAAAACGTTTAGCCATGCTAAATCGGTTTACAAGCAGACCGCCAGCATCTCTAAATTAATGGCAAAAATGGGCCCCCCTTACAAGAAAAAGCAAGCTGCCTCTTAATGCAGCACCTGCCTGCTGCAGGCTAACGCCTTGCAGCAGGCATGGATTTTATCGACCCGTAAACTCTGGCTTACGCTTTTCTAAAAACGCTTGAACCCCTTCTTTGAAGTCTTCACTTTGAAACATACCGCCTAAGTGCACCATCAGGTGATCGACTGCCGTGTCGTAAGATTCCTCCAGTCCCATCCGCATCATGCGCTTGGTCGTCTGCACCGCCAGCGGCGCGTTATCAGCGATCTCTTGCGCCCACTGCAACGCGGTTGTCATCAACTCTTCCGCCGGCACAATGGTATTAATCAGGCCCATCGACAAGCATTCATCTGCGCCCACCGTCCGAGCCCGATAGTAGAGTTCAGCGGCTTTACCCCAACCAATTAGACGCGGCAGCAGCCAAGTGCCACCACTTTCAGGCACCACATTACGCTTGGCCGTCACCGCCGCCATCTTGGCCGTCTCCGAAGCAATTCTCATGTCGCACAACAGCGCAACATCCATACCATAGCCAGCAGCAGGGCCATTTAAGGCGCAGATAATGGGCGTATCAATATTCCACATCACATTGATCGGGGCATCTCGCAAGTCGAACAATTGCCGAGCCGGCCGATTGCCGTCTTTGGCGGCGCCGCCGATATTGCCCTCGCCGACACCAATCAGATCAAGACCTGCACAAAACCCTTTCCCGGCGCCCGTCAAAATAATACATCTAATTTCGGGGTCCTTATTGGCTTCTACCATTTTTGCAGATAATTCATTCAGCATATCGCGGCTAATCGCGTTATATCGCTCGGGGCGGTTCAACGTGATGATGGCAATTCTGCCTCGTTGTTCTACCAATAATTCTGGTGTCGTAGATGGGGACAGTGTCATCGCTAATGCTCCTTGTATTTCGGTGACTAAGCATCTTGCTTAGGGTTTACTTGGCTATCCTAGATCAGGTGATTCACAAATTAAGGCGCGTTTTAGACTCTGCTCAAAACAACCCCTAAAACTGCAGTTCGCGACTGCCTGCCTCTGAACGATACCATACCGACCTAATCCCACTTACGCCAGAGCGATTCATGCCGACCCAGCCTGACCATTACTCGCAGCCTGGTAGCCTGTAATGGCAAGGCGATTGCGCTGCTGCTAAGGTCCCGTCGCATTCGAGCTCGACATTCGCAAGCTCGGCGAACATCCTGTATTATCTCGCGACTGCGCCATACCCTAAACCACCGCGTAAACCATCAATAAAATTGCCCAAACCGATCTAGGGCGACGATCGAGAGTTCACAGACGCATGACAAAAAATCCATCAGCTGTTAAGCGAATATCGCTTAAACGACCGTGGTTGATCGTTTGTTTAACCGGGCTTTGCGCTGGGTTGAGTAGCAACCTGGTTGCAAGTGGTCTGCCCGACGCCCTTCCAACGCGCACCGAACTCTCGACCCAGATCGTCATTGATGGCGCAATTGACGAACCGGCCTGGCAAGATGTCACTGCTTTTTCCGGCTTCAAGGTGATCTCTCCCGACACTCTGGCGGATGCACCGCTTGCAACAAACATTAGGATGTTCTACACCGAGCGCGGATTGTATTTTTCTGCCCTGATGACCCAGCCCGTGGAAACTCTCGTCGAACGTCTCAGCGCGCGCGATCAATTCGTTAACAGAGACCGCATTTCTCTTTCGATAGATACTTCTGGCACTGGACTTTACGCGTACTGGTTTGCTGTTAATCTGGGCGGCTCGTTAATGGATGGCACCATCCTGCCAGAGCGGCAATATTCCAGTAATTGGGATGGCCCTTGGCGCGGAGCCAGCCAGAGAACTGACGCAGGCTGGAGCGTGGAGATGATGCTGCCATGGTCCATGATGACACTGCCTGCCAGCGATTCAGGCGACCGAGACATTGGCATCTATATTCAACGTGCGGCGGCAAGCATCGATGAAGATTGGGCGTACCCTGGCCTACCACGAACCCAAAATCGGTTTTTGTCCCGTTTCGCCAAAACGAAAATTAAAGGCATCAATCCCAAGCAGCAACTAACCTTTTACCCTTTTGTTTCATCGAGTCTCGATGCGGTCGACCGTAGCACGACCCAAAAAGCTGGTTTCGATCTATTCTGGCGGCCCACCACGGCCTTTCAGGTTACAGGCTCCTTTAACCCCGACTTCGGCAATGTTGAGTCCGATAATGTTGTGGTGAACCTCACCAGCTACGAGACGTTTTTCCCAGAAAAGCGCCCGTTCTTTTTGGAGGGTCAAGAGATCTTCACAACCTCGCCTCGCGCAAACCCAGGCTTTCGTTCTGGCGGGACACCGACGACCCTCATCAATACGCGACGAATCGGCGCGCCACCAAGAGCGCTCACCGACACATCAATCGAATTGGCGCAGACCGAGGCCAATCAACCCAGTGAATTAATTGCAGCCACAAAAGTAACCGGCCAAACAGGCTCACTACGTTATGGATTGTTAGTTGCTTTAGAGGATGACACTGAACTGATTGGCCTAAAAGACGGCAATCCCGTTCGTCAAACTCAGCTTGGCCGAGATTTTACCGCGGCCAGATTGCTCTATGAAAACACGCAAGGTTCCGGTCGAAACGCTGTTGGACTCTTGGTGACAGAAGTGGGCCACAAAGATCAAACCGCGCAGACGCTTGGCATCGACCTGCATCATCTGAGCCAAAGCGGCAAACTCATCGTCGACGTCCAAACTTTGCACAGTGATACCGCGATTGAATCCGGCCATGGTGCCTTTGCCGATATCGTCTTTCGGCCCCAGCAGGGCGTGCAACATAAACTCACACTGGATTATTTTGATCGAAACCTCGACATCAGTGATTTTGGCTTCTTGCAAAGAAATGATGTTAAGGGCTACCGATATCGTTTTGAACGCGTTCAATCCGATCTTAAACGTCTAAAGGGCCGAGAAACCGATCTTGTAGTGACGCAGCAATGGAATTTTGCCGGAGAGCAAACCCGCCTTGGTTTTTCTGGCGCGCAAGAACTTCGTTTCTTCGACAACACGCAACTAGAACTCAAACTGGATTTTTATCCGAAACGATGGGAAGACCGTAACAGCGACGGTAATGGCTCTTATCGGTTACAAGATCGTTTTCAAACCGCGATCAATTACAGTAGCGACAGTGCCAAACCCTTCAGCTATCGTTTAAGGGCTAATATGAGACAAGAGGACATCGGCGGTCAAAATCGGTCGATGAGCCTTGGATTGTCCTATCAACCGACAGACCGACTCTCGACCTCATTTGATTTTAAATACGAAACTCGGTCCGGCTGGCTGCTCCACAATGCAGGCTCTGAATTCACCCGATTTCATTCGGAAAGCCTGAGACCCAAGCTTGAGGTATCTTACTTCCTCACCGCCAATCAACAAGCTCGCCTAAGCCTCCAATGGGTCGGTATTAAAGCGTTTGAACGCGACCGTTGGCGCTTACCGTCAACCGGCGGCCAGTTAGTCTCGGATGAAACAAGTGCCGGCCTGCGACGCGACTTTTCAATCAGCCGATTATCGTTCCAAGCACGATACCGTTGGGAAATTGCACCGTTGTCTGATTTGTTTGTGGTTTATACCCGCGGCTCAGATCTGCCGAGTAATATCCGCTCGAGCTTCTCAAACCAATTATCTGAGGCTTGGGAGCAGGCCCTCGTCGATTCATTGGTTGTAAAAATGCGCTACCGGTTTGGCAATTAAACCGCCGCTGAAAGACCGCCCTGGCAAGTCAAACTGGCCAAGGTGGCCGATATCCGACAAATACTCGTAACGGCCTTAAACGGAAAATTGATCTGCACATGAAGGCCACAGCAAAGCCCCACCTGATTGGTCTAATCGGGGACGTTCACAGCGAGCACGCGCGGCTCTCGCAAGCACTTGAATTTCTTCGAACAGCTGGCATCGAATCAATTGTCTGCACGGGTGACATCGTCGATGGTCCGGGCTGCCCGAATGACAGCATTGACCTGCTGTTAGAGTATGGGGTTACAACTGTTGCGGGCAATCATGATCGATGGCTCCTCGAAAACAAGGTTCGGCATCTGCCCATGGCGCACCACAAGGCAGACCTCTCGGCCCAATCACTTTCGTATCTACAGTCTCTAAACAAGACAGAGTCGATTACCCGTAATGGTCAGCGTTTACTGCTCTGCCATGGCATGGGCGATCGTGATTTAGAGAAAGCCTGGCCCGGCACTCAAACGATGCCCATCGAGCGCAACGCAACGCTCGATGCAATTATTAAAACAGAACAGCATGACTGGCTGATCAATGGACATCTGCATTTTCGAACGATCATGGCTTTTAAAACACTCACCGTCATTAACGCAGGCACCCTAACAGGGCACCGTTGGCCCGGTTTCTCCGTACTCGATCTCGACCAACGATCTGTTCAGGCTTTTGAGTTTACGCCTCGTGGGATTGAACCAGCCGTAAGCCTGGCTGTGCCAGCCGAGCCTGAATGGCAGAACACGCAAAGCTTTCAAGGTGACTGGGAGCCCTTAGTCTTATTCAAGCGCGATCCCAGCTAGCCCACTGATTCTAGGGTTAGCCAGACTCAAGCGCTATGGCCGTGTATATCTGACGTGGCCCTTCAAAAGGCTGACGCGCATGCATTACCAGCCGGTTATCGAGCCACAACATATCTCCAACCTGCCAGGGAATGTTAACCACTTCCGACGCGGCTCTTTCCAAAAACTGCTCAAAAACCGCACTTGGCAAATACGCCCCGCCGCCGAGTTGCACCGCACGGTAGCCGACGTTACGCGTATCATTCCAGCCAGTAAACGCCGCAATCACTGAATTGAAAAACGTTTTCCGACCACTCACAGCATCAATCCGGACTGCTGGTAAAATCGGCGATTCGGTACGCAGTTCATCCCCGTCAAGCCATTGCCAGCGCAGGCCTTGGCCTTGCATCACTCGCTCGGCCTCAGGTTTTGTTTCAACGAGAAAGGTTTCCTGCCAGCTTCGACCAATCGGAGAGGCAGGGTCCGTGATCGCCGGCATGACCCGGTTATAACGCACGCCTTGTGCCTCTAACTGCTTTGCCAAAGATTGATCCACCAAATTGAGCAGGTCATATGCCGCTCTTGAATCAAACACGGTCGTTGCGCCACCGGCGGTTGGCGCGGTGTCGCAGTAGAAAAAAATATAATCCGGTGGATGACTGGTTTGCGCCATTTCATGGTGAAGCGGTATTTTTTCATCCGGCGGGCTTTCGTTAGCCGTCATAATTCGGCGATGGGTAATCTGACGCCTCGGTGCGGCGCCGCCGAGATACGGCATATTCTCAAAGGGAACAGCATCCAGAACTGCCTCAAAGTCCTCAGCACTGTTCACGCCGCAACCGCGAAACAGCAGCGCGCCTTTTTCTTTGAGTTCCTGCTTCAGAGCAGCCCCTTGTTCTCGAAAAAGCTCGATGCCAACACGCTCACCATGCCGCTGATTAGGCTGGTAAATCTTGGGAAAGGCGCCCGCCGTATTGCGCCCCTGCGCCGCATCGGCGGCTTCTATTAAAAGGGAATTCATCATCGGAGCAACCTGAAATTTTGAGCATCAATTTCTACAGCCTGGCCGGTCGTTGCGGACGCCTGAGCTGCAAGCCCCATCAGCACGGCCATTAGGCCATCGTCTGCTGAGACCGCTGCCGGCTTGCCACTACGCACTGCAGCAAGAAATGCCTGATGTTGAAAAAACGTCGCGCCTTGGTGCGAACCCGCGTCCATGGCGGCTTTCGGCACGATAACCTCCTCAATCACTGGCGTCGCAGGGGCACGCGGCGAGACGATCAAACGAGCCGGCTCTTGGGCCTCGCCCTTAGCCAGAAAAGGTCCGGGAATCTGACAGTCCAGTCGACCTAGATCCCCAACCAAGGAAATCTCTTGCTCGTACCGCACCCCATCAGCAAACATACAAAGATCCAACATCCCTCGGCTGCCATTATCAAAATCGATGATGACATAACCATTGTCCCAAATATCCGGCTGCGCCCCGCCATACCGCTCCGCAAGATGATTGACGTCTTGCGCTGCAGAAGCATAGACCCGAACGGGCTCCGCCTCGAGAAACAACCGCATTAGATCAAAAAAATGACAACATTTTTCAACAAAAGTACCGCCGGAATACTGATTAAAACGATTCCAGTCGTCGACCTTCTTCAGGAAAGGATAGCGGTGCTCTCGAATGCTCAGCATCCTGCGCTGGCCCACTGTTGTCCGCTTTGCATCGAATCCTGCTAGTGCGGGCATAAAGCGATACTCCATACCGACCCAAACAAGCGAGGCTCGATCAGCCAGCGCCTGACGTAATCGCGCCACATCAACTTCTGAGGTCACCACCGGTTTTTCAATCAGCACTGGGACCTGACAAGCCGCCAGCACCGTCAGTAATTGGTCGCAATGGGTAAAGTTTGGGGTTGCAATCACCAGCGCATCGAGCCGCTGATCAAGCAAGGCGGTCAGATCTGCAACAAAAACCGCATCGGGGGCCAATGCGCGGGCCTTTTTCAACATGTCGAGATTAGGCTCACAGACAGCAACCACCTGAACGTCTCTGAACAACGCCAAATTTCGGAGGTGTTCCCGGCCCATCATACCTGCACCTAGCAGGCCATAACGAAGTGGATTGGTCATAACAGCTTCCTTTCAGGTCCTAATTTTGCCCGTTTTAAGGACCAAAACATAGCGCTTATCAGCAACCAACGTTAAGCTTTCGTCATGACCCAATCAATTTGGCTATTCGGCTACGGCTCGATACTTTGGCGGCCAGATATGCCCTACACGGCAGCCAAAATCGCGCGCCTTTCAGGTTTCCAACGTCGATTTTGGCAAGCCTCAACAGACCACCGTGGCACCCTCGACCAACCTGGGGCCGTCGCAACCCTGCGGCAGGTTGAAAATGCTCAGACCCTTGGCATTGCGTACTGTATCGAGCAGACCGGACTTGTTCAGACAATGACCCAACTCGATCAAAGAGAACAAAATGGATATACCCAACAGGCCATCAGTCTGACCTTGGATACGGGACAGGTCATTCAGGCCACAACCTACATCGCGCCGCCCGGAAACGCCTGGGATCTTGGCAGCCCGAGCGAGACCCTTTTAGCCGCGCAAATCCAGGCGGCAAGCGGGCCGAGCGGCACCAACCTTGCCTATTTCCAGCGCCTGCTTTGGGCCAGTCAATGCCTCAATGAAGTCGATGATCATCTGAACCGTATTGCCTTCTCTTTAGAACAATTAGGCAGCCCGACCCAACCTGGCGCCGCTATGATTAGATTACAGATTGAAAAGGCTCTGCTACCATGGCATCCACTAATGAGGTGATCACATTGAACCTAATTCCTGAAATCGTCGAACAAGCCGAGCGCCTTAAAACTTGGCGCCAGCATATTCATGCCCACCCTGAGATGGCCTTCAAAGAATACGACACAGCCGCCTTTGTTGCCGAACGGTTGCGTGAGTTTGGGCTGACCGTTCACGAGGGCATTGCGGGCACCGGTGTTGTCGGCACCTTGACCAAAGGAGGCGGCAATCGCGCCATTGGTTTGAGAGCCGATCTAGACGCCCTTCCCATCGTCGAAGCCAATACGTTTGAACATGCCTCCAAGACACCCGGCGTCATGCACGCCTGTGGACACGACGGACACACCTGTATGCTGCTTGGCGCCGCGGCCTACCTTGCCAAAGCCGAGACGTTCAGCGGCACCGTTCATTTCATCTTCCAACCTGCGGAAGAAAATGAAGGCGGTGCCAAAACCATGATTGAAGCGGGTTTGTTCGAGCAATTTCCAGTTGAAGCAGTCTACGGGATGCACAATATCCCTGGCATTCCGGTCGGCCATTTTGCGGTTAAACCGGGTCCGATGATGGCCGCCTTTGATATTTTTGACATTACGGTCGTAGGTCGAGGCGGCCACGCGGCCATACCCCAACAAACCGTTGACCCACTCCTTATCGGAACCAAAATCGTGGAAGCCCTTCAAACACTGGTCGCGCGAGAAATCAATCCCCAAGAACCTGCTGTGCTAAGCGTGACCCAGTTCGAGGGTGGGGACGCTTACAATGTTATTCCTGATCAGGTTCGCATTGCCGGCTGCACACGATGTTTTTCCGTTCGGGTCCAAACGCAACTCGAGCAAAGCATCCAACGTATTGCTTCCGGTATTGCCAGTAGTTTCGGTGCAACCGTCGAATACCGCTATGAGCGTCGCTATCCGCCAACGGTCAATAGCATCGAGGAGACCGAGTTTGCAGCCCGCGCGGCAATCGCAACCAGCGGCCCCGAAGCCGTTAATCGAAACCCGACGCCTTCCATGGGATCTGAGGATTTCGCTTATATGTTGCTTGAGAAACCAGGTTGCTACATCTGGATCGGCAATGGTGACGGAGAGGGCTCTTGTATGATTCACAACCCAGGCTATGATTTTAATGATGATATCTTGCCGATTGGGGCAAGTTATTGGTCTCATCTGGTCGCGCAATTGCTCCCCGCTTAGGAGACTTTGATGTCGTTTATCGAACACCGTCTCGGAAGGACTCACTTCACGGTTAAAGGTAAAACCACTGATCGATTGCCTGTCATTTGGCTGCATGGCGGCCCGGGTGGGACGCATAACCCGAATGGCAATCTCTTCAATTTGTCGGACCATCGCAAGGTATACGCTTATACCCAACTCGGCTCAGGCAAAAGCAGCGATCTCAGTAAACGCCAATGGCGAATCTCGACTTTTGTGCAAGAACTCGAGCTGCTCGTTGCAGCCTGGGGCCTCAAGGATTTTCATTTAATGGGTGGCTCGTGGGGCACAACCTTGGCGCTTGAGTATTATTTAAAAGTGGGCGGGCAAGGCATCCGGTCCATGGTACTGCAGTCGCCCATGTTATCTGCCGTTGATTGGCAGAAAGATGCCAATCGGTTGATCAAAGCCCTACCCAAAGAGACGCAACGCGTTATTAAAGCCTGCCAAGCCGTTGGCGCGACCGACGCATTGGTCTATCAAGAAGCCCTCGCTTTGTACTACAGTCGTCATGTCCTCAGACGACCGAAGAAACTAAAAGCGATGCTTAGTCGAAAAAATCCTCGGGGCGCCGCTATTTATCAGCATATGTGGGGTAGCAGCGAATTCTCGGCAACCGGTACCCTCGCAGACTTTGATCAAACCCACCGCCTTCAAGACGTCCTGTGCCCAACCTTAATTGTCTGCGGAGAGCACGACGAAGCCACGCCAAAAACCGGTGCTCGCTACGCTAAGAAATTGCCTCAGGGCGCATTCCATGAAGTGCCCGGCGCCAGCCACGCCATTTGGGAAGAGGCGCCACGAAGTCTCAAAAAAACGATTAACCAATTTATCCAACTTTGGGACTAAAGGGGGACGCACCTGAACCCCAAGCGCGGGAAATGAACCAATACTTCGCCAACTCCCGGCTCATCTCTTAATACAGAATAAGCATCAGGCACATGTTCGGCTTCGACCAACGCACCCGTAACAGGTTGCAAGCCGTAGTCGATTGGGCAAACCGAAACCTTAGACGTTAGCACTTTTTGTTTCGCCAAAAACGGTTCTGAAGTCGCGAGCTGCAAAGCCTCTTCGGCGCCAATAGACTGGATCCGTCCATGGCCAAATGCTGCCATATCAGCAAACCACCGCATCACCTCTGGAAAAGCCGCCAGATCTGCCAAAAGCGCTGGGCGTTCTGCAATGAACCAAAGACAATGATAAACGCTGAAATCAGCAAGGGTTGGCGACTGCCCAAACAAGAAGGCTTGGGCACCCAATTGACTGTTCATTTGTCGAAGCCAAAGATCGAAGTGCGACAGTGCAACGTCCAGATCCATCTGCAGTGCGGTTGATCCTTTCGAAAATTCCGCGCGATCTGCCATAAAAGCTGCTGCCTCTGCGTCGCTTTCGAACAGTGGATTACCCGCAAGCGCCTTCGGCTGGAAGGCAACCGCGACGACAACTCGAAATAAAAACGTATCCGCCCAATAGGAAACCGTTTCAATCACCGCGCGCTGCGCTTGCGGCAGAAGGGCCTGCCCGCCGCCTTGGGCAATTAGAATTTTCGCGATCAATGCTGTGTCGCAATAAACCTCTCGTCCGCGTTGTAAGACGGGCGTTCGGCGATAGCCGCCAGTTAATGGCATTAACTGCGGTCGAGGCATAATAACGGGTATTTCGACCTGTTGACTGGGCAAATCAAGATAGCCCAACAAGAGCCTTATCTTTTCTGAGAATGGCGATCCAGCATATTGATGGAGAATAAAACCTGACA
>Ga0206677_10003648_pt1 | contig 12861 bp, 6 predicted proteins | sample M130m12015metaG_FD_155475 | JGI IMG/M metagenome (GOLD analysis project Ga0206677, IMG submission 155475) | Ammonia-oxidizing marine archaeal communities from Monterey Bay, California, United States - M1 30m 12015 | ecosystem: Environmental > Aquatic > Marine > Intertidal zone | place: USA... | reverse complement strand
CGATTCGCCGCCGAAAGCCATCTTCTTGAGGCTCTTGAACAGCCCGCCGCCGCTGCTGCGGGTTTGCATCTCGACGCCACCCATAGCCACCATGGCTCCTGGCTCGACGTTGACTGACTCGCCAGGGGATAGTGCGTAGGTCATAAGCGTGTACGATGGGTTGAATTCAATGTGTTCTTCCATGAACCTTTCTGGTTGGAAGCCATATATTGTTATTCCCATGGAATAATTATTATGTTTTCTGGGCATCTGTGAAAAATTAATTAAAATAAGAGGAATATGCAGAATCTCCAGATTTTGTTGAAATTTCGACAATTGTGATGTTGTCAGACCAATCTTTCCAATCTCCGAATATATCCATGAGTTTCATGAATTTACCCAAATTTGCCCGGTTTCCGTCAGACTTTTTCTTTTGTTCTTTACTCCTGTTTTCTCTGTACCAAGCTTGACTCACCGATTGAACGATAAATACAATATTGGGACATTTACTATGATAGGCGCTACAGATTCGCTTGAACATTTGATCATTTGTGCCCAACACCAGGTAATATTCAGTGTTTTGATATTTCGAATATCCACACGCAGCAGGGACAGCAGGTCCATATGGTTTTACGCCAAAAAAATCCACTTCATCTCGTAAAGCATTTCTTAGCAGGCTATCGGATATTTCCTCGATTTTTCTTGGAAGCTTTCTCAAGTAATCCTTCGTTTCAATCTCAGAGCCTTTCAAATTTGTCGAGGACCAAACTATTCCCATAGCAGTGGTACAGGTCTCTGACTAATAATATGTCCAGTAGTGAGAATCTATATTTATATGATGGTGAATGGATGTGCATGAATTGCTCGGATGTTAGGGACACGTTGATTGCCCAGTTGCGTAGCGATGTGTTGGGGCCAAATATCGATATTCAATCAGGCGTTGTAGATTTACACGAGGAACTAGCAATCGGTGGGAGTCCTGATCGATATTACATGGTCGGTAAGTTAATGCCAATTATGCAAGGGGATGCACAGTTGCCAGAATCAATGGCAGTAAAACCGATCATGGATGAAAATCACGAAGCCAATCTGGAGGATGAAACTCTGGTGAAGAGTACTGCTTCCGCACCCGATGCTGGCCAATATATGCAGCCTTCCTCGATGGGGATTACGGTTTGCCCTAAGGACATCGAGTCCGTGGTGACATTAACCATTTCCTGGGGGCGCTATAAAAAAGTAAAGGACATATGGCACCGTGAGCACCATCAAAAAGTGCTCCATTTCGATACGAATATGTTTGTACACAACTCACGACATGAAGCAATCGAAATCGATAATCAAATGGAATTGCACATCCGTCGTGGTAGCGAAGAACATGCGACACTAACGTTCCGACTGCGTAATATTTTGGTACACCAACCTCCGAAGAACATAGGTCATTTCGTGATTTTCCAGCCCCGTATTGAAATCACCTCATCTTCGGGGTGGGTGGATGTGCGACAAGCTCAGGACCCCATTAGGGAAGACAAGAAAATGTCAATTCTTTATGCTGACTCGGAAGTTTTTGGTTTGGGTCATAACGTTGGAGTAGACTGGAATGCTGATGGACTTGTTTGGTCTGATTATCTCCCCACATACGATATGAAAAAAATGGTTGAAGACAAAAAATTACGCGATTTGGTGCCGCATATGGACCTTCTATGTGACGAAAACAAGTTTGGCCATGGGATTGAGACTTTGGGCACCTTTTTGAAAGCCTATGGAGAGTGGATTGAAGCATCTGAGGCAGATTTACTGAATCGATTTAAGAGCGGTTTGATATCTCAACACCTTGAAAATGAATCGATTACCATGGTCCAAAATGCGCGGGACAATTTGAAGCGTATGTATGATGGTGTGGCATACCTCTCAAAAAACGACTCAGTGCGAAAAGCATTCATTATGGCAAATCAGTCCATTCGTATGTCCCAAGATATGCCTACACATCCGGATTTGAGAGGTCGTAATCAAAACTTCAAATGGCGACCATTCCAACTTGCATTCCAGTTGCTCAATATTCGTAGCCTTTGTGCTTTGGAACAAACGGATTCTGGGCGGGAGGAGCGTAATGTAATGGATCTTGCATGGTTTCCTACCGGTGGTGGGAAAACTGAAGCATACCTTGGAATGATTGCTACCATTGGATTTTATCGAAGGATAAGGTTCCCTGAAACAGAGAAGGAACGTCCTTCTGTTCATGCCGTCATGAGGTACACGCTCCGGCTGTTAACCTCAGACCAAGCAGATCGGTTAGTCAGACTTGCAGGTGCTATGAACCATATTGCTCGAGAAAACGAGCCGGACCATGATTTTCATGATTTCCGAATTGGCATGTGGATTGGCGGGGCGGCAAGCCCGAACCGATTGCTTGCTGGAGAGAACGAAGAGACTCCAAGCGCCGAAGGTAATTTGAGGCGATTGAGGAACAACATGCCCGAAAAAGGATCAGGAACTGTTCTTCAATTCGAATTGTGCCCCTGGTGTGGTGATGAGAGTGACTCGGGCGTTAAAAATCCGAACAACTGGAGCATTACGGAGTTGAATGGGCAAAAAAGTCTGTTAGGAGTCTGCCCAATCGAGACTTGTTTGTTCCACAAGGGGATCCCTTTCACATGCGTTGACGATGATTTGTATCTGAATCCACCATCGATTCTCCTCGGAACAGCAGATAAATTCGCACAACTCTCTCGCAACCCTATTCCGAAGAGCGTCTATGGAAGAAATACCCCTCAGGCAAGAGAATATAATGCTCGTACGATGCTTGGTTTTGATAATCGTCATTTCGCTCCAGATCTAATAATTCAAGATGAGCTGCATCTTTTGACAGGCCCGCTCGGGACTATTGCTGGACTTATTGAAACGGCGATGGATGTGTCATGGGACTCTGTCGGCCACCAACCAAAATACGTGGCTGCCACAGCGACCATTCGCGGTGCGGAACGAGATGCGATGTTGATGTATGGTAAAGAACTGAATGTTTTCCCTCCTCCAGTTGCCACAGCATCGGACAATTTCTTTGCCCAAATGGATAGTAACGAACAAAATGGGCGAAAGCACGTCGCAATTATGGGTCCTCCGGGTGTTTCCAGAACTATGTTTGCCCAACCCACCGGTTCTCTCATTCAACGCTTACATGAATTACGAGTGAAGAATCCGGCAATCCCGGACAATGTTTTCGACCCATACTTCACTCTCGTCGGATATTTCAACAGCCTTCGAGAACTTGGTGGGGCGCAGACAATGCTCGCTGACCGTGTTGCACGTGAATTCATCGCCGGCCGATATGCCCGAACAGGAGCTGTCACACCGAGAGAAATATCAAACCTCAAAGAACTGACGAGCAGACGTACGGCAGCGGAATTGAAAAGCGTCAAAGCATCACTCGCAAGAGAGCTTGGTGACGAACCAGTAGATGCGGTTGTTACAACAAATATGTTTCAAGTTGGCATTGACATCTCTCGTCTTGGTTTGATGGTGATCACGGGCCAGCCCAAGAGTAACTCAGAATATATTCAGTCAAGCGGTCGTGTGGGGCGGCGGTATCCTGGTCTTGTCGTTTCACTTCTCAGAGGGACATATCCTCGTGACTTGTCGCACTTTGAAAGTTTCCGTGAATTCCACCAAGAGGTGTACAGGCACGTTGATGTGACTTCAACAACGCCGTTTTCACAACGAGCACTCGATAGGGGGATGGCCACAGCAATTTGTATTATGTTTAGAATGTGCTTTGAGTCGTTATCTTCGGAACGGGGGCTATCCGGCTTATTTGTCAGCCAAGCACAACAAGACAGTTGTTTAAGACTACTCACCGAATTTACAAGGAAGATCGAACAGAGAGAATCAAATGCTAATGTAAACACTCCAGTCGACATTATGCAGGAGGCCGTTCGAACTGCAGAAAGTAATTTTCAAAATTTGAAACAATTTTGTATGCGATGCCTCGAGGAGAATAAAATAGCTGTTTGGAATGAACCATTTTACCCTAGCGATAACGAGGAGGGTTGGTTGAAGCCATCCTCGGATGGGAGTCTTTCTACAAAGTATGGATTAAATTCATTCCGAGATGTTGCGCCAGAAGTTCGAATCATAGAACGAGGGAGAATGGAGCATGGACGTGCGAATCAATACCTTCCAGAACCAGAAACATTGCCGGCGAGTCACCTCCTGGCACAAGCAGCACCGGGGAACCTATGGGAAAAGGATGGCAAAACAAATCTTACCCTTGGCCTAAACCAGTGGTATAATGGAGAAGGCAATATTAGCCTACGGCCACAGAGAGAAGGCGGACAAGTAATCACAAGGGACGCACTAAGTCATTTACTACCCGCGAATACCAAATTACGACACTTACCCACCCACCCTATTCACGGAGCGGTGTTGTACGACCGATATCCCTCAAGGAATGCATATAGGTGTAAAATTGGGCATATCTCAACACCCCGGCGGAACGATGATGGTTGGGAGTGTGGGCGACAGGGATGCGGTGAAGTTGCAACTCCGACACGCTTCGTTAGCATATGCTCGCGAGGTCACTTAGATGTCTTTGATTACTACTCTTGGCTTCATGATACCGATGAGAAAAGAAGTCAATGCACAAGATCAAACGCCCTGATTCGATTAAGTTACGGGGATGACGCATCACACACGCTCAAGGACTGGGTTTTACAATGTGATAGTTGCAGTGTACCAAGAAAAAATATGGCGGCAGTCCCCACCATCACCGAAGAAAATGGCCCTCAGTGTCAAGGGTCGCAACATTGGATTGGCTGGGATCGGCGTGAGCCATGCGTCAATAAATTGATTCACCGACAGGTTGGATCGACAAATATTACCTTCAACGATGGCGGATCTATTCTTTTGATACCACTCTCAGTAAGTTACCGTTATGCAGACCAACTTCGTCAATTTGGGCTCATGAATTTTGCAACAGAAGGGCGCAGAGACATTTTCTTTAATGTTCTTGAAGCAGTGAAGTTAGAGGTCACAACGATCCTCTCCGAAAGCGATTGTGTCACAGACGGCGTATTGGATTCTGAATTGCTTTTCGAGACTCTGTGCGAATACAATCGTGAACATTCTCAAGCTGAAGGGCTCACAATAGGGACCATTCGGAAGAAAGAGAAAATGGGTCTTCTGAATCCAGAAGTCGCATCTCGATTTGATCCACACGAATACTTTGGTCGCTCAATTTTGTCGGATACCTCGGGCTACTGGTCTGATTCAACATGCCCTGTGGATTTTGTCACACGCGCAGACAGATTAACTGAATTGAGATACATCACCGGATTTACACGAGTCGACCCAAACGCTGACGACAAGCAACACGTCGACGATATGAATCACGGAGAAAGGCATGGAATCGCTCAGACAAATCACGGTGAAGGAATCTTCTTTAGATTGAAACCTGCATGGATTGAAGCAATCGCGAATGAAAGAACTCGCACGTTATCATTAAATCATTCAACAATGTTGCCTTCAATGGAACGTATTCGTTCGACAACTTCGGCCCAACTTCCATCAATTTCCGAACCTGAAGTTGATGGTGGAAATCATCTAACGATTGTTCATACCCTTTCACATGCTTTGATTAGAGAAATTTGTAAATCAGCAGGCTATTCGAGTGGATCTATCAACGAAAGATTGTATTTACAACACAATGCACAAAACCAAGTTTCTAGCGCTGGCATTCTCCTGTACACTGCCGGAGCAAGTTCTGATGGTACACTCGGGGGGCTTGTTCGGCAAGCAACCTCTGGTCAACTCGAAATTATCATAAAAAGGGCTCTTGCAGCTTTGGAAACATGTTCTAACGACCCCGTTTGCTACCATCATGAGCCAAACGGAAACGAACGAAATGGAGCGGCATGCCATGCATGCCTCTACTTGCCAGAAACAAGTTGTGAATTGGGTAATTTATTCTTGGACCGGAGATGGTCTGGTGACTAGGGTTGACAACGTAAAAGTCTCTTTCACAGACGTCGAAGGTACCTTTGACCATAAGACCCTCGATTTGGAAAACGCCATTCGACAATTGGTTCTTTCTGCCCGTAATTCGGTTAAGTTGCTTTCTTACAGTCTACCATCCTACGATGATAATTGGTTTCTGCACAATGCCTTGGACACGGCAGCCAAAAAGGGAGTTAGAATCAAATTCTATGGCGACCGTGAAACAGAAATCAGGACCGCTGTGTCTCGCCTCTCACATATCAATCCAAAAACCGAAGGATGGTATTGGGTGCAGGACGGAAGGGACTTATTCCACATTAAAGCCATCGTAGTTGACGATACTCGACTTTATTTAGGGTCTGCCAACTTGTCCAAAAACGCAATCACGGCATCTGCCGAGTGGGGAATCATATGTGAGAGCCCGGACATTATCCAACGGCTGCGTGCATACCTTGATCACCTAATCGAACGTGGGCGATTGAAAGAGGTTGAAGTTGATGTGCGATGAGAGATGTGTTGCGGAATCTCCAGGGTTGGCTTTCGACGTACAATGCATAAATTGTTCAAGACATGGTTGGACTTCATCTGACAATACACTGCATAAATGGTTTAAAATCGACGATACTGGCCATTTCACGGAAGCAGTTACGAACGCATACACACTTGAGTTCATTGAATCACCACCTCGTACACGGATGAACATTCTTTGTGATGCCTGGGAAATCACTGCACACACTTATGAAAATCGTTTGATAGCAATTAACGAATATCTTCAGCCGTATGGAATTGAGTATTTTCGGTTGACAGAGGCTATTCCCGATCAAGCAATTCTTCAAGACGAACCATTGATTTTGTTGCCAATGGGGGGTGACTTGCCAGCAATTCAAATACCACAATGTGTCGATGCCATACCGGCAGGTAATCCTCATCCTGAAGCAAATCTAGAGCCACTTATGTCCGACGTTGAAGAGTTACGAAATGTGCTAATGCAACGAGACATAAACGTACGGAATCGACCAGATTCGATGGGTCTTAAACCAAAGCAAACTGAAGTCATTAAGAAAGTTCTCGAACAACCGGGCTCACTTACAATTGCAGCTTTACCAACAGGTTACGGGAAAACGAGAATTGCTCAATCAATTGCGTGGACTTTGCGGAACAACAACTTAGGCCCAGCCGTGATGATTTCGCCTCTCATCTCTCTAATGGATGATCAACGCTCACAGTGGACGGTATTTTCTGCTGATGTTGCAAATTCAGAATTACATCCCGTAAACACATATAAATCTAAATTTCTCACCCAAGTAGAAGACCAACATCCGTTGGATATGATGGCCGAGTTGACGGAGGGGGACATCGATCTTTTCTGTTCCTCTCCTGAGACCCTGATGAGCGCTCCTACAGACCGCCCGACATGGATTGACACATTGTCAAAACTTGAAACACCCGTATCCCTGTTGATCATTGATGAAGCACATATCATCGGCGATTGGGGTGCATCGATCAGGCCAGAATTCCAATTGCTTAGTTGGGTGAAAGATAGATTGTTACAATCAAATGAAGACCTTCGCGTTCTCCTCATGTCAGCAACAATTTCTGCTGAAGAGGAAATTGAACTCATTCACTTATTTCAAAGCGGATTGAAACTGAATGAACCTGTTCGGGAGCCAAGAACGCGTCCAGACTTATACTTCCACGTCGATCTTTATGGCAAAGATGGGCAAGAGGAGGCATTCACCAAGGGGATTGAGAAGGTCTATTCAGAGAGAGCTGGTATCGATACGTCTTGGTATGTGCATCAAGAACATGGCCAACATCGTCCCCCAGCGATTGTTTATACCCCCTTGAAGACCGAAGCTGAAGGCGTGATAAAAACCACTGCGCAAGACTATTTCATTGACGTTCGTACCTACACTGGCGACACTTCTGGATCTCGCAGGGAATCAACCCGTCTGGCTTTTATCCGTGACGAATTTGATTGTCTTGTTGCAACCAGTGCCTTTGGTATGGGTATTGACAAACCAGATGTTTGGGTGACATCTTATTTTGGATTACCTCACACATTGAAAGGACTGTACCAGGGGTTTGGAAGGGCTGCTCGAGAAAGCAAATGGGAGTCCGAGACTCCCACAGAATGGTCAAGTGGAATTTGTTATGCGGTTATCCCAGATGTGCCTCCCAGAGGGTTTCGCGCCCAATTAGGCCTTCCAAAAACACTCGAGCGACTTTGGGATTTATTTTTTGACGAAGATACAATCATCGTAGGAGGATATATTCTGTTGCCAATCCGTTCAAATCTTGAACGTGCGGCATGGTCGCCTCATACAGATGTGGTGAGAGAAGTGATAGATGCTGCGGATGAGGATGCGAATGATGATTTCATGTGTGCCCAAAACGCGAGCTTGGCCGGAAACGATTTTTTACAAGAATTAAGCAAGCAAAAAAGAAAAGAGAAGTTGTTTAATGCACGGATGTGGACAATAGCATGTCTTAATCGTACACTGTCTGTGAAATTTCTCGGTATACATCGAAAGGTATTATTCAAAAACCGATATGATCATTCACAAAATGTGAAATTATCTGACGTAATCTCTGAAGCAGGTGGTTACCAGAATGTAATGCAATTACTTGCCAACCCACCTGCAGGGTATACGCTCGATTCGAGTTCAACACAATACGCCGTTCTGAGATTCAATCGCTATGTTGGCGGTTGGGATGATATCGCCGAGTTGGCGATTGAAGGTAGAGATACCTTGCACAACCGCCACTCCCGTGGAAGAGAGGAATTATCTCAATTCATCAAAGGTGTTCGAAATGGCGAATGTATACGCTCACTCTTTTCTAAAGCGATAGGTGGGGTGCAAGAAGAAAACACGTGCCGATATTTCTTTGAGAATAACTCTAAGTCCATGCCCTGTAAAAATTGCAAAGCAAGATACATGCCGGGCATAGATCAAGATGTTTTTTTGTGGAGTAACTCGGATACCATCGAAACCTTACAGTGGGCTCCGCCACGACCTGGCCTTCCAGAAATAATCGATTGTGATGAATTGGTAAAGGAAAGCATAGCTCGACCAGAGCGTTTGATTCTCAGCACGGACCTATCGGCTTTCAATCAAGAAGGTTCTGTACCCCCGAGAACTTTTGAGAGGTTGAATGAAACGCATACTCGGAAAATCGTAAAGAAGGATGTAGAAATTGGTCCTGGTGAATACAAACTGGTATCTGCTGACAACACCTGTTATGGCAAAATTGTAGTATCGGATGACAATGGGCTCCATATTTATTATGTGGGGGCTCCTAGTTCAGAAAGGTGGGACTCATTGTTGTTCTGTGTGCACACTAAGACCTGTTACTTTTGGTGAATTAAATGATATACACAAGCGTAGTGCCCATTGGCGGAATTTTTACTGACGAACTTATTGAACACGGGGTTGAAAGTGGCTTGTTCAACATTCCACCGATCCAACGCCAGTACCAGTGGGGGCCCGGGCATGATGAAATTGCCGAAGCAAATCGTTCCGCTCGAGAATTGATCGAAGACCTAATCAACTTTTGGCGCTTTAATTTGGACAACGAGGATCCTTATTTCACCGGAACCATGATTATTTACAAAGAGGATGGCGATGATGAAGGCATGTATCATCTGATGGACGGACAGCAACGGTGGACGACGTTTACTGCCTTGATGGGCACCATTCATCACTTGCTGGATGGGGACCAAACCGGTGAGAATCATATTGATACGATGGAGGAGATTAACCGCTGCTTCCTTCAATCAGACACAAATGAATACCGTTTGGCGAGTCATCGTGGATTTGATGATCATTTGATACGACGGCTGTCAAGTTATGGTGGTGAAGTTGACCTTCGCGAATACGAATATCAAGCGGAAGAAAATGAAGTCGTTCCCGTGTCAGTCTACAAAGTAGAGGAGACGATGTACCGAGGTACTGACCTTTTTTGCGTTGCATCGTACTTTTTGGATCAACTGCGGAACACCTTTGCGATTCAAGGTCCTTTCTCTAGTCGTGACAACCTCATTGAATTTTACCAAACTATCCGTGATCGAGTATTTGTGAATCTCACGCTTGCTCCAACATCGTCAGTTGCGTATGAGATGTTCATCACTGCAAATGCCCGCGGCACGCCACTCAATAATTTCGATATTTTTAGGGGACTCGTGATCTCTCGGGAACGTGATTTGCCTGGTGATAATTCCGAATTACTTAGATTGCTTTTACAGCGGGCACAAGCAAGGTTAGATAGGTACTGTAGTTTCACTCCAAAATCTGATGCTTCAAAGATTATTGACAGAATAATGAGTGAAGTGACAGGGGTTATCGAAGGGCAAAGAATACAGTCAAACAATGTAATGGTTTTCTTGAAAGCTCGTATTAACGGAGTGGAAGACATAACGGAATTGATTAACCTATCAACCCTTATACTTCGCTATGTTTCTCTTCATGTAAAAGTCCACAACAAAAACGAAATGTGTGCGCTCCATCCCCACCGGCGATTGCAGTACATGGGTTTCACTGGATATTATCCACTGTATCTCATTGCGCACATGGATGTCGATTCTGAGGAAGACGAGCTGATTTGGGCGGCCAAGGAAGATCGAATTGAAGCACTGATGAATACGGTAGAATGCTTTGTATCTCGTGTAGGATTGACTGCCCATAACAACCTTCGGCCGGCAGCATTAGCATTTTACACATTGGCGTATCAACAAGCGAATTACGTCTATGAAGACGGTTTAACGGAAGAAGTATTGCAACGAATTCAGCGAGAGTACTCCGAGCATGATGCGAATCCCGAGAACCTCAATGCCTTACAACGAAAGACATTCGAGATACCGAACAACAAAAAGCAATATTTTTTGACTTCTGTGTTCTATGCTGCCGAAAATATTGTGCAGCATCCAGTCAGGAAAGGGGAAGGTGCGAATGGAGTTCGTAAAATATTACCACTAATGCCGACATTCGATCCTTCGGCATGGCAAACGAATGCTTTTTGGGCATACGGGGCCGAAACAGAGGGTACACAGCCTTTCTCGAGGCAGATAGGCAATCTTTTCCCATTAACGGGTCAAGTTGGCCACTTACGTGAATTGGATGATACTACGATTGCAGTAATAGCGAGGATTACTGCCTTCAGAAACCATAGTGCAGGAATGGGTACTGTGACAGATCCATTTATTGTCAACAATCAGTGGAACTTCAATCATATTGTCGCTAGAGGAAATAAATTGATTGAGATCCTAACAGAGCGTTTTCCACAGAATTGTGTCGTGGAGATTGAAGAATGAAAGTTTCTGTGAAGTTCATGGTTTCATAGTTCTGAGAACATGTCTGGCGATTGCTTCTCCGAGTCGAGGGGGGATTGCATTGCCAACTTGAGTATATTGGGGAACATCGCTTCTTCTTCGAAGGCCCCCTGTAGTGCGTTTTCCGTAAAACCTGAAATGGTCCGGAAAAGTTTGAAGCCTTGCACATTCTCGTACGGAAAGAGTTCGCGGCAATTTTTTGTTGTAATGGATGTAATCATCAGGAAGGCTTACGATGGTGATGTTGGGAGTTTTATCGTGATGAAGGACTCGCTGACTATGTTTTTTTGTTGCTAAGGGCGTATCTTTAAGATCTGCTCTGGAAGCCCCATCAAGGTATCTTCTCATTCGCTCTTGGACTGGTTTTGTGTGACGTGGTATGAGCGTGTTCCAAGTGTGGCCAAGTAAACCCTGACCGCTTTCTTTCCTCATTTGTTTTTGAAATTCAGATTTAGCCTTCTCCAAATAATTTTCAGGGCCTACATTCATGCCTGTCCCATAGCCTCCTCTGCGGTGATATACGTCCAGATCACCGAGAACCTTCCCAGCAGTCAACTCTGTCTGAATCTCCTGTTCTGTCCATGTCGGGGGTGGTAATCTGAGTTCCTTGCCATTCAAAAGTTCAGTTTTGATGCCTAAACAAATAAAGCGCCGGCGCAATTGAGGAACTCCGTAATCGCTGGCTTTCACCACTCCAGAAGCAATTGAGTAGCCGAATGACCGCAGTGTCTCTTCTAAATGGCCGCGGAGTCCAATCCCGTACCTTGTTGCGAAACCAGGTACATTTTCAAACACAACCGATTTCGGTTGTATTTTATCTACAACTCTCAGAAACTCCCTATACAACTCATTCCTCGGATCGTCTGCTACCCCTGCACCAGCCATTGAAAAACCTTGACAAGGAGGCCCTCCAGCCACACAAGTGATGTCGTTCACAGTCAATCCTAAAGTATCTAATTTTATGTCAGAGAGTTCTGTTTTGATTGAACCGATTATCATCCTTTCTGGGTGAGATTTAAGCAAATTTTGCGTGTATGTTTCCGCAGGATCAGGATGGAGTTCATTGGCGAGGATTGTTTCAAACCCTGCGTTATGAAATCCAAGACCAAGGCCCCCACAACCAGAAAAAAGATCGATAAGCGTAAAATTATCGTCTGCCACACGATCCCTACGAATCACCAGGTTATCTATGCTGGGGTCTCAGAAAGCTCTATGACGCCACAAAAGTGATCACTGAACTGAATCGCCTAGTTTTTGTTGCCTGGTACCCTTCGTTCCTGTTTCAACCCGTTCCTTGAGTTCTTCAAGATAAGGCCCTGCTTCGACTCGGTCCATTGCGGTCCGAACATAATCGTCGCTTATGTCAAAGCCGATGTACTCTCTTTTCAATGCCTTCGCTACGACGGCCGTTGTACCTGTGCCCATGAACGGATCGACGACGAGATCGCCTTCATCAGTGGCTCCTTGAATGAAATAATTGACCAAGCGCTCGGGGTAGACTGCAACGTGATTTCCTGCAATTCGACGAGCTTCTGATCCAATGTTGACGATGGTTGTAGGGGTATCGT
>Ga0206677_10003643_pt1 | contig 12874 bp, 14 predicted proteins | sample M130m12015metaG_FD_155475 | JGI IMG/M metagenome (GOLD analysis project Ga0206677, IMG submission 155475) | Ammonia-oxidizing marine archaeal communities from Monterey Bay, California, United States - M1 30m 12015 | ecosystem: Environmental > Aquatic > Marine > Intertidal zone | place: USA... | reverse complement strand
GCTGCTGAAGTCGAAACACTGCTGCGGGGTGATAGTCCCGGCGAACCCCTTGAATTAATGTATGGTCGGAAACCGGCATTGTGGTCGGATTCACTGATGGGAGCAGACCGCATCCGCTGCATCATAAATCATTTCACCCGATTGCGCCTGGTCACAAGCACGGGTGCAATGGACTTCGCCTATAAAGGCCCGCTTAGCGATGCGCCGACGGACCTAATGCCCTGGTTTGAGTACCCAAAGCGGCGCTCGGGCACACTCCGGATCGTATTCGGACACTGGTCTGCTCTGGGCTTGTTACAACGGCAATTACTGCTGGGTCTGGACACAGGCTGTGTCTGGGGTGACTCTTTAACAGCACTGCGCATCGACACTCCCGATGCTCAAGCGGTCAAGCTTCCCAGTCTTCAGGCTAAGAGGCGTTAAATCACAAAGCTCTGAAGCACTGCCCTTAGCTAGATCGCAACCGGCGCCTTAATGTGCGGATGACACTCGTAGCCTTCGATTTCAAAATCATCAAAATTATAAGCTGAAATAGAACTAGGCTTACGCAAAATATTAAGCTTTGGCAAAGGCAAAGGATCACGCGACAGCTGCAGTTCTGTTTGTTCCAGATGATTCAGATACAAATGGCAGTCGCCGCCCGTCCATATAAAATCACCCACTTCTAAACCGACCTGCTGAGCAACCATATGGGTTAAGAGCGCATACGATGCAATATTGAATGGCACACCGAGAAAAATATCCGCACTACGCTGATACAGCTGACAGGATAACTTACCGTCAGCAACATAAAACTGAAAAAAGGCATGGCATGGCATCAATGCCATCTGATCCAGCTCAGCAACATTCCATGCGCTGACAATAATGCGTCGCGAGTCGGGAGCGTTACGCAGTAACTCGAGACTTTGCCCTAACTGATCAATACTGCCACCATCAGGAGTTGGCCAAGAGCGCCACTGCTTGCCGTAAACCGGCCCAAGATCCCCATTAGCATCTGCCCACTCATCCCAAATACGAACGCCGTTTTCTTTAAGATAGCCAATATTGGTGTCGCCGTTCAAAAACCACAACAGCTCATGAATAATCGAGCGGGTATGCAGCTTTTTCGTGGTTACCATTGGGAAACCTTGCTGCAAATTAAATCGCAACTGATGGCCAAATACACTCAATGTACCGGTGCCGGTTCGGTCGTCTTTACGGGTGCCGTTATCCACCACGTGTCGCATTAAATCTAAATATTGCTGCACGTTCTACCTCGTCCCTTGATCTGTCTTAACTCGATTTTTTTTACCCGCCAATTTGCTTGAAGCATGTGCGACAGCAGATGGCTCATTTCGTTGATACGCAAGCGCGATAAACAGCGCACCAAAAATAATCATCGGAGCGCTTAGTAGCTGCCCCATGGTTAACCAATCAAAAGCGAGATAGCCAAGATGCGAATCGGGGACACGCACAAACTCTACCGCAAATCGGAAAATGCCATAGCATAATAGGAACATACCGGAAACAGCCATAACGGGAGGCCGAGTAGCCGAGTAGAACCACAAAATAACGAACAGCACCGGGCCTTCCAAGCAGGCCTCGTAAAGATTAGATGCATGCACAGGGATGCCATTAACTATTACGGCAAATGCAAAATCGGTAGGTTGGCCCCATAGTTCGCCATTAATATAATTGCCAATGCGACCCGCACCAAGACCAATGGTGACAAACGGCGCCACAAAATCAGCCACCCGAAATAGCGAAGCCCCTACCTTACGGGAAATTAGCCACAGGGCCACAATTACGCCAATAAGCCCGCCATGGAAAGACATGCCGCCCTCCCAAATGCGCAACATACTCAGCGGGTCATTAACAACATTTGCCCAGCCATAAAAAAACATATAGCCAATGCGGCCACCAAGAATGACGCCCATCGCCACATAGAACAGCAGGTCATCAATCTGCACAACAGTAAACGGGTGCCCCCACTCGCGAGCGCGTTTTCGAGCCAGTGCCCAGCCCCCGAGGAACCCTGCGAGATACATTAGCCCGTACCAGCGAATAGCCAGCGGTCCTATTTGTAGGGCAATAGGGTCGATGTCGGTGTAAATAATCACCGTCGGATTCTACAACAACCACGGTGGTGATTGCTGCCCGTCTGATTAACCTACGGGTTATAGTTGCAACTTCCAAAATCCGCATGAATGCTCGGATCAAGCCCTAACGCGCGAACTATCATCATGAATCACCTCGCTAAAGAAGCCAGCCCCTATCTGCTGCAACACAAAGACAATCCGGTGGATTGGCACCCATGGGGCCAAGCGGCCCTGGAGCTCGCTGCTCACGAAAACAAACCCATACTCCTGTCGATCGGTTATTCAGCCTGTCACTGGTGCCATGTCATGGCTCACGAGTCATTCGAAGACCCGGCTACCGCGGAAGTAATGAATCGCCTGTTTATTAATATTAAGCTCGATCGTGAAGAGCGCCCGGACCTGGACAAAGTCTACCAAACTGCGCATCAACTGCTTACCCAACGCGGCGGCGGCTGGCCTCTTACGGTGATTATGACTCCGGATGAACATTTGCCCTTCTTTGCCGGCACCTATTTCCCAAAAGAGGCGCAGCATGGCATGCCGGCATTCACCGACCTGCTGATGAAATTAGCCCAGCACTATGAAGCCCATCAAAGCGAACTCAAGCAACAAGGCGGTGCGCTGGTTAATGCGCTGGAGAGCATTCAGCCGCAAGCGCCGGAAACCGGCATAAGGTTGAGCAATGCGCCAATAAACGGCATTCGCGAGCAGCTGGCAACCAACTTCGACAAAGATTGGGGCGGTTTCGGCACCGCCCCTAAGTTTCCGCACCCGACAAACCTGGAGCGCCTACTCAGACACTGGCGTGCAAGCGCGCACAGCAGCGAACCCGATGTCGATGCGCTGTTTATGACGGCTCTAACGCTCAGTCGGATGCAAAATGGCGGAGTATTCGATCAGGCGGGCGGGGGATTCTATCGCTACAGCGTCGATCAACAATGGCAAATCCCCCACTTTGAAAAAATGCTCTATGACAACGGCCCGCTGCTGGCGCTTACAGCTCAGCTTTGGCAGGCCAGTGGCGATGATGCCTTCCGTCGTGTTGCCTCAGCAACTGCTGATTGGGCATTAAGAGAAATGCGCGCACCCGAAGGCGGCTTCTATGCGAGCCTCGATGCCGATTCAGATTGTGGTGAAGGATGCTTCTATTTGTGGACTCCGGATGAGCTTGTCTCTGTGCTCGACGCTGATGAGTATGCTGCTATTGAGCATCTCTATGGATTACGCGAACCGGCAAATTTTGAGGATCGCTGGCATCTGACCAATCGTTTATCATTGGATGAACTTGGGGAGCCTACCGGCTTTACCAAGTCGAAATTAAAAAGCCTGCTCGATAGCGCTCAACAAAAAATACGCCGGGCACGTGATCAGCGTGAGCTCCCTGGTAGGGATAAAAAAATCCTCACGTCGTGGAACGCCCTAATAATAAGAGGGTTGGCAATTGCCAGTGGCGCCTTAGACCGACCCGAACTTGCTGCGGCTGCCGCCAACACAGTGGACTTCATTCGCCAACAAATGATTGTGAATCACCAATTGCATGCCTGTCATATTAATGGGCAGGTCAGCTTTAATGCTTATCTGGATGACTACGCGTTTCTGCTGGATGCAGTGCTCGAACTGTTGCAGTACCGCTGGGATGATGAGCATTTAAAACTCGCTATATGGCTCGCCAATGAATTGCTGGAACGATTTGAAGACGCTGAAAATGGTGGGCTTTTCTATACTGCAAACACTCATGAAAAACTGCTCTACCGACCCAAATCATTCAGTGATGACTCGATGCCATCGGGCAATGGTGTTGCAGCCCTTGCGTTAAATCGGCTGGGTCAACTGTTAGCCGAGCCACAGTATCTGCATGCTGCAGAAAGAATATTGCGAGCCGGGTGGGCATCCATGCAGGAGTTCCCGCACGGCCACGCGACATTGATTACCGCACTGGATGAGTACCTTAACCCTGCTGAAGTCATTGTTATACGTGGTGATGAGGCAGAAGACTGGCGTCATTCCATTCAGCAGGTGTACAGTCCGAGCAGGCTCTGCTTTGCGATTCCTGCCAACGCATCACTGCCTGAATCACTGCATGCAAAAGTGGCTCACGAACAAACGGTGGCTTACATTTGCCGAGGACCTCAATGCAGCGAACCGGTACACTCACTGCAAGAAATAGCCAAGACTATCGCCGGAAACTGACCCGAAGCAAACATCCATGACGAAACTCCAAAATAACAGCGTGGACCCACGAGAATATTTCACTGACGAACGCTGTCATATTTTAGAACTGCACAACACAGCTACTGACCCAGGGGTTTCGCTGGCTCGCGCAAGAGTGGAGCCGGGGATTACAACGGCTTGGCATGCTGTAGTCGCAACCATTGAGCGCTACATCGTTATCAGCGGTACCGGCATCGCTGAAGTCGGCGATGAACCCGCGATTACTTTAAATGCCGGCGATCACCTGCTGATTCCTACGGGAAAAAAACAACGGATACACAATCCGGGCAGCGTAGATCTTATCTTTCACTGTATCTGCACGCCGCGTTTTGAGCGCAGAAACTATCGGTCACTCGAAGGCTGAGTGGACTGAAGTTGACGAAAATGTTTTATCGGAGAAGCCAAAACGTTGCTTCTCCAAATTGCCCGGTATTGCGACACTGAGAATCAATACGTCAATTGCCATATCCGCTGGCGATGGCGTTCCACCCAGCCCGGGCGTCATATTGCGCAAATAGCAGACCGATACCGCGGCTGGAACCCATAATAAGCAAGGCTGGTAGCTCCGCCACAAAGCCCGCAGTCGGCGACTCCGATCGGGTTATCGCGCGCTGGCAGGCGGCCAAAACCATGGCGCCGCATAAGACCAAAGAGCGAATTAGACCTACTCTAAAAAGCACAAGTGCCCGTTGCGTGGATGCCCGACTGCCGAGCCGATACATCGTTGCCACAGCCTCCGAGCCAATTCAACGCCGTTTATCGCTGTCCACCTTGCGCCCAACGTCAGATGTGTTTAAATCAGGACACTTACGGGGTCAACCGACTTTGTTATTATCCGTTTGTACATTAACAACAACATAAGCGAGTGAGACTTAAATTATGAAATCTATTCGAATTCTTGGTGCAGCACTGCTGGCGATGGCCAGTATCAACGTAGCAATGGCCGGCGCCCATACTGGTGGCCCAGAAATTACTGGCGAAGGCGCATGTACCTTTGTACAAGAAAACATGTTTGCCGGTCCTTTTGATGTTTGTCAGGAACCTGTTGGTGCTGACTCTTGTGCCAGCTTGGGTGAAACCGACGACAACGCTAATGCAACGCATAGCGACGGCGCATGCGCTACTGACAAGCTGGTTGGAACATGCGATGTCGGTACCAGCAAAGTCCACTACTTAAGTGGCGATGCTGACGGTCTGGAAATTGGTTGTGGATTCCAGGGCGGCGACTGGATTCCTGCTAGCTAAGCAGTAAACAGAAGCAATTAAAAAGGGGTGAGCAGAAATGCTCGCCCCTTTTTTTATCTGGTCTGTCAGCCTGCTTAGCCGGCAACGTCTAAGACAAAACAGCCTTAAGGATGAAGAAGAACACAATCGATAAACACGCACCAGCCGGAACGGTAATAACCCAAGAAAGAAAAATCCGGCCAACCACACCAAGATTAATTGCGCTGATACCGCGTGCCATACCAACCCCTAAAACAGCACCAACCAAAACATGAGTGGTCGATACCGGCATACCAGTTCCTGAAGCCACCACAATCGTGAATGCTGCGGCGAGCTCGGCAGAAAAACCACGACTCGGCGTGAGCGCTGTAATGTGACTACCAACAGTTGCAATAACTCTGCGACCGTAGGTTGCCAGGCCGATCACAATACCGACGCCACCCAACATCAGAATCCAGATTGGCAGCGGTGCACTCTGCAACACCTGCCCGCTCTGAGCCACACTAACAATGGCGGCTACCGGGCCAATAGCATTGGCCACATCATTAGAACCATGCGCAAATGCCATCGCGCTTGCCGTGATCACCATCAATACCGCAAATACTTTTTCCACAGTCGCATAGTGAAACTTCTTTTCGGCTTTTTCATCAACGGTAATGCGCTGAACAAAGAACCGGCCTATACCAGCAATAATGACGGCTAAAACTGCAGAACCTAAGTAAGCCTGAAACGTGGTGAGCTCAAAACCAACATGTTTCAATCCCTTAAATAAAGTCACCAGACAGATCAGGAAGACCGTGAGAAATATATAGATCGGCGCATATTTCTGAGCGCGGGCAAACGGGTCTTTCTGTTCCAGAATAAGCTTCTGAATCGACGTAAAAATAAGAAATGCGAAGATACCTGCACTGAGCGGCGAAATTACCCAGCTAGCAACAATAGCGCCCACCTTGTCCCACTTCACTGCATCAACGCCCAGCCCTACGGCAGCGAAGCCAACTATAGCGCCAACGATAGAATGTGTTGTCGATACTGGCCAACCCTTGCGGGATGCAATAAATAACCAGGTACCGGCAGCAAGCAATGCCGCCAACATGCCGTAAACCAAAAGCTCGGGCTCACCAATAAACGCGCTCGAGTCGACCATCCCTTTGCGGATGGTCGAGGTCACCTCGCCTCCAGCTAGAACGGCACCAGCAAATTCGAAAATTGCGGCGATAACGATTGCCTGCTTGATAGTGAGCGCTTTCGCACCTATCGACGTTGCCATCGCATTGGCTACATCATTAGCACCAATGCCCCACGCCATAAAGAGTCCGAAGACACCCGCCAATATTAAATAAATTGTTGCATGTTCCATGAAAATTACTCAGTGATTCATCAAAAGTTCAAGGCGTCGGCCGATACGTTCTGCCATATCGCCAATGTCGCCAATCGATTCGATAACCTTATAAAGGAACATCACATCGATCGGGGATAGGTCTTTCTCTATACTGAACAGAATTCGCCGCAACTCTGCCTGTAGGGCATCAGTTTCATTTTCGATTTGATCAAGCTCACTAATGAGCCGCCGAACCAAGTCGACCTCTGTACCACGGAAGCCAGTTTCATATAATTCATCAAGCTCACGGATTGTTTTGCGCGCACCCTTAGCGGCATCAACATTACGCGAGACGAACGTGAGGAAACGTTCTTGGAGCACATCGGGAATAGCCAGCTGTCGACCAATTACCAAGCCCGAGACATCACGTGCAAGATTCGGTATTTTATCCTGAACCAAGACAAGATCGAGCAGGTCAGCGCGGGCTACAGGCATAAATAATGCCTGGGACAGCTGCATGCGAATCTGTTTCTTCGCCTCATCGGCCTCATTCTCTAAGCGAACGATTTTCTCGCGGGACTCGCGTACCTTCTCCCAGTTGTCACCGTTAACATACTCGAAGAATGTCACCAACTCCTTGGCAGCCTTATAGCAGATCTCCATGTGCTCCTGAATCGGCGCTACAGGCGAGGCACCGAAGATCTTGGTTATATAGCTTCCCACTTTATTCCTCCCATCATCCATTAGTTCAGTTGTACCAAAAGCGAATTCTGCCATGATCCTAGAGGCTATTACAGGAAAATTAGCGAAGAATCCTGCGATCATGGGCTGGGGGTCAAATTTGAAAAATCTGCACAGCTTTGAGCCCACAGTGTGATACTTTGATTTCTGAATGGTTCCCAAATTATGGGTTTCAAGATGACATCGGCATACTAGGCATTATGACAACATCCGCGACTCTCACTGTTGACAGGTCAACCGCAGGGCGGGCGATGCTGGTGTTTTCCGGCGACTGGGTGATAAGCGCTAAACGCCCCGAAATTGACGAACTGCTCGGAGAGTTCGGCACCGAAGGTGCTGCTATCAGCTTTAACTCAGACAATCTGAATGACTGGGACAGCGCTCTGCTTATCGCGCTCTGCGCGATCCATCAGCAGGCTAAACAATATCAGCTGTCGGTAAATCTGGACGGACTTCCCGATGGGGCGCGCGGTCTGCTGCATTTGGCACTGGCCGTTGAAGAACGCGAAGGGGCACGAAAATCTGCTCGGCACGAGTCTCTGATAACCAGGCTCGGTAATGCGACCCTCGATATATGGGGCAGCTGCGTTGAAATCACCGCGTTCATCGGCGAACTGGTTTTATCTTTCGGACGCCTTATCAAAGGCAAGGCAAACTACCGGAAATCAGATCTGGTCGTCGTTATCCAAGAGGCCGGTGCGGAGGCTCTCCCCATTGTCGGGCTTATCAGCTTTCTTATCGGCATGATCTTTGCTTTTGTGGGTATCTTTCAGCTGAAAGCATTCGGGGCTGGCATCTACACGGCCGATCTGGTCGCAGTAGCAATGGTTCGCGAGATGGCGCCGATTATGACTGCCATCATAATGGCCGGTCGCACCGGCGCGGCCTATGCGGCGCAAATTGGCACGATGAAGGTCAATGAAGAAATCGATGCATTGACGACGCTGGGTATTAACCCCATCGACTTTCTTGCGCTGCCGCGGGTCATTGCATTAATCATCATGATGCCCCTGCTCACTATGTACAGCAGCTTAATCGGTATTCTTGGCGGACTTGCCGTTGGTATGAGCATGCTCGATGTCAGCGTCATGCAATACCTGGTCGAAACGCAGTCGGCTCTCTCCCTAAGCACACTGTTCGGCGGTCTGTTCAAAGCCGTCGTTTATGGCAGCCTCATTGGCATTGCGGGCTGTCTTCAAGGTCTGAATTGCGGCAACAACGCCATGGCTGTCGGGCAGGCTACGACCAACGCGGTGGTCATGGGTATAGTCATGATTGTAGTCAGTGCGGCGGTGCTCACCGTCATCTACATCAATATCGGAATATGATGAACGAACAACACTCAGCCAAACCACATATAACCGTTAGCGACATGACGATGGCCTATGGCGACTTTATCATCCAGCAAAACCTGAACTTCACCGTTAACCATGGCGATATTTTTATCATCATGGGCGGCAGCGGGTGCGGCAAAAGTACGCTGCTTAAATGCCTTATTGGTCTAAAAGAGCCAAGTGCCGGAGCCGTGAGTTTTGACGGTGAAGACTTCTGGGGCTCTGATGACGATGATCGACTGACCATGAAGCGAAAGTTCGGCACTCTGTTTCAAAGTGGTGCCTTGTGGAGTTCTATGACTCTTGCAGAGAATATAGCCCTGCCTCTCAGCCTATACACAACACTTGGCGAAAAAGACATCGCGGAACTCTGCTCATACAAATTATCGCTGGTTGGCCTGGCGGGCTTTGATGACTATTATCCGAGTGAAATCTCTGGCGGCATGAACAAGCGGGCAGGCCTGGCACGTGCAATGGCTCTGGATCCGGAAATACTGTTCTTCGATGAGCCCTCCGCAGGACTCGACCCGATCAGCGCAAAGCTACTGGATGACTTGATTCTGGAGCTCCGTGACAGCTTGAAAACCACTATTGTTATAGTTACCCATGAATTGGCCAGCATGTTCAGTATCGGCGATAATTCGGTCTTTCTGGATGCAGCAACCCACACTCAACTGACCACTGGCAACCCGGTAGAACTGCGGGATACCTCACCGATACCGGATGTGAGAAACTTCCTGCTACGGGGTGAGCCGAACGAACTGTCCGACAAGGGCAAGGCCCTATGACAATAGCGTTGCAAAATAACAGCCTCAGAGGAAATGAATCCACATGAGCAAGAAAGCGAAACCCGCATTAATTGGCGGCTTTGTCCTTGGCGCCATTGTGCTGCTGGCTGTTTCCGTCATGTTGTTTGGTGGCGGTCAGCTGTTTAAGAGCAAATCCACCTTCGTTAGCTACTTTAATAGCTCGGCTAAGGGTCTGCGAGTCGGCTCTAATGTCATGTTTCGCGGTGTAAACATAGGCTATGTAACCGATATCAGTCTATTCGCATCAGCCAACAATCAGCAAACACTCATATCAGTCACATACCAAATAGATCCCAAAAAGTTCCGCTTCAAAAAAGGCTCAGGTGTGGTTGGTATGTACACTAAAGAAGATGGAGGCATTGCAATAGATAGTTGGATTCGAAACGGTCTGCGCGCGCAACTAGACTCCGAGAGCTTTGTCACCGGACAGCTCAGTGTCGAACTGGAATTCAAACCCAATACCGAAGCTGTATTTTACAATGAGACCATCCCGTACCCAGAAATCCCCAGCGTAACCTCCGGCATAACCCAAGCCATCGAAGATGCAGAAATGTTCTTGTCTGAACTTAAGCGCGATGTCGACATTAAAGCGATAAGCGAGAAGCTAACCAGTATTCTTAGCGGCGTGGATCAACTCGCCAACTCGCAGGAGCTGCGGAGTGCGATTTCAGGCATTAACACTATAGTGAATAGCGAGGGCATGCAGGCATTACCTCAGGATTTAAGCGACACAACCAGAGACCTGCATGAGGCTATTAATAGCGCACAGACACTGATTCAGAATCTGGACGACAGCTTAGTCCCCGCTGCTAAAGGCCTTGCAGATACGCTCGATCAGGCAGAGCAATTTCTGGCTGCGGCTAAAAGTCAGGTGGATGGTCAGTCGGTATTGTCAGTGCAGCTATCTGAAGCGCTCACCGAAGTCTCGGGCGCTGCACGATCTATCAGAGTCTTGGCTGATTATCTTGAACAGCATCCCGAATCCCTGCTTTTCGGCAAAAAAAAATAGGTAGACGTCCATGACTGAAAAAACATTTCAGACCTGCGGAAAATTACTTGCCCTCACTATCGGGCTCGCACTGGTTACAGCTTGTGGGTCATCCCCACCTACTCGCTACTATCAATTGGAAGAACGGGTTAGTCAGACTGATAACTCGTCATCCAGCACGCTAAGTGTGCGAGTAGGCCCGCTGTATATTGCACGCTACCTCCAACAGCCCAATATAGTCACCCGGCAAGATGATTATCAGGTAGAGGTGGCTGAATTTGATCGCTGGGTCGAGCCACTAGAACAAAGCATTGGTCGAATTCTCACCACAAATCTAAGCGATACTCTTAGCAGCAATTGGGTGCATGAATTCGGGGTCGGCAATGACGCGATTGAGCGGTTTGATTATCAGGTTCTCGTCACAATCACGCGCTTCGACGCAGATGCAAACGACACTGCTACGCTCACGGCACAGTGGAACCTTGTTACACCTCAGCCAAGCGTGACCGTTCTGGCCAAGCGCACAGTGCTTACCCAGCCGGTATCATCAAGCAGCTATTCTTCACAGGCAGCAGCTCTTAGCGATCTTATTTCCGAGTTAGCCAAAGAAATCGCTGACAATATTCTTGCTCAACAGGAGGCAGCTGCCAGCCAGCAACAGGAAGGCTAAGGCGACGACTGCGAGTTCAGCTCAAGCGTGTCCGCAACTGATGTTTCTATCCAGCGGATAAAATTATCGTGCTGAACAATTCCTTTCGCGTTAAATGTGTAACTAAGGCCACGCAGATCGCGCCTTAACTCCCTCTGCACAGCGCGCGCACTCAGCAGGTTGGTGACCACCAAGACCTGATAGCCATCGGCCTCTGCCTCCTCAATCAGCTTGCGCATTGCCGCGACATTCGCTGCACGAACTGCTTTCGGCGAATCGTCCTGAAGTGAGATAACCCCTACTGCGGCAAAACCAACGGTTTGCTGCACCTGACCAGCAAGGTTGTTCAGCATTTCCAGCACAATCTCGTTGTCGGCGGCAGATTCAGGACCGTGTGCCACCAACAGTAAAAACTCATTGTCCGGTGTGGTGCTAATTTCACGAGCATAGTCTGCTAGCGTTGCTGCTATTAACGGGGCATCCCCGGGAGGGCTCGTCAATAAAAGCTCAACATTACTCTCGACGCGAGGTACAGCCATATACGAGGGCTCATCATTTAAACCAAAAATATACTCCCACTGGCGCATCAGGCTGTTATAACGGTTGCTAACCACTGGAACCACCACAATCCGTTTAGCTCCGGCTGCTTCAAGGTCATTAATTGCCAGCTGGATATGCTCGGACATCATCATACTCATGCCCATAGCAAGCGCGGTCGGATCCTGGTTGGCCAAAGGCGCAAGACGTTGGCGAAAAATATCATCACCGGCTGCTCGAAATCCATGCGCAAGAATTAACACACCGGTATCGCCACGCAACTGCAGATCACTGATATACCACTCATAATTGGAACCCATACGATCCATTACCTGCTGGATCATGGCCGTATCGGCACCGGCAAACTGGTCGATCCGGCCCCGCAGTTCATCGGCAGCCGCATCGGTAACCTTATGACCTTGACCGTAAAGACGCCGGCCCTGCTCATCCATCTGAACACCACCCATTGCATGTCCCGCATGCGGGTTAGGAGTATCCTCAGCAACCGCAAAGCCACACACCAACACGACCAAAACAAAAACTAACTGGCAGCGCAGCCTTTCTACAATGCTCATTATCAATACCCTCGCTTTACTCGACCCTGAGCATAGCAGCTTGCAAAAGTCTCGCAACGCAGAATCGCATCAACCTTGCTCTAATTTTAGATATGCGGCAGGATACGGCGACACTTCTCTCCCCCTGCGGCGTAATTCGCGCTGCTGACTTTGGGAGCAACATGGCATGTTAATGCCCATTAACCAGTTCATTATCCGCTGCTCATCTTCTCCGTGGAAGTTTGCATTATTATTTGTAGGCTTTTTTAGTAGCCTTCAAGCACTACTCTTTATCGGAGAAAAATTTAAACCCTATGCCAAAGGGGCTAAACCGTTCGACCTGCAAAATTCGCTACACAGCGACCAGATCTTCATGCAGCTCGCCAACTACAGCGACCAGGCATTCAGCCTGTATTATATTTTTACCG
>Ga0206677_10003642_pt1 | contig 12878 bp, 17 predicted proteins | sample M130m12015metaG_FD_155475 | JGI IMG/M metagenome (GOLD analysis project Ga0206677, IMG submission 155475) | Ammonia-oxidizing marine archaeal communities from Monterey Bay, California, United States - M1 30m 12015 | ecosystem: Environmental > Aquatic > Marine > Intertidal zone | place: USA... | reverse complement strand
AACAGAGTTTAAAAAAGGCGAAGTGATTAAGCTAATCACCTCGCCTCTACATCTTTGCCAGCATTAGATAATTTGATGATGCTAGCCACTAAGTATCTAGACTCGATAACTAGCCCAGCGTACTGAGCAAGATCCTTAAGCAAGTTCACTATTGAAAGTAAGCAACAACCTCGCTTGCCTCTTCATCTTCCATAACTGGGCAGACATCCAGTTCAAATATATCGTCCCATTGCATAGACCATTTTGATATGGCTCCTACATCGTTTGCCCGAACAATAACAACTCCCGTATTTCCAATCGCATGATATCTCGCTACGAGTTCGAGACCATCCCATTTTTCCTCGGTATTCGTCCAGCGTTCTCTTGCAGCTTTAGGGTCCTTACAAGCGTGCGTTATCATAAATAACATAAGTATCTCCTTGCTTTTACTTGATTGTCTGATTAAGAAAGTAATACTACTTTCTTAAAGAAATTTATCATATTTATTCGAGCACACAAGAGCTTCATTGATCATTCGTACAAATTTAATGTATCGTGAAGTTCTGCGTATTAAAATTAACCTTCATTAGCCCGATCGGTTTCTAGAGAATCCTTATCGAGAGCTTCTAATAATACGAACTTGAGGGTTACCCATAAACATCAATTTATATCCTCGTGTCGGTGGTTCGAATCCGCCTCTGGGCAACATAGCTTACCGATAGTTGTGGAGTTTATATTTCCTCTCTCTCGAAAATTCTATAGCACACTCGTAGCACACTTTTCCTCCCGATAAAGTCCGAGTAAACTGCCTTTCATGGCAAATACTACTAACATTATTCCGAACAAACTGACTATGTATCAACGAGTCGAGGGTGGCGTCTGGCACTATCGGATCAAGCTAAAGACTGGCGAATGGTATCGACTCAGTTCACGAGAAACTGACTTTGACACTGCGAAAGAGATCGCTAATCGCACTTATTACACCGCTGACTACAAAGAGAAGAGTCGACTCCCTCAAACGACTCGCAAGTTTAAAAACGTCGCTAAGTACGCACTGACGAGACTCGAAGACGAATTAGAAGGTGGAGGAGGCAAAGTCGTCTACAAAGACTACATTCGAACAATCAATAACTACCTCATCCCCTTCTTCGGCAAATACGATATTGCCAACATCACAATCAAACTTCTCAATGAATACGCTGACTGGCGTGATGTACAAATCTCTCTACAGAAGAACAGACGCAAGACTACTCAGATAAAGAAGTTCAGAGTCAGTCAAAGCACAATCAACACTCACAACTCAGCACTGAACAGAGTCTTTGACGAAGCGATGCTACATGGCTGGATTACAGAATCGATACGCCCCACCCTTCTCAACAAAGGCATCAAGTCTGAGTCTCGTGGTGCGTTCTCTGAGAAAGAGTACAAGGCGCTCTACACGAAGCTAAGAACATGGTGGCAAGAGGGCCACAGACAAGAGACACGAGAGCTCAGGAAGGTGCTGAGAGAGTATGTGCTGTTCTTAGGCAACACAGGTATCAGGCACGGCACAGAGTCGATCACGCTCAAATGGAACAATCTCGAACACTACATTGATGAGAACAAAGATAAGTATCTGCTGATCAATGTAGACGGCAAGCGTGGCAAGCGTGAGGCTGTGGCTAGAACAGCTACAACTGATTATCTGATGCGTCTACAAGCCATGAACCCAGACATAGCCCATATGGACTTCGATACTCTGATAGAAAAGCGAGTAGACGACTATATCTTCAAAACAGAGTCAGGCAAGGTTGTCACAGCAGATGCGTTGAGAGGCAGCTTCAAGCAACTACTAAAGACACTTGATCTAGTCTATGGCGCTGATGGGAAATCACGCAGCTTGTATTCACTCAGACATATGTATGCGACATTCGCTCTCAAAGCGGGCAGGGACATTCATAAGCTAGCATTACAGATGGGAACAAGTATGGCAATGCTTGAGAAGTTCTACAGCAAAGTCTCGCCTAGAATGAACGCAGCTGAGCATGCTGGCATCAAAAACAAGCGATTTGAGTAACAATCTATACATGAACATGGCTGTGTTCATGACCTGCCCTGATTACACCTCTAAGTAATCGCAAATTAATTCAAAATAAATTGAAAATAACTCTTAGATTTCTGTCTGACTTGTATAAATAACTTATACATACACAGATAGTTGTATCTATGTGGGCAACTACAGTCATTGAGTTCGTAGACCCACGCTGTATCAATACAGACAACTGTTGGTTCTTCTCGTTAAACCAACTATGTACAAGACGAGACACAAAACAGTGACAGAGCTCTGGCAACTTCCAACTCTGTAAACCCGCACAGCATCTTGAGCTGTTGTGCGGTAACCGTTAGACCCCAGTGAAAGTAGTAAAGTGTGACCGCTAACCTACACGCCAATCGAGTGATTGATTGGTTACTGCCTCAAGCATGTCAGAAAGAACTCGCATAAAGAAAGGCATGATTCATCTTGATAGGTGAGTCATGTCTCCTGAATCTGCATAAAGAAACTTCTAATCAATACTTAGGCTACTTAATGGAATATATAAATAGTACTGATGTTGCTTTGCAACATCGTTCACGAAGTGAACAAGATAAGCATATTAGGAGAATCATTAATGCTAGACAAGAACGAAACTAGAACCAAGATCAATTTCTATATCACTAGAAACGAATACAGACGCTTTAAGGACACTTGTAAGAATCAAGAGATATCAATGTCGGTATTACTTAGGAGCATGATCAAGAAAGCAAACAAGACGGCAGAGGTAGACCTAATATGAACATCCAGAAACAAGAAGCTGAGCGAATACTCAAAGCACAGGCACAGAGTAATAAAGTCTCAGCAGTAACTCTAAGAAAGAACGATACCGCAGCGAACAAGAAGACGGAGCTAAGGAATATGACTTCGCTACTCGAGTCAAAGATCAGTCAGGGTAAGGAAGTGACACTAATAGTGGTGGAGTCGCATTAGACAGTACTTAGGATCCCAGGATCTGAACTATGGATCTCTATATGACTGGAGTCTCATATATCGTGTATATGCTGGCGTCAGTGTTAGTGTCTCAAAATGGTTATCAGAAAATTTTCGCAGCAAAAAATGGAGTCTGTAGGGTTTTGATAGGATTTAAAGAATATACGGAGAAGAAAGACAGAATAGCAGTAGATATCTCACAGCTGGAGAAAGAGATATCTGATACTAAGGTCAAATCACGACTAGAACTTGAGAAGTTACGGGTTCAGCAGCAACTGGCGAAGGACATATCAGTAGCGAAAGCATCAATCGCTAGATTTTGAATGCATTTACTGGCAATCTTTCTTTATACACTAAAGTGAAGCTGGATCTTTCTATGGCAAACATGAAAATTAGAATGATTTTGCTAAGTTATTTATTACTAACATTAATAGGTTCGAGCGGAGCAATTGGCGCAAACGTTGATTTTGAGAAAGGCCCTGCAGGAATATATCAGAACTACATCAAAGTCGGCGTATTTCACGATTCCACAATTTCTAGAATGAGTAGGGAGGAGTTCTCGGTTCACGTCGACGAATTTGCGATAATTGGCTTTACGGGAGTCATGTTTGAGATCACCTTAAGTATTAATGAATCGATCGAATATTACGATGGGATATCTCATGAGAAAATATATGATTTTATAGAAATTGCTGAAGCCAAAGGCATGTATACAGCGATCCTTCCAAACTGGACGTTTAATGGCGACAATGCAGGATATGTTGAACCGTCCATGATGCCTAACTATGGCATTGATCCAGACTCATTTGATTATCCGAAATTTCTGTCTGTAATAGAAGAATACTGGATAACACATACTTCAGTGTATCGTAGCTTGGGGGTTGATCTAATAAATTTTGGCCTGTTCAATTCGCCTGTTTTATTTTCAGAGCGCTTCGTAAGCCGATGGTATGAACTTATAAAGCAAATTAGACATGTTTATGATGGAGCATTATCAGTTACCTTCAGTAAATACACACGGCATAACGACTACCTTATCGACGATTTTAAAATCTGGAGCGAACTAGATGTGATACCTGTCTGGGCAAAAATCACATTGGATGAAACTCAGAACTATGACTTAGATGATTTATTAGTAAAGCTAATAGACACCCCTCAAGAGCCAACTTCGATATACGAACAGTACAAAAAAGCGAGCGAAGAATTCTCAAAGCCCCTAATGATAATGACAAACGCTTTCGCCCTTGATAATGGGCTTGATGGAGGATGGGATCCAACGATAGAGCAATTATGTGCATACCCTGAATCGCTTAATCAAGAAATGTTAAAGCTGGCATATGAAACTTCATTCCATTTCTTTAGTCTTCATCTAACAGATTACATAGCAAGCTGGGGTATTGGAAATTGGGAGGCTTGGGCTCTTAATCAAGAAGATTCAAGTTGTTTTCGTAATTGGCAGTATTTTGATATTACAAGATTTCCCCAAAGTACCCGAGTCATTCTCGAAGATTTGTTAGAAGACAATCTGTATATTGCTACAAGTGAAATAAAATACAGTCTATCAACTAGTCTAAGAGAGCTAGAGTTTCCAAACAAAATGAATCAAGATCTGAGTATCGTCACAAACAGTCTCATAAAGAAAATAAGACTGGGAGGAGGTAATGACGCTATTGAGATTAGAAAATTTTCAGATACTATAAAAATAGACTACAGAATATATTTTACGGAAACTCAATCTTCAGAATTCGATTTTACTGTTTTAGTCGACAACAAGCAGTTAGCCAGAGTAACTTTTGCCGAATTATCCTGCAGTGCTGGTGAAACAGCTCCGTGTTGGATATATAAGAGCATAAACGTTCCTCTTCCACACCTAGACTTCTATGATTCACTTGACCTGAGCGTCACTTACGGTTTTATCGATCTCATTTATGCTCATATAGTCAAAAATTCTATTTTGACAGAATTTTCGTATGACAATACATCCCGAGAGGATAAGCCAGACTGGGTAGCTTCGGAATCTTGGCTTTGGGACTCAGTGATACTAGATATTTCTTCTATAAATTCTGTGACCGAACCCGTCAAATTTATCGACGGGGGATTAGGGGACGACAAAATCATACTACCTTATAACTTCGTCGAAGCTGATGGAAAATTAAGGCTCTCTAATATCGAAAAAGCAGTATTTTTAGACACTACAGTTTCATACGGCGAAGATGTTGAGTTCGTAATAAGTATGCTTGGTGCTATTGCAGGAGAACTCGCTGCGGAGGATCCGGAATTTATTACCTTAGGATTGTCGTTATTGGAAAATGGGATAACTAAAGAAGAATTAAGTATCGCTGCTGTAAGATACGTTTTAGGCGAATTACACTCTGCTGATGAAACTATTGCGCTACTTTTTAGGAATATCTTAGGTAGAGAACCGTCATTTCAAGAGATGGAAACTTATCGAGGTGCTATTGATGTTCACTCGCCCGCCTACGCAGCATTTTTAGTCAATATTTTTGAGAATCCTATAGTACTCGAAAAATTTAGTGCAACTGAGAGATCCTCACAAGGTGTCATCATCAATTAAGGGCCTTTCCAAAGCTATTTTTTTATAAACTGTAGGTTGTAACAGTGCAAGTTGCCGTCATGGTGGTTCTGGTAATTCTCATTACGAGGTATTTGGAAAATACACGAGAAAAGGCCATATTTGACTCACAGTTACACTCTAGACTCTAGGCTCTCAACAGTTACTACTAACGACTTTTAACACTCAGATCACACACAGACACTCATCTGTACTCAAAATCTCTTAAAACGAAGCTCTGGAACTCATCTTATTTGTGTATTTTACTTGTCTAGTATCTAACCCGGCGATATGATGTCTAAAGATATCCTGAGACACGCCATGAAACAGTTGCCCGATAAAACCGCAGAGCTCATCAAAGCTAAAAGAGAAGGCTTAGGGCTTACTCAGCGTGAGTTTGCAGAATTGCTAGACCTTAACGCAAATGGCGAGAGAACCGTTAGCGGTTGGGAGCGAGGAGAGCATAGGCCTTCATCTACTAAACTGAATGCGCTGCTCTCTATTGAGACGACTACACCATTCAGATCTAACCCTAAGAGACACAAATTTACATTTATCGACCTATTTGCTGGCATCGGTGGTATTCGCCTTCCGTTTCAAGAAATCGGGGGTAAGTGCGTCTTTACCTCAGAATGGGATAAATTCTCAAAAAAGACTTATGCGGCAAACTTTGGAGAACTACCATCTGGTGACATAACTAAGATCGCCGCCGCCGATATTCCTGATCACGATATATTGTTAGCGGGATTTCCATGTCAGGCGTTTTCACAGGCAGGCTTAAGAAAGGGTTTTTTAGATACTAGAGGAACTTTATTCTTTGATATTCAGAGAATACTTATTGAAAAGCGTCCAAAAATGGTTCTGTTAGAAAATGTTAAACAACTGCGTGGCCACGACAAAGGAAAAACTCTCGCCACCATTTTATCTATATTAAGAGGTAATGACGTTAATTTAGGATCTGAGAGTCTACCCCTATCAGAACTTGCGAAAAACAACCCCCAAGATAAGCTAAATTACTGCGTAAACTATAGAGTCCTAAATGCGTCAAGATTTGGAGTCCCCCAGAATAGAGAACGGGTATATATACTAGCGCTCGACAGGGATCATTACTCTGGAATTAATCTAGAACTAGCGCTAGAAGAAATATTTACTAATTTAGAGAATATCGATAGTAGAAGAGCTCTTGGCTCAGTATTAGAGAAAAATTCACTTGTACCTGACAAATATACGATTTCAGATCGACTTCTAGCTGGTCATGAAAGAAGGAAGAAAGAGCACAGAGAAAAAGGGAATGGCTTTGGGTTCAGCGTATTTAATAGTCAAAGCCCGTATTGCAATACAATTAGTGCTCGATACTATAAAGATGGCAGTGAAATTCTAATAGATCAGAAAGACATTGGTAAAAACCCTCGGAAGCTTACTCCACGAGAATGTGCAAGAATTCAAGGTTTCCCAGAAGAATTTGTCGTTAGGGCTGTGTCCGACTGTCAGATATATAAGCAGTTTGGAAACTCTGTATCTGTGCCCGTTATTCGAGCTATTGCAAATCAGCTAAGAAAATACATCTCCTCTTAACGCAATTCAAATTACTGGTTTAGCGAATCTTAATAGACTATCCTGAATTCCTTTTATTCAAGAGCGTCTTGTATGAAGCACCTATTTTTCAATTCCAAAAGCGTAGAAATTGGCTCTCCTACTTATATCGAATTTATAAATGACTTTGATAGAGTTCTTTATGAGCTATTCTACGATCGTATTGAATCTAACAGTCTCTATCGTCCAATAATAAGCTGTGAAGATTTCTCTAAACTAGGAATAGATATTGACTTAATAACTCTTTATCAAAAATCAAATTTGAAAATCACTAAACCGAGCAGTAAAGCTTCGAACCGTGACAGGCTTTGGCTACAATTTTTAATGAGAGATTTCTTGTCCCGATTTCCAATATTTATGGGCCTCGTATATAACAATATTACACAAACAGATATTGCGATAAGTAATGCCGAAATCCTATTTGGAGAGAAAGTATCTGGTTCAAACTTTATAAATATAAAGGGGCTTATCGATGAAATTAATCGAAGTGCTTGGAAACGTGAAAGGGATCAGAGTGAGCGACAATCAGGGGTTTCAACTTTAGGAAGTATTTCTGAAAAACTGCTTGAAATTGTTTTTACTAAATTAACTGATTCTCATTCTTTCTTTAAGGTAGGTCAGAGTGAAGTGCAAACTTACGGAGACTTTGTGCTTGTCTGTTTGCCAAATAATCTATGGATTTCTGTCAAATCTAATTTCGCAAGAGAGAGGTTATTGGCATCAGGGTTCACCAACGATATCCTAGGAGCTGGTTTTTTCGAGGACGCAAATGAATTTACCGGATCCGTACGTATTCGTAATTTCCAAAGGGCGGGATTTCTAGCGATGTATTGTCCAGATGTTGCAGTTAGCGAAGAACAAATACTAAAAGGCACCAACACTTATAAACAAGTTTCTCAATACTATGAAGAAAATAATCAACCTATGCCTACCAACATAAACGGCAAGCCGTTCATAAGGAAACTAAGCGATTTGTATCTAGATCTCAAAAAAATGTTATCTCAGGACGATGTAAGAAAGCGCTTAACAGTACGATTCTAAATTGCCGTAGACTGATTACTGATTTCACGAGGTACTAAATATTTCTTTTCGGTATCTTTCTATGGTTCCCCATATAATCTGATCTCCGTACATACTGTATTCAGATCTTTTAGTTTGAATTATGTCCTTGATCCTTGAACCATATTTCTTCTTGCACATAACGGCAATTTCATAGAATGTCATGTGATCTTCAAAAAGAGCTGGCTGTTTCCAGATGAGCTCCCCCCCGTGAGTAACTATGTAAAAGTTGTTCTCCCACTCATTATGCTCGGTGTCCCAAGTAAGAGTAAAAGAATCTGAATCAATTTCGGGTAATTGAGAGATTGATTTTAGTGAATATCTGTCTTTCTCTCTCATACCCTCAGTTACAATATCGTGCATTTTCCGGTCTGGTTCAGAAATGTTGTACCAATTCTTTTCTGTCTCCTCTAGAGTGGGTAACTCAAGTAACAATATATTTTCGCCGCACTTAGGGCAAATTCTGTCTACGAAGGTGCTGTATAGTTCCCCCTGCTTCGAATCTTCACCTATTCCGGTCCAATCACAATAATGGCAATCAACTGAAGCGTTTTTCCAATCGCTGTAATATTTCATTGCTCAATCATAGGCCTCGAGTTTTAAACAAAATCTCTTCCTTAAGATCATAAGCTTCTATGAGATCGGTTACGTAAAAAGGATCCACATAATGAGGAAGCTCCTCTACAACATAATTTCTATTGCTTCGATGGACGCCATCATTTACCTTACAAAAGGGACTCTCTTTATCAATATGTTTTGGACGATTAATATTGTTAGAATTTCTTTTAGTTCTTATAGGCTGTGAAAGAGATTTAAGCGGATCCAGAACTTTAGTAGAAATTCCTAGCTTTTCGAAATACTTTCCCAATTGATCGGTGAAGGCTACCCTGACCAGCTTCATCGATTGCTCTGATTGGGTCCATATCGACCCATAATACAATGCCCATAATCCATCGTAACTTATACGCATGAGTTCATACTTTCCGTACGATACATTATGATCATCAGCGGCAAAAGAAGCCAAAATTCCGATTGGAATGCGTTCTCTATTCCGATAGCGCTGCCATATCTCTCTTTCGCTCAGATCAAGCATCTTATCCCTCCGCCCATTTGGTAGATATCCAGACAGATGATTTCGGCAGAATACCCCAACCCGATTTCTCTCCAATGGTCTTCATCTAGCTCGTAATCGACCGTATCGAAGTAATTTCTTAGATCTTGAGGTGTGTATGTTCCGTTATAGAGTCGGTATCTATAGCTTAAGGCGTCCTCGGAGGATACATATAACTCCCACGCATTGCCTCTATTTATCTTTTTTATCCAATAGTTTGCGCTCCAACAGCATCCCGGTCCGCCTGAGTAGGTGTGGTAGCCCATCGCAAAAACACGCTGCCGACCTCGCTTACTACCTTTTACATATCTATGGTGAGTAGATATAGAAATTATACTTGCGGACATTGTTATCCCTGTAATTATTCTATTTTAGCTGATGGCGTTTCTGGCTTTAATAAGGAACCGTGTCTACAGATTAATCTGGGTGATCGATGTTTAATTCCGAAACTTTCAATGTCGGAGATTTCGTCATTTTGGTAGCACGATGGTTTGCTGAAGGGAATTTAGCAACAGAGTTCATACGACCCATTCGCAGAGCCTCCTCATAGGGAGTCTCATCGTAATAGAAACGTTCAGTGAATCCGTTTTCGTAGGTGACGTCTTTGTATGGCATAGGTCTTTCTCCTTTTAGCTCTAACGTGGCAAGTAGGAATAAATCACGATTCGTCTAGAATCCCATGGAATCCATGTCTCTGAGTATTCTTTCTCTGGTCAATAGCGGATGGCTTTTAATGGTCTCTATGACGATATGCTCTCGCAATAAATCGACGCCCAGCCTCGAATTTTTGATGTAATCCGCATTTTGTTGTCGCTCAGCTAATTCCAACTGAGCCATTTTACGCAGCAAGGGATTTTTAGAGTCAACACCGGTACTTTGTGGACTACCTTTAGTCATTTGACTTCTTCGGCGTGAGTTTTTGAGTCGCTTATGTAGCTAACCTCAGCGTTCCACCCTAACCCATAGTCACGCCAATCCTGATCGTCCATATAAAAGCCGACATCCTCAAAATATTGGCGTAACTCATCAGGTGTGTAGGTCCCAGGGTACTCTCGGCGAGATAAAGCTGACTCTATAGACGCATACAATTCCCAATATTCGCCTTTACCTAACCTTTTAATCCAATAGTTAGTTCGCCAGCTAAGCCCAGGTGCACCTGAGTAGCTATGCGTCCCCAGATCAAAGACCCGTTTACGAGTACGCAAGGCAGGGCCACTCAGAAAATCTCGATGGGATTCGATCGGTGTGATAGTTGCAGACATAAAAAAACCCCCAGTTGGCTATCCAATGGAGGCTGACACTGTAGTTGCCTTAAGGCCACATTCCCTTGCGGGGTACCACCTTGCACAGTTGCAGGTTGGCGGAGCGTCAGCTCTCTCTTAATGATGTCTCGAATGTTAGGTTATATTTTAAGCATCGTCAATAGCTTGATCAGGAAACTGAGCAAATACTCAAAGCTCAATCACAAGCCAACAAAGTCTCAGCAGTAACACTGAGGAAGAATGATACAGCGGCAAACAAGAAGACTGAGCTGAGGAGTATGACTTCACTACTAGAATCTAAGATCAATCAAGGTAAGGAAGTGACACTAATAGTGGTGGAGTCGCATTAGGCAATATTTAGGATCCCAGGATCTGAACTATAGATTGGTATATGACTGGGTTCTCATATATCGAGTATATGTTGGCGTCAGTATTAATATCTCAAAATGGGTATCAGAAACGTTTTCGCAGCAAAGATCAAGACTGTCAGGGTTTGATTAGATTTAGGACATTTATAGGGGGAGCCTCAGCGGCTGTCATCGCTCAAATGAGGAGGTTCTGGTTCAGGTGCGAGTCATCAAGCTAGAGCGTGATTTTGAGAAAAGGAGAGACGAGCTACGGTCTCTATACCAGCTGAAGCGTGGCGAGGGTATAATGAAGACCAGTTATAACTAGCCACAAGTTGTAATGGCTTAGTTGTTAAATCAAAATTTAATTGCAATTAATATAATTTTCGTCCGAATACGAGCTATCTCAAACGGCGTGAATGCCAGATTCCAAGAAAACAGATAGAACAGCTGCTTTATAATTTCTATACCTTTTTTGTCGTCTTCATCCATCATCAGAGACAAATAACCTAAATCCAAGTCTCTTCCAATATGTTCAATGGAATGTGACGAAAATCGTTCCGCAGAATTGACACTTGGAACTAGTGCATAGCAAGAGTCAATCATTTCGTAGCCGTTCTTTCGAAGCCATAGCCCATATTTCGAATATATTTCAAGCGCCCGAGATCTCCAAAACTCTCGATTAATAGTAAATTTAGCATCAAATACCAAAGCTTTATTCAAGTCTCCCTCACTGTGAAGAACGAGAAAATCAGGCCTCTTTGCATTCGAGTCTAGGTTAGATACAAATTCAGTAGTGCCACCAGCCTGCATTAGCATATCAAAATAGATGCGAATAACAGCTTCGGGTTGGTCAGGATTCCTAAATTCAATGCAATCATCTAACTTTATATTCCTCGAGTATCCGAGTTGATGAACGGCCCTACAGATACTTTCAAGACAAAAATATTCCCACAATTTGTCGGTAGAAGGGATTGTAAAGTCAAAATAAAAGTTCGACTCCATATCGTTTGGAAGGCCTAAGAAATTTGTTTGCTGTACGAGCGCACCAATTTTACGTACGGCAGGGTCTTCAGAATAAAGATATTTTAAGGGTGGAGAATAAGGCTCATCGAAATTTCTAATTAATGAACATCTGTTACTGAATATTTTTAAATTATAATCAAGCTTGGAAATAAGATCGTCTATAAAGGGAATTTCAAAGATCGCTTCTGAATTCAGATAGCTTAAAATTTTGTATAGCCGTCTCCCTTGTGCATGTAGAACTCTATTCTCAAAAATATCATAGGTATTTACAGCTCTCAGGAGCTGACACATATAGTGGCGATCCCAAAGAAATATTTAGATATTCTGTTGACGACTGAAGATATTTTTGGTTAATTTTAATTCTTGAGATGGATTTAATGGACTCATTGTCGAGTCTAACGCTTCTTGAAATTCTTCTAAGATTTCTTCCGACGCTTACGAGGCTTGGGATATCAACTACTCGATGATTAAGCATCTCGAGCGCCCCAACATACTCTTCTGATAATTTGAAAATATAACCCATGTCAAATATGTCAAAATTCGAAGAGGGATTCATGCTAAATAAAGATTTTCTTTTCCTCAATGCAAATATAAAACTTGCTCCATTTTTCATAACCAAATTTAGAATATTTTCAAAATATCTATACGATTTACCTTCAACACCCACAAATCTATTTCTAATTACTTTCCCTATAAATATTCTTTCAGCAGGATGATCCATACTCGCACATCGGCGCTTATACGATGACTATTTCAGAAGAGTTGAGGCTGAGTAACTTGGACATCGTTGTTGAGTCCGACACCGAAGACTCTACGGGATTAGTGTTCGATCTTGTTATAACCGATTTAGAAAATCCTCAGATCAGTTTCGATAACATAACTTGCACCATTGCCGACACTGAGACTTGTGACTTTCTCAAGAAAA
>Ga0206677_10003638_pt1 | contig 12884 bp, 3 predicted proteins | sample M130m12015metaG_FD_155475 | JGI IMG/M metagenome (GOLD analysis project Ga0206677, IMG submission 155475) | Ammonia-oxidizing marine archaeal communities from Monterey Bay, California, United States - M1 30m 12015 | ecosystem: Environmental > Aquatic > Marine > Intertidal zone | place: USA... | reverse complement strand
GAACAGTCTAACAATACCGCTATGTTGGTCCCCAACACCAACACAAGAGCACGGTGTACTGGCGATGATGAAAGCGCCCCTAAGACCAGGGACTCGACCCGTCGACGCTGCATAGCTAGCAGTAAAAGACACGTCGACCGACGGGCCTGAATTCGCCGCCACCCCCGGGGGTGACGGCCCGCGGCCCCAAGACTGGCGCGGCGGTGTGCGTATAAAAGGGCGCCGTTCACGTTGGCGCAATGACCGAGTCTGCTTGCCCAAGTAGTTGCCCATGGTAGACAACGCCGGACTGGGTCCAGCGTACGCCTACGGTAGTCCTGATATATCCCCCTAAGACTGCTGCCTGTTCTTCAAGTAGACGTTCCGACCAAGCCGCGCCTTCTTGCCGCCCTTCGTCTTACCCTGTTTCTTGCCGCTCGAGCCAGCCCCGTCGCCGTCATCATCGTCGTCGCCCGTCGCCCCGCCACTCGTCCCGCTCGTGCCCGCACGCTCGCTCGCCTCGCTCGCCTCGCTGCTCGCGGCCCCGCCCCCCGGAGTCGCGCCGCTCCCATCAGAGAGCGGCGCAGGGGTGCCGCCGCGGCTCACACCCTCGTCGTCGTCGTACCCGTCGCCGCCCACGTCGTCATCTCTCACCGCTGCCACGCCGCTACGCCTCGCGTCGCCGCCGCCGCCGCCACGCCCGCCCGCGTCGCCATCGTCACCGCCCACGTCATCGTCGCTCACCCCGACCTCGTCGTCGTCGCGCGCCGCGTCGCCTACGCCTCGCCCCGCGCCTCGAACCTGACTAGCGCCACCCTCGTCATCGCCACCAAACGCCTCGCCACTCGCACCACCCACGTCAGCACGCTCGCCCGCCTCGCCGGCGCCGGCGCCGGCCGCCTCACCAGCAGCCGCGTCCCTCGGCGCCGCGCCACCCCCTGCCGAAGGCGGCGTCGGAGCACCGTCGCCGTCCACACCGCCATCGTCGTCGCCAATGTCGCCGTCGCCACTGCACGCCGCCTCGTCGCCCGCCCGCCGCACACCTCCACCACCGCCACCCTGCACACCGCCGCCCCCGTCGTCACCGCCGCCGCCACGCGCGCCCTCAAGGCGCGCCCGCCGCCGCGCCTCCGCGTCGCACCGTGCTCGCTCCGCTTCTCGCCACTCTGCCTCCAGCGTCCGGCTGCGCCGCTCCGCCGCCGCCGCCGTCGTCGCCGCCCTCGCCGCCACCGCCCGTGACGCCGCCGTCCTCGGCGGCGGCGGCGCTCGCTCGCCCGCCGCGCGCGCGCGACGCGCTACCTCTCTCGCCTCCGCTACCGAGGGCCTCCTGCCGCCGGCACCGGCCATCCGCTGCAGCACGGCCTCCACCGGCGCCTCGAAGAAGCTCTTGACGAGCAAGCTCACCTCCATGTCTTGCGTCCGCTTGACCTCCGCCTCAGCCTTGCGCATCGCGGCCTCCAGCCTCGCCTTCGCCTCGTCGCCGCCGCCGCCGCCGCGCAGCCGGCGGCCGCCCTCGTCCTCGACTAGCAGCCCGTCCTGCTGCCACGACCTCGCCGGCCAGCCCTCGACCTGCAGCACCCGTCGCACGCAGCCCAAGCAGCCATCCTCAACGTCCTGCAACCAGCGCGCGAAGACGCTCGCCTCCACCTTCTCGCGCAGCCGCCTCTCGCGCGCCGCCGCCGCCGCCGCCGCCCGCGGCCCCGCCACCGCTCGCTCACCCGGCCGCCGCGCCTCCGCCCTACGCACATGGTCCTCCACCCCCCGCAGCCACGCCGCGTCATGCCGCTGCACGTACGCGTAGACCTCGTGCCGGCAGTCTCGCAGCTCCCTCTCGAGTTGCGCGACGAGCGGCAGCGCCGGACGCGACTCCTGCAGCCCCTGCGCCGCAAGCCACGCCGCGTGGCCACCGCCGTGCAGTATCCTGATGGGCAGATCCTTAGCCCGGTCTCGCGCCGTGACCCCCTGCGCCGCCGCGTCGACGAGCCCGTAGTACTCGACGATGTCCTTCAACACCGAGTCACGCTTCGAGCAGAGCTCGCTCAGCGCCCGCAAGCTCGCCTCGCGCACCATGCCGCGTCGCCCCAACTGGCGCGCCACGTTGGGCAGGCTGTTCACCATGTCCACATCGAAGTAGTACGGCCCCGCCAGCAGCAGCCGCACCTCGCGCGGGCAGCCCTGGAGCGACACCGAGCGCCACTTTGGCCGCCCGTCCTCGCCCGCACCCCCATCCGCATAGCCGCCGATCACGTGGTGCCGCCCTCGCCCCTCGCTGGCGGTACCACCGCGCCGATACTCCACCCATAGGCGCCTGCGTCCACGCTCGTCCTCTGCCTCCGCCGCCTCGTCGAAGCCGCGCAGAGACTTGAGGCACGCCTCGTTCCGGCGTAGCACCGCCAGCTCCTCGCGCTCCTCTGTCGTCCGCGCCGCCGCCTTCCTACGCTCGAGGACGTGCTGCCGCTCGGCCTGCCGCGCCACCGACAGCTCCAGCGTCTCCCTCGCCACGAGCAGGCGATCCTCCGAGAGCTCCTCCGCGAGCCGCAGCCCCGCCTCCTCACGCGTCACCACCGCCTGCCGCCCGTCGGCCTGGCTGCGCCTGCCTCGCGCGGTCACATCAGCCCGCCGGAACTGGTACAGCGCCGCCTCCTCGCGCTGCCACAGCCGCCGCGCCTCCGCCTCCCCCTCCCACCCGGCCGCCTCGGGTCCAGCGCGGTCCGCCGCCGCCTGGTGCACACCCTGCGGCGGAGACCCCTGGCTCGGTGACCGGCCGAGCCCCGCCGCCGGCGTCGCACCGTCACCGATCCGCTCGCCCGCGCCACCCTCGGATCTGGCCCCCGTCGCCGTCGCCGTCGCCGCCACATCCACTACTGTGGCCGCCTCGTTCGCCTCTACCTCGGCACGCGTCGCCGTCCAGCCTCGGTCGCGCAGCCGCCGAAGCGCCACCAGCCCAACCTGCGTCGTGAGACGGAGCGGCCGCGCACCCACCGCCACCGCCTCTCGCTCCGCCGCCTCCTGCTTGCCCGCCTCCCTGCGCCCCTGCCTCTCACAGCGCGCACTGGCCGCCTCCTCCTCCGACAGCCTCGCTGGCACGTGCTCCGGGGTGTCCGCCCTGGTGCGCACGGGCGCGCGTCGTGGGGCCGTCGGCATCGGCGACGGCGCGCCGTGCGGCCCCGGCCCACGCGCCGCCCCCCGGTCTGCCCGCTCCTCCTCCTGCCCCGCCAGCCGTCCACACCAGCTCCCTACCACCTGGGCGAGGTGGTAGGCCAGCTTGTCCATCACTCCCATCACGTCCCCTCGCGCCCCGCTCATCGCCGCCTCCCGCGCCGCCGCCATCCCGACCTTCCTCTTCTCCGGAGCAGCCCGTTCCTTCGCCTCCGCCTCCGAGAGTATCGCCGCGCGCGCGCCAGGCCCGAGCCCCGGCGGCATGCCGCTGGCCAGCCGCGCCGCCATCCACCACTCCTCGTCCGAAGTCTCCCCGCGAGGCACCGCGCCGCCCTCCGCGCCCAAGACCCTCGCCGCCAGCCGCAGCTCCCTCGTCAGCGCCGCGTCGTGCTGGCCCGCGCCCTCGTGAGCATCGGCGCCGAGCGGCAGCTTCGCCTCCAGTTCCCGCAGCAGTGCCGCCGCGTGAGCCCGCTCCTCCGCACTCGCGCCCGCAGCGCATTCTCCGCTGAGCACGTGCCGCACGTCGAGAGGCACGCCCGCCCGCCCACAGAGCGGGCAGCACGCCAGCCCGAACAGCCCGTCGAGAGGCACCCCACTCCGCAGCATGAAGCGAAGTCCCACCGCCGAGGGCCGGCGCCGCGTCCCCTCGCCGCCGCTCGCGCCGTGGCTCGACGCCGCGACCACCGCCTGCCACCTGGGCGCGTCGCCGTCGGCTCTGCGCGCGCCCAGCGCCGAGGGGTCGAGTATGGGCCACATACCCAGCCACTGCGCCCCCTCTGCCTCAGCCTCCTCCTCAAGCCCCGCATCCTCCGCGCCGTCCTCCGCCACCGCCCGCTCCTTCCGCCTCCGCAGCGCCGCGGGTAGCCGCCGCTGCACCTCCGCCCTCCACAGCAGCTTGCGCACGAGCCGGAAGATCTTTCGATCGGCCGGCAGCATGCGGAACGCGCCCCTCGACGTCGCGCCGAGGCCGTCGCCGGCGCAACCGTCACCGCCGGCGCGCACACACGACCCACCGCCGTCGGCCGACCACAGCGTTGGGATGTGGATCGACCGCCGCACGTGGAGCCTGGGCTCCGCCACTGGCCCATAAAGAAACGCCTTCGCCACGGCATCCGCCGCAAGGTTGCCGTAGATACCAACGTGCGCCGGGCACCATATGAACCGCGAGCTGCCTCCGCTCATCACCAGCCGCTGCCGCAACGCGCAGATCGTCTCGAGCAGCGCGCTGCGGTTGCGCGGCGCAAGCGCCCGCGCATCCTCCAGCCGCCACGCGATCTCCACGTCGACCAGGCACGCCTCGCTGTCCACCGCCGCGATGGCATGCACCGGCTCCGCCCCTGCCTCCTCCGCCGCGTCACAACATCGCTCCAGGAAGAGAACGATGGCCGCCAGCTCCGCGTCTGGCACCTCCGCGTCGGCCGGCAACCCACAGCCGTACGCCCGAAAGGCGTGGGGCTCGCCGCTGCTCACGTCGTTGGGGTCGAAGTCGCGCCGCGCGTCGTCGCACACCAGGCGCGCCCCCTCAAACACACCGCACGCGACGTGTGCGCCACCGTCCTTGCTCGCCTCCTCGTCTACCTTGGATCCGTCGGTGAACGCAAGGTGCGTACACCCGCCATCGGCCTGCAAGGCCAGCAACAGCCTGCAAAAGTGCTTGCTGGCCACCACCGAGGCCTTGGCGCGCTCGCGCGGCGGCATGACCACCTCCACACCCTCGGCGCCCACGCCATCGCTCCCGCGCACCCGCCGTGCACGCATCGGCGCCAGGCCCTCCTCCGCAGGGTGCTCGAGCGAGTGTAGCCGTACGAAGCACCGCAGCACCGGATGCGCGAGGGCCGCCGCCCTTGCCACGTAGGTGCCATCCCTCTCCCCCGGGAGCGCACGCCAGAAACGTGCCGCGTCGGGGTCGAGCAGGTCCGCTGGTCCGCCGACGCCACCCTCGTCGCCCACCGCCGGGCGCCCGGCGTCGACGTCGTCCTGTGACTGCGCGAGCGACGCCCGCCGCTTGCCCGTCCGCTCGTCCTTCTCGGCATCACCCTTGAAGAGAGACTGTTGCGGCGGCGCAGAGTGCCGGAGCCCCTCCCGCGCGCTCAGGTCCTCCGCGATGGGCGTGGCGTCCGCCTGCGCCCGCGCCGCCGCGGGCACGTACTCCTTGAAGTACAGACGCGTTAACGTGCATCGCGCCTCGGAGACCTCGGCCTCGTCCGACCGTCGCGCCGCCACCTTCAGCACGTCGCGCTCCCCACGTGCGTCCAGCCACGCGCTGAAGCTCTGTGGCACCGGCGCCTCCCGCGCGCGCTGCGTCTCCGCCGTCAGCCGCGCGCCGTCCGCACCCCCAGCGCGCGCGAGCCGCTCGTTCAGCCGTGCCTCCGCCCACCACTCGTCGCCCAGGGCACCCTGCTCGCGCACCAGAAACTCTAGACCATCACCGCAGCGCCTCGCCGCCCGCACCGCCTCCACGGGGAGGGCGCCACTCGTCCGCCGCCGCAGCCACTCGCGCGCCAGGCGGAGCTCTGCATCCACCCCGGGCCTCTGACGCGCCCGCCTCGTCCTCCACTAGATTGTGGCGGGCGTTTGCGGTGCATCCACACCCGGGCCCGCACCGAAGAGCGGCCGTCGAGCCCGCGACAAGGAGCGGCCGTCGAGCTCACGCACCAGCCGCACGTACTCCCGCGCGTCCGCCGGCGTGAACACGACGCCACCCCCTCCGTAGATCTCCTGCACCTCCTCCCACAACAGCCACCGTCCGCCGCCAATAGCGTCCTCGTCGCCCCGACCATCGCCACCGCCCCCTCCTCCGGGCCCGTCGTCCGCGCTCTCGGCAGCCCCATCGCCCGTGCCGCCATAGACGTCGGCCAGCCGCACGAGCCCGAGGGCGCACAGTCGCCTCGAGAAGGTACAACCCAGCTGCTCCCAGAGCAGCGGGGAGGCCGCGCGCTCGTCGCTGATCACCCACGCCGCGCGCGCCAGCGCGCCCTGCGACGTCGCACCGCTGTGCCGGGCGCCGACGCCCGTGCGCAGTCGGTAGAGCAGCCATGCCTCGATGACGAGCTCCTCCGAGAGGTGCGCCATGAGGTGCGTCGGAAACCACTCCAGTGGCGTAGGGCACGTCCGGGAGGGCTCGTACCCCAGCCGATGGCACGTGAGCGCGATGAGCGACTCTAGCGCAAGCCTCGCCGGCTCGCCGTCGCGCCCCGCGAGCCCACGTGCCACCTCGTCGCACAGCGCCGCCGCCGCCGTGCACCACGCCGGCTCGATCCCCATGCCGCCCGCCTTCTCCGGCGCGATTACCTGCAGCACGTGCCCGCTGCCGCTTCGGTGCCCGCACCCTGTGAGCTGCTTACGCAGCTCCACATCCAGCCTCTCGCCCAACGCACGGCCGAGCGGCGTGGCCCTGCCATAGTACCCGAGCACGCCGCGTACCACGGTGAGTAGGCACTGCCGAAGTTGCGCGAGCTCAGCACCACCCAGCCGCCCCACCAGCCGTAGCAGCGTTGAGACGCGCGACTCGACGCGCAGCCGGAGGGCCGAGTGATCCACCCGCCCGGTCACCTCCGAGCCCAGATGCCTATAGCAGTCGGTAACCCGCGGCATGACCACGTCCGCGCCATCCTTGCCCAGCGGCAACGTGATGCGAGACGTCACGTCCGGCACTTGCGTGTTGCCCTCCCACCGCCAGCCGAGCCACGCCGTTTTGGACGCATCCGTGTCCCAGCCGATCTCCAGCCCCAGCACCAGCGAGGACAGCCACACCGCCTCGAAGACCAACTGCACGCCCTCGGCGCTGTCGCTCACGAACGCGCCGTCGTCCGCCATCCAGAACTGCGGCACGCCGCGCTCGAAGCCCGCGGGAGCCACATAGACGAAGCCGCGCGCACCGAGGATCTGCACCGCCCGAATGACCACCGTCAACGGCAACAGCGAGCGATCCGGTCCGCGGGGACACCCCTGCCCGTTGCCTACGCGGACATCCGCCGGCCCTACACGCCCTTGCGCCGTCTCGAAGAACGCCTTGGCCGCCTCGTGCACCGCCATGATGATGTCAGTGAGCCGTGGCTTGACGCCAAAGTGCGCCTCACACCGCCGCTGGACCTGGCGGATGATCGAGTTGAAGAACCCCATGTAGTCCAAGAAGGCGATGTAGATGTCGATGCGCAGCGCCATCGCCTGCTCCATGGCCGCGCGGAGCCCGAGCGTCTGACTCGGCGGCGTGCGGAAGGCCTCGAAGCCAGCCTGACACCACGGCCTCGCCGCCTCCACCGGCTCCGAGTAGCCAGCCTGCACGAGCTTCATGAGCAAGGACCAGCCGTGCTGCAGCAGCGTGATGTCTCGCCGCTTCCGCAGCAGGCGCCGGTCCTTGCCCGGCTTTGGCGCGAGTATGACCGGCCACTCCGACCACGACGCCGGCACGTCCATCGACTTGACGATGTTGCGCAGCCCGTCCAAGTAGAGCCCCTGCACCTCCGGGGACGCCTGCCTCAGCAAGTAGGCCGGAAAGCCGTCCGCGCCGACCGTCAGCCTCTCCCGCACCCTGCCGAGCACGCGCCTCCACCGCGCCTCGGTCATGACCTCGTCGACGAGCGCCGCCGCCTCCGCCGCCTCGTCCGCCGACGGCGCCGAGGCGCCCTCCTCGTCGCGGCGTAACCGGAGCAGCACAGGGTCCAGATGCTCCAGCAGAGCCTGCACCGCCTCCATGCACGCCGGCTTGGCCGCGTACATCTCGGTGCCCTGCTTGAGCAGCTCCTCCGCGAAGCCGTCTGTGCCGGTGCGCAACTTCGTCGGGTCCTTGTCGTCGCCATCCTCGAAGATGGCACACATCAGGTCCGGCGCGGGCGCGCGCGCCTTGTTGCCGCACGCACTCGGCCGCGTCCTGCGCAGGATGCGGAAGGCCGCCGCCATGAAGCCATTGGGCGTCAGCCGCGCCGCCTCCTGCAGCTCATCCCGCACGGCGTCTACTCGCCGCGCCGAGAAGCGCGCCCAGTACAACGCGCTGCACCGCGCGTAGCGCTCCTCGAGCAGCCGCAACTCCCTCCGCCGGCGCTCGTCGCGCGGCATCGCCTCCGCCCAGAGCTGCTCCACCTCCGACGGCGCGCCGCCCTTGATGTACTTGTAGTCCGACGGCACGGCCGACGCGCCGTTGCCGAAGCGCACGTGGTAGGGCGGCAGCTCCCTCACCGTAGCCAAAATGCGGAGCCACCCGTCGCACTCGCGTCGCATCCGTTCCAGCTCAGAGGCCTTCGGCTTCGCCGCCTGGGCGCGCTGCACCTGTCGCATCGCCACCTCCACCGCCACTCGCTGGACGGCTGCGAGAACGACCTTCCCTGGCACCCCCGCGGCCATCGCCCGCAACGAGGGCGATCCCGCTTCGACTGCCGCCTCGTCCACAGGCTCGCGTGATCGTTTAGGGCGCCGCTGAGGAGACGCCGCGGCCACCTCCGCGCCGCGCGCCCCCGCCGTCTCTCCTGGCCCCTCCGACTCCTGGCAGCGCCGCTGCCCCAGCGCCTCCTCGAGCAAGCGCTCGAACCCCGCGCGTCGTGCGGAGCCAGGCTCCGCCTGTCCAAGCTTCTCCCGCAGCGTAGCCACCGAGGGCAGCACTCTCCGCACGTTGCCGCCATCAATGGTACGGCGTCCCCCGCCCGCCGCCGTCTGGTGTAGCGGCAGCCCCGGCGGCGGCTGCCGCGCGTCCGCCTCGAAGCGCCGCCTCCGCTCCGCAAGCAGCTCACCCTCCGTCGCGGCCTTCCCAGGTCGATCCGGCCTCAGCGGCAGCAGCCCCGCCCCCGCCGAAGGCGGCGGCGCCCCTGCCGGCGGCGGCGGCGGCCGAAGCAGTGACGCCGGCGGCCGCGGCGGCAACTCCGGCAGCGGCGACGACTTCGGTGGCGGCGGCGGCGGCGGCGGCAGCGTCGGCGACGACAGCCGCTGCGTAGCCTCCTCCTCCTCGCCTCCGCCCCCTTCCTCCGCCGCCGGCGCCACCTGCGTGGCCTCCTCCTGCTGCGTGGCCTCCTCCTCCTGCCCGGCCCGCGCTCCCTGCCCCGCCTCCTCGGCGACCGCCAGGCTCGCAAGCTCAGTCGCCAGCGCGTCCTCCAGCTCCCCCCGGAAGACCTCCCACCCCGAGGGCACCGTGGTGCCGTCCGACTTGGTGTAGCCGCTCGGCATGTCGCCAAGGCGTAGCCCCCTCATCCTGTCCTCAGCCGCGACTGGCTTGAGCACCGTGTACCCTGCCGTCACACTGAGATGCTTGATCCGCCGTCCACTCAGCGCCTCCTTGTAGCCGAGGGAGCGCATGCGTGGCAGCAGACCCGGCGCAACAACGACGCCGTCGATGCACGATCGCGCCCACTGCTCCGCCGCAGCGCCCTGCGCCTGCGTCGGCCGCGTCGACTGCGTCGATGAGGGCGGTGGCGGCGGCGCCGCTTCATTCGCCCTGTGCGCCTCCGGGCCCGCCGCCTCCGCGCCCACGTCGCCGCCCGTCTCCTCTGCCTCCTCCGCCTGCGCCTCGGCCGCCAGGCCCGCCCACCGCGCGTCCGCCTCGACAACCGCGCTGTCGATAGCCCGCCACCAGTTGCGCTGGATCGCCGCCTCCCGCCCTGCGGCTGCCGCCGGCTCGGCGTAGCCCCCTCGCGCGCGCCTCCTCCCGTCCTCGCTCCCCGCCTCCATCACCGTCTCGACCAGCCGTACCCACGTCCCAACCGCCGTGAAGCAGCCCGGCCCATCCGGCGATGGCTCGCCCTGATCGTCGGCCCTGGCCGCGTAGTTAGCTGCCGCAAGATGCATGTGGCTCAGGCTGCCGTCGTGCAGCAGCCTCACGTCGTAGTTCGGCCTGACCTTGCGCGGCCCGCGCCCCTCGAGCACGCGCGTCCCCTTCCTCTCGTGCACCGCCTCCACCGCCGCCAGACACCATCCGGTGCATCGGCTGCCTTCGGCAATCCGCACCAGCAGGCGCGAGCCGACCATCGCCTCCGCGTCGCCAAGCAGCTCCGACGACGGCAAGACAGCCACTCGCTCATAGTAGCGCGACGGTGGCACGTAGCCCTGCGGCACGAGCGCCGTCGACGCCGGCGGCGCGTGCGCCTCGCCGCCCACATCCGCCGCCCCCGCGCCTTGCGCCTGGAAGTAGGTCGGCCCCTGACCGCCCAGCCACCTGAGGTCCAGGTCGACCATCATGTGCTGGAGCAACCCATCCGCGAGCTTCCGATGGGTCGCCGGCGTCCGTCGCCGCGCACCCGCCTTCGCCGGCTCAGCGTTAAGGTCGCCCACGAGGACAGCGAGGTCGCCCAGCGCGAGCATCTTGGCGTGTAGCACCGCCCAGTCGCGACGGATCTCCTCTCGACGCGCCTCGTTCGCCGCGGGCGAAGGCATGTAGGCCGCGAGGAGGTCTATCTCACTCTTATCCGCCTGCATCTGGAAGCGGATGTGCAGCAGCCGCCCGGGGATGACCTCATGGATCTGTGGAGCTCCCCTGTAGTCCGTCACCGGCAGCATCCGAGACGTCGCCCATATGACCGTGACGCCGCCTATCTCCGCCCCGTTGACGCTCGTCACACCCACCGTGTGGGCGCAGTCGAAGCCAACACTGCGCCGACGCACATGGCCAGATATGGCGTTGAGGTCTGTCGCTCTCGTCTCCGAGTATACGCCCAGCGCGTAGTCCCCGGCCTCGAGCTGGTCCAACGCCGCCTGCAGCGTGTCGCCCTCCCGCGTGAGTAGGTCGCAACCGTCACCCATGTCAGGCTCGTCCTCGTCCGCCTCGAGCGCCGCAGCCCCAGTGCCCCGTAGCGCCACTCCGAGCCCAAAGCCGCAGACGTTGCTCGCCACGATACGTAGATCCTCCACCGGGCGTGTCTCCTTCCCTCGCCCCGCAAACGGCTCGACAGCCGGCGTACTCGGCGCCTCCGCGCCGGCATCGCCACCGTCGCCGCGCGCCTTGTGGTGCGCCGCGGCTCGCGCGACGGCGTAGACGACCGTCCCAAGCTCCTCTCTCGAGAGCCGCGCGTCCCCCGCGAAATGGTGGAGCGCCACGTCGCCGGCCTGCCCCAGGCGAGCGTAGTCCCCTCCCAGCTCGGGGATGAGATCGTGCTCGCCCGCACTGCGGAGCGCGTGCCGCACCCTCTCGGCCGAGACCCCTCGCCACTCGGCCGCGAAGGAGCCCACCACCGCGTGAGCCCGCTGCCGTGAAGCCTGGAACGAGAGCCCCCGCACACTCAACCCCGCCTCCACCCGCGCCAGCGGGCCGAGCGCCGCAAGCAGGGTCACGGCGTCCAGCCCGTCCGTGGCGTCCCTGCGCCGCTCCGACCTCGCCGCGCAGTCCGCCGCCGCCTCCGCGGCCCGACGGAACAGAGTCTCGCGGTGGAACTCGCGAGCGCGGTAGGCGAGCGCCTCCTCGGCAGTCAGCCGTCGCCACTCGTACCCCCGATCGCCACCCTCCGCCCCGTCGCGCGTGCCGTTGCCGTGCGCCGCCTTGATGGCTGCATTCCACAGGCGGTGCGTACCCCTCGGCCGATCCCGCCGTGGGCGCACGCACCCCAGGGGAGATAAGCAGCCAACCAGGAACAGGCACCGTCGCCGACGTCGAGCCCGTCGACCAGCAGCGCCAAGGGGGTGATAATCAGCCAACGAGAGGGGTGATATCCAGCCACCGGCGGGGGTGATAAACGTCCAACGGTGGCGATGATAACGCGCCGGGCGCGCACCCACGCCATAAGGAGGCGGGCACTGCACCGCCCGAACACCGAGACACACAACCAACCGTACCCGGCCCGAGCGCCCCGCCTCGCGTCTCACCCCCCTTCGCCGCCCGCCTGCGCTGCACCGCACGCCTCCCTGGCGCCCACGCGGCACCCGGGCCCTCCGCCGTGCGTCCGCCGCCCGCGCCGTGGCGCCCAGACCGCGCCCACGCTGGCACCCCCATCCAGACGCGGCGCACGCTGCCGCCGCGCCTCGCCCGCAGTCACCGCGCGCGCGCTCTCGCTCGCAGCGACCACGCGCACGCCCTCGCCCATGGCGACCGCGCGTGCACGCTCGCCCGCAGCAACCGCGCGCGCGCTCTCGCCTAGGAGTGATAGGCGAGCTCCGTGTCCCCGGGGTCACTGCCTCGCCGGCAACACACCGCATGTACATGGCTACATGCAGCTAAGCCGCGAGAGACGCGCAGCCACGCCCATCAGGCCGCTCGGCCCGTTGGCGCCGCCGCCGCGCCAGCATCGCCGAAGGCGCGCGCCCCCGCGCGCCGCACGCATGCGCCGCGCGCGCCGCATACGAACCGCCCTCCGTCCGCCGTGCTGGCAGATCGTGTGCCGCGTGTCGCAACCACCCGGCCGACACGTCACCGCACTGCACCGCGCTGCAGCCCACCGTCGCGCGGCGCCCGAGTCACCACAGAGCAGCGCACCGCACCTGTATGCGTACAAACGGCACGGCGGCAGCAAGGCCTAAGCCGAGGCGGGAGAGTAGTCGCCACTCGTCGCGCCGGTCGCACCCCCTGCCTCGCAAAATCATACGACAGCGGCGGTGAAGGCCAAGGGCGTGCGGCGGCTGTGGAGGATTGCGGCGGTGGGAGCGACGGCGGCGTCGGCTGGGTGGCGGTGGCGGGCTGGGCGACGTCGGCTGCGGTAGCTGGGACGGCGGATGTGCGGTAAGCATGGGCATGGGCGCGGCATGGGCATGGGCATGGGCCTGGGCATGGGCATGGGCACGGCATGGGCATGGGTACGGCATGGGCATGGGTACGGCATGGGCACGGGCACGGGCAT
>Ga0206677_10003637_pt1 | contig 12885 bp, 7 predicted proteins | sample M130m12015metaG_FD_155475 | JGI IMG/M metagenome (GOLD analysis project Ga0206677, IMG submission 155475) | Ammonia-oxidizing marine archaeal communities from Monterey Bay, California, United States - M1 30m 12015 | ecosystem: Environmental > Aquatic > Marine > Intertidal zone | place: USA... | reverse complement strand
TTGGTTGCTCGGGAGTCGGAGTTGGTTGTAAAGGAGTCGGAGTTGGTTGCACGGGAGTCGGAGTTGGTTGCTCGGGAGTCGGAGTTGGTTGTAAAGGAGTTGGAGTTGGTTGTAAAGGAGTTGGAGTTGGTTGTAAAGGAGTTGGAGTTTCGTTAACATCTGTCATTATGACTGGATCAAACCACGCAAGACCTTCATCAGAATATTCTGCGACATAACACTTACCATCAGTAGATGTATAATAAAATGTATTCTTGGAGTTATTATATACACGGGTCAAAGAACCGATAGCAGATGAATTACCCGGTAATGAGAAAAACCTAGCACTTTCAAAATCATTTTCACTGACACTTTCCAGATCAGACATATCAACGCACAATCTACCTCCGTCTTCCCATCCTGCATATTTTAAAGTAGTAACAACATTCCCCCCTCCAGATAAATCACGTTGTACCTCATGCTCACTGGTTTCACCATCTGTGTTAAAAACTTGATGATTGTGAGTTGGGCAACATTCCGGCCACTCTGGAGTGGGTGTGGGTTCTATTGGAGTCGGAGTTGGAGTTTGCTCGGGAGTCGGAGTTGGAGTTTGCTCGGGAGTCGGAGTTGGAGTTTGCTCGGGAGTCGGAGTTGGAGTTTGCTCGGGAGTCGGAGTTGGTTGTAAAGGAGTTGGAGTTGGTTGTAAAGGAGTTGGAGTTGGTTGTAAAGGAGTCGGAGTCTCTTCGTTTACACAAAGCACCAGTGGGTAGTTCACAGAATCACCCGTGGCAGAATTGTTTGTATCATCATTGTCTCCTGAAAATATAAAAGTTGCTTTGCCATCTACATAAATTTGCATATACCCCTCATTAGAAGATTGCTTGATGGTAATAATACGATCCGATATTGTTGTATATGGAGTATTTTCAAAATCAGTTGAAAGAAATAGATGGCAGATTCCGTCTACAATACTTCCAGTAAAACATTTACCTTTTAAATCATCCGTGAAAATTCCATTACTTGAATTATCAGTAACTCTAAAACTTAGTTTGTCTGAATCCAGTCCTCCTAAAGTATCAATCTTTCCTATGGGATATGCTTGATTATATTCATCTGATCCCATATACAACAAAATTGATGTAGGAATTCCGCCTTTTGATTTTCCTATGCACAATTCACCACCATATGAAAATGAATTTGCATTTACATATGTGTCATGTGCAGGTGTTGTTCCGTTTGCATTTTCACCGGAACTTTCATCAACACTGAATTTAAACTCGTTTGAGCAACATTTTTTGTCTAAATCTAAGATATCTATATAATCAAGTGAAACGGCAACGTCTGCCCAAAATGCATCGCTTAGTGTATGTGCACTTTCATCCATATGAGAATGAGTCGGAATATATGTGTACATAGTTGACCAACTTTCTTGTGTGTTTCTATTGCTAAAATTAGTGTGAGTTGGTTTTAAATTATTTTTAACTTGAAGAACACTTTTTCCGTTTATGTCATGACATCTAAATTCAAGTTTATTTGGTTCTTGGTTTCCGTCACATTCTGTAACAATCCTACCTTGATCACCTTTATCAAATTCAGACAATACAAAGTTTGGAATTTCTAGAACACTTGTACCTTTTTTTAATGTTATTTCGTATATTGCACCACACTTTAATTCTTGGAAATCCCAGAAATGATGAGGATTTGATGTATTTGTTTCGGCAACTAGTAATTTTCCGGTACGATTTGCTTCGTTTGATGGTTGAACATAATATTGGTTAACACTTTGTATAATTGATACATGATCTAAAATGTTAAAAGGTGTACAATCCGCACACGTGCCGTACCAACCTCTATACTTAATAAAATTTTCTGAATCTTGTGATAACCTTGCCATACATAAAGTCCCGCTTACATTGGAGTCCAAATATTCAAACCACCTTGGCCAAGTTCATGTGTGCTTTTCATTTCACCTGAATAGCACACTCCATTTGAGTTTAATGTATATCTAAATTTTTGACCTTCATATTTTGCAGTTAGTATCATATTGATCATACCAAGAGACGTGGTTGACTCGTCAGTTTCTCTGAGATCAACTAAATAATTTACAGTATCATTACTATTTGTTGTTAATTCTTCCCAGCACAATATCCCATCCCATGTAGAATCTTGAGTTTTTAACCCCTGAGTTCGTACCGTTACATTGTTATCTCCTCCAGACTGACCGTCTATTATTGTATATGAAAAGTCTGCGTTTCCACAACAATCTTCTGGAGTTGGAGTTGGAGTTGGTTGTGGAACTGGTGTTGGAGTTTCGGCGATTGTACATGAATTTGTAATTTTCTTTTGTACAGCTGTATCAGAAGTTGCAATCGTAAATGAAGGAATATCAACTTGAGATGAACCCGGATTAAGAACAATGCGATAACAATGACCACATTTTAATTTATTCAATAATTGTGTTCCAAAGTGAATTGGGAATCCATCAGCAGTTGCTCCGTCATACGAAATTTGACCAAGTGAATCTCCACGCACTTCATATATTTTATATATCGGTGGATAAATCTTTTTAGCAGCTTGTCCAGTTCCATCTACCAACGGAAAATCTACACACTCGGTTGATGATCCATCGCACAATCCATACCACCCCTGATAATATGTAAGTCCTGATTTTTGTTCTAAAATTGCCATTTTTTATACCTCTTGTAAAATTAACATTCCGTTTGTGATTGTAGATAAATCTCCTTCGTAACATTTTTCTGTGTTTGGTGATACATATCTTACCTTAGTATCGACTGGTCTAACACTAAGTGTAATACTCCCACCAAATTGAGTACCTCCAGTTGGATCGAGTATTGTCACCGACAAATCTTCTACAGTTTCGGTCAACTGACTCATGCAAAATTCACCACCCGGTTCAAATGTACTTATGGTAACACCATCAATAGTTGCCATCGATCCGTTTGTTGGTATCTTCACCAAACCACCACAACAATCTTCTGGTTGCTCAGGAGTCGGAGTTGGTTGCAATGGAGTCGGAGTTGGTTGCAATGGAGTCGGAGTTGGTTGTTCCGGTGTTGGAGTTGGTTGTTCCGGTGTTGGAGTAGGTTGCAATGGAGTTGGAGTTGGTTGCAATGGAGTCGGAGTTGGTTGTTCCGGTGTTGGAGTTGGTTGCAATGGAGTCGGAGTTGGTTGTTCCGGTGTTGGAGTTGGTTGCAATGGAGTCGGAGTTGGTTGCAATGGAGTTGGAGTTGGAGTGAGTTCCTCTAATGTTGCAACTGAATATGTTGGTGAATAATCAGAATTTAAAAAGTTGGATGCAGTTACGTACATTCTTATATAATAAAAAGTATCCGCTGTTAAATTTGGAATGAAGTCAGTACTAGTTTGGGCAACTTGACTTGCAACTTCCGTATCTGTTCGTAAAATACTTGAAAAGTTTTCATCCAATGAAATATCAATTTTTACAAGTTGAGCATTATTATCAATTTCAGACACTCCTATTGACACCGAATTTGTTTGTATATCCGTCACTCCTGATATAACCGGTGGGAATAATTTCACCGGTTTCGGAGTGGGTGTCGGAGTTGGTTGAACTGGTGTGGGTGTCGGAGTTGGTTGAACTGGTGTGGGTGTCACAGGTTCGTCTGGAGTTATATCATCACCACATTCGTTACTTATTTTTTTATCAACTGATAATTCAAGTTCCCATTCGTCATCTCCTGTTTTATTGGATTCTGTTGCAGTTGCAGTGTAACAAGTAATTCCATATTTATAGTAAAACTTGGTATTGTTTGGTTTTGATCCCGAGAAAACAATCAATCCGGCAGTCGTTCCATTTGGAAACTTTAAAGAAACAACCGATGCAATTGAGCTCACGAGTGACGAACTATCGTAACTTAGTTCAGTTCCCGTTTTGAATGCTGAAAATGTATGACCCAATGAACTGAATGTATCACCTATGGAAATTACATTACTAAATCCATTCGGAGCACATTTACAATCAGAGTTGTCTGGTTCAGGAGTTGGTGTAGCAGTTGCTTGTGGAGTTGGTGTGGATTGTGGAGTTGGTGTTGGTATAACATTACATTCATCTGTAACCAATCCAGATGTGACATTGCTCACATCAGTAAACGAAAATTCATCAATTATCAAAGAACTTACTCCGGGTTTTAACACAATAATATATGATTTTCCACACTCTAATTTCGTAAAAGACTGAAGACTATTATCATACGATGAATCAAGTGTACCATCAAACGAAGCATATCCATCGTTTTTGGGTACAGACGATGTCTGAAACACTTTTTGGATTTTAGCTCTGATTGCAGTCGATGTCAGAGGAAAGTCTTGACAAGTGTCGTTTTTGCAAGTTCCATACCATCCTATAAAAATTGCAGAAGAATCTTGGATTTGAGTTAATTCAGCCATATATATAAATACTACCTTTTTGTTAAAATATTAAAACCATTTTGTGTATCTGCGATTGATTCGTAGCATTCTTCCAATGGTGTTGTATATCTTACTTTTTTATTTTTAAATGTTCCAGTTGTTGTTATGTATCCGACAATAGAATCATCTTCTGTTTTAAAGTTATATCTTGAAGGTTGATAGGTCAATTCAAGTGCGTCAAAACACAACACCCCACCAAAGTCAAATCCGAAGGTTTTTACTCCACCCAAAGACTCTGTTCCATTTAATGTTCCCGTTGTTAAAATTGAGTTAGAAAACTCGTTGCAACACGCAGATTCAGGAGTTGGGGTAGTTTGAATAAAATCACAATCAGTTGTTACACGGGCATTAGTATTATGTGTACCTGAACTTGATACATATAAATGTGGTATATTTACGCGACCTACTCCTGATTTTACAACAAAGTAATATGTCTTTCCACATTCTAATTTATCAAAATGATTAAGATCAGTTTTATACAAGTCTGACTTGTACCATGAAAATGTAGTATTATTTTGTGACGAATCTACTTCGTAGACTGAATCCACTACATTTCTGAAATCTGATAATTTCATATCATAATCTACACACCCCACATCCGAGTTGCCATTGCACATACCATAGAATCCTATTACAAAACTATATGCGTGTGGTATTTGAATGATGTCGTAGCTTTTCATTTAACTAATAAATATGAATTTAAATTGCAATTACTATAATACTCGGAACATTACTATGTTTTTTCCGTTTGGTTGGATGTTTGCTCTCCAACACGATCCATCAGGAGATTCGTAAACAATATAGTTTTTACCGACAGGAAACTTACCCACCAAAACCAAAATACCAAATGGTGAATCTGATATTTCATTTTTATATAACACCGATGTGTAAACCGAAGCTTCGTTTAAATTTGTGATTTGCAAGTCACCATAATACACCTTGCCACCATTTTCAAATAATTCAGCGGATAGACCGTGATGAGGGTCGTGTGATCCCGACTTACCATCAGTTGTATATGCATTCGGAAATCCCTCTCCACATACATATGCAGAATCAGGTGATGGTGTTGGACAGATTTCTGGAAAAGATATTATATCAAGAGTAAACGAAGTATTTCCATTTAATGATTTGACATGATTGTGATAGCAAATACCATTAAAAGTTACATATAAATTCACTCCTTCAAACGGTATCTTTTTATTTTCTATAAATACAGCACCTCTAATATTTGAGTTATCCAACGCAATCTCAAGTTTCACACCGGGTCCGTCAGCAAACTCAGTTGGATCAAAATGAACACTTAAATTTTTGGCAAATCCTTGTGTGTATCCTGTTCCGAATTTACTTTCATTTTCGTTGACCTCCCATGTCTCAAAGTGAGAAGGAACACATACACACTCAGCACAATCGAACAAATAAGACCAGTGATTTGATACTCCAGGTACATCATTTTTTTCTGTTCCGTGAAAGTCTCTTACTTCATATACCTTTCCTTTGTAAAAAACTCGTTCTTTAAACTCATAATGTGGAGCTCCAGGTGTCAGTATCTTATCATCGTCCCATTCTACATAATCTTCACAACGGAATCTAGGTGTTGGTGTTGGAGTTTGTATAGAATACTTTAATGTCGGGGTTGGTGTAACCTCATCTGGTGTGGGTGTACTAACTGGAGTTGGAGTAAATCCAATTTCGTCACAGGTACATATCAATTCCCAATGAATCGATTCTCCCGGTTCATCACCAGTTGCATCTACATACTGATTCTCACTTCTAACTCCACGGGCTCTGAATAGTGACATCTCAGATGTTTTCGGATTTATGTGCGTTACAATAGAATCTGCGATGTACTCCTGATCAGGCCTCCACTTAGGATGCACTTCACAATCACACACCGTTTGATATTTACCGGCAGATGCAAGTGCCATAAACATTTTTTTAGAAAATCTTGAATACCATGAAGCCATCGTATATAAATATGACAGAACTATAAAATAGAAAAAAAAAGAAAGAGAATAAATTCTCTTTCTTTTAATAAAGTAAGTTATCTAACAAATATTACATATCGTCTTCTGTTATTAATACTTTTAGTTTGTCTTCTGTTGACATCAAAGAATCTTCATCTTCAGTTGCAAGTGATCGTGGGTCCATTGATCCGTCACTAACATTCGCAGTCTGTCCGTCAAAGCAATTTCCGTTTGATCCACCTGAGTTATCAAGTTTTCCATTAACATCTGCTTCACCATTAACATAACAAGCACCACTATTAACATTTATAGGAGTGTCTGTTAACACCCAAGTTTGTCCATTAAAGAAGTAGTAGAAGTCACCTGTTTTTGCGTGTCTGTAAAGAATTTTTCTGTTTACATATCCAACTTCAGCATATAATCCATTAGCATTTTCTGAACCTCCTGTGAATCCAGAAACTTCAACCGTTGCTGATGAGGTTTTTGCATCACCATATGGTGCATTTGGTAAAAATGAATTATTTAAAACTGAACTTGATGTATTGCCAACCCTGCTTGATATTACATAACTAGAACCATTATACCAACACTTAAGTGAACTATCTAATGTTTTGTACACAGGCATTGTTTGATACCATGCTTTCGATCCGGATCCAGGATCATTAACACCAGATGTCAAATGAAACTCACCCTTACCCTCGATGGTAAAGTGTTCAGGAAATAAAGTTGTAACTAACTTGTTATTGTTGTTTGTAATATTACCTTGTTCAAAATGAGGAATATTAAAAACAGACCACGATGATTCTGCACCTGCTCTGAAGAAGATGTATGCGTGACCGCACTCAAAATTCTTGACGGTTGCGAATGGACTATTTGCAGACGACGCGGGTTGAACATTATATGCACTTCCCGATGGACTTGCTACGAACATTTTATCAATATAGTTTCTCAGTCCGTACAAACTTATTTTTTCGCAGTCATCAAAGTCTGTACCTTGAAATCCTGATACGCCGTTAATTTTATTTATATTTGCCATTTATTTTTCTCCCTTTTTTTAAATTAATCAGAAATTCTTCCCATATCTACACCAAGTGCAGTTGGAACAAATCCAGGTATATTCAAATCCTTAGTTCCGGTCCATGTAATCCAGTACATTTGACCACACTTCATCTCATCGTGTTGTTTAACAAGTTCTCTGAGTGAAGAAATTGGATGATTTCTGTATTTCTGTTCCATATTTAAATTCCATGGCCATGCTGATCCCGTAGGTAACATTGTCCATATTGATATAAGTTTTGCTTCCGTCTCGGATAATCCTGATTTTCCAATTTGAAATGATCCAGATGAGTTGTATGTACCAAAGTGTTCATGTAAACTCATTGGTTCACAGTCATCTGATCCATGCACACCGTACCATCCTAAAGATTTTGAAGTTGTTATTAATGCCATCGTTTATTTTCTCCTAATTTATAGTGTAATAGTTTTTATAAATATTTTATATAAAAAGTTTTTGAACAGTTTATTGATATAATTATTCACATTCTCCTGAAAAGTTTGTTGTGAAGTTAATAAATTGTACTCCCGTTGATGTTTCCTCGACCTTTGCCCAGTAACAAACTCCATCTCTTTGCAAGTAAACACACGCACCTACATCTGCGGTAGTTGAACCCCCGAAAATGATTTGACCAAAACTAGCTCCGTTTATTTCCGTATCCATAGCATTGCCATTGGCGGTAGTAAAATCATCAAATTTAAATCCTAATTGGTCACCTGCTTGCATTCCTACCAACCAAATTTGCCTTGGGGTGTAAGTATAGACTCCATTTGTATTTTCAGGAATTGATATTATATCAAAAGTAGATGGAGTACAATAAACCGTAACTTCTTTTTCTACAAGTTCACTCCAATTACCCACTTCATCTTTTGCTCGTACTTCTAATTTATATGTTCCGTTTTGCAAGTCATTAGATGGAGTGTATGTTGTATCGGATGTTAATACCTCAGAACCACTATCAAAAGTCACTCCGTATACAGGATTAGTTTCGTTAGGTACTCCATAACTCCAACTTGGTGTTCTGTTTCTTGTTTTATCGGGTGCATTTATAGTTAGTCCCACAGGTGGTGTTGCATCAACTTTAATCGTAAATACACCAACTTCACTTTCGTTTTCCAACAAATCATATGCAGTCACACTCAACTTAAAATATCCATCGGACAGATTTTGATTTGGTGTGAACGAATTTAATGTAGTGGAACCCGTTAAAACAGTTGAAAGTAGTTCTCCACCTTCGTTGACAGAATCTAACTTCCATGTGTACTTTTCAGCATCTGATATTATAGACCAACTCCAAGTGGGTCTTCTTGAACTTGAGTGTAGAGTACTTGATGTTACATCTGGTTTACTTGGACCCGTTGTATCAATTTTTACAGTGTGTGTTGTATACTCACTTGTAAGTCCAACTTGGTCTTGTGAACGAACTTTTATAGTATTATCTCCGTCTGATAGTGCCGATGGAGATGTGTAACTGTTTGTTGTTACGTAAATTTCACTTGAATTATTTAATATAACTCCATATGCAATTGCACCTGGAATTGCATCCCATGTCCATGTTGGTATTTTATTGGTAGTGGGGGTGGTAGAAGTTGGAGTTGGAGAAGCAGGTGCTTCTGTGTCTACTATCACCTTGCTTTGAATATATTCTGTATAATTACCTGCTTCGTCTTTTGCTCGTATATAAAGGATATACTCACCATCTGTATAATCTATATTTGGAGTGTATGAAATTGCAGTAGTTGTAAACGGTGCATCGTTGTTGATTCTAACTTGATATAAAACCGCATCTGCAATTGCATCCCACGACCACGTAGGTCGTTTATTTGAAGTTGGAGAAGTTACAGTTGGATTTGGATTTGGTTTTGGAGCTTCTCTATCAATTTCAATTTCTTTTTCTGCGTATTCACTCCAGTTTCCGACTGCATCACGACTTTTTACTCGTAATATATGATTACCATCAGGTAGTTCAATAGGTGATGTAAATGATGTTTCTGCTTGCTTGATTCCTACATTTGAATTTAATTTTACTTCGTACTCCACCGCAGTAGGAACAGAATTCCATGTCCATGTAGGTTTATTATTTGTAGTCAACTCTGCACTTTGAATTTCCACAAGCACAGGAGGAGATGCATCAATACTTATTGTACTTTCAACAAAGTTACTGAAATTATCCAGATCATCATATGATCGTATTTTAAACAAATATTCACCGTCATTCAATTCTTCAGTTGGTGTGAAGGATGTGGTATGTATTATCAACTCCGAGTCTCCATTGAAAACAATTCCATACTTTGCTACATCCGAATTGTTATTCCATGTCCAAGTTGGTTTTTTATTGTTGGTGGGTGTAGTTGGTTCTGTGATAATTGGTACAGAGGGTGGTTCACTATCAATTGTCAAAGTTTGCTTGCCAAAAGCACTTTCATTGCCAAAATCATCAATACTCGCTACTTTAAATTCATATACTCCGTCAGATAAGTTATTGTCATGTGTATATGAATTTACACTTAAATCAGAAGAATCATAAATGATTGTATCACCATCGTCTTTCGTAAGAACTACATGATACTTAACTGCATCTGAAATTGCTCCCCAACTCCACTCCGGACTTTTATCATTGGTTTTTAAAGGTTGGTTAGTTATAACAGGAACAGATGGAGGTTGTGTATCTCTTTTTATTGAAAAAATGTCAGAAAATGTTCCACCAAATTCTCCATCGTTATTGAATATTTGTAACTTGTATTCATATGTTCCATCTTCTGATACAGACGCATCAGTAAACGAATTTCCATCAGTTTTGTTTATTGTCATTATTTTTACAAAACTATCTTGTGCTTCAATGAATCTAAAAACTGCTACACTATCGTATTCGTTTGATACAGAAGGCCAATTTAATTTAGGTTTATATCCAGCAGGATTTATGCTTTCTACGACACCCAGTATTCGTGCAGGAACCGTAGTGCTTCCATTTACAAATTCATAATCACTTTCTTCGTCTGTTTGTCCATACGCAGATATACGTGCGTAATATTTAGTTGAATGTACTAATCCAGAAAATAGTTCGGTATTGCGTTCATCTTGTTCTAATATTATATTTTCATCGAGAATGTTATTGAATTGTTCATCATCCGAAATTTGTATTTTTACCTTTTCCTGATTTGTTGATACTAACTCCCATGAAAACGACAATGTTTCGTCTGTTGCATTTGTTAATTTAAAATCATAAGGTTTGGGTGGGGGAGTGAGTGTAGGTGTAGGTGTTTGAGTCGGTGTGGGTGTTTTTTCAGGTGTAGGTGTTTGAGTTGGAGTGGGTGTAGGAATTGGATATGGAACTAAATACGCAGTTTTTACCCACGACTGAATTTTATCAAACTCACGAGAGGTACTTGGTGTATTTGGAAAGTGGAAACTAGGTTTTATGTATATTTGGACTTTTCCTTTGTTGTCTTCTTCCGTGGAACGACCATATCCCCATACTACTGCATCACGTACATATGTTCCATCTTCTTTATACATTTTCACCGGATAACCACCACTTGAATGGTTTCCCCCGGTTAAATATTTTCCAATGTATTTTTCATTCCGCATAGAACGTTTTTTACTTTCTACATCTCCGTCACTCCATTCTCCTGCACAATTAGCCCAACTATCATTTGCAGGTAAACTCATCCAAAATTTCGCAGGACTTTGCCAACTCTGAGTTTCAAATATAGTAAAAGTTTTATTTGGATTGTTGTTTGAGTCGTAACACCCCGCCCACTGAGTTTTAATCCAACCACCACTTGGATAATGAGTTAACTTTTCAATATCCGGAGTTGGTGTTGGAGTTTTTTCCGGAGTCGGTGTTGGAGTTTGCTCGGGAGTAGGAGTTGGTTGCAAAGGAGTTGGGGTAGATTCCGGTGTTGGAGTTTCTGACTTTGGAGTTGGTGTTGGAGTTGGAGTTGATTCTTCTGTACACTCATTTACCAAAATTCCAACAGGTGCATCACCTAGTTTGTTCCATATGAATCCAGGTATTGTAATTTCACCAGAACCTGGTTTAAAAATAAGTTCATATGGAAAACCACATTCTAATTTTGAAAATACTTGTATTTGATCAGGAGCAGTTGGACTATAAATTGATCGTGATGTTCCTCTTGACGGAATTGCAGTTGCAATATAAAGACTTGATTCTAATTGTCTTAATGCATATGATTCGCACTCAGTTTCACACGCACCGTACCATCCCGTGACATATGTGTAATTTGAATCAGTTAAAGTAATTGGTTTGTCAACTACATTTTCGACCGAAGAAGATTTAGTGATTCTACCACGATCCTCTAAACCAATATTATTAAATGTTAATCCTGGTATCGTAATATCAGTCTGCGTACCAGGTTTTAGCACTATTTCGTATAAAAATCCACATTCTAATTTTGAAAATTTCTGTATTTCAGGAGGAGCAGTTGGTGTATAAATCGACCTAGATGTACCGTTTTCTGTTATTATAGAAACCGTATATAGCACATCTTTTAACTCGGTTAATGAAAAAGGACTGCAATCATTTGAGTCTCCATAAAATCCACGTATATATGTTGGGTTTGAACTATGTTGATCGATTGTAATAATCGTATTATCCTTAGTAGGAGTTGGAGTTTGCTCAGGAGTAGGAGTTGGTGTTTGCTCAGGAGTAGGAGTTGGTGTTTGTTCAGGAGTAGGAGTTGGTGTTGGTTGCTCAGGAGTTGGAGTTGGTGTTTGTTCAGGAGTAGGAGTTGGTGTTTGTTCGGGAGTAGGAGTTGGTGTTTGCTCTGGAGTAGGAGTTGGTTGCTCAGGAGAAGATGATCCAGAAGTTGATGTTGGTTGCTCAGTATTTTCCATTATTATAAATATTATTTTATTTTTTTATTATTTAAAAATTACAGGATCATTGTAATCATTTGCCGTTCCCGTTGACATATCTCCACGAAGACACTTCCCATCCGTTGTTACATAGTAAAATACTCCATAATCAGAAGATTCATCACCTTCATAATCTTCAAGTCCATTTTCTGATTGAAGTGTGAACCAACCAATTAGGTTGCCTTGGTCATCAAAAGCATAATATGCATTTGAGGTTCCAGGAGTATCTTGGTCTGGTGAAACATGAGTGAAACAGAATTTCCCTCCTGCATACATCTCTGATTCATACTGAACTGAAACACCCAAATCATCTTCTCCGTTAAATCTTACACTAGTTTTACCAGTGCAACACTCACTTACATCGGGTGTAGGGGTTGGTGTTTGCTCAGGAGTCGGAGTTGGTTGTAAAGGAGTCGGAGTTGGTTGTAAAGGAGTCGGAGTTGGTTGCTCGGGAGTCGGAGTTGGTTGTAAAGGAGTCGGAGTTGGTTGCTCGGGAGTCGGAGTTGGTTGCTCGGGAGTCGGAGTTGGTTGTAAAGGAGTCGGAGTTGGTTGCTGGGGAGT
>Ga0206677_10003635_pt1 | contig 12887 bp, 13 predicted proteins | sample M130m12015metaG_FD_155475 | JGI IMG/M metagenome (GOLD analysis project Ga0206677, IMG submission 155475) | Ammonia-oxidizing marine archaeal communities from Monterey Bay, California, United States - M1 30m 12015 | ecosystem: Environmental > Aquatic > Marine > Intertidal zone | place: USA... | reverse complement strand
CCGGCGGTTTCTTTCAAGAAACGGTATTTTTCCCGAAATCTCTATTCTGAGGCGTATCTACCCCAGAGCTACAACCCTCGCTTGATAATCAGCCATCATAGCCTCTTGCCTGACACCATAATCATGCAACAACACCCAGCTAAAAATGCCAGTATCATGACTATCACTAAAGATAAGGCGCACCGCATAGGAGCCGACTGGTTCAATACCCAGAATTTGCACATCGCCCTTGTTCAAAGGGGTCTTTTTCTGGTCAGAGCCATGACCTTGAACTTCTGCAGAGGGTGATTCTACGCGCAAAATCTCAGCAGAAAGTGTGAAATTATCGCCATTTTCAAAACGAATACTTAAATATTTTTTATCCGCACTACAGCGCAGTTCGCTTGGCCAGAGCGGATCAGAAGACGCGTTCATTATGCATGCCTTATAAAAGTTTTACTAAAACAATGACGAATCATGATATAAAGCAACGATTTTATATCTAAATATCGACTTCATCTGGCGGAGTCATCCTGCATAATCATAAGCTGTTATGCAAGCACACATTAAAACCTACGACCTTCAGGTTATGAGTGAGGTGGTAAATATGTTTTACCATGTATCATGAAGTATCAATAATAATATATTAACGTATAAAAACAATATTATATATAAATTATATTGTCGCACAGAATCTCTTAGTGTAACGTCATATTGCAACTTTAACGTAGCAATAACGTGGCAATTATGTTGACAGACAAACAAATCAGAGACGCAAAGCCAAGAACCACCGTCTATCGCTTACGGGACACTCAATCTGTCTGCCGTGGATTTGGCGTTGTTGTTGCGCCGTCTGGCTCCAAGAGTTTCTTCTTGTCATTCACAAGCCCAGAAGATGGAAAGCGTAAACAAGTCAGCCTAGGGAGATATCCATCGACTAAATTAGCAGATGCACGTCGACTGGCTCTAGAATATCGGGGTAAGGTTGACGACGGGATTGATCTTGCACACGAAAAGCGAAAAACCATTACACACCGATTGGAACAACGCAAACTGGGCACATTAAACGACCTCTTGGACCTTTACATTGCTGACCTCGAACAAGACGGAAAACGGACAGCAAAAGAAGTTAAGCGAATAAAAAATAAAGACATCCCTGACTACGTGCTTCTACGTCCAGCACATGCAGTTTCACGTGATAATATTTTAGATATCCTAGCCTCCATTGCACAGAGAGGCGCCAAAGTGCACTCTGACAATGTTAGGGCTTATTTGAGGGCAGCATTTGAACTTGGTATTCATGCGCAATCGATGACTAGGTGGCGCGGTAAAGCGCCCAAATTTAATATCGAGCACAACCCTGTTGCCACAATTAAACGCACTTTGACGCGGAAACCGAAGGGGCAACGCGCATTGTCAGAGGCTGAAGTTCGAGAACTTTGGGCTACAGACTTGCTTACGCCACAAATGCATCTTGCGCTGAAGTTTATTCTGGCCAGTGGACAGCGCGTAGAAGAAGTCTTGCACGCCACATGGGACGAGTTTGATTTAGACAAGAAATTATGGACAATTCCCGGTGAACGCCGGAAAACGCGGGGGGAAACCAGTGAACCACATTTAGTCCCACTCTGTGATTTGCATATTGGGCTATTACATAAAATCAAAAACACCACGAATCACGTACAGTTTTTATTTCCTGCACGACGAATTGAGGGGCCGCGTCGCTATGACAGCCTGACAAAAGCAGTATCTGTTTATGTAAAAACCGGCTTGATAGAGTCCTTCTCTGCCCGCGATTTACGCCGAACCTTCAAAACTCTCGCAGGTTCCATGGGCATATCGCTTGAGATGCGAAACCGGCTGCAAGGGCATGCACTCGTGGATGTTGGCAGCATTTATTATGACAGATACGACTATCTGGATCAAAAGAAGGAAGCCATGGAGAAATGGACAGAAGGTCTAACTACAATAATTTCATCACAAACCAACGATGAACAGTAATCTAGACAAAGTAAACGAAGCCGGTGTTCTACTGATTAGACTTGTGCATTCATTTCGTACGGATGAAGGCACTGGACTACCCTTAAAAATAGATATCAACGACAATACAACTTCTAGAATATTAGGCCATGTCCGCCAGATACTCAGAGAAGTGGACATAGATACCACACAAAACTCCGGCTTGGAGCACGGTGAGATACTTCAGAAATATGCAGCGATTCAGGCAGCATTAAAATCCTTTGAAGAGACACATTATGATCATTCGGCAAAAGTCCATCTGAAGATTTTTCAAAATCATGTTGAGGCCATTCATGGTGGACCCACAGCATCAGAATTCGGTGGAAAAAGGATTGGCAATAAGCTTAGCTCCGAAGACTACTATCTGCGCGCAGCCACTGTCGTGCTATGGAAGCACCACCAAAAACATAATGACAAAGATGCCCTGACCCAGTTGATCTCCGATGCCCGGACAATAATTGGAATGGGTACCAAGCAGAAGATTGCCAAAATGGTCGATAATCACGATCAGGGACACGATATCGACATTTTGGAGAGCAAATCACCACTCAGTGTCCACATTAGAGGAATACAGGACCTGGTGGACAATCACGGATGGCAGCGCCTTAAAGATTTCACATAATTTCCTGAACACCCCCCATCACGTTCAGGAAAAAATCGCATGCAATCTCCTCGTATTCACAAACACAAGGAGAAAAGTGATGAAACCTGATTTCTTCCACTCAGACCTCATGCTAGCCCCTGAGGTTGACGCACGAGTACCGTACAGCCGTGCACATTTATATCGGCTGGAAAACCAAGGAGAATTTCCAAAACGCAGACGCATTGGTCGCAACCGCATCGCTTGGGTGCGTGCTGAGGTTGAACAATGGCTCTCCGACAAGATGGAGGTGCAGTCATGAGTAGCAATGACGACAAGAAACAAAGCAGCACAGGTAAAACTGACTTTTCAAAGTTCAGGTTATCAACAAACAGTCCTGGCATGCCGGTAGCCCAAAAGGTCTTAATTCACGTCCCCGTCGGCAAACCTGGTAAACAGAAGTTTGTCAGAGTGCACCCAGCCGAGAAATACCATTTCGGGTGCGCTCTTCTAAAGGTAGAAGACGATGACAGGCCCTACTTAATATCTCCAGATATTGCTCACACGGTCGCGCAAGACATTAAACAGGTGATCCTGAAGCTTGGGATTGACAGACAAGGTAATATCTTCCTATGGCCCGTGCCGCCCAGACAAGAAGATGGTAATGAAAACATCTGGAACCAAAGCCACCGTGAGATTGCGGAATTGGCTGAAACTTTTTGGGTGAGGTTAGCGTCAAATCGCGCAATAGGTTCGTATGAACCATTCAAAGCACAAGGTGAAATTCCGGAGCCGACTTGGCCGGATCATTCATTCGAAGAGATTCTCGAAATAGCGTTCGGGTCTTCACATGTCATTAAGGATCGAGAACATCCCGCTCTTCTAAAATTGTGGGGGATCGAATGATGTACAAGGAAGTTGCCGTCCTCCCGTTCCGAAAGATCTACGGGCTGGATTTTGAATATTCCGGCGCAGACGGGGAAATTCCAAACATTGTTTGTATGGTGGTCCAAGATCTTTGGTCTGGTGACATATCCCGATATTGGCAGGACGATCTTTCTGCAATGACTTCTCCCCCGTTTGAGACGGGGGAGGATATTGCTCTCGTCACCTATTTTGCTCCAGCAGAGATACAGAGCATTTTAGCGTTGTCGTGGGATATCGACGTTTCAATTATTGACCTCTTCGCAGAATTCCGATGCGCCACTAACGGTGACCCGCGAGTGGGGAAAAAATCACTAATCGGTGCTCTGCGCTTCTTCGGGCTAGATCATTTGATCCCGGATGAGAAGGACGCTATGCGCGATCTGATCCTTTCGGGAGGGCCGTGGAGCAAGGATCAAGAAACTGCAGTCTTGGATTATTGCCAGCAGGATGTCATCGCCCTCGGCCCGTTGTTAGAGGCGATGATCAATCGAAATCCATGGACAGAACTTCGGTTGAACCAAGCGCTGCTCAGGGGTCGATATATGCAAGCTGTAGGGTTCATGCAGCATTACGGAATCCCAATTGATTTGAGGTTGCTGGATAGTTTGAATGCAAACTGGGACGCTATAAAGACTCGCCTGATCACAACTATAGACGAGCAATATGGCGTTTACGTTGAAGGTAGCTTCAAAGAAGCACTCTTTGAGTCCTATTTGGCTCGTGAGGGAATCCCTTGGCCAAGGTTAAACAGCGGGCGTCTGTCACTCGATCGCAATACATTCAGCGATATGAGCAAACGTTACCCCATTGTTAAGCCCTTGCATGAATTAAGGAAGACATTGGGCGAATTAAAACTCAACAAACTTGCGGTTGGGCGTGATGGGCGTAATCGCACGCTTCTTTCTCCATTTGCAGCAAAAACGGGCCGCAACCAGCCCAGCACTAACAGGTTTGTATTTGGCCCTGCCAAATGGATACGAGGCTTAATTAAACCCGGAGAAGGAATGGCCTTGGCATATTGTGACTGGTCTTCGCAAGAGATCGCAATCGCCGCTGCTTTATCACAGGATAATCTCCTATGGGACGCCTATGAAAGTGGTGACCCCTACATCGCTTTTGCGATACAAGCCGGCATTGCACCACCTGGCGCAACTAAGGAGACCCATAAGGATATCCGTAACCGTTGCAAGTCTGTTGTACTTGGCACTAATTATGGCATGACTTCTTATGGGGTCGCTCAGTCAGCAAAGATCCACGAACTGGAAGCAAAATTACTGCTACAAAAGCACCGCGAAACTTACCGTACGTTTTGGGCCTGGGCAGATAACAATAAAGATAGAGGCCTTCTGGGTTTGAAACTGGAGACTTGCTTCGGATGGGCCATTCAAGTCGAAGCAGGCGAGGTAAAGGCAAACACATTTTTGAATTGGCCTATGCAGGCTCATGGCGCAGAAATGATGCGGATTGCATGCATTCTTGCCGTTGAGCGAGGGATAAACCTGTGCGCCCCCATTCATGATGCTCTTCTTATAGAAGCATCCATTGATCAAATCGACGCGGAAGTTGCGCGCTTGAAGGCATGTATGTCTGAGGCAAGTGAAGCTGTTCTTGGTGACGGCAGGGCGTGCAGAGTTGATGCAAGTATTGTCAGATATCCGGGTCGCTTCATGGATGAGGACGGGCAGGCAATGTGGGATCAGATCATGGGCCTGTTGGCAGAAACCGAAGGATAACCGACGCGGATTTAGCGGGACACCTCCGCGCGTTCCGCGGAACCGTATCTATATATTTAATATTATCCTTAAATATAAATATAGGGTATTACTATGACCAAAATGAAAGCCGCCCAGCTCGCAAAGCGGGAAGAAATGTTCCTGAAGGGACCAGTTAAATTTGGATGGATCAAGCGCAACATCCCGGATCCAACATCGAGGCTAATCTTAGTCGCCGAGGCTTACATGAGGATGCCAACGCCAGCACTCAAATCTGTAGATCTAACGCTCAAGGTGTGGGACTGCGCAGGAATAACGAGTCATGATCAGCGGTCTAGGGTGTTAAAGAAGATTGATAAGCAGTGTGTTGGATACTGGGTTGAGAGGCGGGATGGCCGGACTGCAGTGTTGCACAAGGGCAAAAACCCAAATGAAATTATCCACGAATAACTTTGCTTAGTTATGGCCAAAGGTCCGTGGACCATGAACCACGCACCTGTTGAGGATGGCATAAATATCCCTCTTGGCACCACTACCACGATTTCGGTAAAGTAACCCCTGATCTGGGCTGTTGAAACCCGAACCTTGGTTTTGACACTACCAATCTTTGCGCCAATTCCGATCCAGCACACCTTGTTCTATTAAGCAGGTCTCAATCAGTTTAATCTCTGCGCGGACTTTACGGCCTTTAGCCGCATTCTCACGGCTCTTCTCTAACTTGTCTTTGGTATATCTACCATGCCGTAGGTTAGCCTCAGAGATCCGAGCACGTCCTTCCTCGGTCCTTGGACCAGTGCTGGCACCTCCATGGACCCTACAACGCCCATTCCTTTTATTGGCAGGACGCTGGCACTCTGTGCCTTTTCTGGTCTTGGCACCGCATCGCTGGCCAGGCCAATCTGCACCAAAACGCCATTCTACACCGATGGTCACATTGTCTTTTGTTATCATTCAAAATATCCCAAATATGAGGTATTATTATACCGCATATTTATTGGGGTCAAAAGAGGGGGGTTACTAAGTGTAATATTTATGGGGGGGCGCTCAACCGCCGTTACTTGCACCTTATTTTTATGCTTATATTATTAGGATATCGTCAACTTACTCTGCTCTCTACGATCAGCCAGTCTAAAAACAGCTTTAAAGCCTTATTCTCAACGCCCCCCTCATTGGCATGCACATAGTAGCCATACTCATCTAGCCAAATATCGGAGAGATATTGCAAGTGACCAGAGTTGACTTCAGGCGTCACAAGCTGATCCCAAAGGGCGATCCCCTGCCCGTCAATAACCGCCTGAACTCGACTATTTGAATCAGCTACAGACAGGCCCTTTTGTGACTGACTGAAATCAAGACCGGCTAGGTCAAACCAGTCTTGCCAACCTTTACTTTCGGAGGAGTCCAGCAATAGTGGGGTAGACAGAATAGCATTATCCAGCCCTTCTTCGCGCACCCTATCAGCAATATTGCTGTTTCCGGTGGGGCAAGCCGGACAGGCAAAGAGCCGTTCATGCGGCGCATCAATCATCCCATGTTTGGCCCAACAGATCGATATGTCCGCATCAATACTCTCCATTTCGCCGATGAAATTTAAGGGCACAAAACGAAGGCCAATTTCTGGATGCGCCGCAGTAAAGCGCATGAGACGCGGTGACAGCCAACGAGTAAGGAAATATGTCTGCAAGGCAATTGTCAGTGGCGCAGGCTCTTTGTATCGAAGCCCTTCGATTTCCTGATCGATCTGATCCAACGAGACTTGCGAGACCTGCAACAGCCTCCGCCCTTCAGAGGTGAGGTGGAGCCGTGCATTCGCACGTTCAAAAAGTGCGAAACCAAGCTGTTGCTCAAGCGTCTTGATCTGGTAACTCACAGAACCTTTCGATTGATTGAGCTGTAACGCTGCCCTCGTCATGCTGAGGTTATGAGCAACCACTTGAAAGGTTCGAAGCATATCATAAGAGTAAATAGCCATATTATCGTTTAAATTATTTGTACGGTTTGTTCAAGTCTTTAAGTTTGATAGCTCTCTAGCATCTGAATTAAAATATTTAAATAAGCCAGCTGGCTTGTAAGATAACAGTTTTTTTGAACGGATAGACTATGGCATTAACTCTTGTAAACACCCGATTTGTAGCCAAGCCGATTTTCAACGAGGGCCAGCGCCCACGCGAATTGGCTCGAACTATGCCCCCGCATCCGCTCAGTTACATGGAACTGCCATACGACCCTGAATACACGCTTTACAATTCAAGGCTTACTCCTGAAAAACTAGACACCGCCACAGATGATGAAATGTATTGGGCCGTGCGCACCAATGTTATCTTTCGTCACACCGGTGAATTGCCCATCGAAATCAGCGGCCCAGATGCTGAAACGCTACTGAACAAGGTTTTCACCCGGAGTGTCAGCAAAGTGAAACTGGGCCGCTGCTCCTATCAATTCGCCTGTTACCACGATGGCGGCATGATCACCGATGGAGTGCTGCTGCGACTGGCGCAGGATAGATTCTGGATGGCGCAGGCCGATGGCGATCTGTTCAGCTGGTACAAGGCCCACGCCGAGGGTCTGGATGTAACGATTTACGATCCCAACGTCTGGGTCAGCCAGATCCAGGGACCAAGGTCACTGGAATTACTGGCTGCGGTACTGGACGGACCAATGCCCGATCCTTTCCGCTATTTCGACTGCGCCGAGGTTGCCATTGCGGGCCAGACCTGCTGGATCAGCCGCTCGGGTTTCACCAATGAGCTTGGTTGGGAAGTTTACTTGCTGCCGGACACCGACATCCCGGCCATTGGCGACCGGATTATGGAGATCGGGGCAGACTTCGGCATCCTGCTTACCGGAACGCCAGTGTTCAGGGCGCGGCGGATCGAAGCTGGTTTGCTCAATGCCGGATCGGACTTCGGGGAGGAGACGACGCCATTCGAAGCGGGTCTTGGCGCTTTTGTCGAGTTTGACGACCGTGACTTTGTGGGCCGCAAAGCATTGGAAAACGCGGATAAGTCATGCCGCACCTGGGGCATGAGAGTAACAGGAGGTGTTGCGCAACTCGGGCGCGTAATGACGATGAACGGCAAGGACGCTGGCCGAGTCTGTTCCTCTGGCTATTCACCTTATCAGGGATGCGGTGTTTGTATCGTGCGCATGGATGACCCTGCACATGGCCCTGGGACCGTTGTTGATGTGCTATGTGCTGATGGATCTATCCAACGAGGCGAGTTGTGCACCCTGCCGATGTATGACGCAGAGCGGTCGATCCCTCGCGGTAAGTTGATAGACATACCAAGCAAACCGATCGAGTCGGACTGACCATGTATCATTTGAATCTCACCACTTCCCTTGTTCCGGCCCAGTCCGACATAGAGACGCGAGAAATCACCATTGGAGGCATGTTGCGCGAAGTTGCAGCGGCCCGCCCGGATGCCGAGGCCTTGGTTGAAGTCAGACAGGACGGATCAAAGGGGCGGCGCTGGACCTATGCTGAACTGTTGTTCGACACCGAGCGGCTGGCCATGGCGCTCTCCACCCGTTTCGACCCCGGTGAGCGCATCGTCGTTTGGTCGCCCAACAGCCCTGAATGGGTCCTGATGGAATATGCCTGTGCGCTATCCGGGCTGGTTTTAGTGACGGCGAACCCTGCCTTTCAAGCACGCGAACTAGCCTATGTGCTGGAGCAATCAGGAGCGGTCGCCTTGTTCCTCGTTAAAGAGTTTCGCGGCAACCCAATGGGCCAAATTGGAACTGAGGTTACAAAGACCATCAAAGGCATTCGCGAAATTACAGACATGAATACTGACACATTTTATGCAAAAGGATCGCGCCGTCCCTCTTTGCCTAATGTACAGCCAAGCAGTGCAGCGATGATACAGTACACCTCCGGCACCACCGGCTTTCCAAAGGGCGCGGTGCTGAGCCATCGCGGGTTGGTCAATAATGCGCGTTTTTATGCTTCCCGCTGCGGCGCAACCAAGGCATCGACTTGGGTCAACATTATGCCGATGTTCCACACCTCGGGTTGCGGGATGGTCACCCTCGGATGTCTCCAAGCGGGCTGCCGCATGGTGCTTGTCAGCATGTTTGATCCAGAAGTTGTACTTGATCAATTGGAATCTAGCGGCGCAGATATCATCCTTGGAGTCCCTACTATGGTGGTCGCACTGCTTGATGCACAGGAGGTGCAACCGCGTGATCTGTCGGCCCTGAAGCTTGTCAGTTGCGGTGGGTCTATGGTGGCGCCTGAACTGGTGCGCCGCGTACAGCAACTGATGGGGGCCGAGTTTTCAACGCTCTATGGCCAGACAGAGCATTGCCCGGTGATCACGCAACACCATTTGTCAGACAGTATCGACGACATCTGCAACACGGTTGGCCAGCCGGTGGCACAGACCGAAGTCTCAATCCGCAGTGTTGATGACAATTGCGACGTTGCCATTGGGGAAGTCGGGGAAATCTGTGCCCGTGGCACTTGTGTCATGCTGGAATACCACGACAACCCCAAGGCCACGTCCGAGACTGTTGACACGGAAGGCTGGCTGCATACCGGCGATCTGGGCCAGATGGATATGCGCGGCTATGTCACCGTCACTGGCCGTGTCAAAGAGATGATCATCCGCGGCGGCGAGAACCATTTCCCTGCCGAAATCGAGAACTGCCTGTTGGAACACACAACCGTGACTGAGGTCGCCGTAGTTGGCCTGCCAGACCCGAAATGGGGCGAGGTCATTGGCGCGTTCATTCGCGGCACAGGACCGCTCGATAAGGCCGCGCTGCATGCCCATTGTCGCGCCAACATGTCGCCGCAGAAAACCCCAAATGTCTGGGTGCAGGTCGAGGACTTCCCCCTGACCGGCTCGGGCAAAATCCAGAAATTCGTTCTCCGCGATCGTTTCATCGCCGGGGAATTCAATGAACTCTGAATGAAAGGAACCGCCATGCAGGACGCAACCAGACACTATATCAACGGCCAATGGGTGGATTCCATCGATGGGTGCGAAGTGACGGTTGAAAACCCGTCGACTGAAGAAAAAGTCGCCATGATCACTTTGGGTGGTGTCGCTGATGCTGAGGCTGCCGTCGCCGCGGCCAAAGGTGCCTTTCCGGGCTGGGCGGCAACAGACCCCTCCGAACGGATCACCGCACTGGAACGGCTGATGGAGGTTTACAAGTCGCGTGCCGAAGAGATGGCGCAGGCCATCAGCACCGAAATGGGTGCACCTATCGCACTGGCAAAAACAGCACAGGTCGCTTCCGGCGCCGGGCATCTCAAAAACACTATTCGGACAGCCAAAGCTTTTGTCTTTGAACGTCCTTTGGGCGATCACGCACCCAGCGATATGATCTTATACGAACCAGTTGGTGTCTGCGCCCTGATCACCCCATGGAACTGGCCGATGAACCAGGTGATGCTGAAGGTCGCACCAGCGCTGGCGGCGGGCTGCACGGTCGTTTTGAAACCCTCCGAACTCTCGCCACTCAGCGCCATTCTGCTGGCCGAGATGATCGATACGGCGGGCTTTCCTGCAGGAGTGTTCAATCTGGTGAACGGTGATGGTGCCGGTGTTGGCGCGCATCTCACCGCGCACCCGGACGTGGATATGGTCAGCTTCACCGGCTCGACACGTGCTGGTGTGGCGATCAACAAAGCAGCAGCAGAGACCGTCAAGCGCGTCAGCCTGGAGTTGGGGGGCAAAGGAGCCAATATCATCTTTGCCGATGCTGATGAAAAGGCAGTCACGCGCGGCGTGCGGCACTGCTTCAACAACTCTGGCCAATCCTGCAACGCGCCAACGCGAATGCTAGTGGAGCGCTCGATCTACGACCAGTCCATTGAAACTGCCCGCGCCGTTGCTGAAAAAACAGAAGTAGGACCGGCGGAGATTGAAGGCCGCCAGATCGGCCCGGTTGTTTCTGAAACACAGTTCAATAAAATTCAGGACCTAATCAAGCACGGCGTTGAGGAAAAGGCCAAACTGATCACGGGTGGCCTTGGCAGTCCCGATGGCCTGAACAGGGGTCACTTTGTGCGTCCCACGATCTTTGCCGACGTCACACCGGATATGACCCTCTGGAAAGAAGAAATCTTTGGACCAGTGCTGTGTATCTCGCCATTCGATACAGAAGAGGAGGCCATCGTCTTGGCAAACGACACGCCTTATGGTCTTACCAATTATATCCAGACCGCAGACAAGACGCGTGCCCGCCGGATTGCACGACGCCTGAGATCTGGTATGGTTGAGATGAACGGCAAATTCGGTGGTGCAGGCTCACCTTTCGGCGGCATGAAGCAGTCCGGCAATGGCCGTGAAGGTGGTACCTGGGGTCTTGAGGAGTTCCTTGAAGTCAAGGCCGTCAGCGATTGGGAGTAGGCATGGCAAAAGTTCTCTTTGAAAAAGACGGCAGAATTGGGCGAATTACCCTAAACCGCCCTGGGGTGATGAATGCCATAGACGATGATCTGCCGCACGAACTAGCGTCGGTGGTAGTAGAGGCTGACCATGATCGCGACATACATGTGATGGTTCTATCCGGTGCGGGAAAGGCATTTTGCGCTGGCTACGACCTAGCCCATTACGCTGAGGGGAACGGCCCCAACAAAGTGGTGCAAGATATGCCATGGGACCCGCTACAGGATTTTCAATTCATGTGGGCCAACACGCAAGCCTTCATGTCGCTTTTCCGCGCGATGAAACCGGTGATCTGCAAAGTACACGGTTTTGCCGTCGCAGGCGGCTCTGACATTGCGCTTTGTGCAGATCTGACGATCATGGGCGACACCGCGCAAATCGGCTATATGCCCACCCGGGTCTGGGGCTGTCCGACGACTGCAATGTGGGTGCATCGGCTCGGGCCTGAAAAAGCCAAACGCATGATGTTCACGGGTGATAAGATCAGCGGCATTGAAGCCGCTGAGATGGGGCTTGTACTGAAATCCGTGCCAGACGAACAGCTCAATGCTGAGGTCGAAGCGCTTGCCACCCGAATGGCATCAGTGCCGATCAACCAACTCGCCATGCAGAAGATGGTGATAAACGCCGCGGTGGAGGAGAAAATCAACCAGATCCAGCGACTGGCTACAGTCTTCGATGGCATGGCGCGGCATTCACCAGAAGGCATGAACTTTAAAGCTCGCGTGGCGCAAGTCGGCTGGAAACAAGCTGTTGAAGAGAGGGACCAAGGCACATTTGATTGGACTCGAAATGAGCCGTTTGAAGAGTGAGATAGACTGATTGTAACAATTGCGTAAGCCGAACATTACGCCTTTATGAAAAGCGGCAATGAACGTGGCAATAATTTAGAACGTAAAAAAAACTGCCTCAGTTGAGAGACGGCTAATTTATTGATATTTATCAATTTATATTGGTTGCGGGGGTAGGATTTGAACCTACGACCTTCAGGTTATGAGCCAGACAGAATAATTAATCTGGTATAATTAGCCGGGCATAAGGTCTGTAAGACAGGCGCGTGCCTGCGCGTTAATCGGCTGAGGCGCACGGCTTTTCTTGTCGACATTTACATGAATAAAATGGCCCGCGGCTGCTGCACTATCCTCACCCTGACGGAACAGGCCTATCTCATATCGAACAGATGATGTGCCAAGATGAGCGACGCGGTATCCGGCATCAATCTTGTCAGGATAGGCAAGCTCGGCAAAATACTGACAGCCTGTT
>Ga0206677_10003634_pt1 | contig 12890 bp, 14 predicted proteins | sample M130m12015metaG_FD_155475 | JGI IMG/M metagenome (GOLD analysis project Ga0206677, IMG submission 155475) | Ammonia-oxidizing marine archaeal communities from Monterey Bay, California, United States - M1 30m 12015 | ecosystem: Environmental > Aquatic > Marine > Intertidal zone | place: USA... | reverse complement strand
AAAAAAGTATAAGATTTAATAACCAATAATATTTTTATAGTTTTAAAAAATTTTCGCCAATACTTTGGATATATCTAACATCTAGATACCAATGAAGGCGTGTGTCCGTATCTGTCTAGTTCATCGAAAAGCAAATAGCCTGAATGTTCTTAACAGCATCAGTAAGTAATTGTAACGATGATCTGATCACTATAATCCCCCTCGGGCACTAATTGTGCTGAAGGAATGCTACCATAAACTGTAAGGGTTTGAGGGGTGCCGGTTCCAGTAAACGAAACACCTGTGGGGTCAGAATTTCCCCAAATTGTTTTCCGAGAGACATCTGAATAAACTTGATAGACTAGATACTCACTTGCTCCAGCAGTCATTTGGCGAACTGGCACATCAGTCGAACCTGATCCCGCGGAATTACCCGCATTCATTGTGATCAGGGCTGCTGCGCCAGAGGTGCAGGTTGAAATTATCGTAGCCGTGGCTTTAAGCGCAGTCGATGCGTTAGCGACAACACCATCATAGGTTCCAAACGCCATTGGAGTGGTGTCTATTGAGCAGGAATGTCTAACTGTTGCGCTAACGTTCATGATTAAAGTGCCCGTGTCAGCGTGAGATTGGGTGCCAAGCATTGTGAGCCAGAGCGTTATGGCTGATACGATCGCTCGTTTAAGAGCGCTTTGGATGAAGTTCGTTTTCATAACTCGTTCATTTTCTAAAAAATTTATCTCTAGACTAACATTGGAAGTGGTCCGTTTGATTGTCTGCATTTGCTGTGTGCAATGAAAGGTTCCCCTTAAATTGATAGCTAAGGGCCGTTCAAAAACATCCTGTTATGCCGCTGTATGACCTATTTGGTTATAGGTCTTTGCGGCTATTAACCTTTATTACACTGTACTTAAGTATAGGAGTATATACCAAAGTAGCCTGATGTCTGTACTTTTTTTTTGAATTCTATCCCACTACCTCAAGTTAGAGACTGCCGATACTGATAGAAATAAATTTATGTGGATGGTTGCTCCTATCCATTGCAGAAAACTGCATTTTAAAAAAAAGGAAAAAAATTATGAAAATGAATTTCAAACAAAATAGTGTAAAGCTTGCAATCGCAGCAGGCTTGGTGCTTGGCCCGGTTGGCTTTACTGCGCCTGTTTACGCTTCAACAGACACATCAAATATGAATGTTACAGCTAATATTGATATGAATTGTACGATCACTACGGCAGACATCGCCTTTGGTGAGTATAAGCCTACTACGGACCATGCATCTGCTGCCCTGACCGCCGATGGCTCAGTAAGTACAACCTGCACAGTGGGCTCATCCGGAAAAATAATTATTGGCCAGGGCGAGCACGCAGGGTCAGGTTCGAGTGATGCGTCTCCAGTACGAAGAATGGCTCTCAATGACGACTCTAGCTACTTATTATATGATGTTTTTAGTGACTCAGATCGACAGACTTCATGGACAAATGAAGGTTCTTCTGGAATTGCCTATACAGCAAGCGGTTCGGCACAAGTTATGACTGTATACGGTAAAATTGAAGGCGGACAAACCACCGCTGAAAAAGGTAGTTATGCTGATGTATTAGTTGTGACAGTAAACTATTGATAGCGATATGAGTAATTATACAGGCCATAGACGGCCTGTATAATTTCCGTTCAATACCACAAGTTTTAGAGAGTGAATATGAGTATAAGTCAAACATTATTTAAAACCATGGTTTTGTTAGCTTTGCTAATAAGTGCTGCCAGTCTTATTTTGCCAGCATACGCTACTTCAACAACAACAAATATGAATGTTACAGCCAACATCAGTGCGACCTGCACCATGAGTAACACAGACTTAGACTTTGGTGACTATGATGCTACTGGCACAAACAGTTCAAGAGACCTCCTGGCTACTGCAACGATTTCAACGAGCTGCACTTCAGGTACAAATGGCGTTATATCTATGAGTGGGGGTAGCCATGTCTTATTTTGTATGAGTTCGAAATGTCATCGCCAAATGGCCAACCAAGATGAAACTAGTTTCCTAAGGTACAACATTTACACTAATGAAAGTCTTTCCTGGGGATCCGTATGGTCTGACAATACCTCAGCTACGAATGAAGTCGTCCAAGTGATAGGTTCTGGCGTTTCCCAGAATACAACTGTCTATGGTGAAATTACAAAAAATCAAAGAAATGCTGCGGCTGGAAGTTATACTGATACAATCACTATAACTCTAAATTACTAATGCTGGCACGAGTAATTATAAATACCATTTTTGGTCTATGTGTTTCCCTAGTGGTAGCCAATGTTGTTAATGCTGCTACTCTTGGAGTAAGCCCAGTGCGCGTGACGCTTTCTGATAAGCAGAAGATGGACACAATAACTGTGCGCAATGACGGTGCTGAGCCGGTATCGATGCAATTGGAAGTGCTAAATTGGTCAAAGGAGGACGGCGAAGATGTTTTTACGCCCACTCGTGAGTTGATTGTCAATCCGCCTATTTTTACCATTCCAGCAGGTAGCTCACAGTTGCTCCGAGTTGGATTGCGGAGTACTCCTGATGCGCAACGCGAGTTAACTTATCGTATCTTTGTACAGGAATTGCCACCGCCACCCAGTCCTGATTTTAACGGGACAAAAATGCTAATGCGCGTCAGCCTTCCAGTTTTTGTATTGCCCAAGGTTGCAGCTAAACCACTGTTGCGCTGGAAAGCAGTACGTTCTTCGGATGGATCACTCAAAATAAGCTCAACCAATGATGGTAATGCTCACATCCAAATCATCAACTTCAGCCTGTCACAGCCTGGTAGTGCTCAACCTTGGATAACACAAAATACCTCTGATTACGTTCTAATTGGCCAGAGCTTCGATTGGATCCTGCCGGCCAGTACAGATTACTCCATACCGCAGTCGGGTACTACCATTCAGCTTTTTGCAGAGACAGATGCCGGTGACATTGAGGCTGAAGTCTTGGTTTTACCTTGATATGGTCTTGGCGATGGCCGTCCTCCACAGAACTTATACCTGCATATTTTTAAATTCACGCCTACTTCTGCTAAGCATGCTGATGCTAACTCCGTCTACGTCTTTGGCGGAAGATACGCCGTTTGCTGCGGAAGAAGTTTTTTTGGAAGTATTTATTAATGATCTGCGCAAGGACACTGTCCTGTTGCTGCGCAACGAGGATCGTTTGTTTGCGGGGGCTCAAGATCTTCAACGTTGGCGCTTGCGCTTGCCTAATACTAATCCTCTCACGTTCTATGGCGAAGACTTCTACGCACTTGATGCACTATTAGGTCTGACATATAGATTAGATGAGTCCACACAAATGCTGACAATGCAAGTGCCCCCACGCTTATTTGAAGCCACATTTTTAAACGGTCAAGAGATCGATTTTAACGAGCCTTCTGCTCCATCTCCTGGAGGATTTATTAATTACAGTTTGTTTGCAAATCATGCAGAGGGGTTAACCAATACTAGTGGGTCGCTGGACTTAAATAGATTTGGTAGTTGGGGCTCAGCCCGGACTCGTATTTTGGGTTCAGACCTCAATGAACAAGCTAGTGTCATCCGGCTTGAAAGTACCTGGACGCGTGATAAGCCAATGGAACTCACTAGACTTCGTTTCGGTGATGCAATTAGCGGTGCGAGCAGCTGGGGCGGTGTGGTGCGTTTCGGTGGCGTCCAATGGGCGACTGATTTTTCTCTCCAGCCAGGTTTTATGACTTCACCGCGACCGAAAATTTCTGGTGAATCTTCGCTACCCTCCACGGTGGAACTTTATGTTGATAATCTCTTGCGTATGAGACGTGAAGTGCCCAGTGGGCCATTCACTATCCAGGATCTACCAGTAATTAACGGCCAAGGAGATGCACAATTGGTGGTACGTGACATTTTGGGGCGTGAGCAGGTTATTACAAAGCCTTTCTTTACCAGCTCAAGACTTCTTAAGCAGGGACTACAAAGTTATTCTTACGAGTTAGGCTTTGTACGTAAGAATTTTGGCATTGATAGCAACAACTACGGCCGACTTATGGCGGTCGGCACACACCGTTTGGGTTACACTGAAAAGTTTACCGGCGAGGTACATGGTGAGCTGCTTGGTAGCCAGCAGTCTGTGGGGTTAGGTGGCGTATTGTTATCGCCAGCTGCAGGTATCTTGTCAGGCAACCTCGCCATGAGCAACAGTAAAAAGGGAGTAGGTGGATTACTAGGACTCGGGTTCCAGCGCCAGAGTGGTAATTTTAGTGTCGGGGTGAACACCCAGTTAACGAGCCAAAACTTTGCGAAATTAGGGTTGCAATCTGAGACACTTGCGCCCCGACACATAAGCCAGATGGTTGTAAAGATGGCGACAAACTACTTTGGTTCTTTTGCTGTAAACTATACGCAGCAGGCCTTCCGAGATATGGAGGGTTACAAGTCATTAAGTGGCAGTTACGTCAGAGAAGTGGCGGGTCTAGGCAACCTAAGCGCGTCCGTGACTAGGTATCTTAACGCTGAGGCAAAAACGGTATTTGGGCTCAATTTTTCAATGAATTTAGATCTAGGTAAACGCAGGGGCGCCAACATAAATATGTCAGCAAAGCCAGGTGGCAATAATGCAAATTTACAGCTAAACCGTAGATTGCCTGCTGGAAGTGGGGTTGGTTACCGCCTTGTTTCTGGACTGAGCGATACAGATCGCCGTGAGGCAGAGGTAAGCCTACAAAATGGGGTTGGTAATTATAGTCTGGCGGCAGGCCAGTCCCAAGGTCAAACAGCCTTTCGGGGTAGCGCAAGTGGCGGTGTAGCCTTCCTCGGGGGGAGTTCTTTTTTCAGTAGACGCATCACTGACAGCTTTGCAGTAGTGCAGGTGCCTGGCTATGCGGGCGTTGGCATATATGCCGATAACCAACTATCAACACGCACTGATAGCAAGGGTAATGCATTGCTAACAGGCTTACGTTCATATCAAAAAAACTTGGTGCGCATAGAACAGTCTAATATACCTCTTGATGCTCAAATCGATACTCTACAGCTCGACGCCGTGCCATATTTTCGCAGCGGTTTAGTGCTGAAGTTTCCGGTTAAGCGCTCACGTGGAGCGCTGCTCACTGTGGTTCTCGAAAACGGTGAACTTTTGCCAGCAGGCGCACAGGTGGAAATTATTAACGAGAATATTTTAGAGAACGAATTATATCCTACCGGTATGGGGGGTGAAGTTTATTTGACTGAATTAGAGCTGGAAAATCAGTTGAGAGTCATCTGGAAAGAGCAGAGTTGTGAGTTTTCATTGCCTTTTCCTGAAACGACTGACCCACTGCCGCACCTTGGGACTTATATATGTATCGGTGTAGAGCCATGAAAACATGTATCAGTTCAAAATTCTGCTTACACCAAACTTTTAAAAGAGTTTGTGCCAGTGGGATAATTAACCTTGTGCACATAAGTAAACGCAATTGGCTAGAACCTTGGGTCATCACGATAGTTTTTCTGTTCATAGGTCAGCAGGGGCACGCATGCATGATAAACATTACAGGTGTGAACTTTGGCAGTTATGATGTGTTCAGCAATGCTGCATCTGACAGCACAGGCAACATTGATGTGAATTGCCCTAGCGGCGTTGGGTACACTATTGGCCTAAGTGCGGGAAATGGAACTTATGAGCAGCGTGGCATGAGTAGCGGCACTCACATGCTCAACTATAATCTCTATACTTCCGCTAACCGCGAATTTGTTTGGGAAGATGCAACTACTAGTGGAGCTACAGTAAGTGGCACTGGTACAGGTATGAGCGTAAATCATGTGGTTTACGGACGCATACCACCGCGCCAGAACGTTCGCGCAGGAAGTTACAGCGATACAGTCAATTTAATCATAACTTTTTGATAAAATATCTATGTGAAAGTGTGCGAATGGGAAGAGAGTAAGCCATTTTGGTATAGATACATTACATATAGATTTTTTCGAATTATTCAGAAAACTTTGCGTGTGTTTTCAGTTGATGCTTGATCTACTTAGTCAGCAGACACCTGCATCACCACTCTTTCTATAATTTTTAATGTTGTTATAAATATACGTAAAATTGATAGGTATTTTAAAGATGCATAAGCTGATTACAAACGAACATGTGCAAAGCTTCCAGAGAGATGGAGTTGTTCTCATAAAAGGACTTTTTGCCGATTATGTTGATATAATTCGATCAGGAATAGAACATAATATGTCAAATCCTGGCCCTTATGCTGCTGAAAATCTAAAAGAGGGTGAAGACGGACGTTTCTTTGATGATTATTGCAATTGGACACGTATTGATGAATTTAAAGAAGTAATCTGGAATTCTCCTGCTGCTGAAGTTGCTGCTAATTTGATGAAATCAAGAAAAGTACAAGTATTTCATGATCACGTTTTAGTAAAAGAGCCTGGCACTGCAAAAAAAACTCCATGGCATCAAGATGGTCCATATTACTTCATTGATGGTATCCAAAATGTTAGCCTTTGGTCTCCAATGGACACGGTTACAGAAGCAAGTCTAAGATGTGTAGCTGGAAGCCATCTATGGGATAAACCTGTATTACCCACAAGGTGGCTTTCTGAAACAAATTTTTACCCTGATGATAACAAATACATGCAAGTCCCTGATCCTGATTTGGAAGGCATGGACATTAAAGAATGGGATATGGAGCCAGGAGATGCAGTGGCATTTAATTATGGGATTTTGCATGGTGCGCGTGGCAATACAACAAATAAACGGCGACGCGCATTTTCTCTTCGGTTGCTTGGTGATGATGCTAGATATATCGACCGGCCAGGACCGACATCACCACCATTTCCAAATCATGAAATGAAAGCAGGCGATAAAATTAGAAATGATTGGTTTCCTATTATATATGATAAAAATTAATGGTAAGTAATCAAAATACACATTAACTTTATAATATAAATAACTGATAATTAATTATTTTTACGTTCAGACTTTTCAATTAAACCAGACTTTCCTTCACGTCGTTCGAGTTCATTCAATACAGATTTGAAATCAACATCACATGATGAAAGCATGACAAGCATGTGAAAAAGAACATCAGCAGCTTCTTCTGTTAAATTTTTCTTATCACATTTAACTGCAGCTATAATAGCTTCGACTGCTTCTTCACCAAATTTTTCAGCACATTTTTCAGAACCACTTTTTATCAATTCAGACACATATGATTTTTCATCATCACTGTTTTTGCGATTTTCTATTGTTTGCGCTAATCGTATTAATATTTCTGACATTTTAAATTCTCATTGCTACGCCTGCATTTTGCATGTGCGCTTTTGCTTGTTTAATTGTATAATCACCAAAGTGAAAAATAGAAGCAGCCAACACCGCAGATGCTCCACCTTTTTTAACACCATCCACAAGATGATCCAAATTTCCAACTCCTCCAGATGCTATAACTGGTATGTTTACTGCACTACTTATAGCATGTGTTAGCGCTAAGTTATAACCATCTCTCGTACCATCACGATCCATTGATGTTAATAAAATCTCGCCAGCGCCTTTACTTTCAACAAGTTTTGCGAATTCTACAGCATCAATGCCTGTATTTTTACGCCCACCGTGAGTAAATATTTCCCATTTTCCGGGCCTTACAGTTTTTGCATCTATTGCTACAACAATACATTGTGATCCAAATTTGTTTGCGCTTTCTGATACAACATCTGGATTTGCAACAGCGGCTGAATTAAAGCTAACTTTATCAGCTCCAGCAAGTAAGAGTTTTCTTACATCTTCTGGAACCCTTACTCCGCCACCTATTGTAAGTGGCATAAAGCATTGTTCTGCAGTACGTTTTGCAACGTCAAACATTGTACCACGGTTTTCAATAGTTGCTGCAATATCTAAAAAGCATAATTCATCGGCTCCTGCGCTGTCATAGGCCTTTGCGCTTTCAACTGGGTCACCAGCATCTATTAGGTCAACAAAATTTACACCTTTTACAACGCGTCCGTCTTTAACATCTAGGCATGGTATTATTCGAGTTTTTAACATGATATCTTATAAACTTTCTTAATACTAAAGGCTTAGAAATAATTTAAATCAAAAATTATATTTAATATAGTCAGGATTTTAAAAATGCAGCTGCTTCTGGAACATTAATGATGCCATCATAGAGTGCTCGCCCCGAAATAGCGCCATCTAACTTAGCACCACATGATTTTAATGCTTTTAGATCATTCATTGAAGATACGCCTCCTGATGCAATTATTGGAATATGAACAGCGTTTGCTAATGCTGCAGTTGCTTCTATGTTGGGACCTTGCATGGCGCCATCACGATTTATATCTGTATAAATTATTGCTGATATTCCAACATCTTCAAACTTTTTTGCTAGCTCAGTAATATTTACATCCGTTTCTTCTGCCCAGCCTCGCGTTGCTATCATCCCATTTCGAGCATCCAAACCAACTGCAACTTTTCCAGGAAACTCAGATGCTGCTTCTTTTACCAAACTTGGATCTTCTACGGCGACTGTCCCGAGTATCACACGTGATAATCCTTTGCTTAGCCAGCTTTCTATAGTTTGCAGGCTTCTTATTCCCCCACCTAATTGTACCGGAACATCCACCGATTTTAAGATTTCTTCAACAGGAGCTGAATTTACTGGGCTACCTGCAAAGGCTCCATTTAAATCTACTAGATGCAACCACTCACACCCATCATTTGCAAATTTAATTGCTTGATCGGAGGGGCTGTCATTAAATACTGTTTCTTGTTCCATTCTTCCTTTATAGAGTCGAACGCATTTTCCATCTTTTAAATCAATTGCGGGGTAAAGAATCATAATCAATTTCCATATAAGAATTATATTTAGGCCATACTCTTATAGAGCAAAAAATGCAAAGCCATGCGAAAAGTAAAAAATTATATTTAAGGGTTCCACTGCAAAAAGTTTTTAATTACCTGCAAGCCTACTGATTGGCTTTTTTCTGGATGGAATTGAGTTCCTATTATATTTTCATGGGCGATAGCAGCAGTTATTTTGCCACCATAATCTACAGATGCTAATAAATTATTATTGTTTTCAACCTCAAAATGATATGAATGAACAAAGTATACATGATCATTTTCATTTATATTATCAAATACTGGGTGGCTATTTATGATATTTAAATTGTTCCAGCCCATGTGAGGTATTTTTAGATTTTTGTCATTAGGTTCCATTATCTTAACGTCACCTTGTATCCAATTAAAACCTTCATGATATCCATGTTCATGTCCACAAGTAGCCATCATCTGCATGCCTACACAGATGCCCATAAATGGTTTACCCGTTTTTATGTGAGCCTCTATTGCTTCATACAAGCCCATAATTGAATTTAATTCGTGTTTGCAATCAGCAAATGCACCTACGCCTGGTAACACAACCCTATCAGCATTAACGACATCCTCAGGTTTGTTGGAAACTTTGACTTGTCCCAACTTAAGTTCTTCAGACATAAGCTGGAAACTTTTCTCGGCTGATCTTAAGTTTCCAGAATTATAATCAATTATAACTGTTGTCATTCAGAAAGTGTGCCCTTTGTAGAAGGTATCTCAGTTGCTTTTCTTGGATCTGTTTCGACAGCAGTTCTTAATGCTTGCGCAACTGATTTAAATATTGCTTCAACAATATGATGGCTATTAAAGCCATCAAGCGAATTAATATTAAGTGTTAACCCAGCCTGTGTTGAGAATGCAGTAAAAAACTCTCTAACAAGTTCTGTATCAAAAGTTCCTATTTTAGAATTTGGAATTTCAACATTCCAGACCAAAAAAGGTCGTCCAGACATATCTAAAGCGCATCTAACTAATGCATCATCCATTGCTAACAAGCTTGACCCATAACGGTTAATGCCACGTTTTTCACCAGATGCTTTACTAAGTGCTTTACCTAAAGCAATTCCTACGTCTTCAACTGTGTGGTGGTCATCAATGTGCAAATCACCATTTGCATGTACTTTAATATCAATCAAAGAGTGACGTGATAATTGGTCTAACATGTGGTCAAAAAAACCAATGCCAGTTTTATTATCATATTGGCCTGTTCCATCAAGATTGATTTCAACCAAAATCTTTGTTTCAGCCGTATTGCGGCTAATATTTGCTGTACGCATCACACTTTTCCTCTTGTGTTGATATGTTGCTTATATAAGGGGTTTTCGATTGAGAAAACCCTTGAATTTAATAAGATTTAAATTGTGTGATATTTAAACTAATCGAACCTATCAGATGAATATGGTTTCATGTTAATATTACTTTGTCTTTCAAAAATAATATCGCGTACCATTTTTCCAACTTTTGGGCCCATAGTCAGACCTAAATGTTGTCCTCCAAATGCAAATACAACAGAAGTATTTTTACTACTTCTCCCAATCATAGGAAGACTATCAGGTAGTGTGGGTCTCGTACCTTGCCAAATTGTTTCACTTTCGTATTCAAGCTTTGGATAAAATCTAAATAAAAATTTGCGTAAATTTTTTATTGCTTTTGGGTTTGGGGGCATTTCAAGTGGTGCAAATTCTGATTGTCCAGCGCATCGTAAAAAACCATCCATTGGAGTTAATCCAAATTTTTTGTCGGTTATTAAGTAAGTATTTGGTGGCATGTGAGAAGCATTTTTTAATGATAAATGATAACCTCTTTCAGCTTGAAGTGGAATGTTATGGCCTAATTGTGTTGCTAAATTCTTTGACCAGGCACCAGTTGCTAAAACAATAGTTTCTGCCTTAAGTATATTGCCATCCTTTAATTCAACATTATTTCCATTAATTTTTGAAACCTCACCAATTAAAATTTTCCCACCATTTTTTTGAAAATGTTTGGCTAAGCTTGAGACGTACCCCGCAGGATTAGTTATCCAACCATGGTTTTTATAGGCTAAGCCAAATTGATAAATTTTTGATATATGTGGGTCTCGATCTAATAATTTATCACGTGATAATTCTTCCCAAGCAATACCCAAATCTCTTCTTGCTTGGTTTGCAAATTTATCAGAACTAAATTGCTTTCGGTTTCTATAAAGTAAAGTCATATCACCTTTTTCAATAAACCGAGCTGCGTCTGTATTTTTTGATAGTTGAATATGATTTTCAACAGTATCATAGAGTAATTCGTTCAAGGCTAATATTATTGGCAGTGCTTTAGGCTTTGTTCCATTCATTATGAGTTTAACAGCCCAAGGAGAAAATTTAGCTAAATATGACCACTTTAAGTAGATAGGGCTGCTTGGAGATAACAAAATTTCTGGTATCATTTTTAACATTGATGGGTTTGCGATTGGCATAATACCTTCACGAGCCAATATACCCGCATTACCAAAAGATGTTTGTGTGGGATCTCCCGCTTCAACACGATCAATTAATGTTACTTTAGCCCCGGATCTTCTGAGTTCCTCTGCACAACTCACACCTGTAATACCTGAGCCAATAACTATAACTGATTGTTCCATATTCTTTATCATTAGTATAAAACCTACTTAGCAAAGCATTATTAACTTACAAGATTGATGTTCTTTACGTTAATAAATTAATAATAATATTGTAAATCAAATTAGGAGTTTATTTTGGTCGATACTGCAAACAAATTTTCTCTTTGGGCAATAGAAATTTTTGTAGCATCAGTTGAGGAAGGTTCTATCTCCGCTGCTGCAAAAAGATTAAACTCAAGTAATTCCACAATTTCTCAACAATTAACAAACCTCGAAGCTGCACTAGGAAGTGAATTACTAGACAGATCAACTCGGCCAATGAAGTTAAAACCAACTGGGCAATTATTTTTGCATAGAGCAAGAGCCATATTGTCCGAAGTCATGCAAGCAAAATCTGAATTAGCCCAATTTGATCACAGTCAAATGGTACGCTTAAGGCTAGGGGTCATAGATGATTTTGACGCCGATGTTACCCCAAGTTTGATGAAAAATTTAGCAAAAAGAATGAAAAATTGTCAGTTTCTTTTACAAAGTGGTCAAAGTTATGCCTTGTCTGAGGAGCTTCATGCAAGAACTTTAGACATGGTGATTTGTGCAGATTTAGAACGCGCACCAGATTGGATGGAGGTTCATCCCGTACTTACAGAACCATTTGTAGTTGCTGTTGCTAAAGGTACAATAGATCATACTCAAAATATCCAAAAACAGTTATTTGAAATGCCATTCATTCATTATTCTGCCCGAACTGTAATGGGGCGCCAGATCCAAAGTCATTTAACTCGACAAAGAATAAGACTACCCAATCAATTCGAATTTAATAACTATCATGCCATCCTGTCTATGGTTGCGGATAAAACAGGATGGACTATTACAACTCCATTAGGATTTTTAAGAGCACAACGTTTTCAAGAAAATGTAGAATTGATGCCATTGCCTTTTGAAAAGATGTCTCGAACAATATCCTTGACTGCAAGGAAAGACGCTATGGTGAGAATGCCCCAGGAAGTAGCTAAAATTCTTAGGCCAATTATTCAGGAACAAGTGGTAGAACCGTTAACAATTAGAATGCCGTGGATAAAAGAAAGCTTTAAGCTACTTAATCAATAGGAACATTTAATTCATAATTTATTCGCGCTCTTTTATAAAATTCTTCAAACTGATCGGCTACTTTGATCGCATCGAGATCATCCATAAGGCCACTTCGAGCATTTTCTAGTATTGTGTCGTCTATTAAACCTATGCCCCTGGCATCAATTAATTCACGAATATAAGTATTTGAAAACTCGGGGTGGGGCTGCATGGTGAAAGCCTTTTTCCCATATTGAATGATTGCATTTTTACAGTTGTCGTTCCCAAAAACACTAGTTGCACATTCAGGTGCAGATATAACTTGATCTTGATGGTATGCGTTTAGTTTAATTTTTTCCCCATTTTTATTTTCATATACCTGACGACCAACCGTCCAACCATTTTTAA
>Ga0206677_10003631_pt1 | contig 12893 bp, 14 predicted proteins | sample M130m12015metaG_FD_155475 | JGI IMG/M metagenome (GOLD analysis project Ga0206677, IMG submission 155475) | Ammonia-oxidizing marine archaeal communities from Monterey Bay, California, United States - M1 30m 12015 | ecosystem: Environmental > Aquatic > Marine > Intertidal zone | place: USA... | reverse complement strand
GAGCAAAAGAGCCATGTATTTGATTTTCTTTCTTTAGTTCTAAAGAATATTTTGAACAAATGAGATTAATAAAATCTAATCCAGCATTGTGTCTTGTATTAGCGTATTCATCGCCAGGATTTCCCAACCCAGCAATTAAAAGTGGCTCCATAAGTTAATCTAAGAATTATTCAGCAGACTCTTCAGAGCTATCGGAAGACTCTCCTGAGTCATCTGAAGATTCATCTCCTTCTTCATCTGCAGATTCAACTACTTCAGGCTCTACATCAAGTACTTTAGCTTCTGTAATAGACACTACTGCTTGATCTCGATCTTCTCCGAGAGCCAGAGATGGTATTTCAACCCCTTCAGGCAGATCTAAGCTAGATAGAAAAACAGAGTCTCCTACATCTAGTTCAGCAACATCTACTTCTAAGTATTCAGGAAGATTAGAAGCTAAACAGTTAATATCAATGTTGTTTATCAAACGCGATATTGCTCCACCATGCATTTTTACACCAACACAAATTTCTTCATTGATAAAACGTACAGGAACAGAAAGACTGATTTTAGTATCAGGATTTACTCTCAATAGGTCTGCATGAAGCACGCGTTGCGTTGCTGGATGTCTTTGTATCTCTTTTACAATCACATTTTGCTCTTCACCTGAAAGATTGACGCTTAGAATTTGAGTAGCGAAACCAGGTACTTCTGATGCCTTGGCTATATCTTTTTCTAATATAGAAATTCTAATAGGATCTTTATCCCCACCATAAATTACCGCTGGAACTGAACCAGCTCTTCTGAGACGTCTACTAGAAGATTTACCATCTGTCTCTCTCCCAGTTGCATTTAAATTTACTTGTTGTGACATAATCTTTCTCCGCTATAAGAACATCGCACTTATAGACTCTTCGTTATTTACTCGCCTAATTGCTTCCGCCAAAGTAGGTGCCATAGTTACAACTCTTATTTTATTGCAGCTTTGCGCCTCTTTTGAGAGCGGTATAGTATCTGTTACAACCAATTGATCAAGCTTTGATTGCGAAATTTTTTCAATTGCATTACCTGACAAGACTGGATGTACGATATAAGCCGAGACTTTAACTGCACCTTCAGTCTTGAGAGCTTCTGCTGCATTGCATAAAGTACCAGCTGTATCAGCTATATCATCAACTATGATGCATTCTTTTCCTGATACATCTCCAATGACATTCATAACTTCTGATTTATTAGCCTCATCTCTTCTTTTATCTATTATGGCCAAATCCGACAGACCAAGAACTTTAGCTAACGCTCTTGATCTAACCACTCCACCTACATCCGGCGATACTACAAGTTTATTATCTGAGTTAGTTTTAAGGATATCATCCCTCATAACCTTTGTTCCGTAGACGTTATCTACGGGAATATCGAAGAATCCTTGGATTTGTTCAGAATGAAGTTCAACTGTGAGAACACGGTCTATGCCTGATCTTTCAAGGATATCTGCCATTACTTTAGCACTTATAGGTACTCTTTCAGATCTTACCCTTCTATCTTGTCTTGCATAACCATAATAAGGAACAACTGCAGTTATTCTTCCAGCAGAAGATCTTCTCAAAGCATCAACCATAATAATTAATTCAAGCAAGTTATCTCCTGCAGGAGCACATGTAGGTTGTATTAAAAAGACGTCTTTTCCTCTTACATTCTCCTCAATACTGATACTGATTTCCCCATCACTGAAAGTAGTTACTTTGGCCTGTCCAAGCCTTGTTCCTAGCTGTTCTGCTATTTTATTAGAGAGATCAATATTACCGTTTCCTGAAAAAAGGACTAAACCAGATCGAGAAGAATTTATCATTTTAAGCACCTAAAGTTGGCTGGGGTGGCTGGATTCGAACCAGCGCATGGCGGCATCAAAAGCCGCTGCCTTACCGCTTGGCCACACCCCAAACATACAATTCGCGTATTTTATTCTATTATTTGCATTAATGGTGAACGTTCTAAGCTTTTTGTTAAAACTAATTCAGGAAATTCTTTTTTCGCCATCTCTGCGTCTTTTAAATTGCTATATTCAACAAAGATTGTAGACCCTGTTCCTGATAATCTTGGATTACCGATAGATTGAAGTTCTAAAAAGATTTCATCCATAATGGGATAAGTTGATCTCACCCATTTTTCAAACGAGTTATAGTATTTATCAGGTTTATAATTTTCTTTGGTAAGTCCTTCAACATCAGTTAAAGAGATTTCATTGAAAGCTGATTTAGTGCTTATTCTTAATTTAGGTAGGGAAAGTAAGAAAAATCTTTCTTGATAACTAAATTCTCTTAGAATTTCTCCCCTTCCTTCGGCCCAAGCTGTCTTTCCAAAGATAAAGAATGGAACATCTGAACCCAGAGTTAGTGCTAAATCCATTATCTCTTCTTGAGTGCAGTTTAGATTCCAAAATTTATTTAAAGCTATCAATGTAGCGGCAGCATTTGAACTTCCTCCCCCAAGACCTTTTTGATCAGGTATTACCTTACGTAGCTCTATTCTTACCCCTTTTTTGACTGAATATTTATCTTTCAGGAGATTTGCTGCTTTTAGAACAATATTGTCAGCAATAGGAATTGATTCAGAAAGTTTGATTTTATTGCCATTCTCTTTGAAAGAGAGAGTGTCACATAAATCAATAAGAGAGAATAGTGAAGAGATATTATGGAAGCCATCCTCACGCTTATTTACAACTTGAAGATGAAGGTTAATCTTTGCAGGAGCTTGTATTATTAATTCTTCCATATTTTCTTAACAAGAATGACAAGCTCAATGTCTAAATGGTTCAAGGAGATTTTCGATGGATATTTTTTTTCATTGAACTCCAATATTATATTTGTGTCATCTATTCTTATGTTGGTGTTCTCGGTTTGAAGAAATAAACTTAGGAAATCTCTGAGAGGTATGTTTGGAAGTTTTATTTCAGTACTTTGTTGACCTATAAATTTACTTAGCTTAAGGGTTTCTCTAATGTCTAAAATAAATGATTCTTCGGGAAACAGATAGTTCTTTCCTAGGGTGACAGTTATAGAGTTGTTGTATTTTTTAAGATCAAAATAACCAGTTTCCTTGCTATCCAGATGTGAAAGCTTAAACTTACCCTCTATAGTAAAGTTTTCATTCACATTATTAACATTGCCGGTTAACTTATGCGAGTCCACTGCAACGGAAGCACAACCTGCAAGAAAATATAACGCTGATAAAGCTAATAGATGTGGAATAAAACTCAGTTTTTGTTTCATCTTCTTTATTATCAGCAAAGGTTTAAATAAATGATAGATAGTATTTTAACTAAATTAGGGGATGTTTCTTCAAGATATGAAGAAATAGAGACTCTTTTAAGTCAACCTGACATAACTTCTAATCAAGAAGAATACATAAAACTGTCTAAAGAATACTCTGATTTATCTCCTTTAGTAACAGCTTTTATTAGCTTCAAAAGAGCGGAAGAAGATATTGAAGAAGCAAAATTATTAATGAAAGATTCTGATCCTGAAATTAAGCAGATGGCAGAATTGGAGTTTGATGACTTAAGAAACAGTATTGATGATCTCGAGATAGAGCTTAAAAGACTTCTGCTTCCTAAGGATCCGGATGACTCTAAAGATGTTTTTTTGGAAATAAGAGCTGGTACAGGAGGGGATGAGGCTGCTTTATTCTCCGGAGATCTCTATCGAATGTATTCTAGGCTGTCTGAGAGAAATAATTGGCAAATGGAAGTAGTAAGTGTCAGAGAAGGCGACCATGGCGGTTACAAAGAGCTGGTAACTAGAATACAAGGCTCAGATGTATACATGCAGCTTAAATTTGAGGCCGGTGTTCACAGAGTGCAACGTGTTCCAACTACAGAGTCTCAAGGGAGAGTTCATACGTCAGCTTGCTCAGTAGCAGTCTTAGCAGAGCAAGACGATGTTGCAGAGATAAGCATTGATAAAAATGATCTTAGGGTAGACACCTTTAGGGCGTCAGGAGCTGGTGGACAGCACGTCAATAAAACCGACTCAGCAGTTAGATTAACCCACATTCCCTCTGGAATCGTCGTTGAGTGTCAAGATGGTCGTTCTCAACATAAGAATAAAGAAAAAGCTATGTCCTTATTGCAATCGAAACTTCAAAATGCTGAAAAAGAAAAAGCTGAGTCTGAGCAAGCTGAAAATAGAAGAGTAATGGTTGGCTCTGGAGATAGATCAGAAAAGATAAGAACTTATAATTTTCCTCAAAACAGAATTACAGATCATAGGATCGAATTTTCAGTCCATAATCTTCCTGCTTTTTTGGACGGCGATATGGAGGTTATGATTTCAGCTCTTTTAGAGGAAAATCAGGCAAGGGCATTGGCTAATTTAGAATCCTCAATCTGATGAATGAACGTTCATCATTGAACCAAATTCATAATATATCTAAAGACACTCGCCTAAGTACTAAGCTAGATGTTGAACTTCTAATCCTTGATTTATTGAAAATTGATAAAAATATTTTATATAGAGAAGATCCAGTATTAAGTTCTAGGCAGTTAAAAGAGCTAGAAGCATTAGTTCGCAGAAGAGAGCAAGGTGAACCTTTGGCTTATATTCTCAAAAGCAAGGGATTTTGGAGTTTAGATCTTTTCGTAGATGAGAATGTACTTGTCCCGAGACCCGAAACCGAGATTATTATTGAAAAAATCTTAGAAAGTTTCGACACCTCAGAAAAAACAGTTCTTGATTTAGGCACAGGCTCTGGTGCCATTGGACTTTCTTTGTCCAAAGAAAGAAAGGACTGGGGAGTATTTTGTAGTGATATCAGTTTTGATGCCATAAAAGTAGCTAGAAAAAACAAGTATAAGAATGAAGTTGATGCAATTTTCATAAATTCTGACTGGCTTGAAGCATATGCGGATAACACTTTTGATATTATTGTTTCTAACCCCCCTTATATTGATCCTGATGATCCAAGAATTCATTCTGATGGTTTAAAATATGAACCTATTCACGCACTCATTTCTGATCAAAAAGGTTTAAAAGATATTGAAACAATTATCTGTCAGAGTAAGGAAGTCCTTGTAAATAAGGGTTCATTATTTATTGAGCATGGTCATGACCAGTCTGGTGAAGTTGAACTACTTCTAGAAAAATATAATTTTTCTGACATAAGAAAGTTTCAAGATTTAAATGGAGACGATAGAGTTTGTTCAGGTAAGATATTTAAATGTTAAAGGGTTATATAGAAGGATATTACGGAAGGTTTTTTTCAGTTGCCGACAGATCTGCAGTTCTTGATCATATGGGGCAACTAAATATGGATTTTTATCTTTATGGGCCCAAAGAGGATAGATATCACAGAGTCGATTGGAATAAAGCATATCCAACATCGGAAGAAAAAAATCTTAGATCCTTTATTAGACAATCTAATAAAAACTCTATAAAACCAATTTTTGCAATTTCTCCAGGCTTAAGTCTTAATAAATATTCCAATAAAACAAAAATATCTCTAGTAAATAAAGTTGCACAAGCTAGAAAACTTGGATTCAAAGACTTTGCAATTTTCTTTGATGATATAAATCAAGAAAGGAATGAGGCGCTTGCAAAGACTCATCTTAAAGTTATTGAAGATATCGCTTCTTTAGACATAGTCGAAAATCCTCTAATGATTTGCCCCACTGTTTATTGCAAAAGCTTTGCTAAAGGTGAGATAAGCGATAACGAATATTTAAAAGTGTTAGCTGAAAATATAGACCCCATGTTTCCAATTCTATGGACTGGTGATGAGGTTGTAAGCAAAACAATTTCAGTAAGAAGCTTAAAAGATTTAAAGAAATTATTTAATAATCCCATAATTATTTGGGACAACTTATATGCGAATGACTACTGTCCTTCAAGATTCTTTATTGGGCCCTATGAAGGTAGGAAATCACTGGATAATGCTGTTGCAGGAATAGGAATTAATCCAACTGGGATGCCAATAACGGATAAGATCTGCTTAGAGAGGTTTTCTTCTAATAAATCAGATAAGCAGATATTAAAAGGTTATCAGGTACCAGACAGTTTTTTAAAGGTTATACCTTTTTTTTCAAGTCCATTTAAACGAAATAAAGCTTTAAGTGTGCGACAAATAGATCAATTATTGGCTACTCAAAATGATCTTTGTATTAACTGGAAAAGTGAACTTCAAATAGAATGGTCACCCTTTTTATGGAAATTTTATTTAGACTTGATTTTATTAAAAAAAATAAATAAAGGTGATAGTGAATTTAGTCTTGAAGACTGGGTGCAGCGAAGATATTCTGATCCTCTCACAAAAACAATTTTAAGGAATTAGGAGAACAAAATGCTTGGAAATATGATGAGTGGTCAACTATTGATCTCAGGTTTGATAGAACATGCAGAGAGATATCACAGCGATGTAGAAATAGTCTCTAGAACGGTTGAAGGTCCTATCCATAGATACACTTACTCCGATGCAGCCAAAAGATCTAGACAGTTAGCAAATGCCCTTGTAAAGCTAGGTTTAAGAAAAGGAGATACTGTTGGAACGCTTGCTTGGAATACTTTTAGGCATTACGAATTATATTTTGGTGTCTCTGGAATTGGATGTGTTGTAAATACTGTAAATCCAAGGCTTTTTCCGGAACAACTCAACTACATAATAAATCATGCAGAAAACCAGTATTTGTTTATTGATCTGTCATTTGTGGAGCTTGTAGAGTCTCTTCAAGAAGAGCTAAAAGACGTTAAAGGCTACATAATTTTAACTGATAGAGAGAATATGCCTGAAACTAAACTGAATAATGCTATGTGTTACGAAGATTTGATAGCAGACGAGTCAGAAGAATTTGAGTGGCCTGAGTTTGATGAGAATACCGCCTCAAGCCTTTGTTACACCTCAGGAACAACAGGCAATCCCAAAGGAGTTTTATATTCTCACAGATCAACTATTCTTCATGCTTGGATTGTGAGTTCAGGAAACGTAGCAAAAGTTTCTAGTTCTTCATGCATACTTCCAGTTGTCCCAATGTTCCATGTTAATGCTTGGGGTATCCCATATGCAGGGGCAATGTTTGGTGCAAAATTAGTCTTTCCAGGACCTGCTCTTGACGGTGCTTCAGTGTACGAATTGATTGATAATGAAAAACCAGATCTGTTAATGGGAGTTCCAACTGTTTGGTTAGGACTTTTACAATATTTAAGCGAAACCAATCAGACTTTAGATGGTGTTGAGACTGCTTTAGTTGGAGGCTCGGCAGCTCCTAGAGCCATGATTCAAGAATTTGAAGAAAAGCATGATGTATTTTTAATGCACGGTTGGGGAATGACAGAAATGAGTCCTTTAGGAACAGCTACAAGCCGAACTAAAGAGATGGATGATATTGATATAGAAGAGAGGTACGACTTACAACAGAAACAAGGAAAAGCCTTCTTTGGGGTTGATATGACTATCGCAGATGATGATGGTAATGAACTTCCTAATGATGGTGTGGCCTTTGGTAGGTTACTAGTTAAAGGACCAACTATAGTTGAACGTTATTTCAAAGCAGAAGAAAGTGCAATGGATGATAAAGGTTGGTTTGATACTGGTGATGTTGCAAAAATTCATCCTGAAGGATATATGGAAATTGTGGACAGAAGCAAAGATGTTATTAAATCTGGAGGAGAGTGGATTAGCTCAATAGATCTAGAAAATGCTGCTGTGGGTCACCCAGGAGTAGCTGAAGCCTGTGTTATTGGAGTACTTCATGCTAAGTGGGACGAAAGACCTCTATTATTAATAGTTAAAGCTACTGGTCAAGACCCCTCAAAAGAGGATATAAATTCTTTCCTAGAAGACAAGGTTGTTAAATGGTGGCTGCCTGATGATATTGTGTTTGTTGAAGAGCTTCCACATACCGCCACAGGAAAGCTATTGAAAACAGGATTGAGAGAAGATTTTAAAAATCATTTAATAAATAAATAGGAGAATATTATGATTGGATTAGTACCAGCAGATAAATTAGCAGATTACGTAGGTCAAGAAATCGGAACATCAGACTGGTTCGAGGTCGATCAAGATAGAATAAATACATTTGCTGATGCCACGTTAGACCATCAGTTCATCCATGTAGATACAGAAAAAGCCACTCCTTTGTTTGGTTCAACAATAGCCCATGGATTTTTGTCTTTATCATTACTTCCACATCTCACCTCTCAGGCGGTTTTAGCTCCTGAAAACTTAAAAATGGTTTTCAATTATGGACTTGATAAAGTCAGGTTCATTAATCCAGTCAATGTGGGCGCCAAAGTAAGAACACATAGTAAATGTGTGTCTGTTGATGACAAAGGGGAAGGTCGTTATTTGATGAAGACTGAAGTTACCATGGAGATAGAAGGGGTTGATAAACCAGCCTATATAGCAGAAACACTTTCTATGTTTATTACGTGAACTGGTATGAAAAAAAAAATTCTTTCAACCTTAAGGATAAGGTAGTCAATAGAGCTGTTAATTCACTCAGGAAGAACAAAAGAATTGAACAGATAAGCTTTGCTGCAATTGCTGAAGAGTTAGATGTAAGTATTGACGACATAACGTCTTTTTATGCAACAACTGAAGATATATTTCTTCAAGCTCAAAAGAAAGATTGGGAATCGTTGCATAGGTATTGGGATAAACAAATTAAGAAAGCTAAAACGCCCGGAGATTTTAAGAATGCCTTTGAAATATTTTTTGAAAGATTTGTAGAGACTCTTAGTAAGGACGCTGACTTACGTTTTGAGTTATCCTGCTACTTACCGGAATGCGTTAAGTTCAGAGACAAAAATAGGATTAAAGTTAAAGAAAAGTTTACCAAACTTATCAAAAGAGGGTGGCCTGGTAAGAATGAGATAGTAATTCAAAGACAATCTGAATTAGTTACAGTTTTATTTTATGGCTTTATAGACCACATAGTGCATATTCCTAAAAATGAAAGATCAAAAATTCTAAGCGACTTTAGAAACATGCTTAATTTACATCTTCAGGACAGAAAGTTTTTTTAATATGAAAGTTGACGTTCAAAAGAAAGTAAATATTATCCAAAGGTCCATGAACTCTATTAGGAAGATGGATAAAACAGTTCATACCATTTCTTTCTCTAGATTGGCTGACGAAATGGAGATGCCTCTTAAAGAGTTAACAGATATTTTTCTTGATGTAGAGGATATGTTTTTAAACGAGCAAAAGAGAGTAACTAGGAAGATGGAGGAATTTCTGGAAAAAGGGATAAAGGATTGTAAAACTCCCAATGATGCCAAGGACCTTATGGAGAGTTCTCTTTTAAAAATGATCGATATATTACCCGATCATAGTGATCTGGTTTACTCCGCAATTTTTTACTTACCTAAGTGTCTCGCAGAAAGAGATCGTACAAAGAAATATTATCGACAAAAACTTAGAATAATAATAAAGAAAGGGTGGCCTGGTAAGATAGATTCAGTCTTAGAAAGGCAAACAGATTTAGTTTTACTTTCTCTATATGGCTTTCTAGATTACTGTGTAAAAGTTAACAAAAAAGAAAGAAAAGAGGTCCTTAAAGACTTCACAAATATGATCAATCTACACTTACAAGATAGATTATTTTTCTAGTTTAGATTTAAGAATATCGTTAACTTGTTTCGGGTTCGCTTTTCCTTGAGAAGCTTTCATTACTTGACCAACAAAGAACCCAAAAAGCCTATCTTTTCCTGATCTGTATTGTTCAAGTTGTTCCGGATTGTTTGCAATAACTTCATCAATCATTGATTCTATTTCTTTATTGTCAGTTACTTGTTCCAGACCTTCGTCCTTGATAATAATATCTACTTCTTTTCCACTAACCCACATTTTTTCAAATATATCTTTCGCTATCTTTCCTGAGATAGTTCCATCCTCTATTCTCAGTATTAGTTGACCTAATTTTTCTGAAGAAACTTTTGAATCTCTTATATTTAAATTTTCATTATTCAGTTCTGCAGAGAGTTCTCCCATTATCCAATTAGTGCTTAATTTTGGGGAGTTTGAAATCTTTACAACTTCTTCAAAGTAATTGGCTATATCCTTATCTGCTGCTAAGAGATCAGCATCGTATTTACTCAATGAGAATTGCGAGACAAATCTTTCTTTCTTCTCATTAGGCATTTCAGGCATATCATCTAAAATGCATTGTATAAAATCCTTTTCGAGAATTATGGGTAACAAGTCAGGTTCTGGAAAATATCTATAGTCATTTGCAAATTCTTTCGACCGCATGGGTCTAGTCGTGTTCTTTTGGGAATCATAGAGTCTGGTCTCTTGTGTAATTTTATTTCCTGATTCTAGTTCGTGAACTTGTCTCTCAATTTCATATTGGATAGCTTTCTCAACGAACCTAAATGAATTAACATTTTTTGTTTCTGTCCTTGTCCCTAGTTCAGTATCTCCTTTTTTTCTTACCGATACATTAGCATCACATCTCATTGAGCCTTCTGCCATATTGCCATCTGAAATATTGAGATAACGAATAATTGAATGTATTGACTTTAAGTAAGCTACGGCTTCTTCTGCGGTACTTATTTCAGGTTCAGAAACTATCTCTAATAACGGAGTACCTGCTCTATTTAAATCTATACCTGATTGACCTTCAAAATCATCATGAAGCGACTTACCAGCATCTTCTTCTAAGTGAGCTCTGGTAACTCCGATTCTCTTTGACCCGTTTTCAGTTTCTATATCTAAATATCCAGTTTCTACTATTGGATTATCCATTTGACTAATTTGATAGCCTTTAGGAGAGTCAGGATAAAAATAATTCTTTCTGGCAAAGCTTGTTGGGCTATTTATGTTAGCGTTTAATGCTTTTCCGAGCTTAATAGCCATTTTTAATACTTCTTCATTAAGCACTGGTAAGACACCTGGCATAGCTAGATCAATATTACAGGCTTGAGTATTAGGTAAGGCTCCAAAACTAGTGCTTGCTCCTGAAAATAATTTTGATTTGGTAGAAAGCTGAACGTGTATTTCAAGCCCAATTACTGCTTCCCAATTTTTTAAATTTTCGTTCATATTAAATATTTGGCATTTTTTTATGCCAATCTGTATTCATCTGATAAGAATGTGCAAATTGTAAAAGCTTATCTTCCTGAAGAGAATTCCCAACAAGCTGCATACCTAATGGAAGTCCTGAATTTTCTCCGCAAGGAATTGATATTCCGGGTAGCCCAGCTAAATTTGCAGGAATTGTAAAAATATCCTGTAAGTACATTTCAATAGGATCATCGCTTTTCTCTCCCGCTTTAAAAGATGTACCAGGAGTAGTAGGAGATAAAATTACATCTACGGTCTTGAAGGCTTCTGAAAAATCATTTGCTACAAGTTGTCTGCATTTTTGAGCTTTTAGGTAATACGCATCATAAAATCCTGCAGAAAGAGCATAAGTTCCAATTAATATTCTTCTTTTTACTTCGGATCCGAACCCTTCTTCTCTAGTCCTCATGAATAGATCTTCTAAATCTTTAGGATCTTCACATCTATAACCATATCTGACGCCATCATATCTTGATAAGTTAGCTGAGCATTCAGCTGGAGCAATAATGTAATAAATTGGCAATGACAGGTTGATGTTTTTTAATGACACTTCAACTATTTCAGCTCCCAAATGTTTGTATGTTGCAATTGCATCTTGGATTGATTTTTCTACAAACTCAGGCATTTCCTTCTCAAAAAATTCTTTTGGAAGACCAATTTTCATTCCTTTAATAGGTTTATCTAAGTTTTTTAATAAATCCGGAGCTTCTAACTTCAGGCTAGTAGAATCTTTTGGATCATGGCCAGACATTCCTTCAAGAATTAATGCTGCGTCTTCTGCTGATCTTGCAACTACACCACCCTGGTCTAAGCTTGATGCAAAAGCGATCATTCCATATCTTGAGACCCTGCCATATGTAGGTTTTATACCAGTTAGCCCGCATAAGGAGGCTGGTTGTCTGATAGAGCCCCCTGTATCAGTCGCTGTCGCTATCGGAGCTAATTCGGCTGATACACATGAAGCAGAGCCCCCTGAAGAACCCCCAGGAACATATTTTTTATTCCAAGGGTTTTTAACAGGCCCGAAATAGCTTGTTTCATTAGATGAACCCATTGCAAATTCGTCCATGTTAGTTTTTCCCAACATCACCATACCCATATTATCAAGCTTGGTGTAAACAGTTGAAGAATAGGGAGCTTCAAAATCCGAGAGCATTTTTGAGCCGCACGTTGTTTTTATTCCTTTTGTACAGAAAATATCTTTATGGGCAATGGGTAACCCATCGAGAGGGAGGGATTGATTATTTTTGTATCGATCGTCTGCCAATTTTGCATGAGCCAAAGCATGCTCTTCGGTAACTGTTATAAATGAATTCAATTCTTCATCATGTTGCGAAATTCTTTTGAGGTAATGCGAGGTTAGTTCAACGGATGAAAACTCATTTTTTTTCAGCCCTTCTAATTGTTCTCTGAGAGTTAGTTTATGCAAATTCATTTTAGACCTCTCCTTCTATTACTTTAGGTACAAGAAAAAGACCAGATTGGACAGAAGGTGCATTTTTAAGCAACTCTTCCCTTTGATTCTCCTCAGTAACCTCATCTTTTCTAGTAGGTTGAGACAAGTCAAGGGGGTGAGACATGGCTGTAACTTCTGAGGTATCAGCTTCATTGAGTTCTTCAAAAAGTTCTAAAATTTGTTCTAGTTCTTTTTTTAAAGAAGAAAATGAATCTTCCTTGATATTTATTCTCGCAAGGTAGGCTATTTCTTTTAATTCTTGATCACTTAGGGCCATATGTTGAATGTATTAATTTAAAAAGATGCGTAATGTAGCATATTGTAGCTTGCTCAAAAACAATGCTATTGCTAGAGTTACATTTAAATAGAATCAATGCAATTCTTACTGGGAAACTAAATGTTAAAA
>Ga0206677_10003630_pt1 | contig 12896 bp, 9 predicted proteins | sample M130m12015metaG_FD_155475 | JGI IMG/M metagenome (GOLD analysis project Ga0206677, IMG submission 155475) | Ammonia-oxidizing marine archaeal communities from Monterey Bay, California, United States - M1 30m 12015 | ecosystem: Environmental > Aquatic > Marine > Intertidal zone | place: USA... | reverse complement strand
ATCTGCGCCTGCGGTCCTGGCGGCTTGGGCACCTTGCGTGCCGGTTGTGGCAATAACCTTTGCGCCGCCCCATTTGGCCAATTGCACCGCAAGAAGGCCGACAGTGCCAGCACCCCCCTGAACCAGAACCGTTTGGCCTGCGACCGTGCCACCCCCAAAGACTGCGTGGCAGGCGGTTAGCCCCGGGATGCCAAGGCTGGCCCCTGTTTCGAACGTCACCGAATCAGGTAGGGCAACCGCGAGGTCTTGGGGCAGACAGATGTGCGTTGCAGCAGTGCCGAAGGCGCGTTGCCATTGGCCGTTCCAGATCCAAACGCGGGTTCCCATTCGGCTTGGGTCCACACCCTCGCCGACGGAAACGATGGTGCCTGCGCCGTCGCTGTGCGGCACAATCCGTTCAAAGGCGGGTTTCATCACGCCGGGTGCCATGCCTGCGCGCGATTTGACATCAGATGGATTAACGCCGGAAAACGCGAGTTCGACCAATACCTCGCCGGGCTGCGGCGTCGGCGTTGGTATCGTGATTTTCTCGAGGATTTCAGCGGCGGGACCAAAACGAGAGTAGGACATTGCGTGCATCTGACGTAGTTTCCTTTCATAAGGGCAGGCGGATTACTTGTGCTTTGACCCTGCCGTATCGCAAACGGAGGACAGCATGAAGTCTATACGCACCCCTGATGCCGCCTTTTCTGATCTTTCAGGGTATGATTTTGCGCCTTGCTACAGCGAAATTCCGGACACTGAAGGCGGCACGCTTCGCATGCACCACCTAGACGAAGGGCCAGGGCATCTGCCGCCGATCCTGTGCCTGCACGGTGAGCCAACGTGGTCTTACCTATATCGCAAGATGATCCCGGTGTTTGTTGCTGCCGGACGGCGTGTCGTGGCGCCTGACTTGATCGGTTTTGGCAAGTCTGACAAGCCAATCAAGCGCAGCGACTATACCTATCAACGTCACGTGGATTGGATGCAGTCATGGCTTGAGGGGCTGGAACTGCGCGGGATCACTCTGGTCTGCCAGGATTGGGGTGGATTGATAGGGCTACGGCTGCTGGCCGAAATGCCGGACCGCTTTGACCGAGTGGTCGTGGCTAATACGGCGCTGCCGACAGGCGATCACCCTATGGGTCCCGCATTTGAGGCATGGCGAGAATATTCCCAGACGGTGCCTGTATTCAATTCAGGACGTATCGTTTACGGCGGTACTGTGCGCAAGATTACCCCGCAAGAGGTCGATGCCTATAATGCTCCCTTTCCTGATGACCGCTATGTTGCAGGTGCGCGCCAGTTTCCAACGCTAGTGCCATCAAAGCCGGACGATCCAGCTGCTGCACCCAATCGCGCTGCATGGGAGGTATTAAAGCGACTAAAAGTGCCATTGCTGACGGCGTTTGGAGCGGATGACAAGGTCATGGCAGGCATGGACAAAGTGTTTCAGCGCAGGATGAAAGGGGCTGTCGGCCAGCCTCACGTGGTCCTGCCGCTTGCAGGCCATTTTCTGCAAGAGGACGTTGGCCCGGAGTTGGCGCATTTGATAGTAGAGTTTATCGCAGCCACCGGTGGGTGATGCCTATTCGCGGATTTCGGCTATCTCGACGCCCCAGAGACGCGCCTTGGGCGCCCAGCCGCGAAACCCGCCAGAATCAAGTTTGCACCATTCGGGACCACATTTGCCAAGCCGTGCGATGACGCCAGCCTCTAATTCTGCGGTTACAGATGCGCCTGCGTCGGGGCGAGTGCGTAGCATCAACTCAGCTTGTTGGACGATGACCGTACGCTTGCCCGACAGCAGAGAATAGTGAATCCAACCGCCCAGCCCCTCACGGTCTTCGACTCTGCGCCAATGGCCATGTTCTGCAATAATGCGCAGTGGCATATGACGCCGCTGGAACACCCAATCGATCCGATGAGTCAACGATGGGCCGCGCCGAACATTGCCTTTGCTGGCCTTGAGCGACACGAAACGCGGCAACGGCAGGTCCGTTACAGGGCCTATGTCGCGTGCCAACGCTGATCCACCAAGGATCAGCACCGCACAAATAGTCAAAATGTGCCGGTATGCCCGTCGTATAGGGAAGGTTTTGCTCATCTGTTGCCTTTAGACATGGCAGAGGTTCTTGTGCCTCTTGCCGACATCCGTCACCATGCCCCTAAATGGTCCACAGGCCAAGCGTAAGGAGTGCAGCAATGCGAATGGAACGTCTGAGTGTTGTTGTTACGCGACGGTTGCCGGCTGAGGTCGAAACCCGTCTGAGCGAATTGTTTGACGTCAGGCTGCGGGATGATGATGTCCCGATGAGTCGAACACAGCTTGTCGAGGCAATGAAATCGGCGGATGTTTTGGTGCCGACCATAACCGATACGATTGACGCCCCGATGATCGGCCAGGCGGGTGACCGTTTGAAGCTGATCGCTAATTATGGGGCAGGGGTCGATAATATCGACGTCTCGACGGCACGCCAGCGTGGTATATTGGTGTCCAACACACCGGGTGTTTTGACCGACGACACGGCTGATATGACCATGGCGTTGATTCTGGCAGTGAGCCGCCGGATGCGAGAAGGGCTTGCCGTTATGCAAAGTGGCGAGTGGGACGGCTGGGCACCGACCGCCTTTCTGGGGGGGCGTGTGGGGGGGCGTCGCTTGGGAATCCTGGGCATGGGACGGATTGGACAGGCGGTTGCGCGCAGGGCTGCGGCCTTTGGAATGCAGGTGCATTATCACAATCGCCGACGCCTGCGCCCCGAGATTGAGCAAGAGCTGGAAGCCAGCTACTGGGACAGTCTAGACCAGATGGTTGCCCGGGTTGACGTGTTAAGTATCAACTGCCCGCACACGCCTTCGACCTTTCATTTGATGAACGCGCGCCGGCTCAAGTTGATGAAGCCGGATGCTGTAATTGTGAACACGTCGCGCGGCGAGGTGATTGACGAGAATGCCCTGACACGGATGCTGCGCACAGGTGAGATCGCGGGTGCGGGTCTTGATGTCTATGAGCATGGCACATCTGTGAACCCACGCTTGCGCGAGCTGCCCAATGTCGTCTTGTTGCCGCATATGGGGTCAGCAACCCGCGAAAGCCGCATCGAGATGGGTGAGAAAGTGATCGTCAATATCAAGACATTTGCTGATGGTCATCGCCCGCCTGATCAGGTGGTGCCGTCGATGCTTTGACCCTGCGGGAAACGACGTATTTTCTAGGCAAGGCTCTTAGCGATAAAACCTTGTCTGGGCCAAGGAGAAACTGATGCGATATGTCTTGATCGTTGTATGCATTCTAATCTCAATAAAGGCATCGGCCCAGCAGGCAGCGGATGCGGTGCAGCCAGAGGCCGCAACGACGGGACAGCTGGCTGCGCAATCCGATGTGGTTGCTGGCTCTCTGAGGGCCAAGGCAGCGGGTCAGCCAGTTGTTGCGCAAAGCTATATGGTTTCAGCAGCGCACCCATTGGCGGTGCAAGCCGGGACAGACATTCTTGCCGCAGGTGGCACGGCCGCGGATGCAATGGTGGTGGTTCAGACCGTGCTTGGGCTGGTGGAACCGCAATCTTCTGGGTTGGGTGGCGGCGCGTTTTTGGTCTGGTATGATGCAGTACGATCATCGCTCACAACGCTGGACGGGCGCGAGACCGCGCCGCTGGCCGCCACGCCGCAGCTCTTTCAAGACGTTGATGGTGCGCCGATGCGCTTTTTTGATGCGGTTATCGGAGGGCGTTCGGTGGGCACGCCGGGCACACCTGCTTTGTTGGGCGAGATGCATCGCCGCTGGGGCAAACAACGCTGGGCGAGCTTATTTGACGCAGCCATCGTTCTTGCGGAAGACGGATTCCAAGTGTCGCCCCGGTTGGCAGGTCTGGTATCACGAGATGCCGAGCGATTGGCCCGCCACCCTGTAACTGCGCAATATTTCTTACCGGAGGGCGTTCCGATCGCCGAAGGCACATTGCTACAAAATCAGGCCTATGCCGATACCTTGCGGATGCTGTCCAAGAACGGCTCAGAGACGTTTTACACTGGCCAAATCGCGCAAGATATCGTTACGACCGTGCAGAATCTGACCGATAATCCCGGTGTGTTATCGGAGATTGACCTGGCGGTTTATCAGGTCAAGGAACGTGCGCCCATTTGCGCAGCTTACCGTGATCACGATGTTTGTGGGATGGGCCCGCCGTCGTCGGGGGCGCTGACAGTAGGGCAAATCCTAGGCATGCTCGAGGGCTATGATCTGGCCAGTCTCGGCCCAGACAGCGCCAAAAGCTGGCGCCTGATCGGAGACGCGTCGCGGCTGGCCTTTGCGGATCGGGGGAGGTTTATAGCCGACAGTGACTTTGTGCCAGTGCCAACCAAAGGGCTGATGGATCCGGCTTATCTGAGGACACGTGCGGCCGCGCTAAAGGGTGACAGCGCGCTCGGGCCTGTTGCGCCGGGGCAGCCAACCTTTGATCACGCGCTGCTTTGGGCGGACGATGAAAGCATTGAGCTGCCGTCAACCTCACACATTTCGATTGTCGACAGCTATGGCAACGTGGCATCAATGACGACAAGCATTGAAAATGCGTTTGGCTCTCGGTTGATGGTGCATGGCTTTCTGCTCAACAATGAATTGACTGATTTCAGTTTTCGCACGCACCGGGACGGCGTAGCGATTGCCAATGCATTGGCACCCGGCAAGCGGCCTCGGTCATCGATGTCTCCGACTATTGTCATGAAGGATGGTGCGCCAGTGCTCGCCATCGGGTCGCCTGGTGGCAGTCGGATTATCGGCTATACCGCTAAGGCAATCATTGCATATGTTGACTGGGGAATGGACGTGCAACAAGCTGTCAGTCTGCCGCATGCGGTTAATCGGTTCGGGACCTATGACCTCGAAGAAGGCACACCTGCCGCTGACTTAGGCCCAGCTCTCGAAGAAATGGGGTTTGACGTGAAACTGCGCAACTTGAATTCGGGCTTACATGCAATCGCCATCGGCGTGGGTTTGCAGGGTGGTGCCGATCCACGTCGCGAAGGAATTGCGCTGGGTGATTGACGCGACCCGCGCTGTAAAGAGGAAAACCATATGGCACAGGCTACAGACCTACCGCGCAATGAAGAGGGCATCGCAACAGCATTGGGAGTGCTGAAGCAACAATTTGGTGATCGCTTTCAAACCGGTCAAGCAGTGCGTGATCAACATGCGCATACGACAACGTGGATCAAACCACAGGCGCCCGATGCAGTGGTCTTTCCGCGCTCGACCCGAGAAGTTTCAGATATCGTAAAGGTCTGTGCGACACATAAGGTGCCGGTCATCCCGTTCGGAACGGGCACGTCGCTGGAGGGACATGTCAATGCGCCTGCAGGCGGCATTTCAGTTGATCTGAGTCAAATGGACCAGATTTTGGCCGTGCATTCAGAAGACCTTGATTGTGTGGTGCAGCCGGGCGTGACACGCGAGCAGCTGAACGTCCACCTTCGTGATCGTGGGCTGTTTTTTCCAATTGATCCGGGTGCAAATGCGTCCCTTGGAGGGATGGCATCCACGCGCGCATCGGGCACCAACGCGGTTCGCTATGGTACGATGAAGGACAACGTCATTGCGTTGGAAGCAGTAATGGCCGATGGGCAGATCATTCGTACCGCCCAACGAGCCAAAAAAACATCTGCCGGATATAACATGACGCAACTGTTGGTCGGATCAGAAGGCACTTTGGGATTGATCACCGAAATCACGCTGAAATTGCAAGGAATTCCCGAGGCGACCAGCGCAGCGCGCATGTCATTCCCGTCGATCGACGCTGCCTGTCAAGCCGTGATGGCGACGATCCAGTACGGCATTCCGGTGGCGCGAATTGAGCTGATGGACGAACTGAATGTGCGAGCGGCCAACGCTTATTCTAATCTGGCGTTGCCTGAGGTGCCGCTTTTGCTTTTGGAGTTCCACGGGTCAGATCGCGGAGTCGAAGAGCAAACTGAGATGTTTGCCACGATCGCCGAAGACATGGGAGGCACGGATTTTGCCGCGACCACCAGTCCCGAAGAGCGCAACAAGCTGTGGAAGGCTCGTCATGATCTATATTGGGCGGCGTTGCAATTGCGTCCGGGGGCGCAGGGGATCTCGACGGATGTGTGTGTGCCGATTTCGCGTCTGGCCGAAGCGGTAACGGGGGCGCAGGCCAAGGCTGCGGAACTGGACCTTTTGTCGCCTATTGTCGGACATGTGGGCGACGGCAATTTCCATTGCCTTGTTCTCATTGATATGGACAATGTGGAAGAAGTAGCGCGGGCCGAAGCGTTTGTTGCATGGCTGGCTGATCAGGCTATCGCCATGGATGGGACCTGCACCGGCGAGCATGGGATTGGTCAAGGCAAGATACCTTACCTGATCAAAGAACTCGGGGCTACGACGGAATTCATGGGCGCTATCAAGGGTGCGCTGGACCCGCAAAACATCATGAACCCGGGTAAGATTTTCAGCCGTTGAATGGACGCGCTTGCGCGCGACACGGTTCATTTGCGCTGACACGTGGTCTTGGGGCGCTGCCCCAAACCCCGGAGTTTATCTGGCAAGATGAAGTTGAGCTTATGGGACGTCGTTTTTTTGCCGTGAGCGGTCGGGTGGCTGGTACGTTTTTTGCAACGTTCGCTTAGAACATGGTCAGACTTCGTGGAAGGGAATCGCGCAATGAAAACGCAGGTCAAAGCATTGGTTGTGGGCGGTGGGGCTGTCGGCACTTCGATTGCGTATCATCTGGCTCGTGCGGGCTGGGACGATGTCATGTTGCTGGAACGCGACGAGTTGACATCCGGGTCAACCTGGCACGCCGCCGGCTTGTTGCCTTATTTTAATATGTCTTACGCGACGACTTACATCCATGACTATTCCATCAAGTTCTACAAGACGCTTGAGGAAGAGACCGGGTTGAACGCTGGTTTCGCAGTTGTCGGCAATTTGCGGATGGCGCAGACAGACGAGCGTATGGATGAATATATGCTTTATGCGTCCACGGCCGAGACCTGTGGCGTGCCTTACACTTTCATGACCCCGGACGAGATCAAGGCGAAGTGGCCATTGATCCGGAGCGATGATTTGAAGGGTGCGCTTTATCATCAGACGGACGGCTATATTAATCCTGCGGATGTGACGATGGCGATGGCCAAGGGGGCGCGCCAGCGTGGTGTTTTGATCGAGCGTAAGTGGCAGGTGGATGCATTTCATTGGAACGGGTCGGCATGGGATGTGACTGCGACCAAGATGGTGGAAAAAGGCGGCAACCTGATCCCGTCGGATGAACAAATCGTGATAACCGCAGAACATGTTGTCACGGCAAGCGGTAACCACGCACAACGAACGGCAAAGATGCTGGGCATAAAGATACCAGCGATCCCTGTTGAGCATCAGTTCATCGTTATGGAACAAGACCCGGCATTGGTTGAATTCCGCACGCAGGGAAACGTTGAACACCCGGTCATTCGTGATGCGGATGCGCAATCTTATGTCCGAGAGGAGCGCGGTGGCTGGATCCTTGGAGTCTATGAAAAGAATGCACCCGCGCGCTTTGAATACGGTGTTCCGGATAGTTTCCGCGCAGATCTGTTCCAGTTGGACCTTGAGCGGATCGAAGAGCAATACATGGCGATGATCCACCGGATTCCGTCTTGCGAAGAGAGCGGTCTGAAGGACGATTTCAACGGTCCGATCTGCTATACGCCCGATGGCAACCCGCTTGTCGGCCCGGCCCCTGGTTTGCGCAACATGTGGCTTGCAGAAGGATTTTCCTTTGGCATTACTGCTGCTGGTGGTACGGGCTATTACCTTGCGCAGATGATGGTTGAGGGAGAGGCGGAAATCGACATGGCCTCGCTGGACCCCAAGCGTTATGGTGATTGGATGACAACCGAGTTTGCAGCCCGCAAGAACGAGGAATGTTATGAGCACGTTTACATTCTGCACCATCCGGATGAAGAGCGGCCTGTGTGCCGCCCATTGCGCACCGCGCCGGCTTATGACAGGCAGGATGCACTGGGTGCACAGTTCGGATTTGTGAATGGTTGGGAGCGGCCAAACTATTACGGGCCGCTGGACGCGCCTGAGAACTTTGACCATGATAGCCGGTCATTTCGCCGTGGTGGCTGGTGGCCATATGCTGTGGAAGAAGCAAAAGCGATCCGAGAAGGTGTAGGGCTGATCGACGCCACCGCCTTTACCAAACATGTGGTCAAAGGGCCCGGTGCGACCCGTTTTCTTGATTGGTTCACCTGCAACAAGCTGCCATCCGTGGGCCGCATCAACCTTACCTATGCTTTGACGGGCGCGGGAACGACACGGACGGAATACACCATCGTGCGGATCGCAGCCGATGAATACTACCTTGTTTCGGCTGGTGCCTGGACAGCCTATGACAGCGATTACCTGCGCAAGGCGATCGAGGACAAAGCCCCCGAATTTGGCTATATCGAGTGTCACGATGTCACAACACAATGGGGTGTTTTCGCTATTGCCGGGCCGAAATCGCGGGATGTTTTGAACGCGATTGTGAAGGACGCCGATCCTTCAACCGTATTGTCAAACAAGCGCTTCCCATGGCTCACCATGCGCAACATCGAACTTGGGATGTGCCCCGTTCGCGCCATCCGCGTGGCGTATACTGGAGAATTGGGTTGGGAGCTGCATCACCCGATTGAAATGCAAAATTATCTTTGGGATCAATTGCTTGCTGCTGGCGCGCCGCATGGCATGAAGCTGGTGGGCGCGCGTGCGCAGAACTGGTTGCGACAGGAGAAATCTTATCGCGCCTTCGGCACCGAGCTGGGCCGCGATGCCACCCCGCTTGAGGCCGACCTGCCCCGCTTCGTCGACCTGTCGAAAGACTTCCATGGCAAAGCCGCGATGGAGGCCATCGGCGTACGTTCGAAATGTGTTACCGTGCTGATTGACGGGCCAGAGGATGCAGACCCTTGGGGGCGCGAGGTGCTATATCATGGTGAGATGCGCGTAGGGCGTCTCACATCGGGTGGCTATTCGGTCGCATTCGGTAAGTCGATTGGCATGGGGTACGTGACGCCAGATTTGGCGGTAGCAGGCACCAAACTAAAGGTCAAAATGCAGGACAAGCTGTGGGATGCCGAGGTGGTGCAGGACAGCCCCTATGATCCCAAGAATGAGGTGATCCGTAAGGACGGTTAAAGCGTTATGTGAAAAACTTGAATCCCCTAACGCTGCCTAAACAAAAGCTTCCAAAGCGTTAGATGATGTGCGAAGTGTCAGGTATTTCGTAAAGATCTATAGAAAGATCGGCCAAGGCATCGCATAGCTTACAGTTGCGGGCATTGCGTCTATGCGAATCTGCTTGGTGATAGTGCCCGGACAATGCTGGGGTCGACCTCGGGTTGGTGACCACGCGCAAGATCTGCGACCAGTTGGCTGGCGGCCGGAGCCGTTTGAAAGCCGTACCCCCCTTGACCTGCGCACCATATAAAGCTCGGGTGTGCTGGATCAGGTCCGAGGACAAGGGTTCGGTCCGGGGCAAAGCTGCGCAAACCGGCCCAAGTCGTTTCGACCCGCTTGACCGGTGCGGTTACGTGCTGTGCATAGCGGTCTAGCCCTTGGGCCAGCACCATGTCATCGGCCCACGCGTCATGTGGCTCAACAGGATCTTCGTCGGCCGGAGATACAAGCAAACTGCCCGCATCAGGCTTGGCATACCACGTCTCACCAACGCCAAAAAAGATGGGCCATTTAGAAACATCATGACCACCGGGTGCCGGGATGCGCGCCATAGAGCGGCGCAAGGGATTGATACCGATGGGTATGATGCCGGCCATTATTGCAATCTGATCCGCCCATGCTCCGGCGGCATTCACCAACGTATGGGCGTGAAAGGCCTGATGGCTGCAATGGACGGTCCATCCTTGTCCATTTTCAATGGCAGTGACTTGCGCACCTGTTCTGATTTGTCCACCGTGCCTGCGCAGCACTCCGGCAAAGTCCTGAATCATTCGATCTGTGTCGATATCACGTGCGCTGTCATGAAAGGCGGCACGGGTGATCCGTTCATTCAAGATAGGAACGCGGGCACGGGCGTCGTCCACGCTGATCTCGTGCGACGCAAGTTCTTTCAGATCGGCATCAAAGGCCGCGTCTTCGCCTGCGCGCCCGACCAGCAGAAATCCACGTGGGGTGAGGTAGGGGGCGTGATATGTGGCGCTGGCACGATTGAGCACGACAACGGACGCGCAGCCGTAATTTTCCTCAAACAAAGCAGCAGATCGTCCTGATGCATGATATCCAAGCGCATCTTCGGCTTCAATCAATGTGACCTTTGCATGGGGGGCAAGCCGTGCTGCGGCAGAAACGCCGGCGATGCCGCCACCAATCACGATGACATCTGTCATGCCTCTTCGATCCGATCGTTTGCGGGGGCTGGGGTGACCGACAGGGCTGTGATCTGGTCATAAAGTTCGGCCGTCATGCTGAATGTCATAGCGTCGAGCGAGGGCTGCAACTGTGCCACAGAGCGCGCGGAAATGATTGGCCGCGGGCGTGCGGGGTGTGACATGGCCCAAGCCACGGCAAGTGTTGCAGGATGTATGCCAAGGTCAGATGCTAGTGTGCTCAGGCCAAGGGCGGCCTTACGCATCCATTCGACGTTGTAGCGGGCGGCATAACGGTGGTCTTCGGTCAGGCGACCCGTGCCGCCGTTGGCGTATTTTCCAGTCAGCAATCCACCGCCGAGCGGTGAATAAGGCGCGATCTCAATCTCTTGATCTACGCACATGGGAAATATCTCGACTTCAGACTGACGTTTGACAAGGCTGTGCATCGGTTGAACGATGTCGATGCAGACCTCAAAGTTAGCGGCAACGCTTTGTGCTTTCATCACTTGCCACGCCGCGAAATTAGACACACCGATATAACGTATTTTGCCTGACTGTTTAAGTGTGGCGAGCGCATCAAAGCTCTCTTGCAGCGGCGTGTCATCATCAAAGCGATGCAGATATAGGATGTCGACCACATCAAGCTGCAATCGCTTTTGTGAGGTCGCGAATTGGCTTAGGATGTTACTGCGTCCCGATCCCCCTATATAGCCGACTTTGGTTGCAATGATCAGACTGTCGCGCTCTGCCGCGATCATAGAGCTCAATAACGTCTCGGATGCACCGTCGGTAGAGGCAAAGGCCGTGTCGAAGTGGGTTATACCAGCGGCGCGGGCAGCATCGTACATTGCCTGGCTTTCGGATGCGTCAGCTGCGCCACCAAACTGCATTGTGCCAAAGGTCAGGTCGGAAAGCGGGGTGCCATGGAAAGATGTCATCATTCGTACTTGGTGCCATGGCGACCTTGTTGGCGCAACGCAAAATGGTGGTGAGCAGCGGTGTCAGTCTGCGCCTATTGCCGTTGCGCGATGATAGGCGGGGCGCGCATGGATCGCTTCAACAAATTGGGCCAGCCGAGGAAAGTCATCCGCTCGTTTCTGTCTCATTGCGATTTCTGCTGGGAAACTAAGCATGATGTCTACGGCTGACAAATCATCCAGCACGAAGTGCCCGGATGGACGCAGCATGTCGTTCATATATCCATAGTGCGCATCAAGCTGCTGCGCGATCCGTGGATGTAGGGGTTCGCCAGCCACACCCAGTTTCGAAACATAAAGATCCAGTAGGATCGGTGTCATTGCTGAACCTTCGGCAAAATGCATCAATTCAAGATGTGAAGAATACGAATGCGTGTTCTGAGGCGGCACCATTTGGGGTGCATAGCGGGCGCAGATTACTTCTGTTATGGCCGCGCTTTCAGTGATCAGTCGCCCATCGATTTCGATCATCGGAGACTTTCCCAACGGATGGATGGCAGTTAGTTCTGGCGGGGCGAGGTTAGTTTTAGCGTTCCGTGTATATTTTTTGACCTCGTAGGGGGCTTCGATCTCCTCCAAAAGCCACAGAATACGGTGCGAGCGGGATCTGTTTAGATGGTGTAAAGTGATCATGTCATCATCGGTGTCACAGCTTTGGGCGGAATGAAACCCTTCGGTGGATCACCCAAGGCAAGAACTCGCTCGAGACCACGAGACGGCGATAGGCGAAACGCTGGCCCATTTGGCCAAGCCAAATTACATAATCATTTTTGCGCTTGAGGCCTTTTGCATCTCACGCAGGGCTTTAAGTTGGGTAAGCGCTGTTGGGACTTCGGTTTTTCGCATAACGCTTTAAGTTAAAAGCTGTACCGGACATATGCCCAACCGCAGGGTAAAAAAAGCCCCGCGCAAGGCGGGGCTTTCGGTTTTCGAGTTTCGCGTCCTTATTGCGGAATATCGCCTTCGATACCTTCGACATAGAAGTTCATTCCAGCAAGTGTCCCATCGTCAGCAGTTTCACCTGCGCCAAGGAAAGGCGAGCCGTCTTGCTTGTTCAACGGGCCGGTAAAGGCATGATAGCTGCCATCGCCCAATGCCGCCTTGAGCGCGAGCGCTTCGGCTTTCACGTCAGTCGGTACTGCATCTGAAATGTCACCAATTCCAACCATGCCAGGACCGATCCCATCCCATGTGTCCATGCTTTCCCAGGTGCCTTCCATGACCGCGCGTGTGCGGGCAATATAGTAAGGTGCCCAGTCATCAATAATCGATGAAACGCGTGGGAAGGGTGCATATTGACCCATGTCTGACGCCTGACCAAATGTCACAACGCCGCCCGCTTCCTGTGCAGCCGCTTGGGGAGCAGTGGAATCGGTGTGTTGCAAAACAACGTCTGCGCCCTGTTCGATCAGAACCTTGGCGGCGTCTGCCTCCTTGGCGGGATCAAACCATGTGTAGACCCAAATAATCTTAAACTCGACGTCTGGGTTCACTTTGGCGGCGTGGATATAGGCAGAGTTGATGCCCCGGATTACTTCGGGAATCGGAAACGAGCCGATGTAG
>Ga0206677_10003624_pt1 | contig 12904 bp, 10 predicted proteins | sample M130m12015metaG_FD_155475 | JGI IMG/M metagenome (GOLD analysis project Ga0206677, IMG submission 155475) | Ammonia-oxidizing marine archaeal communities from Monterey Bay, California, United States - M1 30m 12015 | ecosystem: Environmental > Aquatic > Marine > Intertidal zone | place: USA... | reverse complement strand
GAGCGCATCTGCTTTTTCAACCATCTGAGCCGTCAAGTCCTCCATCATTCGAGAACCATGCCACGGATCGACCGCTTTGCACATTCCTGCTTCATTCTGAAGGAACAATTGCGTATTCCGAGCTACGCGAGCTGAGGCTTTGGTCGGCAGTGCGATGGCTTCATCCATAGAATTCGTATGCAAGGACTGGGTTCCTCCGAATACCGCAGCCATAGCTTCTAGCGTCGTTCGAGCGACGTTGTTCCAAGGATCCTGAGCCGTAAGCGACCAGCCACTTGTTTGCGTATGGGTTCGGAGCATTAAAGATTTTGGACTCCGCGCTCCGAGCTTTTTCATGCAATCGGCCCAGATCAGTCGGGCTGCACGCATTTTCGCGATTTCCTCGTAATGGTTCATTCCGCTCGCCCAGAAAAAACTCAACCGGGGAGCAAATTCGTCGATATCAAGTCCCGACTGCATCCCTGTCTTCACGTACTCCAGGCCATCGGCGAGCGTGTAGGCCAACTCCAATTCTGGCGTCGCACCCGCCTCCTGCATGTGATATCCCGAAATAGAGATCGAATTAAATTTCGGCATGCGCTTCGCTGTGTATCTGAAAATATCAGCAATGATGCGCATGGAAGGTTTGGGTGGATAGATGTAGGTATTACGGACCATGAATTCTTTGAGGATATCATTCTGAATCGTCCCCATCAAAGCGGCCAAATCCACGCCTTGTTCCTCGGCTGCAACGATGTAAAAAGCGAGAATGGGAAGAACGGCACCGTTCATCGTCATACTCACAGACATCTCACCCAATGGAATGCCCTCAAACAAACGCTTCATGTCCTCCACAGTATCGATAGCTACTCCAGCCATTCCAACATCTCCTGAAACCCGCGGGTGATCGCTATCATAACCACGATGAGTTGCCAAATCGAATGCCACACTGAGTCCCTTCTGGCCTGCGGCTAAATTGGCTCGGTAAAATGCATTTGAAGCTTCTGCTGTAGAAAAACCAGCGTACTGGCGAATGGTCCAAGGCCGAGAGGTATACATACTCGGGTAAGGCCCGCCCAGAAAAGGAGCTTGACCTGGACCAAACTGCTCATGTTCGTGACCATCGGATGCAATCGGATAATGTGCCTTCATCTTCATGATTTCGAATTGAGGTAAATGGACCATGCTGCTTCCAACATATTCGACGACCACGTTTCAACCGTTCGACTGCCTCCCATTGGATCAAACGTGCGATGAAGTCCTGCCTCTTCACGCATCAAGTGTTGAATATTTCGAGCCCAGCGCTGGGCTGAATCATCGAACGCTTGATTTTCATCGCATCGTGAATGTGGAACAGTCTCGACTCCATCCGCACCGCCGAGGACCGCTGCGTAGGAAGCCGTCGTCAAATCAATGAGGTGATCGGTCTCCAATTCGTTGCGAAATGAAGCCGTAGAGGTCGTCGCGTCAATCCAAATGGGACGATCTGCAAGCTGGTGGTGCAAGAGCCATCTTGACCACAAAGCCCTCAATGCGCGCAATGCAGCGACTTCTTCCAAAACATCCACAGAAGTCCACCAGCGCCAAATAAATCGATCCAACTCATGGTGAATCGAAACAAAAGAATCTTTGGCCATCTCAAGCCAAAGGTCCATCGTCTCGCAGTATTCGGCCAAAGCTTCAACGTGACTCAGTGACCGGTGGCGGTGATCATTTTGACCGCATTGCCAAATGCGCAGATCAGGTCCATCAGCCAAAAGCGTATGATGATTATTGAAAGAATCAATTGTCATTGACGCGGTAATGGGGAAGCCACAGGTCCCCCTCCAGCCGACTTCCAAAAGAGATTGAACATCCCAAGAACCATCAAGGAACAGTGCAACGTCCATGTGAAGCTGCACCATATTCAGGTGAACGCCTTCTAGACAACTCATCGAGCAGCCTCGGGATTTTACATCAAAGCGAAGTCCCGATGCTCCATGCATGAGTGCAGGCATCACATCGTGCTCCTTCCGAATACTTTGCTGCAGCTGCCACGGATTTCCTTGCTCAGGTGAGGCAATGCACCTATTCGGCAGTGCAAATGAAGTTGCTCGATCCGCCCAGATAGGCTGCTCCCAAATTGCATTCGACACAAAGCTCGCATCTCCCACCTTTTCACTCCAATGATTTGGGTTGAATGCATCAAAAGATTTCCATCTGTTTTTTGGCATGGTTCAAATTTACGAAACCAAGGACCGAACGAACTTAGGGTTCCATTGGCTACTTTTCGAAGCATGAAACCAACCATTCAATACGAGTTATTCGCACAAGTGCAGATGCAAGTGGGCCGCGTGCTGGATGTTCAGTCCTTCCCTGAAGCGGTGAAACCCGCATTCATCATCACAGTCGATTTCGGAGAAGAACGCGGCATCCTGAAAACTTCAGCCCAACTGACTGAGCGCTACCTTCCTCAGGACTTGCTTGGCAAGCTCGTGGTAGGCGTCACGAATTTCCCCAAAAAACAAATTGGTCCAATGATGTCTGAATTCCTTATGCTTGGCGCACTCGACGCAACAACAGGAACTGCCATCGTTCAAGTGCGTGAAGACGTGCCCTTGGGCACTTCAATCGCATGATGCTTGGGGGATTCCTTGAAGGTGCTTAGTTTCGCTACATGGCTGTACTGAGCAAAGCAATCTTTCTCGATCGAGATGGCGTGATCAATCACGACCCGGGCGATTACACAAAAAGTGTCGACGAATTCACCCTCCTGCCGACGGTTTTAGAAGCTCTTCAAGAGCTGCAACTGCTTGGCTACAAGTTGATTTTAATCACCAATCAAGGAGGAATTGCCAAAGGTTTATATGACCACAAAGATGTGCACGCAATCCACGAACATTTCCGAGCCCTCTGTGCTGAAAAGGGGATTGAAATCACGGATATATTCTACAGTCCGCACCATCCAAATTATGGCGAGAGCCTGACCCGCAAACCAGGAGGATTGATGCTCGAAAAAGCCTGTGCCAAACACCACATTGACCCTTCACAATCGTGGATGATTGGGGACAAATCACGTGACATTGAAGCCGGAGAAGCTGCTGGTATTGCAGGATTGCAAATTCCAGTAAATGCTGATTTATTGGATTATGTTCCGCAGCTTATGCGATCACCTCTATCACACTGATCCGCTATGCCTCAATTCGAATGGCACCCCTCAGACCGCCAATGCTACCTGGTAAACGGCGAAATCACAACCATTTCGGAGTTGCCCAATTCCATGTTTAACCGCGGCTTCCTCTATGCCGATGGATTTTTCGAGACCGTTCGTATTTCTTTTGGAATTCCTCAAAACATTGATCTGCATTGGAACCGCATCACCGCCAGCCTCGCCGCTCATCGCATTGATAATCATCAACGTTTGACAGCTCAAGTCCTATTTGACGCTGTGCAAAAGCTTTGCAATCACAACGGAATTGACAAAGGAGGACGGGTGCGCATCACTTTTTTCAGAGAGGGCGGCGGACGTTACCTGCCCGAATCAAGTGGTATGTCATGGCTGGCTACGTCCGAGTCGCTCCCAGATAATGAATGGCTAACAGCAAGCAAAGGTCTTGCAGTCGATGTGTTCGATGGCATGAAAAAACTGATCGGGCCGTTTTCGAATTTTAAAAACCTCAACTCCGGACTTTACATACAAGCTGCGCTGTGGGCATCGGAAACTGGATTGGATGACGCACTCATTCAAAACCACCTATCAAACATCGTCGAATCATCGCATTCGAACCTCTTTTTGGTAAGTAACCGCGTTCTGTACACTCCCGGGCTTGATTCTGGACCGGTGGGGGGTGTGATGCGTGCATCAGTCATCAATGCCGCTCTGCGCAATGGCTACAAGGTTTACGAATGCAACATCACCCCTCAAGAAATGCTCCGAGCTGATGAGATGTTTCTGACCAACACCATTCGCGGTATTCAATGGGTTGCCAGCTACAAGTCAAAGCGTTACTTCCATGAGACCGCAAAGGAACTCACGCAGATCATGAATGATCTTTTGCTCAAGACACCCTGACACGTGGATCCAACAGACGGTAGGTCTGGTCCACGAGCACATTGACGATGACAAAGGTCAAGGCCACAGATGCAACGCATCCCATGACCATGGGTAAATCGCTGCGCTCGAGCGCACGAAACATCAGCATCCCAAGACCCTGCCATCCAAAAACAAACTCGACAAAAACGGCACCTGCGAGCATGCTCGCAAACCATCCGGAAGCAGCTGTAAGCACGGGATTCAATGCGTTGCGCAAGGTATGTTTCATGACGATCCGCATGGGCGATAGGCCCTTTGACTTTGCAGTCCGCACGTAAGATGAAGCGAGCACTTCCGCAGCGCTGTTGCGCGTCAATTGCAGCACCACAGATAACGGTCGCACCCCCAATGTTAAAGCCGGAAGAATGGCATTTTTCCAAGACAACTGAGGACCATCAAAAGGGTGAACTTCCCAAAGCCCCCCTGTCATGGACAAACCAGTCCATGCATGACACACCGAACCAAAAAACCAAGAAACCAAGATCGCCATGACGAATGAAGGAGCGCTCATGCCCAATGCTGCAAATCCCAAAATCCACCGGTCCCACCAGCTTCCCATCGAATGGGAAAGAATCAGACCTATCGAAACTCCAATCACCAAGGCCAATGCCATCGCGAGAACGGCCAATAAAAGAGTTGAAGGCAATGCCTGGAACACAGATTCAGCAACATCCCGATCAGAAACAAAGGACCTGCCCAGATCGATTCCTGTCCAAGTCCAACCTTCTGGGGTCTCAGATATCGGAATGAAGCCGCGAAAAAAGCGGAAATAACGAACATGCAAAGCATCGTTGAGTCCATGCTTTTCACGGATTGCCTCCACTACTTCCGCACGTTCATTTTGTCCGGCCAACTCTCGAGCAGGATCAGGGACCATCGAGAACAACAAAAACACCAAGGTTAGAGCGCCCCAAAGCACTCCCAATCCATGCAGGATTTTAAGTGTCCCCCCCATTTTTAGTCGATCAGTGAGCTGAGAAACCCTCCCATTCTGGTATGTCTTGCCACGACCATTTCTCCTGAACGACGCCATCTCGCAACCACACCATACCAGGATTGGAACGAATCACAATTTTCAGCTCTGTTTGATCGCATGTATACATTTGGTATGTCACCCCATGCTTTTCCTTAAACGCCTGGTTTTGTTCAGCCGGAGCATTCGTCAAACCAATGTTCATCCAACCCGCGGCTGCCGCCTTGTTGGCAAATTCATTCATTGCAGACTGCCGAGAAGTATTGGCTTTGTCCAAATCTTTTGAAACGTAAAGCATCACATTGCCTTCACGCTTCAAAACATCATCGGTCAAGTCTTCCCCATCTGCATCGACTACTTGGAAATCCATGATCCGAGGTTCGTATCCATCGGACACTTTCACTTCAGGACCGTCGTATGAAACCGTTTCGTATTGGTTCTTGAACCAGGGTTCGTTGTAAATCCGCAACCAGTCCGAGCTCAGCACCACCGTATCTGCACCTGTCGAAATGTTCCGGAATGAATACTGGGTCGCATAAGTCGGAGGTTCAAGGCCCAATTCTTCGGCAGATTTGCGGTTTTCAAGGATGCTCTCTCCAACAGCATACGGGCGATAATCCTTCATCGGCAAATAATTCAGCGTCACAAACTGGAAAACCAGGCAAACGGCAGTGACTGCGGCAGCCATGATGTACTCCTGTGCAGGTCCCTCCCAGCGCTTTTTCAATCCTTCTGCGGCAGCGTAACAAATCGCAGCAAACAAAACCGGAAAATTCCATTGCAGCATCAATTCCCCAAAACCGTAAATCAAAATGAGACTACCTGCAATCATGACCAATCCATCCCTGCGATTGTTGAGCTTCGTCATGCCCGCGAACGCCCCCCACACAACAGGTACCGTGAGAATGGAGAGGACCACATCTTTGAGAAAACTCTCATAGGGAGTAAGTGGTATTGCATTTCCAAAGCAGCCGCAGGCCAACACGCATTGGTTGGTGATTTCAACAAGATTTCCTGCTGCATCAGCAATCATTTTAGTGCCAAAGGGATCGCAGTTGGCGGTGTACCAGGTCAACCACGTGAAGAAAGCCATGATTACAGCAGTGAGTGTGGAGGTCAACTTTGGCAGTGCCCCGAGCACCAACGCGACTCCCAATAAAATTTCGCCCACACAAATAAACACAGATAACGGCAGGGCAAAATCGGTGAGCCCAGGAAAGTTCAACGCTCCAGGCTCAAAATATTCCTCAAGCTTGTACATGAATCCGAGCGCATCATTGGCTTTGATCAAACCCGAAACAATGAACAGTGAGCCCACCAAAAGTCGGCAGCTTTTTACAATGATGTTGAATGCATTCATGGTGTCTTCATTTTCAAATATCACAACAGCAGAGGCAAATCATCGCATCGCCAATTACGCGGTATCATCATCTCGCGCCAACAAAATCAAGGCAAATAAAGCATAGTTTGCCATGTCTTGATAATTTGCTTCCACTCCTTCTGAAACCTTGGTTTTCCCATCATTGTTCTCAATCTGCTTCACCCGCAGTACTTTCATCAGAATCAGATCCGTCAAGGAACTGACGCGCATGTCACGCCATGCTTCTCCGTAATCATGGTTCTTGCGAATCATCAAATCACGGGTGTCAGCGTAGGCGCTGCGATAACGTTCGATGGCCTCGTGTGCAGGCAACTCCTTTGTGTGATCATCAGGTAAGTCACATTGTATGATGGCCATCAAGCTATAATTCACAATGCCAATGAACTCAGAATCAATACCTTCGTCGACCTTGGCCTTTTGATTTTCTTGAATTGTTCGAATCCGATTGGCCTTGATGAACAATTGGTCGGTCAGAGATGAGGGACGCAGGATACGCCAAGCAGTACCATAGTCAGAGGTTTTGGCTTCAAAAAGTCGCGAACAAAGGGAAAATGCTTGTTCGTATTCCTTCAACGTGTCTTCGATTGTGCTCACTTCGGATTTCTTGAAATATCTTTCGACAAGGTACAAACTCCTGCCGGGTGCACCAGCGAATCCAATGCCAATGTCCATTAAAACAACTGCAACTTTTCAACTGACTTCACAGGGAAAGACATGGGATCTTGCCACACCACAAGTGATGGGAATTGTGAATTGTACGCCGGACTCCTTTTTTACAGGAAATCGATTTGCAGCGACGGATGTTGCGATTAACGAAGGCCTTGGAATGCTCAGTGCTGGCGCAAACGCTTTGGATATTGGAGGACAATCCACACGACCTAACGCTATTGAGATCTCCGCTCATGAAGAATGGCAGCGCATTCGATTGGTCATCAATGGCATTTTAGAAGCCAGGCCCGATGCCATTCTATCCGTTGACACCTTTCACGGTGAAGTTGCTCAACGCGCTCTGGAATCCGGAGCATTCATGATCAATGACGTCTATGCCGGCCAAAAAGACGACAGGCTTGTGCATGCCGTTCGCACTTACGACGCTCCCCTGGTCATCATGCACATGCAAGGAACACCGAGTAATATGCAAGACGACCCACGGTACACAAACGCCAATGCTGAGATTTTACGTTGGCTCTCACTCCGAAGCAAAGTTTTGCAAGAACAAGGAATTCGCCAGTTGGTGGTGGACCCGGGGTTCGGTTTCGGCAAAACCGTGGAGCATAACTATCAACTCCTGAAGTCCCTTGACACCTTTAATAGCATCGAGTTGCCCGTACTCGCAGGTGTCAGTCGAAAGTCCATGATATGGAAGACTTTGAGTAACTCGCCGGAAGAATCCTTGAATGGAACAACTGCATTGCACGCATGGGCGCTCAGTGGTGGAGCCCATATTCTGCGGGTGCATGACGTTAAAGAAGCTCTGGAAACCGTGCTGCTGTTCAACGCAATGCAGTCGTCCTAATTTCAGTGCTGAATCGCAAGCCGAACAGACGCACCTGAAACATCTTGCAATATGTACATGCCACTCGGCAAATCTGAAATGCTCAAGTGCAAACCGACAGATCCCGGTAAATTCTTCCACTCTTTGCACTGCTTTCCAGACAAGTCAAAAAGAGAAAGCGTCCCCTTCCAACCTTCTACACGTAAGACATCTCCTGCTGGGTTCGGAAAAACCTGCAACTCCTTTTGCTCTTCAATCGCCTCAACCGATGTCGTGCCCGTTGGGGCGATGGCAGCCGAAGGCTGAACCATGAAAAAATGCGTCAATGAACTCACAGCGATGTTCCCACTGGGGAAATAAGGGTAGTTGCTCCAAGTGCCGTCAAACGCGGGTGTATCCGTTGAAGGGTTTGTATCGAAATAGCCGACCAATTCCAATGAACCTTCAGGAGCTCCATTCACGTCCAATATGCGCAAGCCGCTGAGGTAGTTAGACTGGTACATCTTATCTCCAATGATGTACATGTTGTGATCGATCGCTTCTACGTCAGCCTCATAGTAACCGACAATGAAAGGATTGTCCAGGTCTGCAATATCCATGATGTACGTTCGCGTGTTATTGCCAAAGTTTTGCTCGTCCAATTCATCATTGAAGAAGCAATAACGGTGATTCTCACCGACATAGCCTTGGTGGGTATAACCCGACTGAGCATAGTCCAATTGAGCAACTGCTGTGACGTCCGATTTATCCTCGGCATCTACGATGTAGATGCCAGAATACCCGTTGAAGCAAATGACCATTTCACGCCCGAAGTAATCTTCGTCGGGTCCTTGGTATACAATGGGGTGTACATCATGAGAATATGACTCATCGTAAGAACCTACCAAAACTGGGTTCTGTGGATTTTCCAAGTCTAGAATGTGCAAACCACCTGAGAAAGTGCTCGTCCCTATGGCGTAGGCGTATCCCGTTTCCTCATTGATCATGATATTGTGAGCATTGCCAAATCCGCCATAGAATGCTGTTGGTTCTATCTGCGTGACTTGATCCAATGGCAATTCGAGCAATGCGTCAAGCTTCACGATTTGCAAACCGTGTCCTCCGGCCTCCGAAACGATAAATGCATGATCGTCGTACACTTTAATATCCCGCCACAAGCTAGGAGAGGTTGCCGTGGGCAAGTTGGCAAAATACTTCATATCGGTTGGAGAAGTCACGTCAATAAAAGCCGTGCCGTTGGAACGTCCGTAGATGGCAATTTCTCTTCCTGAATCCGGATCGGTCCAGCCCCAGCAGTCATTCCCATTTTCTCCGCCACCTAAAGTAGAGATCGGCTCAACATCCAAGAGCTCCACGTTCCAGCAAGGGTAACCACCAGAATTTACGGTTGGACCTTGTGGTTCAAGTGTGACATCGTAGAAGAAATAATAATAATTGAACTCGTTTTGGCCTTGAATGTTGGTCCCTGTGATGGCACCATATTCTCCAATCTCGTAGGGGTAATTCACTTCGCTATTGGCGTCGTCTCGCCAAAGCTGTGGGTTATCTGACATTGAACCAAAGCCATAAGTGCCCGGACCCAGCTCCCAATCGAACTCGACAATGCTCTCGCCATCTGGTAAGTCATACACTTCAAACATCAAAGGATCGCCCTCCGTTGAAAAAATGGCCAATGTTCTCGGCCCCGGTCCATTTGCGAACACCTTTGCTGATACTAAGTTGACAGGCTGATTGATTTCTAGGATGTTGAAGTAAGCGCCGTTGTCATGAAATTGACCTTCTTGTGTGGAAGATAAACCACCCGTTGCAGGGTCTCCTCCGCCTCCAGACAATTCACAAGGAAATGGATTTTGGGCAAAAGTCTGGCTTGCAGCTAACAGAACTAAAGCAAAGGTGAGCAAGGTATTTTTCATCTCTTACATTTGGTTTCAAGTGGGTAACAATGTGACCCGCAAATGGTTGCCTCGACCCTCTTATTTCTTCACATACTCGTTGTTCGCTGGCAAAAGTCCGTAGGTTTCGCTGTAACGAAGCATTTGAGCTGAAAAATCCTCGGGATAGTCAATTTGCACTTCGGTGATTGAACCGTCTTCCGAGTTGTAAATCGCTTGCATCTCAGGATTGATAAACCCACCATAGGGAGCTATACCCAAAGATTCTGATCGATCCAACACTTCCTGATGAATGGATTGATCCACTTTCACCCCATAGCCTTCGACCAAGGCTTTTGCGGCATCGTAGTCGCCTTGTGATTTGATGCGTTGAACTTCCATCAACAAATCACCAAACAATGCACGTAGCCCCTCATAATCCTTTACATCCCAGAAGGTCTTGCCGTCACGTGTCACCTTTTCAATGATCCCTAATCCCTCACTTTTTTCAAAACACCAATGACTGATCCATGCGCGGTTGCGCATGTGCGCTTCTTCAATGTTGGCTCCCAATTCGAGACGTCGCAACTGGAGCATCATTCCATTGCGAATGTAACTGTCGTATTCTGCTTTGCCTGTCTCGAGCGATTCCATCAAGCCCAACTCCAACATTTTTTCATCCAGCATGAAGTACAGCGCAACTAGATCGGCGCGTCCTTCCTCCAACGTTGAACTGTACTCCTTGATGGTTTGTTTGGGCTCACCTACACCTTCCTCTAATTTTCCAGAGGCGTGGCCAATCACCTCGTGCATGGCGGTGTGCAACTTGCCAGCCAACGCTCCATGTGCCTTGCTCATTTCCATTTCCATGTCATCGTGCGCAAATTCATTGAGGATGCCACCGCCGCTAGCGCGGTCATAGGCCTCAACAATGTTCCCGAGGCTGACGGACTTGGAACCATGCACCACACGAATCCAATTCGAATTCGGCAAGTTCACGCCAATCGGCGTGCTTGGCGATGCATCTCCTGCTTCTCCCGCTACGCTGACGACATTGTAGGTGATTCCCACCACTTCATCCTTTTTGTGCTCCGGCATGAAAGGCATGTGATCCTCAAACCACTGCGCATTGTCCATCAAAACTTTCATCCGCTCACTGGCATCAAAGTCCTTGATCTGCACAACAGTCTCATAACTCCCTGTATACCCCAGAGGATCATTGTAAACTTCGACAAACCCATTGATGTAATCCACATCCCCCTCGGTGTCCTGCACCCAGTTGATGTTGTACAGTTGCCATTTCTCCAAATCGCCGGTTTCGTAATAGGCGATTAGGTTTCGAAATGCTGCAGCCTGTTTATCATTTTCAGCATACTGAATGGCTTGGTTGAGCCAAAAGACAATCCGCGAAAGCGCCTCGCTGTAGAGTCCTCCAACTCGATACTTTTGTTCCTCGATTTCCCCATTCGAATTTTTCACGAGACGCGAATTGAGGCTATACTCAACCGGTGTTCGATCACCTTCTTGCACGATGCTCGCGAGGTATGCTTGAGCCTCCTCAGTGGTAACGTCAGGCGCATAGAAATTCACGGCAGAACCTTCGACCAAGCCTTTGGTTGCATCTTGCTCTACTTTTTTCGCTTCAACCGTAGGATCGAAGATAACTGCTCGGAGTTCATCGCTCAATGATGCGCCTGTTGCAGCGAGAAGTTCATCCAAATAAGCTTCTGAAAATTCGGGCAGCATTTTGGTGTTGGCGTAGTGGTGGTGAATCCCATTGGAAAACCAAATACGCTTGAGGTACGTTTCAAATCGACTCCAACCAAGGGTGTTTTTATCTCCTTCGAATTTCTCATAAACGGACTCGAGTAAATTTCGAACCCGCAAATTATAGCGGTTGTTTTGATCATACATAATATCGCGTCCGCTCAATCCTGCTTGATTGAGGCAATAAACCAATGCCTTTTGGCGATTGTCTAGTTGCTCCCAGCCGCCAATCTGATAACGCACGATTTTGAGATCCGCAAATTGCTCCGTCTGCCACACAAATCCTTCAGCATCTGGTTCACTGGCGCCGGAGGTGTTTTTTTCAATGAAACTCCAATCATTTTCAGCTGAGACTCCATCTTTTGATGAAGATTCACACCCCACAAGGGCGAATATTGAGAAGACTAGGCTCAGCGTTGCTAGGGTCGGTGAAGTGCGCATGACATTGTTTTTAGGTGTGGCAAGTTAATGAAAGTGTGAAGCATTTGAACACCACCTATCTTTGAGCCGTGAGAAGATTTGCACGACTCTTGCTGCGCAATTTCTTAGCGCCCTTCGCAGTGACCATGCCGGTCGCGCTGTTTATTTTGGATATGCAATTCCTCTGGGTTTATGCAGATGACCTGATTGGCAAGGGGCTATCGCCGTGGGTCATTGGTGAATTGATGATGTACGCATCTGCCCGATTGGTAAACTTGGCATTGCCCCTAGCCATTTTGATTGCATCGATCATGGCTTTGGGTTCGCTCGCCGAAAAGAACGAATTGACCGCTTTAAAATCGGCCGGCCTATCACTGCCGCGGATCATGCGGCCATTGACGGTTGCGATGGTCATCATTTCCTGCGCAGCTTTCTGGTTTTCGAATGCAGCTTGGCCGGTTGCAAATTTGAAATTCCGGGCGTTGCTCTTTTCCGTGACAAAGCAAAAACCGGCACTTAATCTCACCGAAGGTGTATTCTACAACGGAATTGAAGGATTCGCCATTCGGGTGGATGAAAAGGCGGAAGATGGGACGCTCTACGATGTGCTTATTCACGATCACAGGGAGGGAGAAACGGGTGTTTCGAGAGTCATTCGCGCCGATTACGGGACCATGGTTCAACAAGGCGATCGGCTTCTTATGACCTTGAACAATGGAGCTAGTTACGAAGAAGACTTGGAGCAATCGAAACGACGGAAAGAACGGTTGCATCCACACATAGGCTCAAGGTTCCACCAGCAAATCTTTGAAATCGATATGACCTCCCTGGATTTCAGCAAGGTCGACGAAGGCTTGTTCAAACGAGCCCATGAAATGATGACGGTGAAACAGCTTGCCCATGCCATGGATTCATTGGAGACGCTTAAACAGCAGAAACTTTTGGA
>Ga0206677_10003612_pt1 | contig 12929 bp, 18 predicted proteins | sample M130m12015metaG_FD_155475 | JGI IMG/M metagenome (GOLD analysis project Ga0206677, IMG submission 155475) | Ammonia-oxidizing marine archaeal communities from Monterey Bay, California, United States - M1 30m 12015 | ecosystem: Environmental > Aquatic > Marine > Intertidal zone | place: USA... | reverse complement strand
GAAAGTCCTTTCAAACCTAGGGATTATCAGTACAAAGCAATTGCACATGGGGTCGAGAATAGACGCTGTCTGTTACTCAGTCCTACGGGTAGTGGTAAGTCTTTCATCATATACAATCTACTGAGATATTGCTATGAGGTGACTGAAGGTAAAATATTGGTCATCGTTCCGACTACCTCTCTGGTGGAGCAGATGTACAAAGACTTTGCTGACTATGGCTATGATACCGAAGAGTTCTGTCATAAGATATACTCCGGTAAGGAAAAAGTCACTGACAAGCGTGTGATAATCTCTACATGGCAGTCTATTTACAAGTTCGGTGCAGAATGGTTCTCGCAGTTTAACACTATCTTTGGAGATGAAGTACATCTTTTCAAAGCAAAGTCTCTGTCTACTATGATGGACAAGTGTACAGAAGCACAATATAGATTCGGTCTTACTGGAACACTGGACGGTACTGAAACTAACAAGTTGGTTCTAGAGGGATTGTTCGGTCCAACATTTACGGTGACACGTACTGTGGAGTTGCAGAAGAACAAGCAACTTGCAGAACTTGACATCTCAATATTGTTATTACGGTATCACAACGATATCTGTAATATGATGAAAGACAAGAACTATCAAGAAGAACTCGATTACATTGTCACATATGAGCCACGTAATAAGTTTATAAGTAAGATTGCATTAGATCAAAAAGGTAACACGTTAGTTATGTTTCAGTTTGTAGAGAAGCACGGTAAGGTGTTATATGAAATGATCAAAGATCTCGCACCCGAAGGGAGAAAAATCTTTTATGTCTCTGGTGAAGTAGATGCGACAGATCGTGAACAAATACGAGGAATTGTAGAAAAAGAAAATGACTCTATTATTGTTGCCTCTCTTGGCACTTTCAGCACTGGCATCAACATCCGCAATTTGCATAATATTGTATTTGCGACTCCATCCAAATCCCAAGTTAAAGTCCTCCAATCAATTGGTCGTGGCCTTCGTCAGTCTGACGACGGTAGGACTACTAAGCTTATTGATATCGCTGACGATCTCCATGTCAAGTCTCATAAGAATTTTACCTTGAAACATAGTGCCGAAAGAATAAAGATATATACTAAAGAAGGGTTCAGATATAAAGTCTATCCCATTGACCTAAAACCAATAAGAGTAAATGATAATGATGAAGAAGGATTCTTCGGTTAGACACTTGAAATTAATCACTGGTGAAGAAGTTATCTGTGAGGTACTAGATGAGGACTCAGAGCATATTGTTGTGAATAACGCAATGAGCCTGATGCAGAATACATTGAAGAATGGTGAGAAGTTCTTTACGTTCAAAACGTATATGATATATCAAGATACTCCTACTAATGTAATGTTGATTTTTACTGATAAGATTATGTCTCTCGCTATTCCTGTTAAAGAAATGGTTGAGCAGTATAGAACTGCTTTAGATGAGATGGCAAAGTACTTGGAAGATAATTATTCTGAAGTTCTTCTTAAAGATGATTTTCATGAAGATGATAAATCTTTAGAGGATTGGTTGGAAGAAATGAATAAAGAGGACGGAATTGACTCAGATGTAGACGGGATGTTGATGAATTAATTGCTTATATTCCCTCTGGACTACAAGCTAGATTATACACCATAAAACAACCTTTGTCAAGGGCAACATGAAATATTTTATAATTTTAACGATAAGTACCTTTATTCCGAAAAGATTCGCGGCTGTTGTCTTTGGTCCTATCATCTTTGTGCGTCGAGCATATAGAGATAATGTTCCTCTAATAGAACACGAGAAGGTCCATGTACGTCAGTTCTGGAGAACTTTCTGCACACACTTTCTTTGGTATCAGTTCAACGATGAGTACAGACTCAAGGCAGAAGTTGAAGGGTATGCCACTCAGATCAAACATAGAGAACTCCTTGGTCTGCCTCAGGACTATGACCGATACACTAATTATATTTGCACACTCTACGGGTTAAATGTTACTCATGAGAGGGTCAGGGATATGCTTGTCAAAGCAAGAAGTAAGTTGTGATGGTAGTAGGTTTTACTTGTTCTTCTTTTGACCTACTCCATTCTGGTCACGTTGCGATGCTTAGGGATGCTAAAGCGCACTGTGACTACTTGATATGTGGGTTACAGGTAAACCCTTCGATAGATCGTAACTACAAGAACGCACCAGTTCAGACTATTGTGGAAAGGTATTCACAACTCAATGCAGTAGGTTATGTAGATGAGATTATTCCCTATGTGACAGAGCAGGACTTGGAAGACATTTTGGCCATGTATCAGATTGACCTACGAATACTTGGTGAGGAATATAGGGACAAAGACTTTACTGGGAAGGACATATGTAGGAAGAGAGGTATACAGTTATACTTCAATGAACGCTCTCACAGATTTTCATCTAGCGATTTGCGTCGGAGAGTCGTAGAAACCAATTGACACACGGGTGTTTATTTGGTATAATACATACTAAATTCAACGAGTACTATACTATGAAACCAAAAGAAAAACCACATTACGTAAACAATAGAGACTTCTCTAATGCAGTCGTGGATTACTGCACAACCGTAATGGAGGCTAAAGAACAAGGTGATCCGCATCCCGTGGTGACCAATTATATTGCTACTTGTTTTTTAAAGATTGCAGAAGGACTGTCTCACAAAGCAAACTTCGTTCGTTATACCTATCGTGAAGAGATGGTAATGGATGCAGTAGAGAACTGTCTAAAGGCAATAGAGAATTACGATATCGAGGCGGCAACCCGTTCGGGTAAACCTAACGCCTTCGCGTACTTCACACAGATATCATGGTATGCATTCTTGCGTAGGATACAGAAGGAAAAGAAACAACAAGACATCAAAATGAAGTATATTGCTGAGGCAGATATCGGTTCCTTCATGGGTGATGACGAAGGTGGTGGTTTCCAACAACAGAGTTCTCCTTTCGTTGATACCTTGAGACAACGTATTGATATTGTCAAAGGTGCAGATGCAGAATTCAAAGAATACGCAAAAGAAGAGAAGAAGAGAAAGAAACGTGCTGTTTATGTTGACTCAGATTTATCAGATTATTTAGATTAGCCCTTGACAATACGTATGTATTGTAGTATAATAGTCGTCATATAAATTGAGTTGAGTCATTTATGAAAATAGCAATACTGAACGACACTCACTGTGGGTGCCGCAATTCGTCTGACATCTTTATGGACTATCAAGAACGCTTCTATGGTGAGGTGTTCTTTCCGTATCTTCGTGAGAATGGTATTACTCAGATCCTACATCTGGGTGACTACTATGATAATCGCAAGACAATCAATCTAAAAGCACTGAACCACAATCGTCAAATCTTCTTGGACAAACTCCGTGAGTATAACATACACATGGACATTATCCCAGGCAACCACGACGTTTACTTCAAGAATACTATTGAACTTAACTCTCTGAAAGAGTTGATGGGTCACTACATTAATGAAGTAGATATCCTTATGGACCCTATCGTGCGTGACTATGATGGTGTTAAGTTTGGTCTAGTGCCATGGATATGTCCTGAGAACGAGAAAGAGATATTGACCTTCTTAGACAAGTGTGGTGCTGATGTCATTGGTGGCCACTTTGAACTAGCAGGGTTTGAGATGGACAAGGGTATCATCTGTCACAGTGGTATGGATCCAAAACCACTAGAACGTTTTGAAACCGTGTTGTCCGGACACTTCCATACCAAATCCAGTAAAGGCAATATTACTTACCTAGGTTCTCAGATGGAGTTCTTCTGGAACGACGCACACGACCCTAAGTTCTTTCACGTGTATGATACCGACACTCGTGAGATGACTGCCGTACGTAATACCGTGGCCCTATTCCACAAGATTCACTATGATGAAGACACAGTGAACTACTTTGAAGATCTTTCTCACTTGGACGGTAAGTTTGTTAAGTTGATTGTAGTCAACCGTTCGGACATCAAAAAGTTTGAACGTTACGTTGAAAGAATCCAGCAACAGAAGATTCATGAGTTAAAGATTGCTGAAGACTTCAGAGAATTTCGTGGAGAAAACGTCTCTGATACTGATATAACTATTGACGACACCGAAACTTTAGTGTATAATTATATCAAAGAAGTCGAGACAGATTTGGATAAAGAACGAATCAAATCTGTAGTATCCGAATTAATGATTGAAGCACAGAGTGTAGAGATTGCATGATAAAGTTTGAAACCCTACGTTGGAAGAACTTTCTTTCGACGGGCGATTATTATAATGAAATTAACTTTCTTGATAGTCCGACTAATCTTATCGTCGGTGAGAACGGTGCTGGTAAGTCCACCATGCTTGATGCGTTATCGTTCGCATTGTTTGGTAAGGCACACCGCAAGATTACCAAGAACCAGTTGGTCAACACGATCAACAACAAAGCTTGTGTCACCGAAGTTACATTTACAGTAAATGGTGTACTATACCGTGTAGTGCGTGGAATCAAACCTGCCAAGTTTGAAATCTACAAAGACGGTACTATGATTAACCAGAGTTCACACGCACGTGAATATCAAGAGATTCTTGAGAAGAACGTCCTACAGATGTCTCACAAGAGTTTCCACCAGATCGTTGTTCTCGGCTCGTCGTCTTTTATCCCCTTCATGCAACTCAACTCAACATCTAGGCGTGACGTGATAGAAGACCTCCTTGACATTAACATCTTCTCCAAGATGAACATGTTACTCAAGGAAAAGACCTCTCTCCTAAAGGGCGAGCTAGAGAACAACACTCATTCTATTGAGGTAGTTAAGACCAAGATAAACTCACAGAAGAAGTATATCCGTGACCTTACTGCTATCAACACTCAACACCGTAAAGATAAAGAGGGTGAGATATCAGAACTACAGACGGAGATAGGTGAACTCAACACAGTCAATACGACTCTGTCTGAGACTGTCAATACTTTGTTACCTACGATCAATGAGAATCTCGGCACAGTACGTTCTAGTAAACAACAACTAGACCAGTACTATGCACAATTCAAGACTCAGGTCAAGGCAGTGGTCAAAGAGGCAAAGTTCTTTGATAACCATGAACACTGTCCTACTTGTGACCAAGACATTGCAGAAGATCTGAGACACGACAAGAAAGAGTGTGCACATCTCAAAGCGAAAGAACTCAAGCAAGCCATGGATAAGGCAGAAGAACAACAAGGAAAGTATCAGGAAGAGATTGTTAGTCTTGAAACCCAACTCTCTGAGTGCCTTGCTGATCAAAACAACTTGAACAATAACAACCAGACTATCAGTCGTCTGCAACGATCTATTGGAAAGATACAGCAGGACCTACAGGACATGACAGAGAATCATGGTGATATGGGTCAGGCAAATACAGATCTAACGACTCTGGATTCCGAATTACACGAAAGGACAGATGAGAAGTTTATCCTCAACGAGAGGGCTGCGTACAACCGTATCGCAAGTGAGTTACTTCGTGACACTGGAATCAAGACTAAGATCATTAAACAGTACGTGCCAGTCATCAATGAGTTGACGAACAAGTACTTGCAGATTCTAGATTTCTTTGTCCACTTTGAGTTGGACGATAGTTTTAGTGAGACCATCCGGTCACGGTACCGTGATACGTTCTCATACGACTCATTCTCTGAGGGTGAGAAACAGCGTATTGATTTGTCTCTACTGTTTACGTGGCGACAGATTGCTAAGATGAAGAATTCGGTATCGACTAATTTGTTGATACTTGATGAGACGTTCGACTCTTCGTTGGACGGTGAGGGTGTTGATAACCTTATGAAGATCATCGACACTTTGAAAGATGACACTAATGTCTTTGTTATCTCCCACAAGACTGAACTTGAGGATGCTCACTTCGAACGCAAGCTGACATTCGTCAAAGATAAAAACTTCAGTCGAATGAGAGAAAGCACTTGACAGACGGTCACAAATGTTATATAATGGTCACCATATTAACTGAGGAAACATTCAATGGAACTATCTAATCGCACCGTCGAGATACTGCGTAACTTCTCGACTATCAATCCCAACATTGTAGTCAATGGCGGTAACGTCTTGAAGACTATGTCTATCGCAAAGAACATCGTATCTCGTGCTGAGATTGAAGAGAGTTTTCCGAATACGTTCGGTATCTATGATCTCTCTGAGTTCTTGTCTGTGTTGTCTCTGGTAGACCGTCCATCAATCACTTTTGGGGACAGTTTCTGTACCGTATCGGACGGCAGTGGTCTATCATCTGTGAAATATTTCTACTCTGATCCTGAGATGCTTTCTGCACCTAAGAAAGACATCGTCATGCCAGAGTGTGAAGTCAAGTTCTTACTTACTAACGAAACCCTAAGTAAGATCAAACGTGCATCATCTGCGCTTGGTTACGACAATATCTCTATCCGTCCAAACGGAAATTCGATTGAAGTCACAGTAGTCGATACAAATGATTCTACGTCTAACTCATTCTCTGTATTGGTTGAAGGCAGTTTCCCCGAAGGTGCCGACTTTAACTTTATCATGGGTGTGGGAAACATGAAGCTGTTGGGTGAAGATTACGAAGTATCTGTTTCTACGAAACTGATCTCTCACTTCAAATCAATCACTTCAGAAACGCAATACTTTATTGCACTTGAAAAGTCATCTACTTACGGAGCATAAAATGACTGAAGACCAGAAAAATTTAAATGACCTAGCAAATCGTGTTGCACGTTCATGTGTTGCGGTAGTAGATACCGTAGTCACTCGTGGCGGTTTCAAAGGTGAAGAACTAACCACCATTGGTCAATTACGTGACCAAGCAGTCAGTGTTGTTGCACTTTATGAGAATGTCGCAAAGGCATTCGCAGAAGAGTCCGCAAAGGAAACACAAACTTCGAAGTCGAAAGCGTCTAAGAAGTAACCCCTTCGGTTCCCTGAATCATAATGTCTTTGCCCTAGGATATGATTCGAGTTGAAACATCTATATTATGAATTATTTGGTTCAGGGAACCGTCTTTAATTATGAAGTATTATGACAAAGAGATAGCGAGAGAAACGCTGATACATGTGTCTTTGGGCACTCTCATAAACTATCCTCTTAACATATTCTTCACTTGGTTGGTTATTGTTCAGTGGGGAAATACTGATCCGGTATTTTTGTCTACAACTTTAACGGCTGGGATCTCAGTTATTGCGTTCACGCGCATATACATAGTACGTACTCTTACAGAAAAACGTAAGAGACGTAAGAACACGCTCGGATAGCTCAGCAGGCAGAGCAGCTGATTTGTAATCAGCAGGTCGTCGGTTCGATTCCGACTCCGAGCTCCACTTACATATGAATAGATATAATCTTCATCATAGAAAAAAGTCATACTGTTTTATGTTCGTTTAGTAATAAATACAAGTTCAAGCTTGTTGGAACTAGGAATGACACACGGAAAAATATCTGATTTTGTAGCGCGGTCAATGACCGCATTTTTTAGGTTCTTTGCGGATACTTTCTTCGGTAATCGTTATGGACATCGTGCACTTGTTTTAGAAACAGTTGCAGGGGTCCCAGGCATGGTGGGTGGTATGTTAACTCACCTGAAAAGTCTGCGAAGACTTCAGTCTGGTAACGGTACTAAGATACATGAGTTACTTGCTGAAGCAGAGAACGAGAGAAAACATCTAATGTTCTTCATGGAGGTAGTCCAACCATCCATGCTAGAACGTATAATAATTATCATCGCACAATTCGTATTCTGGCACTATTACCTAGTGCTGTACATCCTATTCCCTAAGACCGCTCATCGCATGGTGGGTTACTTTGAGGACGAGGCTGTGCGTAGTTATACTAATTACTTAGCGTTGATAGAATCTGGGGCAATCGAAGACGTGCCGGCACCTCAGATATCAATTGAATACTATGGAATGTTGGAAGATGCACTACTGTCTGACATGATAAAATATGTGCGAAAAGATGAACAACATCACGCAAAAGTTAATCATAACTACGCTGATGAAACTGAAGATAATTATAAATAATTGTCTGAAGAAGGTTTACATGAGGGAGTATTTGTAGTATAATATCCCCCATTGAAAGTTAATTTATATTATGGAGTTGTACATGAGCAATGAGTTTTTGTGGGTAGAGAAGTACCGCCCGAAGAAAGTTTCGGAAACTATACTTCCGGATGAACTAAAACAAACATTTCAAAACATCGTGGATGGTGGTGAGATCCTCAACATGATGTTCACCGGCACTGCCGGTACTGGTAAGACCACAGTCGCACGTGCGATCTGTGAGGAACTTGACCTAGACTATATTGTCATCAACGGGTCTGAAGAAGGTAACATTGATACACTGCGTGGTAAGATTAAACAGTTTGCCTCTTCTGTGTCTCTGTCCGGTGGTTACAAGGTTGTCATCCTAGATGAGGCTGACTATCTAAACCCCCAATCGACGCAACCTGCTCTCCGTGGGTTCATCGAAGAGTTCTCAAATAATTGTCGTTTCATCATGACATGTAATTTTGAGAATCGTATCATCGAACCTCTACACTCAAGGTGTTCTAAATACGCCTTCAACTTCGACAAGAAAACTATGACCTCACTATGCGGTGGGTTCATGCAGCGACTCCAAGGAATCTTGCAAGAAGAGGGAGTGGAGTTCGACAACAATGTGGTGGCGAATGTCATCATGAAACATGCACCAGATTGGAGACGTGTGCTGAATGAGAGTCAGAAGGGTTCTATGTCTGGTACTCTCAATGTCCCCATGAGTGCGAGTGCAGATATCTCTGACACTTACACACAATTATTCAGCGCAATCCGTGAGAAGAATTTCAAGAAGATGCGGTCGTGGGTGGTTAACAATATTGATGTCGAACCAGCCTCAATCTTCCGTGGTGTCTACGATAAAATGTATGACCACGTCGCCCCAAACAGTATTCCTCAGTTGGTACTTATCCTTGCGGATTATCAATACAAGAATGCATTTGTTGCGGATCATGAATTGAATCTTGTCGCATGTATGACTGAAGTCATGGCGAACGTAGAGGTCAAGGCGTGAGTCCATTTGATTTTCTAAAAAGTATAAATGACACTAAAGTAAATTTGATAGACAATGATGCAGACAACGTCAAATACTATAATGGGTTTGTCGTGAATAGGTCTCTATCTTATTTCCCAGACACTATACTTTTGTCTAACGAAATGAATAGACTGCATCACTTAGATGATAAAATGCAGTACGACTTTCTTATAAATATTGTAAGGAAGAAGAAGCGATTCTCTAAATGGGATAAACCTGAGCAAAGAGCTGACATGGAATGTATCAAGGAATATTTTGGTTACAGTGAACAGAAAGCGAAACAAGTTGTAGGGCTCTTGACGGAATCACAAATAAAAACAATTAAAGATAAGGTTGCCAAAGGTGGAAGAGAATAATCTTGTTCAATGGAATTCTGATATGATGTTAGAAATCAGTCTATCAGAACCAGACGACTTTCTTAAAGTTAGAGAAACTTTAACGCGTATAGGTGTTGCCTCCAGAAGAGATAATACGCTATATCAGTCATGCCATATCTTGCATAAGCAAGGTAGGTATTTCATCGTCCACTTCAAAGAGTTGTTTCTACTAGACGGAAAAAAGTCTAATCTAGAGACCTCCGATATGGAGAGACGTAACACAATTGCCACTCTGCTAGCAGATTGGGGATTAGTCGGGATTGTCAACAAAGAGGTCGCACGAGATTGTGCACCTATGAGACAAATTAAAATTATCTCATACAGAGATAAATCTGAGTGGACACTACAACCAAAATACAATATTGGGAATAGCTAATGTCAGAAGATTATTATGGTATATTTGAAGACCGCGAAGAAAACATTCGCACCAAGACTCCGTTCGTAGGCAGACTGCCGTTTGATATGAAAGAGACTTATAATTGGAATGAGTTCATGCATATGATGGACTCACATCCAGATAAACTATACGATAGAAACTCAGATAAAATGCGTATAGGTCTAAACCAGTTTCATACTCGCGGTAGTTCACCGGAGTTTGCTAGAACGATATATACAGAATTGAAAGACGTGTTTACCTTACACGAAAATAAAATTACAAACATTGCGTTCAGTGGTTTCGGTCGTGCTAGTGGGTCATACCCTTGGCACAAAGATGCGATGGATGTGTTCTTAGTTCAGGTTATTAGTACTGTCGGTCTAAAAGTAGAAGGCATTAACAACGAAGAACAGTTTGATTTTGAGCCAGGTATGTATGTTTATTTACCAAGACAGACGCATCACCAAGTATTCCCAAGGGAATCTCGTGTGTCGTTCTCGTTTGGAATAGAAGGAAAACCGGACCCATCAATGTACTATTAAAGGACGAACAATGTCGGACCCAAAGAATAATGTTGTATCTCTGGCCGAGATCAGTGCAAAGAAAATAGAGAAAGAAAACGAATTAGAATTTTATCGTAGACATTTGAGGATGTGTGAACAGAAGTTATCGTATGTTCAGATGGATATAAATGTCACGAATGAAATAATCAACATGATTGAAAATGAGAGCATTGTGTTGGTTGATGTCGAAGTCCCTGTCATTGAAATTGATGATAGTGATGATGACGAATAATAGTAACATTTATTTAATAAATTGTTACGTTTAATCTCATAACTTGTATATATAGTACCGGATATGCCGAATTGGTCGGGTATCCATTATAAACTTGCTAATTATTTAGGAGTCACAACATGACGTTAACAGCAAAACAACTATTTCCACGCTCAGCGTTTGTCGGTTTTGATACAATGATCGACGAACTAGACCGTATCTCGCGGCATTCGGGTGACACATTCCCTCCGCATAATATATTAAAGACGGGTGAGGATCAATACCTAATCGAACTCGCCACCGCTGGTTTCAGCGAGGCGGAATTAGAAATCGAAGTAAAGAACCGAACACTGACCATTCGAGGGCAGCATAACGATACGGGAAGAGACTATATCCATAAGGGTATTTCAACGAAAAAGTTCGAGCGGCAATTCAGGCTGTCGGAGTATGTTGAAGTAATGGGAGCTGATTTCAGACAAGGACTACTTGCCATTAAGTTGGAAGTCATAATACCTGAAAATCAGCGGCCTCGTAAAGTAGAAATTAACGGGTCTAACACTATCAAAGACCCACAACTTCTAAACGAGGAGACAATCAATGCAACAGATAAAACGTTACATGGCTAAGAGAGATGCCGCAGACCTAGAAGTATTAGGTCTGATCGGAATCAACCTTGCATGTATATGGACTGTGGTGCTGTGTTTAGCATCAATAATGTAAGAAGAAAGAAGGGAGATTAATTCTCCCTTTTTTTATACCTGAAGGAAACCCATTGGACTACGATATAGAACATTACGACGCAAAGGGGTGGGTTCATTTGCCTTCTTTGATAGATGATGACATTATAAGTAAGGTCAAGACGATTGGTGTTGAACTCCGTAAGGACTATCCTAAGTATTCGGAGTGGAAAGGTATATCTTGTGCTGGTAGATTCAGTGAGGATCTGTTCGACATTTATACTTCAGAAGTTATGTATGATTTGACTAGACAGATACTAGGTGATGTGGTATACTTGTTCAACGATCAAATGGTTATGAAAATGCCTAGAGACAGTTTAGAGTTTCCAGCACACTATGATAATCAGTACGGTCCTAATAAAAATTCTGGTATTCATACCATAAACGTTGCATGGATACTAGATGATATAACAGCAAGAAACGGATCATTAGAAGTACAGAACATTGATAATAAGAAATGGTCTACGCCTGTTTTGAAAAGAGGTGATGTGTTAGTGATTAATGGAAATACTATGCACCGTAGTTACCCGAATAAAAGTGCACATGCAAGAGGTCTATATGCTTGTGTGTATGCAGACAAACCCATAACATTAGATGGGTTTTACAGAGAACAGTTTACACGATGAAAGCAATACAGATTGTAATAAAAGGGAATGAACGGTCTGAAGAGTACGCTTCACTCTCCCGTTATTCTTTTCAACGTGCCATCGATGATGGTTTTATAGACTCCATCGAAACCTTCGACGCCATCACACCAGACTCTGAAGACTTTGAAGAGCATGTGTCTAGGTATAACTGGTCAAAAAGTCTTATGACTCTAGACCTAAACTCTGGTAACGGTAAAGATGATCACTCTGCCACAGAGAAAGCAGGGATGTGTTCTCATTGGGAACTTATGCGGCTGCAAGGACAATCCGACGAAAAGTTCTGGATTATGGAACACGACACATGGTTGCTCGAAGAACGTTACGAGGCGTTCAAACTTCTCTCTGAGTATGCAGATAATACTCTCTATGCGAACATAGGGTTGTTCATGGGTATGTACTGCATGGATAGAGGATTCGCACACTGGGCGCATCACATGATGACCACCAATGAATTTCCTATAAACTGTGGACCCTACTGTGTTCTCCAACGTCTTTTCAGAACATACACGACAGACTTCCTAGCTAGACCAGATATAAATTACTACGGAATTCGCAATACTGCCTTGCATCCTTGGACTGATTGTGATACAATAGGTGTTGGTCGTGACATTGGAATTTACTTCAACCACCGTGACAGACATAAGACTGGAATTCCAACACCGACCACTCAGTTGATTTCAAAACGTCTTGCAGTAACTCAGGAGCATCATGGGTACTCAGACAAGAAGCAGCAAGAACCTTGGACTCGACACAAATTTTTTAAGGTAATTGATTGACAACTCGCCCGTAATTTTGTATAATGGCTGCATGACAAAATTTTATTCTTCTGCTATCCGTATGGGTAGACACATACTTTATCGCGGTTACGAAAATGGCCAACAGGTCAGAAAACGTATTCCGTATCAACCAAAACTATACGTCTCCAGTGAAAACGAGTCGGAGTGGAAAACTCTAGACGGTCTTCC
>Ga0206677_10003607_pt1 | contig 12945 bp, 11 predicted proteins | sample M130m12015metaG_FD_155475 | JGI IMG/M metagenome (GOLD analysis project Ga0206677, IMG submission 155475) | Ammonia-oxidizing marine archaeal communities from Monterey Bay, California, United States - M1 30m 12015 | ecosystem: Environmental > Aquatic > Marine > Intertidal zone | place: USA... | reverse complement strand
TGTAGGTTCGTCAGTATCACCCCCATCTTTGCGATACGTCCAAGTGAGTATCTCTTTGTCTACCTTTGAGATGTGTTCACCAACCTCTTCGTAAAACGCCCTACGCATAGCCTCTTCGACTTCACCGCTCTCACCGTAAGCATGATGTAAGATGAAGCTATCATGCACAGGCAGAGCAGGAGCATCCATACCAGCGAAGTGTAGAATGACACGTTCAGCGATATTGCTATCTTGAAACTGCAGGTGGTTACCGACGCCTTTGAAGAAGTGATCTGCAATGGGCTTGTGAGCATCAATGATACGGTCACGTAGCTCTGCCCAACTCATCTCTAAACCTGACAGGTCTATCTCAGTAGGGCAGTTCTTGAGTGGAGTGGATGCTTGAACCATCGCATTGAAGGCTTGCTTTACGACTTTACGATTCTGACCGTCCAACACCCTGTCATAAGCATCCTCAGAACCAAGCTCCTTGTAGTTACTGTGATACAGTAAGTGTGGGTTTAGCTGAGAGAAGTCGAACTCAGCAGTGGGCTTTTCGTCTATTGTTATGTATTTGCGATACTCACTCGGTACGTTCTGCCACCAAGCACGATAGAAGCGTCCACCCTGTTTGAATGAACCATTGCTGAAGATACGCACCAGTGTTCGCTGGGAATAGTCTATTGGCTCCTTAGTGGCGTGATTGGTTATCCGTGCTTCTAGTTTGCTAACTTCCGTGTCCTGTACCTCAAAGTCACACCAGTGATTGAGGAAGCACGAGTTTATCTTCTTTAGGTTTGACCTGTAGCGGTCAGTGGCTGGCGTGTCTTCGTACTCCTGCAACACTTTCTTACCATCTACCTTGTTACGCAGAATGATAGTTTCAGCATTCATGTCAGGCTTGATGGAGATAGCAGGGTGTCCATCCAACTCCTGCAAGCGTTCTAGAAGTTCATCTCTAGCAACAAAGCGGGTTGTCTTACCTTGGTAGATTACACGGTCAAAGTAACCCTCTCTTGTGACCTCAATAAAGCCGAGCTTCAGTAGGCCATCAAACACTGCAATCATCTGCTTGTAGGTCAGGAGTGGGTCACGATATCTAGGGTGCTCAGAGTACCAACCACTACGCTTGTTAATGCTACATTCTCTGATTGGAGTACATTTAACAGCCTTCCACAAATCAATAAGGAGTACCCTCACTGCATGTTGGAAGCTAAGCTGTTCATTAGCAGTGCGAGAACGAGACCTGCCCTCAGCAGTTAAAATAAGCGTTATTACTTCAGTAGTAAGTTCAGCTATTTGTTCGGTGCGGCTCATTTTTGATTCATCTTAGGCTTTGATAAGACTGGGGCTTAATATCCATAACTTTGGGCTGCATTGTTTCTGTGAGCCCAGAAAAAGCGATTAATAGCGGGCAATTGCCACCCTTTTCTTTAATATTTTGAAGGCCAACTAATAACATCGTGTCGGGTTTGCAATACCCTCAAAGATTTGGTGCAATGCTAAATGACTAGTTAAAAATTAAAAGTGGCTGAGCCATTACACTGAATAGCCCAGCCGATGTCAGTACAACAAGTTCAGGAGAAACCTGTTATGTTAAATACGTTGTAGGTAGAAGGATGGATCAGAATAAATTTTATATGGTGTCGATTAAGCTATATATTATTTTGAAAGCATACGCTCTTTCGAGGGCTTTCACGTTTTATTCAGACCCTCAATTCGAGTTAAGCCAAGATCCTGTTCTTGCCGATTGACGTTGATAACTGAGCGCGCAAGTCTTGGGTATGTCGGAACTGCGCAATCCTTTGATCTTTGAAATTGATTACACCATTCATAACTAAAAATACTTGTTCAGTGGACTGATCTGTATGATGCTTACATATAAAAATATTTGGGGGAATTTCAGGATATGGTTTTGACGGTATCAGACAATCATTCGCGAGATTTTGTTTTTAAAGGGAATGCTAAAGAGTGGTTTGGCATTTGGATCGTCAATCTTTTGTTATCTATTGTCACCATTGGGATTTATTCTGCTTGGGCGAAAATACGCACACGAAAGTATTTCTATGGCAATACGTTCGTCGATGGGCGCAATTTTGATTACCATGCCACTGGTGGCCAAATTCTCAAAGGGCGATTGATTGTTATCGCTGTTATTTTTGCCTTTCAAATTATCTTGTCACTTTTGCCGGTCGTAGGTTTGTTTCTAGTGTTTTGCTTGCTTTTGCTTTTCCCCTGGCTAATCACCCGCGCGTTGATGTTCAATGCACGGGTGTCTAGTTTTTCCAACGTGCGTTTCGACTTTGTTGGCACTTACGGCCAGGCTGCGCTAGTCTATCTACTTTACCCGATCCTTTGCGCGTTTACGCTTTACACAACCTTTCCCATTCTGGACCGTACGTTGAAGCGCTTCACTATCAATAACCTTCGCTTCGGCACGGCTGAGTTTAGGGTAGATGCCCCATTGATTGCTTTCTACAAGGCAGCGGGTCTTGCATTTTTGTGGTTGGTTGTTGTATTTGTCGCCGCTTCGTTGACTATTGGTTATACGATGTTTCTGTCGCTGGAAGACAATCCTATGGCATTTGCTTCGTCAGTACTGAGTTTCTATGCTGTTTTTTTCATAGGTTTTATTCCCGCAGGATTCATTTATCAGGCGCTAATTCGAAATGTCGTGTACAATAACACAACACTCACAGGTGGTCATGCGCTGCGCTCGAATGTGAACGCGGTCCACTTATTCTGGATCGTTTTGTCTAATCTATTGGTGGTGATCACAACGCTAGGATTGATGCTACCTTGGGCGCAAGTGCGCATGGCACACTATCTGGCTGATCATACGGGTATCGAATTTGTTGGTTCGCTTGATAATTTTATTGGTACGCAGCCAGAAGAGACCACGGCGCTTGGTGATGCTTACTCCGATATCGAAGGTATCGACGTAGGGCTGCCTATTTAAGTGAACATGACTCAAGCATTTTCACTTAAAGGGTATGCCTATCTATCTGCTTCGTCTCGGCGTCTAGTCGCGCGCATTGATGTAGCGCCTCATGAGGGAGCAATTTGGGTGCGTGTGATTGCTGAAGACGGGCAGGAAATAGTGCGAGCGCCGTTGGTTGATGCAAAGATCGATACGGCGTTGGGCAGAACAGCGAGAAAATTAATTTTTAATGATGGTACGCTGTTTGAAACGTATGACCATGCAGGTTTTGCCGCGCTCGATAGAGGCACGCACGGCGCGCGATTGTATGCGTTGGAGCATTTTGGGCCACATTTAATTGCTTTTACGGCTGCCTGCCTGGTCGCTGCATATATTCTTTGGCGGTATGGATTGGATGCGATAGCAGCACTAGCTGTGGCTGCAACACCACAAATTGTGATTGAACAAATTGATGTAGGTACATTGCAAACTATCGATTTGTTGATGGCCGAAGAAAGCATGCTCTCGACTGAGGAAAAAACGCGTGCGCAGTCCATTTATACTCGAGTGAAAGCAGCCTTACACGAAAAGGAAAGTAAAGGGCGGAATTTGGAATTGGTATTTCGTGCTATTCCTGAGGTTGGCCCCAATGCTTTTGCGCTACCGGGTGGTACCGTTGTGATGACTGATGAATTAATTCAAAAATTTCCTGACGAAGATGTCATCGCGGGCATACTTGGTCACGAAATTGGCCACGTAGTCGGAGACCATGGGCTTAACCGACTTTACCGATCACTTGGAGTTTATGTGCTGATCGCGCTGCTCGTTGGCGATACAGGTCCAATGCTTGAAGATATTTTATTGGAGGGAAACATTTTGCTGTCACTGTCCCACAGTCGTGCACAGGAAAGGGCTGCTGATGAATTCGGCCTGACACTGTCACATCGTGCAGGCTTTGACCCAGCTGGTCTCAAGGTTTTTTTCGAAAGGCTGGGTTCAGACAGCAGCGATGATATACAATGGATGTCCACACATCCTAGCCACTCTAACCGCGTTGAAGCGATTGAACTTTTTATCGATGGTTTAAAGTAGAAACTACATTTGGTTTGGATACATAGAAAAGTGGTCTCACCCAAAACTGAATATTCACCGGATCAATGCCTGAGGCCTGCTGTGCGGATAAAGGTTAATTCCTTACTAACAATGTGTTACTCTAAGCTGACGTCAGCCAGTCTGCGCATGGCTTGAAGAAATAAACTAAAAGGTCGACTGATAATCAGCATCAGTAAAGCGGTTGAGGCAATCAATGTGTAGATCTCGGTCGCGTCCGCTCCGATGATCCATAGTAGCAGTCCATAGACGGGCAATTGAAACGTCAGGAATGCTACCCCATCGACGAGGGACTTGCTCCAAGTAACAGTTGGTTGGGTCGTCGCAAAAAACACATTGCGCCATACACCTTAGGGCCGCCCTGTGGTGATCATCACTGGGATCATGGCCACCCTCGTTTGCATGACTTCTGCAGGTTCCATTCCCGCGACATAGAGTTCAGTTACTGCGGCAAGAATGGTGAAAAAAAGATCGTTGATAGGGTGTCAACAACTGTCAGGCGCATTTCATTATTCTTGTGGGAAGGCTCCGCCCTGTTGTTTACGGGTTTCGATAAACGCCTCGATGTTGCTGGCGGCCAAAGCACCATGTTCAGGGCCTTTGAATTTGGCAAGGTTCTGAGTCCAGATGTCGGTCGCCCGCTGCGTAGACGTTTTAGCACCAGCTTCCGACCACGCACCAAAATTCGTCAAGTCCGAGACAAGAGGTGCGTAAAACGCTGACTGATACCTATCCATTGTGTGCTGTGTTGCAAAAAAATGCCCGCCCGGATCAACTTCGGCCAGAGCATCAAACCCGATCTCAGCATCATTGCCTACGGGTTTCACACAAAGTTCAGCCATTGTTTGCAAGGCCTCGACATCGTTGATGAATTTCTCATAACCGAAACTCAACCCTCTCTCTAACCAGCCCGCTGCGTGGACAGTCAGCGTGGCATTGGCCATTGCCCCACCCCAAACGCCATATTCGTTTCGTTTGCGGCCTGCATGTCAGCAGCGTTCGATGCGGCCCCCGTTGCAGAACGTCAAGGCAGGCCGATGTGGCGTGCTAATCGGCCTGCCCCGATCTGCAATTTCAACCAAGATTTGAATACGGTGACCAAGCAGCAGCAATTCAAGTTTGTGGTGCCGAGGATATGTCGGAACTTGCCTCAGGATATGGTCGCCTAACCAATGCACGGTTCCCTTGGAAAATAAAATATGACGAAATACTCATCGTGCTAGAGGGTGAACTTACGGTACATGTTAATGGTGAGTCTTTAACTGCGGGCCAGTTTGATTCAATTTGGCTGCCTAAAGGAACGAGTGTGGAATACGAAGCTGAAAATGCATTGATTGTATATGCCATCCATCCAGCAAATTGGGCTGAGCATGAAAATTGACCGCCTCCCAAACCACGATCTTACGAATGGTTGGACAAATATATTAGAACAGAGGCAGTCTTCGCCACCTCTCACTACTGATATTCGGGTTGATATGTTGGTAATTGGTGCCGGAGCCGCTGGTTTGGCTGCTGCCCGTAGGGCCGCTGAAATAAACCCCAATAGGACAGTTGCTCTCGTTGAAGCGGGAAAGTTAGGTGATGGCGCATCCGCGCGCAATTCTGGCTTTGTTATCGATCTACCGCACAATGTTGGCGCAGATCTAAATGATCTGGATGCATTGAAACGGTCTCTGCGTTTGGCAAGGGCTGCACGGCAACACCTTGATGAAATGGTCACGATAAATAACATCGAATGCCAATGGAGCCGCCAAGGCCAATTGATGGGGGCCCGATCCAAATCAGGGGAAAAAGTCTTGGACACCTTTATAAAAGGTCTCGATTTGTTAGGCGAAACCTATACTGACATGGATAGTGATGCAGTTCTGGCGCGCACTGGGACGGCATACTATCGGCGAGCTATCCACACCCCCGGGACAGTTCTTATGCAGCCAGCGGCTTTAGTGCGCGGATTAGGTGAGAGCCTTCCTAAAAATGTTTCATTCTATGAAAATACCCCAGTTTTAGAAATTGATTACGGTTCAAAAGTGATTGCGATTACAAAAGGTGGAAAGATTACTGCAGACCGATGCATTCTTGCGGTAAATGGGTTTGCTCCATTCTTGGGTTGTCTAAAACGCAAAATTTTCACAATTCAAGCATTTGCCTCAATGACCCGCGCTCTCACTGACGACGAACAGGCGGCATTGGGTAATCCGGATGATTGGGGCTTGGTCCCAGCAATGGCCTTTGGGGGGCCGACAATGCGATATACAATGGACAAGCGGATAGTCATGCGCAGTTTTTGGGGAAAACGGCAAAGTGATGTTGTGCGGTCGGGCGAGTACAGGCGATCACGTGACTTGCAACTTCAGCAAATTTGGAGTCGGTTTCCAATGATACAGGGAGACCCGATTGTGGATACGTGGACTGGTCAAATTGGGTTAGCATCAAATTTTGCGCCAGGATTTGGAAAAGTGCGAGAAAATGTCTGGTCTGCCATGATCCAAAACGGCGTAGGTATGACGAAAGGTACTATGTCAGGAATGCTTGCAGCAGACGCACTTAACGGGATTAAAAGCCAACTATTAGATGACATTATCGCTATGGGTGATCCAAGAAAGTTGCCACCTCAGCCAATTTTATCCATGGGAATTTGGGCGAGAGTGAAGTGGTGGGAATGGTCGCAGCGGGAAGAGAGGTGAGACATTTCCGGAAACTACCAAGCTAACATGTTTAAAAACAGAGCATGGTAAGCTTTTCGGTGCGTGCAGATTGTCTGGCCATCAAACGTAAGTACAGTGGGACTCCCACCTAATCTAAATTTTCTGGTGTTCCACACTCATGGTACAGAAGCTTCATCTACAGAGCATTCCCTTTAGACGGATATTACAGTTTAACTTTCTTAGACTTGTATTCTGAATAGGTCTTCGCTTTAAAACTTCTCCGTTCCGTTCTTTGTTTTAGAGGGTAACGCTATAAGGTTTGCTGCTTTACCAAGTTCAGAAACGGCAGTATCCTTTGGGTGGCCTACGATAGCCAGGACAGGCTTATCAGCCATACCTTGGCGCTTGATAACTAGGACTGCTGGATTAGTTCGGTTTCTTTCTTCAAAGCCTGAACCATCGTGGTAAAGCATTTGAAACATCGTAAGGACTTTCTTTTTGACACCCTTTAACTGAGACATTTTCAAACCCTCTTTTTCACCATCAGAGGACAAGCCAAACAGGTTGATAATGTCATAGAGAGCATCTGACATATCCATCTTACGATCAGCCATACGAGCTTTAACCCAAGATGCCTCAACGGCGACCCACAGGCTGTTCAAGGTGGCTTCTTTAGCATTACCCTGCCAACTCCAAGTGTCCTGAACAATTTTTGGTAAGTGAGGTGAAGGGATGGAAACATCCACGACATTAACCAAGAAACACCCAGCAAACGGCCCCTCGGTGAGCATAGGTAAAATTTCAGTCATTATCAGTCCTTTGTTTAGAGCTCCCTAACTAGATGGTAATAAAATGACAACAAGCGTCAAAGTGGAAAATTCAGACCCATCTTTTGGGTAATGTTGAGTGCAGACAACAAAAAGTTTCCCTGCTAATGACACCTTGTTCTAGGCATTTTTTGGCCCAGTGCACCTAATTACTGCAAATCTGTCTGCCTCAAAGTGATCCAACGTAGAACCTCCAGCGTGTCTTAAGCATTCAACCTCCCTAGTTGATATATCTTGGCTGGAGCTCTGAGTCTGGCTTTTTTTGGCAAATTGCACAGGTCAACTCACACTGGCATATGCCAGTGCCAACAGGATTTTTTGCAGTAAATATGACTGCAATGACGCAGATGCCATGTTCGCTGGCCCACGGAGTGGGCTAAGCCTAAACTATAGTTTGCATCGTAAGCTATTACTTAGGGCTTTCTTTACGAGAACATCTCTAATCAGGCGTTCAATCCTGGCCTCTAATTTGTCGTAGCATTGCAATGCCTCAAGATCCTCTTGGGTCAAACTATAAGGATTGACGTCGAACTTATTACGCAGAGCCTCATCGCCCCATGCTGAAATTAAGTTGTTGTGTTCTTCATTTGCCATGCTGTGTTTAACGACAGAGCAGGTTATTCTGTTAGTTGAACGTTATGAAACACTGCGCATCTGCTACAACTTAACTATCATACTCAGCGCCCAAGCAATATTGTGCAAAGGAATGTCCGCGTTTCAAGGCAAAAATTTCAACTTGTGGTGCCCAGAAGAGGAATTCTAACGCGTAGGATTATCTCTCAATCATAGTGAGTTAGGCTTTGTTGCCTTATCGGAAGTGATCCTAAAAGCGGTCCCGCTTTTTATGTATCAGATTAGAGCTGATTTTTGTGGCTTGGTCCCAAACCGGGCTTTTGTGGAGTCAGTGGCTGAGGTCTGCTTTGCGGACGAAGTGTGAATTCTCTACAGTTGCGCCAATGACTGCTATGAACTCAGTAACGCCTAATGATCTTAGAGATTATCGAATCTTTACGCCAGATTCGGGTGCTCATATGCTTCTGGGTAGGCCATCGGTTTGAAGGGCCCTGCGGGGACGACGCCATTCCAGCTACGCCCGAAATAGCCTTGGCGACAATGCACCAGTGATCCTGCAGCTGCGATACCTGGCAATGCATAGACGCGGCATAACCAGCGCCACACGTGTGGGTAATCAAGGATGCGTGCGCCATTCAATTTCATCCTCACATAGTAGACTGGGTCGTGGCGGTAGAGTGTTGGGAACAGGCGAAGATCAGCCTCGGTAAAGTTTGCGCCAGCCAGAAATGCCCGACCATCTGATAGAAGATCATCTAATTTTGTGAGTGTTTCAAAATAGGCATCAAATGCTGCCGCATAGATGTTTTGATCGGATGAAAACCCCGCCTTGTAGGCCCCGTTGTTGATTGTCGTGTAAATTAAATCATTCAGGTCATTGATGTCTGCCCGCTCAGATAGTGTGTCAGGGTACAGCCGCACGCGGTCTGCCTCAGGAATTGTGCTGCCAAGGGCCTTCGCTGCGCCGTCAAGCATGCGGATGATCTCCGCGCTTTCATTGTTCACGATACGGCCTGCGATTTTGTCATAGAGGATTGGAACGGATTGTTCGTCCGAACCTTCTGCGCGGTAGATCTGTTTGGCCAACCGCAGGGCGTTTCCCGTACCGGTTTCTGAGGTGCATTCCGGCAACGGCTTGCCCGTTAACGTCGCAATCCGTTCGGGCGCAAATTCCCATAAGTTTGAGCCTTCTGGGTCGTCTTCAGTTGTGCGGTTTGGGAACGCCACATCCATAGTGATGCTGTCCTGCAAACCCAGCACGTTGCGCGTCAAGGTAACGCGGTGACACCACGGGCAATTGAGCGCCACAAACAGGTGATACCGATTGTATGCAGCAGGAAAATTCTCATCACTGAACGTGTTCCGAAAGCCACTGACTCCACGCACAAATTCTCCCTTTGCTCGGCGGTCTTTAGCGGCGGTTTGGTCCTCTTCAATAGATTTTTGTGAACGATTTTCAGCCAACGGTTTCTCCATATTTTTGTTTGTGGGCTACTCGGTATTTTTAGCGCTCGGCTATAGACGCTTTGCCAGTTTAACCAATTCAATTTTTTGCAATTGTTTTTTGACGCCCACGCCTCGACCAGCCAGCCCCTCTTTTAATTCAGCTTTTGAGAGGGCTTCTATATCGGCGTCGGTCATATTCATGAAATTCACTTTTCGGCCTATGGGTGCATTCTTAGGGCCAAACACACTGGTTGTTTGAAAGCCAAATTCCTGTTCATATTTATCCATGAAATATCCGAGAAAAGTGTTTAGACTGGCCCGAACCCTGGGGTCGCGTGTCATATAGTTTTCATATGCGTCGAGTGTTTCGACCATGAGTTTTATCCATCGTTCTGCGCCTTTCTCATTCATAAGCTGAAACGCGTTATGCTGATGATGGAAATTTAGTCTGAATTCGGCACCATGATATTTTAATCCGCCGCCCATGGCATCAAGCCACATCGCAGATTGTGTCCTGACATGGTGTCGCTCATCGCCAACACTCGCAAACACCGTTCGAAACCAAGCTTTGTCCTTATAGACCCTTCGATAAAAATTTTGGATTATTGCAACAATGCGCTTTTGCCCTAGCACAGAATACAACTGCCAGAATTGGATGGGTTTTGAAGGATTATTGGGCGCGGAAAGTGACATAATATCATGCATCCGATACGCCGTAGATGGAAGAATTTTTTTATCTATGGCCATAGCAACATAGGCATGCCGAATTTTCTCGGTCATATAGCCATAGCTAGGCTCATAAGTCGGATAATTCATCTTCGCCATTAAACACCTGCATTTGTGGGGATGCCCCGGAGTTAGCCTTGTGATGCCAGTTAAATTTAATGGGCCAAACCCGCAAACCGAATACCGCTTAGGTCTGCCATCTCCCGCTTCCAGGTTGTGATGTCAGAATGGTGGAAATCAGACAAAGACGAACGGCCACATGCCCGCGCTAGTACCTGCATCAATTCAACACTTGAGCCAAAATAACGCGCTAGTTTCTCTGCACCTATTTGCACATCCAACCGCTTGCGTAATTCAGGTTTTTGCGTCGCCACCCCAACGGGGCAATTATTGGAGTTACACATTCTGGCTGCGATACACCCTACTGCCTGCATCGCCGAATTTGATAACGCTATCGCATCTGCACCAAGGGCCATTGCTTTGGCAAAATCTTCGGCCATTCGCAATCCACCCGTAATCACAAGCGTAACATCACGGCCTGATTTTGCGTCCAAATGTCGACGTGCCCGCGCAAGAGCTGGTATTGTTGGTACTGATATATGATCTCGAAAAATTAAGGGTGCTGCGCCTGTGCCTCCACCACGACCGTCAAGGATGATATAATCTGCACTGGCTGCCAGCGCAAAATCGATGTCGTCCTCGATATGGTTGGCCGACAATTTAAATCCGACCGGAATACCACCAGAACGTTCACGTACTTCATCGGCTACTTTTTTGAAATCAGTGGGCGTATGGAGGTCAATAAAGGTTGCAGGTGAAATAGCACTTTGGCCTGGCTCTAACCCACGCACCTCTGCGATTTTATCTTGAACTTTTTCGCCAGGAAGGTGCCCACCAGTTCCAGTTTTTGCGCCTTGGCCGCCTTTGAAGTGAAACGCTTGCACGCGTTCTACCAATTCTGGCTTCCAACCGAATTTAGCAGAGGCAAGTTCATAAAAATATCGTGCATTTTCGGCCTGTTCTTCGGGCAACATACCACCTTCGCCTGAGCAAATTCCAGTGCCTGCCAACTGTGCCCCGCGAGCAAGAGCTATTTTTGCTTCTTCTGACAAGGCACCATAGCTCATGTCAGAAACAAACAAAGGTATATCAAGCTTCAAAGGTTTTTCTGCACGTGGGCCAATAGTTACTGATGTTCTAACAGGCACGTTGTCCAATAGTGGTTTGCGTGCCATTTGAGCTGGTAGAATTTGAATGTCATCCCAATGCGGCAGATCCTTACGTGGGACGCCCATTGTCCCCATTTCGCCATGATGTCCGAGTTTAGATAAACCACCACGTGCCAGTTCATGAATGCGTGCAACTGTGGGTTCCTCAGGGGTTGCTATTGCTACCGGTATTTCAGATTTTGGTACCGGTGCGGGATCACCAGCATTTAGCTTACCCAAAGTAGCATGTGTTCCATCGCAAAATGGAGCATTTGCGGTCGATTTACACTGACACAACCCCGCAGCCCCAGTTTTTTCGGCTGTGAACCTCAGGGGCTTAATATCTGTGCCTGCATGTGAACCATCACAAAATGGTTGGCTTTGGGAGAGACCGCACTGACACCAAAAGTAATTTTTACCTGCCTCCAGCTCTACTTTGACTGGCTTCACATTTGCGATGATTGGAACAGTTTGCGCCATTGTCTATCCTAATTTTGTGCGGTTGTGCGGCAATGCAAAGTTGATTGCCGGCCCAGCTGGGATCACGCGAGATGGGTTGATCGTTTCATGGCTGGCATAATAGTGATTTTTAATATGTTTCATATTCACAGTTTTTGCCACACCAGGCTGCTGATATAGATCACGCAAATATCCTGATAGGTTTGCATAGTCGGAGATACGCCGAATATTACATTTGAAATGCCCTACATAGACGGGATCAAACCGTACCAAAGTAGTGAAAAAGCGCCAGTCGGCTTCAGCAACTGTATCACCGGTCAGATACCTCTGGTTTGAAAGCCTCGCATCAAGCCAGTCGAGCGTTTCAAACAAAGGCAAAACGGCATCTTCGTAAGCATTTTGTGTGGTTGCAAACCCAGCTTTGTAAACACCATTATTCACCGTATTATAAATCCGGTCGTTTAACGCGTCTATCTCTGTTCGTTTTGGTTCGGGGTAATAATCGCCCGCAGTAGCACCAATTCCATCAAAGGCAGAATTGAACATCCGAATTATTTCCGATGATTCATTTGATACAATGGTGTTGTTCTTCTTGTCCCATAAAACTGGAACTGTAACTCGGCCAGAATAATCTGACATGGCTTTAGTATAGACCTCATACATATAATTTGAACCGTTAACAGTATCTGGAACTGCGCCATCTCCAGGTTCAAATGTCCAGCCTTTGTCAGCCATGTACCAATGCACAACTGATACCGAAATCATCTTTTCTAACCCTTTTAACTCTCGAAAAATCAATGTTCGATGCGCCCAGGGACATGCAAGTGATACATATAGATGATAACGACCAGTCTCAGCCTTAAAGCCAGCATCTCCACTTGGGCCGGCTGATCCATCTGAAGTAATCCAGTTGCGAAACTGTGGCGCTTTGCGCACGAAATGGCCGCCTGTCTCTTTTGTGTCATACCACTGATCGACCCAACATCCATCTTGTAATAATCCCATTATATTCGCCTTTTATTATTGCCAGGGTAGCCTTCGCTACCCAGGCG
>Ga0206677_10003602_pt1 | contig 12950 bp, 9 predicted proteins | sample M130m12015metaG_FD_155475 | JGI IMG/M metagenome (GOLD analysis project Ga0206677, IMG submission 155475) | Ammonia-oxidizing marine archaeal communities from Monterey Bay, California, United States - M1 30m 12015 | ecosystem: Environmental > Aquatic > Marine > Intertidal zone | place: USA... | reverse complement strand
GTTCATTAAATTTTATTAATTTATCCTTTGAGCTAAGGGCACTTTGCTGAATGTTATTTCTGATAATGTATTCAGTAGAATACAAATAGCCATGATTAAAAGGTGCACTACTTAAACTGTAATTTTTCACAAAAGGTCTAAGAAGTTTTTGTTCAGGGATTTTACCAAATAATTTTTGATTGGGATAGTAGCGGTCTACATATTCCATCATCATCATAGTATGAAGTCCACCTGTTAACCAGAAGGTTTCTCTGGGATTGAACAAGAACTGTTCGTTTAAATGATGATTCAAGTATACACTCAAAGCTTTTATTTCAAATTTGAATTCATCAGAAAAAGGAGAAAAAATGGATGGGAGTAAGGAAAGGGTGTAAAAAGGCCTCTTTTTGTAATCATACTTAGAAATTTGCATTTTTTTTCGAGGATATTTCCCCAGATATTCACTGACAAAAGATTCAATTTGAATTAGGCTAGAAGTTGGATCCAACAAACCATCAAAAACTTCTTTTAAGTCGGTTTCAATGATGAGGCCGTTTATGATAAATGATTTATGCTTTTGTTCACTGACATGAAATTGAATTTCCTTAGTTTTTAATGCCGATAAGAATACTGTTTTTCGATTTTCCTTTTTTAACTCTTTCCATTGAGTCAGGTTAGAATTCAAAAATAAGTTGGTAGGAATGCTCCATTTCATTGAAAAGTCTGAAAGCAATGTACTGGTTTCTTCTAGGTCTAAATTACTGTTCTTGATCCATTTTCCATCAATGTAAGGAGCAAGTTGAATAAAACAGTTTTTCAAAAAATATTCATTTTCTGAAATTCTACCATATCCCGTGTAACGAGCATCAGGGAGTTCTAAATTGTATTGAAGTATGATTTCGACACTTTCACCAATTTCAAGATTTTTAATGAAACTAATCTTGATAATATCTAGTTGATCTTCAGCTCTTTCCCATTTTATATCTTTTCCGTTACTTGAAATTTTCAATCCAAATGTTTTCCCCCTTTTAGACTTAATTCCCAAATAAAATCTTCGATCGTATTCTTCCGCAAATCTTTGTGCTAGTGGTGACTTTGAGGAACTGTAAGAATGAGACCAATCGTTAAAAAAAAACTCATTTAAAGTTTCGGAGGTATTGTTTTTTAATTGGATTTTTTGAAAAATCTCTAATGTTTTTTCTTCTGTTTTTAGGTTTATTGAAAAATCATTTTTTACAACCAATCCTTGGCTTAAAACCAAAGTAGGTAGGCAAAGGATGAATAGTAAAGTAATCTTCCAATAAAAAGTCAAAAGCTTTAAAAATTTGGGTTAAAAATGCCTTTAGAATGAAATTTTTCTAGACAATTTATTACTTCTTCTTGGGTATCAACAACAGAAAATAAATCGAGATCTTCTTTACTAATCATCTGATTTTCAATTAAAACAGATTTTATCCATTCTACGAGTCCTTCCCAAAATTTTGTTCCAACAAGAATAATTGGGACATGTTTAATTTTCTTTGTTTGAATGAGTGTAATCGATTCGAACAACTCGTCTAATGTTCCAAGTCCTCCAGGTAATACAACAAAACCTTGAGTGTATTTTACAAACATTACCTTGCGAATAAAAAAATACTCAAAGGACAAGTTTTTATCCTTGTCAATGTATGGGTTTGAACTTTGTTCGAAAGGGAGTGCAATATTGAGGCCTACCGAAATTCCATTCACATCTTGAGCCCCTTTGTTTGACGCCTCCATGATTCCGGGACCTCCGCCAGTAATAATTCCATAACCTGATGTAGCAATTGCGTTAGCTACAGCTGTTGCTAGTTCATAAAAAGGATGATCGGGTTGGGTTCTAGCCGATCCAAAAATTGAAATACAGGGTCCAATACTGTCCATTTTTTCATAAGCATGAACAAATTCTCCCATTATTTTAAAAATAGACCAAGAGTCGTTTGTTTTGGTAGTATTCCAACTTTTGTTCTTTATTTTTTCCATTAAATCAACTTAATTTCTTTTGCTAAATAATGCGCTGTATGACTGTCAGTTACTTTGATGACCTTTTCTGGACTTCCTTCGGCTATAATCTGACCTCCGTTTTTACCGCCTTCATAACCAATGTCAATAATATGATCCACCTGCTTTATCACATCTAGATTATGTTCTATGATCACAACGGTATTGCCTTTGTTAACCAAGTGGTTTAATACTTCTAAAAGTACTCTAATATCTTCAAAATGCAAACCTGTGGTAGGTTCATCTAAAATAAAGAGGGTATTTCCAGTATCTCGCTTTGATAATTCAGTTGCCAATTTAATTCTTTGAGCCTCTCCTCCTGATAATGTTGTTGATGACTGCCCAAGAGCAACGTAGCCTAAACCAACATCTTGTAATGTTTTTAATTTTTTGTAAATCTTAGGTATGGATTCAAAAAAAGTACAAGCCTGATCAATGGTCATATTCAATACATCCGATATTGATTTGCCTTTGAATCTTATTTCAAGGGTTTCTCTATTGAATCTTTTTCCTTGACAGGATTCACATTCGACCAATACATCGGGTAAAAAGTTCATTTCAATGACTTTCATACCCCCACCGATACAAGTTTCACATCTCCCTCCGCTGACATTAAAACTAAAACGACCGGGTTTATATCCTCTGATTTGAGCCTCTGGGGTTAGCGTGAATAAAGAGCGTATTTCACTAAATACCCCTGTGTAAGTTGCTGGATTACTCCTTGGGGTTCGGCCAATTGGACTCTGATTTACATCAACAACTTTGTCTAAATATTCCAGCCCAGTAATACTTTTATGAGCTAGTGGTTTTTTAACTCCATTAAAAAAATATGCATTCAGGATTGGATACAAAGTCCCATTGATTAGAGAAGATTTTCCACTTCCCGAAACACCTGTAATACCCACCATCATACCTAGAGGAAGGGTTAGGGTAACATTTTTCAAATTATTTCCTGTACAATTTGACAGCACAAGAGATTTACCGTTACCAGACCTCCTATTTTTAGGGATTTCAATTTTTTTTAACCCAGTTAAATATTGAGAAGTGAGAGAGTTTTGATTTAAAATATCTTTTGGCTTGCCCTCGTAAATGATTTTGCCACCATTTTTTCCTGCAAAAGGTCCGATATCAATAACATGATCGGCTTTTACAATCATGTCTTTATCGTGTTCTACTACCAAAACAGAGTTTCCAATATCTCTGAGCGAGAAGAGAGACTCTATCAAACGCTCATTGTCACGCTGATGCAAGCCAATACTGGGCTCGTCCAAGATGTACAACACCCCAACAAGCTGTGATCCAATCTGGGTAGCCAATCGTATTCTTTGTGCCTCACCACCTGATAATGATTTAGAGGATCGATTAAGAGACAAATAATTCAAGCCTACATTCAGTAAGAATTGAAGCCTTGCTTTAATTTCTTTGACAATCTCCTCGCCAATAATCATTTCATTTTTCGATAAAAACTTTGGTAACTCATCGAACCAAGAATACAGTTCATCCAAATCCATTGATGCTAACTCTGCAATATTGAGCTCATTGATTTTAAAAAATCTTGTCTCTTTTCTCAAACGAGATCCTTTACAAGACATACATTCGTTTTGATCCATAAAGTCTTTTGCCCAGCGCTTTATGTTGGATGAATTTGCTTCCTCATATTGATTTTTTATGAAGTTTTCAATTCCCTCGTAATCGATTTTGTAGTTTCGGGTAATTCCAAGAGTTTTTGATTCAACAGAAAAAGTCTCGACGCCACCTTTTAGAATTACTTCTAATGCAGCCGTAGGAATTTTATTTATGGGATCGGATAAATTAAAATCATATCGTTGAGCAATGACTTCCATCTGTTTGAAGCTCCAAGACTTTTTTTGAGTCCCAAGGGGTATGATACCACCAGCTTTGATGGAAAGAGAATCATCGGGAATGATTTTATTTCGATTGACGATTTGCTGAGTCCCCAATCCTTTGCAATCTGGACACATTCCTTTTGGGGAATTGAATGAGAAGGTGTTGGGTTCTGGTTTTGGATAAGCAATTCCCGAACTTGGACACATCAAATTTCTACTGAAATATCGAACTTTGCGGGTAGCTTCATCAAAAATTAACAGGGTATCGCCTCCTTGATACATTGCCGTAATTAGCGACTCTTGAAGTCTCTTGATACCCGAAATGCTTTCACTGATTCTGAGACGATCAATAACCAACTCGATGTCATGTGTTTTGTATCGATCTAATTTCATCCCGCTAGTAAGCTCGACAATAACTCCGTCAACTCTTACCTTAAGAAACCCCTGTCTAGAAAGGTTTTCAAAGAGGTCTCGATAATGCCCCTTTCTTGATTTAATAATTGGAGCTAAAATGATAACACTTTGCTCTGCGTAATCTTGTTGTATGAGCTCCATGATTTGATCATCAGTGTAGCTAACCATCTTTTCATGAGTTTGATGACTGTAGGCGGTTCCGATGCGAGCAAACATTAGCCTCAAAAAATCATAAACCTCAGTAATCGTTCCAACAGTAGAGCGAGGGCTTTTTGATGTTGTTTTTTGTTCAATAGCAATAACAGGGGAGAGTCCATCTATTTTATCTACTTCTGGACGTTCTAAATTCCCTAAAAATTGGCGAACATACGCAGAAAAAGTTTCCATGTAACGACGCTGTCCCTCGGCGTAAATAGTATCAAATGCAAGAGATGATTTTCCACTCCCAGAAAGCCCCGTAATTACAACCAGCTGATCTCTAGGAATACGAACATCAATATTTTTCAGATTGTGAACACGTGCCCCTTGAACGTCGATCACATTTGTATTTTTCATCATAGTAAAAATAAGGGTTAAAAATACAACTTTAGTCTGGACTAAATTTTCTGTTTATCAAAAAATAAAAAGAAATTTAATAGGCTACAGCTGTGTCGTCTCCTCGATAATCTGCACCTAAGGTTATTATCCCATCATCATCCACCAAAATGGCATCTACTTTTCCAATAATCTTAGATTTTTTTTCTTCAGAATTGTACCCAATATCATTTAGGCTTTGGAGAAGATTTGGATCAAATTTATTGGGTTCAAAAGTTATGCTGTCGGGTAACCATTGATGATGAAACCGAGAGGCATTTACAGACCGCTGAATGGGCAATTTATGTTCATAAACATTGAGAATTGTTTGGAACACAGAGGTGATGATGGTTGAGCCTCCTGGACTGCCCAAAATCAGGAACAAATTACCCTTTTTTTCAACAATCGTGGGAGTCATTGAACTCAACATCCGCTTTTTAGATTCAATCGCATTTGCGAGGTTACCAATTAATCCAAACATATTTGGTACTCCGGGTTTACTGCTAAAATCATCCATTTCATTGTTCATAAACACCCCCAGTTCATCAATAAAAACTTTTGAACCGTAAGCACCGTTGAGTGTGGTTGTAACAGAAACTGCATTTCCTTGATCATCAAGAATAGAAAAGTGAGTCGTTTCATCACTTTCAAAAAAGTAAGAATCTCCAGGTTTTATTTCTGATGATGGAGTTGCCCTGTTCCAATCAAAATTGCTCATTTTGTTGCTTATGTATACTGTATCCAATAAAATATTTAATGGAACTTCAACAAAATCAGGGTCGCCCAAAAATTCACTTCGATCAGCATATGATCTTCTTTCTGCCTCAACCATCAGCTGAATGCTTTTTTGTGTGTTATGACCCATTCCTTGAATGTCATAGGGCTCAATCATTTTCATCATTTGATTCAAACAAATTCCACCGCTCGAGGGGAGTCCCATTGAAATAACCTTTAAATCTTTGTAATAAAAAGTTAAAGGATCTCTCCATTTTGGTCTGTAATTTACCAAGTCTTTTTGAGTTAAAATACCTCCAGACTTTTGAACCCCAGAAACCATGGCTTCGGCAACCCAACCAGAATTAAAACCCTCAATTCCTTTGGTTGCTATTTCTCTTAGTACTTTTGCAAGTGCTGGATTTTTTAGGATATCGCCAGCTTTAAATTCATGTGCATAAAAAGTGTTGGGACCATTTACTTCAACAAATTGTTTTCTGTATTTTTTAAAGCTGCGTGCCTGTTTTTCGGTAACTGCATACCCGTTCTCTGCCAAATCAATAGCGGGTTGGATTAACTCACAAAGAGGCATAGTTCCTAGTTTTTTATGAATTTCAAGTGTTCCAGCTAAGGTCCCGGGAACACCAACAGCCAAACCACCTACAGTGCTTTTATCTGGAATAACATTTCCTGACTCATCCAAATACATGTCTTTGTGCGCATTTTCTGGAGCTTGTTCTCTGTAATCAAGTGTTCCAGTACTCCCGTCTGTATTTCGGTAAACAAAGAAACCTCCACCAGTAATATTTCCTGCAACGGGATAAACAACTGCTAAAGCAAAATTGGTAGCTACCATTGCATCGTATGCATTTCCACCTTTTTTTAGGATTTTAACACCTACCTCAGAGGCATAGGGCATGGCAGACACAACTCCTCCATTTATTTTGGATGAAGTTCTACAGCCAATAAAAATAAGGGTTAATATGAAGAAGCATAATTTCAAAAAGTTTTGGATATTTCTCATGTGTCGATTAGGTTAGAAAGATTCAATTTTTGAAGATACAAATATTTGTATGTCTTCAAAAAATAGAAGAAATCCATTTTTGAAAACATCGTAATCTTCTCTGAGGTTAGAGGTTGATTTTTTTAGGTTCGAATCAAACTTTGTCCGTTTTTCCATCTGTTCCAAAATGAGTTCTAGACCGCTTATTGTTTTGTATTGTAATAACCAATTTTGGGTTTTCATGTATGGGAATACCCTTTTCATTTTATGGGGAAGTAAATCAAATTCTTTGTCGATAAGAGCATAAAATTCTATTGTAAAATCTTCTAGGTTTTGGGAATGGTATTGAGACCAAAGTGCGGCTAAAAAATGATCGTAATACATGTCAACAATTACTCTACTGTAATGTCCGTAATCTTTAAATAAAAGCTTGGTGTGCTCTCTAAAAATCGGATGCTTATCTGTAAAATCATCTATTGCACGATGCAACAAAATTCCTTTTCTAATTTTTTCTGGATAGTTATTAAATTGCTTTCCTGGAACCGAATCGGCAATAAAATTCCCAAATTTCAATTCCCAGTTGGCACCAGATAAATAGATGTGCGCTAAGTAATTCATTCCCTAAAACTAGTTTTCTTTTTTCAAATCAACCTTATTTAATTCAAAAACAAGATGAATTTTTTTAGAACTAGATTATCTTTGAAAAAAAAATACATGTCTCTAATCAAATCTATTTCTGGAATTCGAGGAACAATTGGCGGAAAACCCACCGATAATTTAACTCCACTTGATGTTGTTCGCTTTTCAGCAGCCTATGGAGAGTATGTAAAGTCACAAGCTAAATCTACAAAATGTTCGGTTGTAATTGGACGTGACGCCCGAATTTCTGGCAAAATGGTTCAAGCTTTGGTCTCAAATACTCTAGTTGGCTTGGGTATTGATGTTATTGATTTAGACCTAGCCACAACGCCTACTGTAGAGATGATGGTTCCAAAGTTAAAGGCACAAGGAGGAATTATTTTAACTGCAAGTCACAACCCTAAACAATGGAATGCACTCAAGTTATTGGATGCAAATGGTGAGTTTTTAAACGCTGAAGCTGGGGAGAAAATCCTTGCGATTGCTGATGAAGAAAATTTTGATTTTGCAGCGGTGGATGATTTGGGGACTATCAAACAAGACAATACAAGCTTGGATATTCACATTAAAGCCGTTTTAGACCACCCTTTGGTTGAGGTAGAGAAAATTAAAGAAACACAGCTTAAAGTTGTTGTAGATGGAGTTAATTCCATTGGAGGGATAGCAATTCCTGAGCTCCTCAGAGCTCTTGATGTAGAAGTTGTTGAACTTTTTTGTGAACCTAACGGGCAATTTCCTCATAACCCAGAACCTTTGAAAGAACATTTAGGAGCTCTCTCAGCAAAAGTAACTGAAACCAATGCTGATTTTGGGATTGTTGTAGATCCAGATGTAGATCGTTTGGCTTTTATGGATGAAAATGGAGAAATGTTTGGAGAGGAATACACCTTAGTAGCCTGTGCAGACTATGTGCTTTCTAAGAAAAAAGGAAACACCGTTTCTAATATTTCTTCAACAAGGGCTTTAAGAGACATTACTGAAAAGCAGGGCGGAAAATATTACAGCAGCGCTGTTGGTGAGGTTAATGTAGTTCAACAAATGAAAGCTTGTAATGCCATTATTGGAGGAGAAGGTAACGGAGGAATCATAGATCCATATTTGCATTATGGAAGAGATTCATTGATTGGAACTGCTTTTTTTCTTTCCTTAATCAGTGAATCTAAACTTTCGGTTTCTGATCTCAAAAAAACCTATCCAGAGTATTTTATGAGCAAAGGAAAAATTGAATTAGAGCCAGCAATGAATGTCGATAAGTTACTTGAGAAAGTTCAAGAAAAATATCAAGCACAAAAACCCAATACCATTGATGGAGTAAAAATTGATTTTGAAGATTCATGGGTTCATTTGAGAAAATCAAACACGGAACCAATTATCCGAGTGTACACCGAAGCTCCATCACAGGATCTGGCTGATAAATTGATGAATAGGTTCAAAGAAGAGCTGCTGTCTTTTACTTCTTAGTTTGGTTTTTTACCCATGTGCTTAAAACGATTGTGGGTCCAAAAATATTGAGTAGGATCTTTCCGAATTTGTGCTTCCAATCGTTCGGTAAAGATATCGGTAATTTCATTTTTCTTGGTTTCCGTTGGTTTTTCAGAAATCATATCGATGTTGATTTCATAATGACCTCTTTTTGTTCTGTTGATGTCAGCAAACACAACAGGTAAATCAAATTTCACAGCCATTTGTTCGGCACCATTAAACACAGGGACTTCGACCCCCATAAAAGACCTCCAATAAGTTTTAGGTTTCGGTTGGGGAGATTGATCTGCAGCTAAACCGTAAATGTAAGTGATGTTATTTTTTTGGTTGAAATGAACATCACCCAAAACCTTGTATCGAGATCCTAGGTGGATCAGGTGTTTTTCTCTAGATTTTACAATCAATCGTTCATAGTATTTATTAGAAAGGGGAGTGTAAACTGCATATCCTTTTCCTTCGATATGATAACCAATAGAAAGCATTCCTTCCCAGCTTGAATAATGTCCACAAACCAAAACAACACCTCTGTTATTTCTGAGGTATTGATTGACTAATTCTGTGTTTTTGAATTTAAATCGTTTTAGCACCTGCTTTTTTGAAACCGTGAGAGCTTTGATCATTTCTACAAAAATGTCGCATAAATGTTTGTAAAAAGCTCGTTCAATATCTTGAAGTTCCTTTTTGCTTTTATCGGAAAAGCATAGATTTAAATTTTTACGAACCACTTTAGTTCGATAACCAAATACTTTGTAAAGAGTTACGTAAAGAAGATCAGATAAACCGTAGAGGACAAAATGAGGTAAGATAGAAAACCCAATCAAAATGGGATAGCTTATGAGGAAAACAATTAACTGCACAATTTTTTTTGTAAATATAAGTATATTTAAGTCTAATTATTAACTCAAAATGCAATCACTTTCACCAATAATTTCAGGAATAATTTTAGCAAATTTAATTATTTCTTTTAGAGGTTATAACGACCTTGGATTTTTCAACAAATTTAAATTTAATATTGCAGCCATAAAAAATGGTGAGACTTATCGGATTTTAAGTTCTGCATTTTTGCATGTAGATTGGTCTCATCTCGGGTTCAATATGTTTACCCTTTATCTTTTTGGCCCTCAAGCCCTAGCTGGGGTTGGTTTTTTTAATTTTATCATACTTTACTTGGTTTGTCTGACAGCCGGAAATCTTTTTGCCCTTTATTTTCATAGGGATAATTTGTATTACAGTGCAGTTGGTGCTAGTGGAGCAATTATGGGAATTTTGTATGCAACCATATTGATGGTTCCAGAAATGAGATTGAGTTTTATTTTTTTCCCGATTCCTTTACCCGGATATGTTTTTGGAATAGGTTACTTAGTTTACACACTTTTTGGCATGAAAAGGCAAAAAGATAATATTGGACATACCGCTCATTTTGGTGGAGCTATTGGAGGTATACTTACAACTTTGATTCTTGCGCCATGGGTTATTAAAGAATCATTTACAACACTGGTCTTGCTTGTACTTGTTTCTCTTTTTACGGGTATGTTCTTGTTCAAAAAAAAGTAATCAGGACGGCTAAAATTCGGCTAAGAGGAGCATTGGAAAACGAAGCTTATTGCCCTAAGAGCTCCTCAATTTTTGCATCGAGTTGAGCACCTCTGAGATTTTTAGCTACAATTACTCCATCTTTGTTGAGAACAAATGCTGCCGGAATACTTCGAACACCATAAAGAACAGCAATAGGGTCTTTCCAGTACTGAAGGTTTGAAACGTGATTCCAACTAAGACCATCGTCTTTGATTGCTCTTTCCCAACTTGCTTTATTTTTATCCAAAGAAACCCCAACAATTTCAAGACCCTTGTCGTGCATTCGTTTGTAAAGTCGAACCAAATTGGGGTTCTCTATACGGCAAGGACGGCACCATGATGCCCAAAAATCAATTATGGTTACTTTTCCCTTAACAGATTCCAAATTAACTAAATCACCCTTGGGCGACGGACCTTCAAAAACTGGTGCTTTCTCACCTATTGCAGTTGGATTTCTGGGTTGATTCAGGATTGAAGCTATTTTTTTTCCAGAAACACTACTCTGAATCTTTGGGTCAAAATTATCATAAACAGTTTTAGCTTCTGATGATGATAAGGCTTTTGTACTTATCAGACGTTCAAGAATAAGAGCAGCTATGTAAGACTTTGGATTTGAATTCATAAAATCCCTTTCATACGTACTTAGATTTTGTTCTACTGTTCTGTATTCAGAGGTCATATCTTCAGCTAAAATATTATCTCCTAGCGAATTGGCTTCATTGATTTCTGCGACTAAAGTTTTCATTGTTTCGGCAAAACCTTGAGTCGAAAGCCGATAGGTTGATAAATCTTCATTTGATGGGGTTCCCCCGATATTAGAAACATTTATGCTGTCTTTGTAAATTATAGTTTCAATGAGACCTTCTTCAATTACTATGGGGATATTTCCATTAATTCCTTCTAAAAAAAGAAAATTTACATCAACTTGATCCACAGATCCCTTCAGCTCGAAACTGCCATCCGATATTTTTGTAGAGTCAATGGTAATAGGTTGTCCGTTTGGACCAGCTTTGATACGATAAATACTTTTTCCATTGTCGTGATCAGTTGTTCCTTTTATCACAAAAGTATTTGATTCAATTGAAGTACATGAACTTACGAAAAGGTAAAAGATAAAGCAAGAAGTAAGGAAAACGTTTTTTTTCATATGCAAATATACGAATTCAACGATTAATTTATAACGATAATTTACAATAAAAATAGAGTTTGCATATGATTTCAAGTGGGGATTTAAAGTAGTATATTTGTAAATCTTATTGAATTAATATGGCAGGAAATATTTTTGGTAAAGTTTTTAATCTTACCACTTTTGGTGAATCTCATGGCCCAGCATTGGGGGGTGTAATCGACGGATGTCCAGCAGGGATTGAATTGGATATCGATGTCATACAACACGAGCTAAACAGGCGTAAACCTGGGCAATCTGCAATTGTAACTCAGCGTAAAGAGTTGGATGAAGTTGTTTTTTATTCTGGAATTTTTGAGGGTAAGACTACAGGAACCCCTATTGGTTTTGCAATACATAATACCAATCAAAAATCCAAAGACTACGGTCATATCAAAGACAGTTACCGACCCTCTCATGCTGATTATGTTTACGATCAAAAATACGGTTTCCGTGATTATCGGGGCGGAGGAAGAAGCTCTGCACGTGAAACAGCCAGTAGAGTAGTGGCTGGAGCCATTGCAAAACAATACTTATCTGATATCAAATTCACAGCTTTTGTTTCTGCTGTAGGACCTTTAAAAATAGAAAAACCCTATCAAGAACTTGATTTTGAGGTCATCGAACAAAACCCGGTACGCTGTGCAGATGCTACAATGGCAAAAAAAATGGAGGAATACATCCGTCAAATTAGAAAAGAAGGAGATACGGTTGGAGGCGTAATTACCTGTGTCATTCAGAATGTACCTGTTGGTCTTGGTGAACCAGCCTTTGATAAGCTTCATGCGGAGCTTGGCAAAGCAATGCTGTCCATAAATGCCGTTAAAGGTTTTGAATATGGAAGCGGTTTTGAAGGGTCTCAAATGAAGGGAAGTCAGCACAACGATCCTTTTAATACTGACGGGACTACGCAATCGAATCGCTCTGGTGGTATCCAAGGAGGAATATCCAATGGAATGGATATTTATTTTAATGTTGCTTTTAAACCTGTAGCAACCGTAATGCAGGCACAAGAAACCATAGATAATAAAGGTCAAAAGGTAGTAATGGAGGGCAAAGGAAGACACGACCCTTGTGTTGTACCAAGGGCAGTTCCTATTGTAGAAGCTATGGCTGCTTTAGTAATAGCAGATTTTAAATTACTTTACCTAACTAATAAAATTTAGACTATGAAAAAACTAGCCCTACACTGGAAGATTTTAATTGGAATGCTTATCGGTATTATTTTTGGATTAATCATGTCCTTTATCAATGGTGGATCTCAATTCGTAGGAGATTACATCAAGCCTTTTGGAACAATTTTCATCAATTTACTGAAACTGATTGCCATCCCTCTGATCCTTGCATCATTGATCAAAGGAGTGTCTGATTTAAAAGACATTTCGAAGCTATCCCTTATGGGAGGAAGAACCATAGCGATCTACCTACTAACCACCCTTACGGCTGTTACCATTGGCTTGGTATTGGTCAATATTATTCAGCCAGGGAAATCTATCAGTGTAGAAACACGAAAAGAGCTTGTTGAAGCATATGCAACAGA
>Ga0206677_10003600_pt1 | contig 12951 bp, 11 predicted proteins | sample M130m12015metaG_FD_155475 | JGI IMG/M metagenome (GOLD analysis project Ga0206677, IMG submission 155475) | Ammonia-oxidizing marine archaeal communities from Monterey Bay, California, United States - M1 30m 12015 | ecosystem: Environmental > Aquatic > Marine > Intertidal zone | place: USA... | reverse complement strand
GCCGCAGCAGAAATGTTCACAGCAGCCAAGAGATATGCAGATGCTGCAAAAGAAGGTAAACTAGATGAACTTCCAGCCGATGTAAAATATACACTACCATCCGATATAACTGATCCGAATATAAAACACACAGCAAGCGAATTCAGAAAGATAATGAAGTTCTATGATAATCAAGTTTATTGGCTTGGTTCAAAAAGATCCGCTGGTAAATTGAAATTTTTCTTCAATGCTATCGGTGTAAACTTTGAATCTTTTGAGAACTATTCAACTTATGTTAATGATTCTATGGAAGACTTGATGAATAACATCGATAAGTATTTGGTAAAAAATTATGTAATTTATTCTCGTCACCCTGTTGATGTATTTAGAATGTCAGACCATGAAGGAATTCAATCTTGCCACTCTCTTCCAAGCGAGAAAGGACTTGATAGATTTGATGAGTATAATAAGTGCGCTCTCTCGGAAGCCTATGGGAACGGAATGATTGCTTATGTTATACCAGCAAAAGACTTTAAGATGTTCCCGCCAACACAAGAGTCCTTAGATAACATGGATGACCAAGAGATTTTTTATGATAAAAAACGACCAGATGTTGGAGAATTAGTGCCCACCTCCAGAATTAGAATCAAAAATGTTACTTTTCATAAAGACGAAAATTCTGAGCCTGTTAGACTAGCTGTTCCACAAGGAAAAGTTTACGGCCCACAATATCCAGGATTTGTAGATGCTGTTACTAATAAAGTATCTAAAATACAAGAAAAAGAAATTAAAGAGATTATCAAGCAAGGCTCAGAAGACTTGGGCAAGCCAACAATCTTTTTGTCTAAGTTTACAAGATACGGTGGAAGTTATCAAGACTCAGGTCATTCTGTTGCACAAACTTTACCGATGTTGTTCCGTAAGTACTCTAGAGACCTCGTACTTCAAGGTAGTGCTGTTAGGTATGAACCAGACGTAGAAGAAGCCTTAATGGGTACAATCGGACAGAACGCTACTGAGGTTATGAGTCAAAGGTTGAATGAAATCTTTGATAATATTCACAATACCGTCGGTGGCTTTGTCTCATGTACTTGGGATGTAGAAGAAGATTTTGATGGTGAGCCATATTACCGATGGCATTTATTAGTAACTTTTCAAATGAATATTCCCTCAGATACAAACGGTTCGGAAATTAGCAATGCTGTGGTTGATGCTGCTGATAGTTATTTTCCGGATTATTACGGCCTTCCGGAAACTGACAATGTTTTTGTTTCAAAATATGATGAAAATAGGTGGCAAATTCAATTGGTTTATGATGGAAACGATTTTGATGATACCTCTTATGTGGACGGCTTGGAAACAAATCTTCCTGATATTGTTGAAAAATTTAATGTTTTTGATCATTACTATGAAGATGGGGCCATTCAGCTAATAGAATATCAATTAGAAGAATATGGAGTCATAGAAGCAGAAAGACACAATGTTCAGAATGTTATGCGAGACTTTAATCTCCCCGATGATTCTTGGTGGAATGAAGACGAACGAGAGATGGGAGAAACAGACTATTTTGGTGGAGAATACCTTGAGTCTATTTCCTTTGAGGATTACACAAGTCTAGACATTATGGAAATTAAAGATAAAATCCCAGAAAATATGAAACAAGCGGGCTATAAACACATAGCAGACTTTTTAAACCTTGTTACAAGCAGCGACGAACTCGCAGGCAAACTAGCACTAAACCAAGACACATGGGACAAAGAAAAAGATCCCAATATTGTGATGTCATATGAAGACGGTGGCGATTTAAAACCAGAAGAGTTAGATCAGGCCGATGTAATAGAAATGAAGGCCGGTGTTAGTATGTTCACTGATTATCCTGTACAAAAACTACAAAAAACTGCTTACTTTCTTAAGAACAAAGCTAGCATAGATGATATTAATGAAAGAATCCTCGCAGCACTTGAGAGATACCTTGCAGATAAGCTAAAAGGACAACAAAATATAACAGAAAATAAAAAGAGGATAAAAGTCCATGTCAGAAGATAACAAATGGAAAAAACCAGCAGCACCTCCTCCTCCAATGTTCTTTGGAGAGAAGGAGAGAGACCTTGTTAAGCAAGTTAACGATGAAATAATTGAAAGAGTTGTTGGCCAGCAAGTACTTTACTTTCCAATTGATATTGAAACAACGAATTATCATCCTTTATATGGAGAAGCAGTAGAGAAAACATTTCTTCCTCCAGTAAGAGTTCATGCTTTAGTTGAGTTTCAAGGTATTGAGACTTCTTTTATGGACAATATCGCTGTTGATAAGGCAACAAAGATAAAAGTTAACTTTCACAAGCGCAGATTAACAGAAGATCAAAATCTTTTCGTTAGAGAAGGTGATTTCGTGAGATACGGTGAAGTTTTTTACGAGATAGTTAAACTAATGGAACCAAAACTACTATTTGGCCAAGTTGAACATCGTTTTGAGATTCAAGCCGAGTGCATCAGAGCAAGAGAAGGAGTATTCAATGCCGAATAAAGTAGAAACACTAGAACCATCAACAATTGAGACAATTGATCTTGGTATCTATCGCTATGTTAACGAAGAATTGAATTTAAATACCACAACCAACGAAGGTTTTAAGAAGACTCCTGTGATTTGGCTAGGAACAGATCGACTTTTCCAGGTTAAAAATAACAAACAGATAAGAGACTCTGTTGGGAAGATAAAATTACCCATCATAACAGTTAATCGTGATTCGATAGCAAAAGATCCTGCCTTCAAGGGCTCTTTCCAAGCACATATGTTTGAGAACTCTGACTATAAAGGTGGAGCCATTACAAGAGTCCGAAGAATCAAGCAAGAAAAGACAAGAGATTTTGCAAATGCTGATGTTGCTCGTGGTTCAAAAGATTCTCGCGAGACAGGTAGATCAGACAATAAGAAAATTGTATATGAATATCTAACCTCTCCGATTCCGACTTATGTTACTGTTATGTATACAATCGTGTTGAGAACCGAATATCAACAACAAATGAATGACTTGATGACTCCGTTTATTACAAGAACGGGTCAGTTGAATTCGTTTATCTTTGAGTATGACGGACACAAATACGAAGCATTTATTCAATCCGACTTCTCAGAGAATAAAAACACCACGGCCTTAAACGAAGATGAAAGAATGTTTGAGACAAAGGTATCAATCAAAGTTCTTGGTTATTTAATCGGAGATGGCCCAAATAGAGAAAAACCACAGATAACAATTAGAGAAAATGCAGTAGAAGTTAAGATTTCTAGAGAACGTGTTATCGTTGGTGACAAGGCTCCATGGAAAAAGAAAGACAAAGACTATCGCGAATAGTTTCTTTTGAGAAAAGATAAGACTATTTATAAAGAATATTAATATTAAGGAGAATTTTTAATGCCTAGTAAATTTGATTTTATATCACCCGACATCCTTCTACGAGAAGTTGATATGAGTGAAATCCCACCCAACCCTACTGATGAAGGATTGATGATTATCGGTCAAGCCCCTAAAGGTCCCGCAATGAAACCCGTCATTGTAAAGAATCTTTCAGATCTTAAGGATGTATTTGGTTCGCCATATGCTGGTAGTCCAGACGGCGACATATATAGAAATGGAAACACAGCAAACCCAGGTTACGGCTTATTTGCCGCTCAAGCATGGTTAGCTTCTAATACTTCACCGGTCACTTATATGAGACTTGCTGGTGAAGAAACTGGTGGAGCATTTGCCACAGCAGATAAACAAGCTGGATGGGATCTCGGAGGAGTTGCTTATAGCCCTTCTAGCGCTGGATCTCAAACTGTTGCTTACGGCCTTTGGATGGTTCCATCAGCATCAGCTGGAACAGTAGAAGGTGGCGCTTTGGCCGCTGTTTTCTATACGAAAGGTGCTTCTATGTTGTTGTCCGGTACAATCGCTGGTAAATCTACTACCACAGCTTCTGTGGGAACAATGATAGAATCAATTGGTGGTAGTGCTGGTTTTAAATTACAAGTTTATGATGGCTCCAATACAACGGATCTAGATTTCAATATGGCTGCTGGTGGTCAAGGTTTTATTAGAGATGTATGCAATACAGATCCGCAAAAATTAATTTCCGGGCAAAAGTCTGAAAACAAAAAATACTTCTTGGGTGAATCATATGAGACTGAAATTGCTGATATGATGAGTACCTCTACCTCTGGCTCTGCTGGTACAATATACGGTATGCTTTTACCTTTAGCTAAAGAAAATAGCAATAGTAATAGTTGGATTAATCACATTAGCAGTTTTACTGCTGCAAAAACCGGTTGGTTTATTGAGAACGATCCAAATTCACAACAAAGTACTGGTAGTTTTGATGCTAGCAATATGAAGAAGCTTTTTAGATTTCATTCTCTTATAGAGGGATCACAATTTCAGAAGCAATATTGTATGAGAATTACAATTGATGCTCTTGGAAGCAACACAGATCCGTATACTAAATTCTCTGTTGCTGTATTTGACATGTATGCTAAAAACAATGTTGATGTATATCAATGTAATCTCAACCCTAATAGTGATGACTATATTGCTAAGGTAATAGGGAACCAAGAGGTTACTTACAGCACTTCAAAGAAGAAGTACATTACTAAAGGAGAATTTCCAAACCTTTCCAGTTTCATTCGCGTAGAAATGTCTGGGGAAAGTTACTCTAAAAGAGCAATTCCATTTGGATTCTATGGACCTGCTAAGCCAAAAGACTGGGCTGTTGCCGGACATGCAACACCTGGATCTATACCTGCTGCTCTTATTGAAGGTGCTGGTGCTACTTATGTTGCTGCTGGAACTGGTTCCCTTATCTATGGTGGACATTCACAAGTTGGTTGGGCTAATTATCAAGTCACAGCGACTTCTTCATTCTCTTGGCCAAGCATAAATCTAACTGATAATAAATCAACAGCAAGTTATAAAAATCTTAACTATTTTGGATTTAGACACCAACCTGCATCCGATGGAAATCAATCAACAGCAAGACAATATTATGTTGATTCTATGGATTATATCGATATCCTGAGAGCATTGCCGGATGGCTTGGCGATTGATGGAACAGGTGATTATACAGAGACTTCCTTCATCTTCACTTTGGATGACTTGGTCACAGGCTCCGGAGGAACATACTATTATGAATCTGGTTCTCACCAAGATGGAAGTGCTTTTACATGTAATAATGATGCCTCTGTTCTTATTGAAACAAAAGGGGTTAACAAGCTTGCTGCTCCATTTATGGGTGGAACAGACGGTCTTGATATTCAATATGTAGATCCTTTCTCTTCATACCGGTATATTGGATCTGGAGACACGGTTCTTAATAACTATGCAATGGCTGCTATAGACAAAGCAATTGATGTTGCTAGCGATTCTGAATTGATTAAATATGATTTGATCGCAATGCCTGGTATACACAAAGCTTCTTTGGTAGATACTCTTTTGGGTAACACCGCAGAACGTGCAGATGCTTTGGCGATTGTTGATATTGATTCTGGCTTTGTTAGTGGTCTAGAGAAGAAAGAAGAATCTGAAGGTTCAGTTACTGATGTCGTCAATAGTATTAAAACAGAAGATTATGACACAAGTTATGGTGCTACATACTACCCAGAAGTTAAACTTAAAACTTCAGGCGGTGGCTTGATTACAGTACCTTCCTCTATTGCAGGAATCGGTGCAATTGCTTCCTCAGAGGCTGCTTCCGGTGCTCCATGGTTTGCTCCAGCTGGATTTAATCGCGGTGGAATCAGTCAATTAGGAGGTATTCAAGGGCCAAAAGTTGTTGCTGTTGCCGAGAGTTTAAACAAAGCAGACAGAGACAAGCTTTATCTTGTAAATATTAACCCTATTGCTAATTTCCCAAGTGAAGGACCGGTTGTATTCGGTCAAAAGACTCTTCAACAGACTCCTTCAGCACTTGATCGTATCAATGTTCGTCGCTTGATGATTTATCTCAAGAAAAGAATTGGCACTGTTGCTCGTACAATTTTGTTTGACAATAATGTTAACGCAACTTGGAATCGCTTTAAAGCCGGTGCGAACCCAATCCTCTCAGATGCTAAGTCAAGATTTGGTCTAGCAGATTATAAATTGGTTCTTGATGAAACCACTACAACCCCAGATTTAATTGATCGTAACATTATGTATGCTCAAGTTTATATAAAACCAGCATATGCAATAGAGTTTATTGCGATTGATTTCAACATCACACGCTCAGGAATTGAGTTTTAAACTAATTAAAGTATATTAACAGGAGAATTATACAATGGCGAATTTTTGGTCAACAAACAATGTAGAACCTAAAAGAAATTTTAGATTCCAAGTACAATTAGGAGGGACGGATGCTCCTATCTTATGGTGGGCTAAAACCGTCACCATACCAGCATATGATGTTTCGGAAGTAGAGCATAACTACTTGGATAATAAGTTTTATTTTCCCGGTCGTGTTTCTTGGAATGAAGTATCTATGACTTTGGTTGATCCAATTTCAGTTGATGCTGTTACTCAAACAAATAAAATTTTAGAAGATATGGGGTATATTGTTAAGAAAGATGAAACCAGCAAGAAAACTATGTCTAAAAAGAATGCCGCGGCAACCGATGGCCCACTTCCAGCAGTAGTTATTTCTGTATTAAATGCTGAAGGTGTTGCTATAGAAGTGTGGACTCTTAACAATGCATTTTTGAAATCAGCCAAATTTGGAGATTTAGATTATTCTTCAGATGATCTTAGAACTGTTGAAATGACCGTTCGTTATGATTGGGCACAGTGTAATACTAAAGGAAATACCGAAGCACCAAACACAAAAGATAATTTCTTTGAAAAATCATAGTAGGAGGATAAATGGCTAAAGTAAAACCTTTTTGGTCAACAAACACACTTGAGCCACTACGAAAATTTCGTTTCCAAATTCAATTCGGAGATGATGTTATGTGGTGGGCCAAGTCTGTTACACAGCCATCACTAGACGTTTCAATGTCCGAGTATCAATTGATAAACCATAAGATTAAATATCCCGGCATTGTAACTTGGAATGACATTGATATAGTCATGGTTGAGCCCGATAAAACTTCTAAGATTGGCTTTGGGTTCACTAATAAACTTAAAGGCTCCGGGTATTATACAGAACCCGATTTGGGAGCCAAGGATGGACTTGAAAAAAATGTCTTTACCGGAGAAGACATATTGATAGCAAAAATCGATGCTGATGGAGAGCCAGTCGAAACTTGGAAACTTATAAATCCATTCATCAAGTCAATAAAATACGGAGACCTTGATTATTCAAGCGATGATCTCCTTGAAATCACAATTACAGTTGCATATGACTCAGCAACACTAACTTAAGAGGTATAAATGAGCAGAAATAAAGATAGACTCGGAGGACACACTCCAGAGCCAGCAGAGGCACCACAACAACCGGTAGAAAAAGCTTTTGATCCATTAAGCTTTGTAGCACCAACAGAATTCGTTGACCTACCATCAAAGGGAAATTATCCAGAAACGCATCCACTCCATGGCCAAGAGGTTATCGAGATGCGCTTTATGACAGCAAAAGAGGAAGATATTCTATCTTCACAAACCCTTCTTAAGAAAGGGCTTGCAATAGAAAGAATGCTTGATTCTCTTATTATGAACAAATCAATTAAAGCACAGGATCTTTTGATTGGAGACAGAAATGCTTTAATCATTGCAGCACGTATCTCCGGATATGGCGCAAATTATAAAACACAAGTTGCTTGCCCTTCTTGTGGTACGAGAGCACCTTTCGATTTCGATCTTACTGATCAAAAAATTCACGAATCAACCGAAAGCGAAGAGTTAGATCTAAAGAAACTTGAAAACGGAAACTTTACAACAATAATGCCATACTCTAAGTTTAATATTGAATTTAAACTTCTAGATGGTAAAGATGAGCGAATGTTAGCAAAACTTGCTACTGACAAGAAAAAAAGAAAAATGTCTGAAACAATTTTGACAGATCAATTTAAGCAAATGATTGTTTCGATTGAAGGTCATAGTGATCGTTCTATTGTAATAAAATATGTTGATAATATGCCAACTTTAGACTCTACAAAGCTTAAGTCAGCATACAAGGTAGCTTCCCCTGATATAAAAGTCAAAAATGATTTTGAGTGTAATTCATGCGGACATTCGCAAGAAATGGAGGTTCCGTTTAATACGGACTTTTTTTGGCCTAACCGATAAATATTCTGAGGCTTTATACGAACAGATTTTTATCATGAAGCATTTTGGCGGGTGGTCTTTCACAGAGATATATAATCTACCGATTGGACTTCGTAATTGGTTCTGCGAGAGAATGCGAAAACAATTTGAAGATGAAAAGAAAGAAATGGAAAAAGCTAATAAGAAAAGAAGATAATGTCCGCAAGGGCATTTTTTTATATAAACTAATTATGTTAAGGAGATCTATATATGCTTGTTATTGATTTGGAAAGGGCCAAAACAACCCTAAATGAAACTTGGAGCGAAATGCTTGGTTCTTGGACCAAGACACTTTTGAGATATATGTATGGAGATGATGTAAATATTGTTGCGAATCTTAACGAAGAAGAACAAACAACAACAAAATTTAAGATCACAGGGAAATATCAAGATGTAAAAGCATATGCTAAAGCCGTGGCAGCAGAAAAAGAGTTTTTGGATGCTTATCGCGAGTTTGGTACCAACCATCCACAAACAGCTAAGAAAAGAGCAGAACTTAGAGCAGATGTTTCAAATTTTGAATCAGTAACAACTCTCAAGTGGCCTTTCAAAGACGAGGATTAAATGAATGGCAAAGAAAACATACCAAGAAATAGAAAAAGAATTAGAGGAAATGAAAGCCAAAGAGAAAACTAAGAAAGAAGCTGAATCTAAAGAAGAAGAAAATGTAAAGCTAGAAATGCAAAGGCTTGAGATTTTAATTTCTCAAAAGAGAGCCCTAGGTGAAGTCAACAGCGCTAAACAAGAAGAACTAAAATTGATGGAGAAGATGAAAGATCTTCTTGGTGATGCTTATCAAAGCACCAAAGAACTTGATGATTTAGAAAAACAATTTGCTGTTGAGAAAGATGCTAATAGAAGAAGAGAGCTTAAAGGACAAATTGACTCTATATATCAGATAGCCATGGAAGCAGAAGGATATGGCGAACTATACAAGCAACTAGTTAAAAACACCAAAGGAACAGATAAGCTCACAAAAGCACAAGAAGAAGCTAAGGAATCTTTTGACAATACATTCGAAGGTCTTGCTGTCAAAGTTGGGCTTAACTCCAAAGCTTTTAATAGATTTTCTGATGGTATAACAAAATTCCAAGAACTCGCAAAGAAAAACCCAGAACAAATGAAGCAATCGTTTCAAGACACATTTAGTCTTCAAAAAATGGGTGGAGCAGTTCTCGCCCAGATGATAGCAGCTAGTTTGGAGCTGGCTTCTGCTACAGATAAAGCATCAGCAGCCTTTGCCGCAAACACAGGCGCTGGTCGTATAATGACAGAGCAAATCGCGGATGTTGGTGGTCAATTTCGAAACATTGGTTTGGATGCAGAGAAAGCAGGTAAAGCAGCACAGGATCTCTACAATAATTTCACTGGTTTTATGACCGTAGGTAAAGAAGCCCAGAAAGAATTAATGACCACCGTTGCTTCCCTAGGGAAACTTGGGATCGATGGAGCAACAGCCTCAAAGACACTTACATTATTCAACAAAAACATGGGAATGTCTTTAAAACAATCTCAAAAACTCACAAAGCAACTTGCTATGATGGGAACAGGAATCGGAATCTCGTCTTCTAAAATGGTTAAAGGATTCGCAGAATCAGCAAAGTCCTTGGCTGTTTACGGAAAGGACGCAGTTAAAATATTTTCCGATCTTGCTGCACAAGCAAAAGCAGCGAATGTTGAAACCTCAACTTTATTGGGTGTAGCAGAGAAATTTGATACCTTTGAAGGAGCAGCCAGTGCCGCTGGTAAGTTGAACTCCATCTTGGGCTCTCAGATGTCTGCTACGGATATGTTGACAATGAGTGAAAATGAGAGAATTGAGACTTTAATACGTTCGGTACAAGCACAAGGAGTTGCATTTAAAGATTTAGATAAATATTCTCAAAAAGCAATCGGAGCCGCAGCAGGAATAAATGATATGGCCGAGGCTCAGAGAGTTTTTGGTATGTCTGTTTCTGATTATCGTAAGGGACTAAAAGCAGACCCAAAAGAAGAAGAATTTCAGCAATCTCTCAAAGATACTATGGATATAATGGAAAAACTTAAAAGAATTGGCCAGCAGTTTGCAGTTTCTTTAGCTCCTGTTTTGGATTTCTTAGCTAGCTTTTTTCAAGGCATTTTAGACCTGAATAAAGAAATGGATGGTTACTTAATCCCTATATTGGGAACGATACTTGGTTTGGTTATAATCATTCCAAAAATCATAGGGCTATTTACACCGTTTATGGCTTTATTTTCAACAGCAGCACCTGCTGCTGCTCCAGGAGTAAGCATCTTTTCCCAAGCCCTAGGAGCTGCTGCTCCGCATCTTATGAAAGGATCAGTGGCATTATTAGCTCTTGGTGCTGCATTTATACTTCTTGGTGCTGGTTTTGTGTTGATGGGGAAAGGATTTGGCGGAGATGCTAGCAAAGTTGGTGTTGGTTTAGTTGGTTTATCTGTTGGTTTATTGGCACTGACTGGTGCATTAGCTGCAATTGGTCTAGTTGTTGGATCAGTGTTCGGTGGTGCTGCGCTAGCAATAGGACTTGCTGCTGTGGTCGGAGGGATCGTAAGTTTGGGAATTGCGATGGCGACATTGGACGGAGAAAAAATGAAAAATCTCATTACTCTTATGGAAGCATTTACAGGCGGCAAAGGAATGACTGCTGATTTTAATATAATTGCCGATGTAAGAGACTTTACAGACGATTTAATTGAGAAACAAGCAACACTTAAACCTATGCTCGGAGATCTAGCTCTTATATCAACAGGGGCAACAACACAAAGTATAACCAGAGCTACTACTTCAACCGCAATAAACCAATTTGCAGCTAATTTTCAAAATATTTTTAAACCTGAAGTCACAGTTAAAATTGGTAATGAAAAGTTTAAAGACTTTGTAATAGAATCACAAGAAGCGGAGACTAGAAAATAATGCCGACACTTAATCTATCAGATGTAACCTCAGTACAGACCTATGCCGACAACACCAATGCAATACTAAAAATAAAAAGTGTTACTGTTACTGAGTCTGAAGTGAAATTTCCCGCTTTCTTAACAGACTTTTCCCAGACATTTGATGCTACTTGGAATAGCGAAGAAGTTTTTGGAAGAATGGACCCCATAGCAACATATCAAGGGACCAAGAGAACCATGTCACTTGGATTTGATGTTCCTGCAGGAAGTCTTGAGGGAGCAAAAAATAATCTTACAAAATGTGAAAGATTAATTTCAATGGTATATCCTGTATACAAGGAAAATAATGGAAATGATATATTATCAAAGCCACCGCTAGTTAGAATTAAGTTTGCGAACCTAATTAGTGCCGGCAACACTGATGGATTATTAGGGTGGATTGGAGGGTTGTCATGGAAGCCAAATTTAGAAATGGGTATGTTTGCGAGCAACCAAGAATTCTTTCCAAAGGTTATTTCAATATCTTTCTCTTTCAACATTTTTCATGAAAAAACACTAAGCCAAGGAAGCAACCAAATGAACAAATTTCCATTCGGAGGATAACAATGTCAAGATATTTAGATAGAAAAAAAGCAACAAATAACAAAGAACAATATGATAAAATGTTTGAAAAGCGAGGAATTCGCGAGATCACTCAATATCGTTCTCCAAAAGCAACATACGTAAGTGATGAATATCTAGCTAAAATTGAATGTTATGAAGTTGTATGGATTTTTGGGCTCTCTTTTGAAAAGTTATCTTCAAAATATTACGGAGACCCCAAGCATTGGTGGGTCATTGCTGGTTTTAACAGAAAACCAACAGAAAGTCATGTTGAGATGGGAGAAACAATCAGAGTTCCAAAATCTTTGGCTGATGCTCTACAGGTGGTAAGCTAATGGCTAGTGAAATATTAGAAACCACAGGGGTTAAAGGACAGGTTTCTAAAGAAGCCGCAATGAAATTTTATAAAGAATACATCGATATTCTTTATAAAGCGAAGCTAAGAAGAATCGGACGCGATTATGTTATGGATAAGGAGGACCTAGAATTCTTAGATAACAATTTTGAATTTTATGGTTTAGCTCAAAGGGCGAAGATCTTTGCTGCGCCACCGGCAACAGGGACTTTGGTTGGTACTGAATTTGAAATTATAGGTGCTTATGCTGAGTTAGAAGCAGGTATAATTCCATATTTTATTGCAAATAAAATAGGAGATGACTTAGACAGAAGAATTTTTATCAAATACGGCGGTGCTTGGTTAGAGTATATGAAGTATAATAAAGGGGATGCGACCTTATATCAGGGCGAACCGCGCGAAAATATTAAGAATGAAATGCAAAAATTATACTTTGATTCTGAGAAATCAGAAGGGTCGATATTCAAAGAAGTCAGAGCTAGCTATGTACCTTTTTCATATGTCAAATTCAAAGAAGATTTATCTGTAGCTATTAATGAGTGGTTTAAAACAGATCCTCTAATTAGAGAATTATATCATGTAGAGTATAATCCAGCTATGAACCAATATATGCGCGCACTCTGGGCCTCACCGGATGACACTGGTAGAGAGCAAATAGGGATTAATGGACTTGCAGATGGTATACAAAGAAGCAATATTGCTAAGTATAATTTTAATGAAGAAGAGGCACATTTTATAAATTATGCCCCAGGTCGAACAAATGATATACAGGTCGGAACCGATCTTTCTATAGTAATTTCCGTTAAAGGAACGGAAACAGGGTATTTTACAGATGAAAGACAAAATGCTGTAGCAAGAATATATTTTGAA
>Ga0206677_10003599_pt1 | contig 12951 bp, 15 predicted proteins | sample M130m12015metaG_FD_155475 | JGI IMG/M metagenome (GOLD analysis project Ga0206677, IMG submission 155475) | Ammonia-oxidizing marine archaeal communities from Monterey Bay, California, United States - M1 30m 12015 | ecosystem: Environmental > Aquatic > Marine > Intertidal zone | place: USA... | reverse complement strand
CCCAACCTTTTGACTTCAATCTCCGAGTACATCTCCAAGAATCTTTCAGAAGGGAACTCATCTGGCACATGCCAAAGCGACCAAAGTGGGTGAGCAATAAACTTCCCCTCGTGACACACCAAAAAATATTCTGGGCAGTGAAAACAAAGGAGGAGAACTTCTTCCAACCACGAACTGGATTGGATTATTCTCCTCACACGGTCACGGGCAACAAAGGACACATGGTGTTCCGTGATTTCAAAGGAAAACTACGCCCATTTGAGAAACACGAAGAAGGGATATGGATGAATGATGTCCAAGTGTTTGACAAACCCCACAATGAAAAGAGAGAAGGTGCAAAGCCCCTTGAACTAATGGAGGTGTTAATCCGATGTCTGTGTCCAATAGAGGGGAAAGTTGTAGACCCCTTCGCTGGGAGCGGTGTCGTCTGTTATGCTTGTCAAAACTTGGGGATCACCGATTGTGTGGCAACCGATATTGACTTTGAAATGTTGGGGGAAGTGAAGAAAGACATAGGTTTTCTTCAAGGCTTCATGGGATTCACAGCAAATCCTTCGTGATTTGTTCTATATGCCATCTCTTATATATGAACAACCAAACGGAGGTGAAGTATGGATTCAGTAAGTACAGCCTTGCTAGAATACGGTGCTATGGGTATTTTTGCGGCTTTTCTTGTATGGCAACATCTGTCTATGCAAAAACGATCCGATGCTATGATAGAGAAGTTTCAATCTCAACTAAAAGAAATTATGAACACACACAAATCGGAACTTGACAATATGAGAGCGAGGTACGACCAAGTGATTGAAAAACATCAACAGAACTACGAACAAATACGGGCATTGATTGCAGATAAAATCGCTGAGGTAGATCGGGACACCGATTCCATCATTGATATCTTACGAGAAATGCAGAGTGAAAAGAAACTGAAAGAACTAGCCAAACAAATGGCATCCGAAGATATAAAACTATGATCCAAAGATATGTAAATCTTGTCAGAAGGTTATTTGACTCTCGACCAGATGACACCCCAAATGCTCCGATAGACGATCCTCGTGTTTCAAAGTGGTATCGTTCTATCGGGCTATTTGAGGGGCAAAGGAAAAAGAAGCCTCTTACCCTCCATCTATTACAATCCCACGACAAGAGAGAGTTCGCTATCCTCGTCAATGGGAAAGACCTACAAACCATCACAAACAGATCGGCTATTCGGGTAGCCAATAGATTCTTGAAGAACGGATAACGCCCAGTATTCTGAACATTATCGTGGTCTTTTGTATAACATAATATACATTATGCTATCGCTTTCACCAATTCACGAGGGGCGATAACTGACTGACCAGCCATATCTATTACTTGAAGATGGTCGCATCCTAGAAAGTCATTCATCAACACCCCCACAAAGTTCTTATGGTCACCGTCTGTGACAACAACAAGAGTGCTATCCACATTGACCTTAGTAGAAAGTTCAAAGACACGACCTTGAATCTTTGACACCTCTGTGCCGTCCATTAAGAACTCGTGGATTGTACGGCTGAAATCCCATTGTGAGGGCTTTCTGTCGAATACCCTACACATTTGAGGTATGTCCTCACCAAGAGGGCTTTCATTGTCGTTTATGAGTATGCAATACATAATTATTCTCCTTGTAAGCATGAGTAGTAGATTTCCATTCGGGCTTGACTATTGTCTTGATCGATACCACTGTATTCCACACAGTGATCAGCCATTGTCATCACGGCAGTTTGGTTCTCGATTGACCACTCAAGCCAGAAGAAAGCGGCTGTGAGAGCGATAGCGAGGTAGATGGCGTATTCAAGTTCGGTTTTGTTTGGTAAAAGGCTTTTGACATTCATTTTAATCTCCGTTGTTAATGTATTGACTTGTCAATAGATATACGGAACTATTAAAAAAGTGCAACCGCACTCAAACAAAACGCATTGGGTCAGCCTCATAGAGTTGTTGGATTCCCGTGAGGGGGAAGTGATTGAGGGGCTTTGTCATGTCCTCTTCACTGTAAGCGACATAGGATGTGAGTTTATCACTCTCGCATTTCATTATGGATTGGATGGGTGCAATGAAGGGATTCTCCCAGTCGAAGTTTCTTTTAATGCTGTCGAAGGTCGTGCTTCTCCATCTCTCACACAGAGCCATTGGAGATCGGAACGCCCCATTGAAGAACATTGCCGATCCCCCTTTGGTTTCTATGGTATCCACACCTTTTTTTACATAGGCGGGCATCCCTCGCTTATGACATGATAATAGTGTCATGAGGTCATTCACTTGAACGGGTTTCAAGTCTTTTTTGGTGTCTTCACAGAGTTTAATCATAGAGCCTCCTCGTTATCTCTTTGATAACTATACGGATAGTGAGAGGTAAGACGATCCCAATGAAACTATCCATGAACATACTCAATGAAACACCCATTCGCCAACGGGGGTTAAGAACCCTCCGTGACGAAGTGAAGAAGAGGTTTCCCAATGTAATTCCAGAGGAAATCCTTCTGTTATTGATGGATCAACCCTCTATTTCCTTGATAGAGAAAATGGATGACCTCATTGGGTATGTCGTCTTCAAAGAAAAGATTCTCATTGAGATCAACAAAGAACAACCACTAATCCTACATATCAATTACCACAAAGACCTATTGAACCTATCACAACCTCTCCAAGAAATATTGAAACAAAGGTTTGCGTTATTACTGGGAGGATAGCAATGGGTGCTGGCTGTATAATTATGAGGGACGACAAGATTCTTGTTCTCCAAAGAAAAGATGGGCGATTTGATTTACCGAAAGGACATCAAGAACCTACAGAAACTTTATTTGAATGTGCTCAACGAGAAACCTTCGAGGAATGTGGTCTGTGGTTTGAGTTCAACCAAGTTCAAGGATTGATTGAACATGAAGAACTCTCTTTGTATATTGTTAATTATACAACGGGGAAAGTCGCACTCAAGCCCAACCCCGAAACCAACGAACTAGAGCATGTTGATTACAAATGGATATCTCCATTTGTATTTGTTCTTCAATGCTTGCCCTATATGATTCCTCACATAAGAAAATATATCGGAGTGAAATATGCCTCTCATTAAGTCGACCCTCAAAATAGGGAACACCAGTGCTACGGGACACGACCACATCACAATCGAAGGTGAGTTCGTTGGGAATCTCGTGCCGAATACCACTAGCACTTACAATCTCGGTGAAGCATCTAAGGTGTGGAATAACTTGTATATTGCAAACATCCACACCAATATCCCCAACAAACAAGTGGTGTATAGCAATGGGGGTGTTCTAACTGGGGACACCAAGATGGTGTTCAACAGTGGCACAAACCGTCTGGCTGTTGGTTCATCGGGGAACTATGGCACTGTTTCGGCATATAGTGGTAGTAGCCAACCCTACTTAGACCGTGATGACCATGACGATTACCAACTCAATGCGATGGGTCACTCCACTATCGGATACAGTTCGGGGCTTTCTTTTGGAAATGCTTCTAGCGTAAGTGCCTCCATCATACAAAGAAACACGGGGAACTTCGGACAAGGAGATTTAATCTTCTACACGAAAGAGGACAACACCAGCCACACGGTAGACCCTCAACAACGAGTCATAATGAAATATGACGGGCGAGTTATCATTGGGGATTGGTATGGGGGAACAACCTCTGCGAAACTCTCGGTGGTGGAATCTACTCTCAACCCCCTCGATTCTTTGACCACTGTTTCTAATTATCATCTTGGATTATACGGCAACGCAAATGTCGGTGGTGCAATGGGGCTTTCTTTTGGAACTGTCACTTTGGTTGGTTCGGCTATCGTCCATAAAAACACGGGTGTCAACAACGAAGGCGAACTAGCGTTTCACACCAATCATGCTGGAACTGTTTCTGAAAAAATGGTCATCAAGTCAGATGGCAAAATTGGGATTGGATTGAATGACCCCTCGACAGATTTGGAAGTGGAGGGAACTATCGGAGTGAGTGGTCAATCACATGGGGGCGAACTAGAGTTTCGCCTCAATGGGAACAACGCCACCAACACTCAAGAACTCGGAAGAATCCGTTTCGGAAATGACCTCGCCACACAAGGGAGTATCTACGGAGTGGCATCAGAGAACTGGGTGGCGAACTCGGCTCGTGGCACAAATGTCGTCATCTCTGGAACAGCAACGGGGAGTACAAGCGAATCCCCTATAGCGATATTCGACCCCACAGAAACCTATTTCAATAGCCCCGTCAATGTCGGTTCTTCTGTCACTGCCCTAACATTCAATGGGAATGGTGCGAACCTCACGAACATTGCAAAAGGCTCACCCACCCAAATGCAATACAACGACAACGGTGTTCTGAACGGTGGGGTTGTCTATTACGAAAAAACAACGGGCAAAGTGATAATGGGTGTGTCCTCTGCTGGGTTCTCTTCCAAACTGCTTATCCATGACACCTCACTCAACGCTTACACGAACCTCGCTTCAGTTTCAAGTTATCACTTACACATCTCTGGGAGCAACACAAACGGTCAAGCGATGGGTATCGGCTTCGGTAGAGATCAGTACGGTGTCGGTGGGGCAGTCTTGTTTGAAGATACAGATTCAAACAACAAAGGGGATCTGGTTTTCCTCACAAAGTCCTCGACAAGTTCTGGTGTCGCACCCGTAGAGCGAGTTCGGATGCACGCTAATGGTATAGATGTCAAAGGGGCAACTAGCACTTTCGGTGGGTCGGTGGCTTTCCATAATGGAGTGAATTACCCACAAGCGAACGCCACAATTGGGCTTGTCACTTTCGGTTCTCCCATAGGCGACAACGCTATGATCAGAGGGGGAGTCCCATCGAGTTGGAGTACGGCAAGCAGAGAAACTGACCTCAGTTTCTGGATCACGAAAAACGGACAGACCACATGGAGTGAAGTCGCTATTATGGATCAGAGTGGCTTGACCGTCAATGGTGATGTGGAAGCCGATTACTTTATCGGTGACGGTTCTCAACTCACGAACCTCCCTATCCCCTCTGCACAAGGAACGAGTAACGCTGTGCAGTACAATAACGGTGGTGTCTTCGGTGGGTCAAATGTCTATTACTTCAACAATAACGGTGGGTTATCCATTGGATACAATGCACACACCATCGGTGGGGGTTTGACGGTTTTCAATAACACTCTAAACCCAGTGTCTTCTGCTGGTAACATGGCGAGTCACCATGTGAAGATTCTAGGTTCGACAACAACGGGACAAAGCACGAGTATTGGTATTGGTTCTGCCAACAACGTGGGTGTGTTTATTATGCAAGCGAACACAAACTCACAGAACCAATCAGAGTTGCTCATTGGTGTTAAAGACACAACGGTACAAGGGGACGCACCAACCGCCTACCTACAAATCGGTAGTGGGCTCAATAAGGCTAGGAAACCCCTTCAGATTACAGACACCTCTCTGATTGTCCATGCTAGTCCAAACAGTGACGAACACCACCTAACCCTTAAAGGCAGTAACTCAAATGGGGAAGGGTCAAGCATCGGCTTTGGGGCAACAAACAAAACGGCACAGATTGCTACTGTCAACACCAACAGCAATGGTTACGGGGATCTACTCTTTCGTGTCAAGGAAAACACGACTATCGGTGGGTCATTGACCGAGTATCTAAGACTCGGAGGTCTACTAGCCCAGTTCAACAAAAGAGTTCAAGTGACGGATCTGTCTATCGATCCAGAAAACGCCTCTCATGGAGCACATCAATTAGAACTGAAGGGTGACCCCAACCGTTCTTCGGGAATCTCTCTTGGAACAAGCAATGGAGTGTCTTGGAGTATCACGGCAACTCCAGAGAACGCAACATCAAGAAGGGGTACACTCAAGTTCCGATATCCCAACTCAACATATAACAGTCACACCTCTTTCAACGGAACATCGGCTCTCTCTATTCGAGAAGATGGGCATGTGGGTATCCACGAGGACAACCCTCCCAAAGATTTCAGTGTGACGGGTGACACACTGTTTAATAAGTCTGGTGGGGCTTACACCTATTGGCGAAACGACACCTCGTATCCAATTGCGGGACAACCTATTGGCACTCTTAATTTCGGTACGGACATCGGTGAAAACCAAGCATACTTCGAAGTCACAACTCTTGGGAACTGGTCGTCCTCAATAAAGGGAACACAACTAAAATGGTTCGCCACACCCTCCACCTCAAACACACCCCAAAACATCTATACATGGTACAACAAACACTATTTCTACGGGCTGACAGAGTTCGATAACACGATAATCGTCAATGGTGGTGCTTCTTTTGTAGGGAATTACACGGTTTCTGGATATAAGTTCACGGCTTCAAATAGCATGACCACCGAAGATTTAACCGTGAATGACGATGCGACCATATCGGGTGACCTCATGATGGGTTGGTCTTCCGATATCAATTGCAACCGATACTATTATAGGGGAACATTGACCTCAACACTAGAGAAGAAAATAGAGTTCTCAGATGCTTCAGTAGTGGTTTCCAACTCTGATTTCTATGTGTTGTCGGCAACGAACCAAAAAACTCTTTTCGTGGATGCTAGTCCGACATACGGTAGGGTTCTCATCGGAACAGTGAATGGAACTCCCGCGGGTGCGAACTTCCTCGCTGGGCAAGATGCTACGGGATTGTATGTCGAGGGATACGGTATCGGAGGACATGACACAACGGCAGACACTGACGGTGGTTATCAAGCAACAGAATCTAGTGTGATGACCGTGTGCAACCGATACCAAAGCAACACACAAGTGGTTATGGATGTTCTCGCTGGGTCTGGAGTCTACGATAACTCCACCATCAATAACCCCACCAATTACACGAACTGGACAACCAGCAGCACCTCTTTCATAAGATTCTTGAACAAAAATAAGATAACCTCTAATGGGAGTCAATCAGCGGGTGTCCCCAAACGAGTAGGGCGTATCAGAGGAAACGGCAGTGGGGGTGTCGCTTTCACGACTTCCTTCACGGGTATGCACGCAACGGTCACCGAACTAAAAACCGAACACAAAGTCGGAATGATCATGGTCTCTACGGGGGAGATGTGGATCAAAGCAGAAAACAACATCGAAACATGTCTGCCAAGAACAGCACCGACAAGCACACCCAAAGACAAAAGAGTCTTCGGAGTTCTAGGCGAACTAGAACCAGAGTTCGAGGGATACTCGGCAAATACACCTCCCCGTGAGAACGAATCGCAAGTCCAAGTGTATTCCATTGGGGAAGGGGGTATTCTCGTGACCAATATAAACGGCAACATTGAGAACGGGGATTACATCTGTTCTTCCGAGATTCTAGGACACGGGATGCTACAAGATGATGACTTGCTTCATAGTTACACCGTAGCGAAATGCACTGAAACAATCAACTGGGATGACTCAGAACTGGAAACGATTGAACACAAAGGTCAGACATACAAAGCCTATATGATGTCTTGCACTTACCACTGTGGATAACATGTCAAGAATCTAGATATACCAGTCAGAAGAGCGAGAGGGGCATAAAGCCCCCCTCAGCGACATGATACCTATTCACAAACGATATCACCCCACACGGTTTCAGTGTTCTCATTCACCAAAGCCACCGATAACTCACCCCGTTGGAATACTTTCAACTCGCCAGAGCCAGTGGGGATACCCTCTGTCAAACAATCAGAGAATGTGTTTCGGATCTGAACACATTGGATTCCCTCACTGTCCTCGTAGCACATCACCTCGTCATTGTTATCGAACTGAACCAAGCCATTGATACCCTCAATGAGAACTTTTTGGTTTTCGTTCTCCCAACACTCAATGAAATCTGCACCAGAACCACAGAAGACACCTTGACCTCTCACTGTATCGAAAACACGATTACTCTCGTAGTTCATCCAATAACCCAACTGAAAGTCGTCATCGAAACAAGCAACTGACTTGTCGCTTGAACGAATACCACAGACCTCGTGGTTGTTCGCTGAAATCATATCGTACTCACCCTCAACGACAAACGAGCGATTCAAATCATCCCAACAATCGACTGAACCATCAAAGCCCAAGCCACATAACAACTTGCGACCATTCGATACTTGTGAGTACTCAGTCTCGTCAATGTGATTAGCAGTCTTGCCGTCAAAGGCAGAGCAGTCACCCTCTCCGACACACTCACACTCAATCTTACTCTCACCGTTCAAACCACATACGAAACGAGTTTCCTCAACTTCTACGGTTGGCAACTGGATAAAATCGGCATACCAACCGTGTGCCTCAGAAATCGAACTCCAACCAAAGTCAGAAGCATACAAGAACTCAGCAGAACCATCTATGTTCGCAACGACATAAGGGTCTTCAACAACGACTTCTTCTTCAATGACGGGTTCTTCCGAACTGTCCTCAACTACCGTTTCTTCTTCCTCAGAAACATCAACAAAGGTTTCCGACTCTGTTAAGACATCGTAATCCCCAGCCAAGTTCTCACCAAGCCCCTTGTCGATTAACCCGTACTCCATACACCCAATGATAGCAAATAACAACATAATATACTCCGTTTTGTAAATGAAAAATAATTGCTTACATCTCTTATACGGGTCTAATCAAATACTACAACCGCAACACTCAATACAACCCACACCCAAAACCAGTCTTCAATAAAGACTCCGTCCACAAACGCTCCGAACCACGAGCGTTCTCACGAAGATTAAACCAACCACTGGGAACTAAATAATTACGACCATTCAAATCCAACACCAAATCCGATAAAGGATTGACACCAACATAAGAACCCAACCAAGTACGAATGTACTGAACCAATATCTGCTTGTACTCAACATCCTTATCGAAACCCTCCCTCTTCAAACGATTCGATAAAACCCAACCCCTCCAAATATCACCAGTGGGTGTCCGATAACCCAACTCATTGACGGAAGCAGATAAAGGCTGCCAACCCAACCAACCACCCGAAAGCAATAGACCACGAACTGCACCAAACAAACCCTCCCAATACTCATAATAAGAATCAGTCATGTTCCTCCAACCCATGTCATCCAGAAGATCACTCAGTTCACGAGAACGAACCAAACCCAAATGGGCATACACACTCTCCTTCGTCTCAAATGAACCCAAATCAAGACCAGACAAAAGAACACGGAAAGACTCAGTCTTCTCTGAAGAAATCACGAGAGGAGATACAAACGACCAATCCCAAGAAGGATTCTTGTCCTTTATATAGGTCATAGTCTGACGAGTGATCTCCTTACCATTCTTTGAACGGAAATCAAGAGCCTTCATCTCAACAACAACAGCATTGAATGAAGTACTACGACAATCCTCCACAATAGAACGATAAAGAGCATGGGCTTCCTTATGCCACGAAGGAACAGTGACACGATGCTTCTTACGAACTCGCACACCCTTCGTCCTCTTACCAAAGACCCTACTCCATGTAGCACTCGACCAAGCCTTACCAGTCTTAGTATAGAAACCACGACCATTCAAATAAGAAAAGTTATACTGACCAACAGCACCCATCTCTGAAAGATAATATGAATCGTCATAACGACTCACCAAAATACCAGACAAAATACCACGACTCAAATCACAACGAGAATCACGGTATGCCTCCGAAACAGTGTAGTAATAACCCATAAGAACCAACGACCTAAAACTATACCTCTCATAAATCTCACCCTCTGTAAGACCACCCTCAATGTATGACCAATAGTGTTCCATAAACACCTCCTAAACAACTATACGGAAACACAATAGGGGAACGATCCCCCTTTGGAATAAAAAGCCCCCCACGGGGGGGAGAAACGCCCCCTTTTCCCACACTTACACGAAGATGTGATGTGGGCTTTATTTTTAAGTCTTAAAAAACACCCCTAAACACGCATTGAAAAGCAAAAAGTGATTCCGTATGTCAAAAAAATCATTATTTTGCAGAAATCTGGATATTTTTGCAGAGAAACTGACAAAATAATTGGGATAATGACAGATGTTGTCATTATCGTGTTTTTTTCTGCAACAGAAGTACATGATTTGGGAAAAAACTGCAAGAAAGTCTAAAAAGTTGCAGATTTGGTTTCAAGAATCTAAACTGCCTCCACAGAGGGTGAGCCTCCCGAAGTGGGAGGTTCGTCCCCAAGTTAAATGTCATGTTTCCTTGAGTTCGTATGTTATTATTGTTTGTCCCTCTTTGAGGGTGGTCTTGCCCGTCACCGACAGTTCACTGAACTTCTTCTTTCCCAGTGTCTTTTTCAGATGTGGGACATCGACTTTGCGATGGGTGTTCTCGACCAACGGGAGTCGCCACCCGTTGGTGAGGGTTGTTTCTCTTGTTATTACTAGTGTCATAATCACCTCATTTCTCTATTAGTTCGTATGTTATTGTTATGTTCCCTTCTCCGACTTCCGTCTTCCCTAGCACGGAGAGTTCGCTGAACTTCTTCTTCCCTAGCATCCTTCTCAGATGGATGATGTGTTCTCTCGTCAGCGATCTGAGGTGTCTCTTCCAGACAGAGCCCGTGTCTGTTGTGATTTTCAGTTTCATATTGCCCTCCTTATTTCTTGACCTTTTGTATTTTGTAGACTCGCCAGCCTTTACCGCAATAGCGAGGCTTCCGTCTAGCGGCTTTGGCATCGGCACAGTAGAGGGCGTTCGGAGAGTTCGCTCTCCACTTGCCATTGGGTTGCCTTGTGTAGTGTTGCTGCACCCACTCCCACATCTTTGGGTCGATCTGATCCTCGTGGCATGTTTCCAGCCATTGATGATATTCTGTTCCTAGCATAGTTGTCTCCTTGATTGTTGATTACACCCCTTATACGGGTCTTCCCTAGAGATACAACCGCAGTGTGATTCTATAAAGAGGGTGATTCTATGAGTGCGGTTGCGTTTTTTGAATAGTTCCGTATATAGATTGCAATCAACAATCAACCATTAAGGAGTCCATCATGGCTACATTGCACAATCATTCTTCTACTTGCTCTCACACTGGAGGTCGTATGACCACAAATAACTCAGCACCACATCTTAATGTGGCATCCCTCAAGGGTATGTCTGTCAGCCAATTCTTTGGTATCCGAAAGGGTATGACCCTCACAACTTGTTGTGTGTGTTCAAAGCCCCTCGAAGATGCCCAATCAGTAACGGATGGTGTCGGCCCTATCTGCTCTCGCAAATATGGCTATCACACTCATGTTCCTACTCAAGAGGCTATCCAAGCAGCACTCGGTCACCTTGCTCTTCTGCCTATCGCGGCAGAGTTGGATGTGATGAACTACCTTCTGGCTAACAAGGGTGATGAACGAAAGTTCGCAAACATCCTTGTGGCGTACTGCTCTCACCTCACCTCAATCGGGAAGGATGCCGATGTGTTCATGTACACGGGTGCTATCAAGGCACTTGGTTTGGACAAATTGGCAGAGCAGTTGAGAATATCCCGTTGTGATATTCGCATCGTATCCAATACCGATGACGGCACACGATTCGGCAACCCAATCGCTGGTCAGTTCGTGGTCAAGTTCACTCCAACCACCAGTTCAGTGAACTTCTGGAAGTTGGGTCGTTATTACGGCTTTGTTTCCAGCAAGTCTTTACTGAAAGGTATTGGCACTGGGAATCGTTACTTGGTGGATGCCAAGAACTTGGAGTTGCTCTTGTGGGCGATTGCTGGGACGGGTCACGGTGGAACTGCTCGTGTTTATAACTGTGGCACTATTCTGACATTGCCCGTTCAATCGGCTCTGCCAGTTCCTTCGGCTGTTGCTGCTTACAAGGCACGGTTCGCTCGCCCTAGTCGTCAAGTTTCGACCACCCCAACCCCTTCTTCGATTGGTTTGAAGATCACAAAGAAGAACGGAAAGAACGGGGTGTTCTTCACTGTGTCTCTCCCACCCTTTTGGAACATGGGGTTCTGGAAGCCTAACAAGGCTGATCAGAGAGCCTTTTGGGATGTCATGAAGAACGATTTCAAGGCATCGTGTCGCCCGTTCTGGAATGCTCAGTATAAGAACTGGGTAGTCAAGGGATCGAATGAACAAGCGATGGTGGATGCTTTAACTCGGCATCTTGGCTACACCCGTCAGCAACTCGGACTGTAAGGGTCTAGGTTGTTCCCCCCTCGTCTTTGACGGGGGTTTTTTTTATCTTATGGAGGTCTTATGACTTATGTATTTATTGTGTCTCGTGGCGAACGAGGCGAAGGTTCTTCTGTCGTTGGTGTTTACTCTGACGAGGCGGAGGCGACTGAAGTGGCTCTTTCCCAACAAGACTGTGAGGAATGGAGGCTAGAACCAAAACTCTTCGAGCATGGTGGCAATAAAGTCACCGTCTGGGGGAATGGATACGAATATGTGAAAGTAGTCAGACATCAAGTCCAATAGGGCTTGCCGTCTGGCTCTTTTGCTGGGAGCACCTTAGATTCTTGATTGCAATTGAATCGCCATTCTTTACCCGTAGACAAATAACAATCGAACTAGGAGAAACAACATGTCTAAACTTATCATTCTTAGAGGCTTACCCTCTGCTGGAAAATCAACTCTCGCTCGGACTCTCGTTCCAGAAGGGAGGGATATCGCAACGGATGATTTCTTCCACACGAACTTCGATAGGAGTACCCCTTATGTCTTTGATTTCGAGAAGATTCGGAGTGGTGCAGCACACGGCTGGGCTGAAGGGAAAGTTCGGGAACTCTTGTCAGATGGAACTGGTCTTCCAGTTTGTTTGGCTAACACCAACTCAATGCGGTGGGAGTTCGAGGCGTACATCCAAATCTGTACGGAACTAGAAATCCCCTTCGAGGTCATTGATTTATATGACGGAGGCTTGAGCGACTCCGAACTACACGCTCGGAATACTCACGAAGTCCCCCTTGAGGTCTGGCAGCGGATGAGAGATCGCTGGGAACACGACTGGGAAAATGCCGACAGCCGACAGCCTTGGCTTAGGGGTTGAACA
>Ga0206677_10003595_pt1 | contig 12963 bp, 5 predicted proteins | sample M130m12015metaG_FD_155475 | JGI IMG/M metagenome (GOLD analysis project Ga0206677, IMG submission 155475) | Ammonia-oxidizing marine archaeal communities from Monterey Bay, California, United States - M1 30m 12015 | ecosystem: Environmental > Aquatic > Marine > Intertidal zone | place: USA... | reverse complement strand
CGTTTATACATCTTCAACATTCGTATGGATAGTATATTTTCGGGTCCACCTCTGGTAAAAGTGGGTGTGGAAAGTTTCTCTAGTGTTGTTGATATGGTAGATAACGTACCATCTGGTAGTGCCGCTGTCATACAATTGGTAGACAGTGTTATTCATGAAGCTTCAAATAATAGTTTATTATTTCCTCTGCCGCAAAATACTCCAAAGAAAGACCCTCAAGCGTCTAACTTTACTGCTAACTATACTCTTCAACGTTATTTTAGAGGAAACCCAAACAGTTCTGGGGAAATTAGTCTTTCTGGTGTAGAAACTATTGGATGGGTAATTACTGAAGCTGACGGACCTTTTGTTACAGATAATGCTGGTGACGCTTTACTTCCAGATAATACGGGAAAATACACAGGATTAGATCCAGCAAAAATTTATACCATTGCATATTATGTTGATATCAGCAACGCGGCCGCGAGAAAGAAAACTATAGTTACTGTTGAACAATATAACATAATAGATGGCGTGGACGATCAAGCAAGACCCATATTCACCGAGAATGTTGATGGTATAGAATTAATATCGGTTAAATGGAGAACTGTTCAAGCAAATCCGGTCGATTGGTCTATAGCGGAAGATATCACTCATCAATTTGAAATGGATGGTGGTCAACGTGATAATTTTTATGACCGTATCGTAATGCTTCAGAAATCTGGGTATACTGTACCATTTGATGGTGTTAACAATACCGAAGTTCAAACTACTTATAAACATTATGATCATGCTACTGCTGGCGCATTCTTTTCTGTTAGTTCTTATGAAGACGATAATTATGAAGATATACCTGATCATGTATCCGCTACAGGAAAAACCATTTCTTTACGAGATGTTTTAGATTTTCGTCCTTCAAGAACTTTCAATGATCCTAATAATATAAACGAATTTACGGTTACTGGAGAACTTCCTCAAAATGCTTCTACAATAACGATAAACAGTATTAGTTATTTTTTACCTCGTATTGATATTTTAGTTGCAAACGCAACGGACAGTCGAGGAGATATTGGATTTGGAGAACTTCAAGTTATTCAGGGTGAGTCTGATATATCTCCACGAGAACCAGAAATTCCAACTGGATCTATGGCTCTATACAAATTTAAATTAAATCCATATACATTTAATACAGCTGATCTTACCAGTACTTATATTCCAAACAAGCGTTTCACGATGAAGGACATTGGTAAGTTAGAACAACGTATAGGGGACCTCTTCGAACTCACTACTTTGAGTCTTTTAGAGTCCGACACAAATTCATTGACCGTATTAGATTCTAATGGGAATGCAAGAACTAAAGCTGGTTTTATAGCAGATAATTTTAGTACCTTTGATTTTTCAGATATCAATAGTAATGAGTACCGAGCCTCTATAGATCCTCAAGGATTATTGAAACCATCTTTCAGAGAGAATTCTGTCCGTTTAATGTATAGTACAGATAACATTAGTGCAGTAGAAAAACATGGTGACTTAGTTACTCTACCTTACACGGATGTTTCTTTGGTATCTCAGTTGCTCGCGACAAGTACATTAAATGTAAATCCCTTTGCTGTTATTACTCAGACTGGACATATGGAAATTTCACCATCTTCTGACGAGTGGGTAGAAACTAGAGATTTGCCACCAATTATGCAAACTACGATACGTAGAATGGAAGACTTTACAGTTCGTCCAACTCTTCAGGGAGATGGTAGAAATAGAAATAATTTCAGTAATGATGGATTATTTACCACAATATCTAGAGATGTCTCTTTCAGAGAGACTAACAGGAGTATTCAAGACTTTATCGGGGAAAGAATTACCGATATAGAAATTATTCCTTTTATGAGATCTCGTAAAATTAATTTTACGGCCAAAGGTCTACGTCCTAATACTAAGATGTTTGCCTTTTTTGGAAACAAAGATGTAAGTTCGACGAATTCCCCTCATGGAAGATGGGTTCGTGAAGAGGCGACATCGTCAAGATTTTCCGATAACCCTACGGAGTTCGGTAGTGAGTACGCAAATGCCTTAGAATATCCTTCAGACCTAGGTGGACCAACCGATTTGATTACGGATATTAATGGAGAATTAATTGGTAGTTTCTTCCTACCCAATACACCGACAATAAGTTTCAGAACTGGAAAACAAGAATTTAAACTTTTAGATGTTAGTGTCAACGATGAAGACGAAGCTACAGTTTCTACTCGTGCGGTATATACATCTACTGGTTCAATAGAAACCGTTCAGAGAACTATCCAGACAACTCGTATTGTTAATCCACCTAGAGCTGGAAGACAAGACCCACTTGCACAGACCTTCTTTGTCGACCAGATAGAGAATCCTAATGGTATGTTTATAACAAAGGCAAGGATCTTTGTCTCGAGCAAAGACAGTTCGGTTCCTTTACAAGTTCAGATTCGTCCGGTAGAAAATGGTATACCAACAACACGTATAGTTCCTGGCGCAGTTAAATTCCTTGATCCTAGTCAAATTACTATTGCTACGAATAGTGTTAGCAATCCTAATGACGGAACATCCCCAGCAGAAACTATCGAAGATGTTCAAGCTTACCCAACAGAAGTTGAATTTGATGAACCAATATTTTTGACAAGTGGTGAAGAATATGCTATAGTACTTCTTGCAGAGTCAGTAGAATACAATGTTTATGTTGCACAGACTTACGAATTTGTGTTTGGTAGTGACGAAGACAAAGTTTCTAGACAACCTTCTTTGGGTTCTTTATTCCTATCTCAGAATGGATTTACTTGGACACCGGATCAAACTAAAGATTTAATGTTTGAACTAGATCGGGCTGAATTTTCCGCTTCAGGTGACCTAATATTAGATAACGCACCATTACCTAAAGTAACTTTAGATAATAATCCTCTAGAAACTCAGGAAGGAACTTATGTGGTTAAAGTCTACCATGAAGGTCACGGATTTAGTTTGGGTGATTCGGTAGTTATATCAAATGTCACAAATTCCATTGGGGGTATTCCAGCTGTTGATTTTGAAGGAACATTCTCTGTGTATAATGTTGAATGGGACGGATATAATATTAGCGTAACCACTGCGACACAAGCATCTTCAGTTGTTTCCGCTCTTGGTGGTGGTAATGATGTAACTGTATCTCAACAGGTAGTATATGATGAGTTTGTCCCCCAAGTTCAGTCTTTAACACCAAATAAAACTAGAATTACTTCTACACTTGTTAACCCGATTGCTTCATCTTTTGGGGACACTCGTCCAACTGCACAATTCATTTACACTTCGAGTAATCCTAATATAGTTTTCTTGAATGATTATAATAAAAACTTATCTCCCAGTGTAGTAGCTTCTTCAGAGAATGCTAGTGGCGTAGAAACTATGAAATTTACATTAAGTTTAACCACAGAGGATAGTAAAGTTTCTCCTGTAATAGACCTTCAAAGAGTTTCTGTTCTTGCGTTGGAAAATGTTATCGATAATGATGATGCAGCGCAACATATAACAATTCCGGTTGTAGTAGATGAAGCATCCCTAGGTCTAAAGGTAATATTTGCCGCTAATAGACCTTCTGGTGCAAACTTCGAAGTTTATGTTAGATCTTCTGCTGATGAGGATTCGCTTGTCGCGACAGATGAGGCGACAGGAGATCCGGTAATAGACTGGGTGTTAGTTGATATAGATAAGGCTTTGCCCACAGATGATGATCCTTCAACTTTCAGAGATTACGAGTTTACTCACGAGTCAGATCAGTTCACAGTATTCCAAGTTAAAATTGTTATGCAGTCCAATAGTTCGTCTAAGTCACCAGTAATTAGAGACCTACGTGCAATCGCTATGGTGGTGTAATGAGTAATCACTTGAGGGTTGAAGGCCATATTAATTTGGTAAAAGATAGAAGAACTGGAACTATATTAAATACTAATAGAACCGAAATTGAAAGTGCAAGAAAAAGAAAAGAAAAGAAAAGAAAAGAAAATGAAGTAATTAAAAATCTTTCGAGTGATGTAGATACACTAAAGAATGATATGAAAGATATAAAAGAATTACTTTTTCGTTTAGTAGAGGATAAAAAATGAGTCACGGAAATAATCAAATACAAATAGTAGATCTTGCAGACAATGTCAACGCGGCAGTTGACAAGATAAACGAAAACTTTGAATTAGTAGAAACTGGAACTTTTTCTAGTGTTGACTCTTCTTCGGTTACTAATATTGTTAATAACATTCTAGACTCGGACTATTTCACAACAATTATAAATGAAGACTACATTAATAATATCACTACAAATTTAAATGTCGATCTTACTGATGTAGAAGCTGGTATTGCAGCAAATGCTTCTGCAATATCTTCACTGACAACTAGTATCACTAACATTGATGGCACTTTAACTATACTGGCATCGGATGTCACGTCTCTATCGACATCACTGACCGACACTCAAGCAGGCATTACCGCAAATTCTACTGCGATAGCATCGCTTACTAGTAGTATCACACAGACAGAAAATTCACTCACTATACTTGCGCAAGACGTAGTAGACTTAGAAACTACTTTTACTGGCGACATAACTATAGACTCAGATTTGGTAGTTTCTGTACTTGCAAATAGTACCGCATTCTCCGGATTGGAGTCTTCGATTGAGGTTGTCGATAATAGAGTTACTGTTCAGTCTTCGGACATTGTTAATTTGTCCAATGAGATTTCCATTGTAGATTCCGACAATAAAGTTTTGATCTCAGCGGAAGGTGACGCAAGATCAGAACTAACTTCTCGTGTGGAAGTCAATGAAGGAAATATCTCGACTGTACAGGGAGATATTACTATTCTTGAAGGTAAAATAGATACTGTAGACTCAGATGGTAATCCCACCACTTTCGTTGCACTAGCAACAGAGTCACTACAGGCCGAAGTCTCGCGAGTAGAAGGATTAATAACAACAAATGCATCTTGGGGTATAGACCTAGTTGCTGGAACTGAAGCAAACCCACACATTGCTGGTATCAAGTTCGGTAATGACGGTGCAACCGCAGAGTTTGCATTGACCGCAGACACATTCAAGATTATAAATGCTAGTGACAACGAGATACAACCATTTGCTATTTCTGGCGATCAGATAGAACTATCAAATGTTAAAGTTACAGGTAACCTAGATATAGGTGCAAACCTATCCGGTGCTCGCATGGAAATGAAAGATGATGTTACAAAGATATTTGATTCTGCCGGTCAACTAAGAGTTCAATTAGGAAATCTGGCGGTATAATATGAGTTACGGACTATATATTTCAGATGGTGTTAATGGTGGAGTTATAACAAACTCTAATAATATTTTTAATGAAGAAATATTTGCATCTCAAGCGGGGACAATGACATCAAATTCTTCAATAACTTTAAATATTCCAGATATAGATGATGCGGCACTAATGGCTTATAATATAGACGAAGATAATGATACAGAATCGATATCTGTAACAACTTCATCAGATACTCTAACATTATCAAATTCTACTGTCGGTGATGTTCCATACTACTTATCAATTTTTAGGTTTAGATAATGTCCAATGATTATGGTTTAGTTGTAAATAATAATGACGGTGGGGTAATGTTCGATTCTCGAAAGGGAATGAGTAGTTATGTCATAAGAGAAATGGGAACTGGTACAGGCGTTTCAGATTCTTCTAATATAGAAGATGAATTTATATTTATACGACCTCCTTCTGGCCAAGAAAATGCACTATCTTCAAAAATAATATTTGCCAGTCCTAGATATAATGGAGCTAATGTTAATTTTTTTCAGTATGATGAAGATGATGATTCGGCAATAGCGGTAGAATTAGATTATTTTGTTGTGACTCATTCAGATAATATAAGTACTAGTTCGGATGATTATGGTTTACAAATTAAAAATAGTGATAATAGTATTCAATTCGATAGTCGTTCTGTTAAGTTAGGTAGTCATTTTTTAATTACTGCCTATCACCCACCAAGAAGTGTTAACGGAGATATTAGTGATAACAGTTCAGTATCTCTAGGAGACTACAATGACTATTGGGAAATTGGTAAGTGGACATTTTCACTGGGTCATAATTTTTCCGCCGTACCAACCAGTTTACAAGGAATACAATTTTTTCCTCCATTACTAGGAGAAGCTGGTGAAGTTAAGGCTCATGGTTGGAGAGAGACCGACTCTGGAGATGGATTACCAAATAATGGTGGTTTAGATGATGAACCTAACGGTGGAGGTGGACTTGGAAACCCATTTGGGCCAGGTCCTAATACTGGTGGCAGCGGAAGAACATTCAACAACATAAGACAAATTATAGTTTCGGCAGAATTAGTTTAAAGGAAAATTAAATGATTTATTATATAGCGGTCATTGAAAATGGTCAAATAAAAACATTAAAGTTATCGACTGGTGACAATCCGTCGGAAGGTCTTCAAGAGGATGGCACTACTATAGTCCACATAGATTTTTCTATTGCGGACAGATTACAATTTATAAAAACTCGTTATTGGGATGGCGAATGGAAAGTAAGAGATGCCGCGCCAAACAAATACTCTAGGTGGAATGGTTCTTCTTGGGATTGGGATCTTGAAGACGTTATGGTAGATGTCAGAAATGTTCGTAATAATCTATTATATAGATGTGACTGGACTCAAATGTCAGACTCACCATTACCAGAAGAAAAAAAATCTGAGTGGCAAACTTATCGTCAAACTCTTCGTGATTTGTCATTCGTTTCTTCTGACATAAGCAATGTTAGTGATGTTAACTGGCCCACACAACCAGAATAAATCTCGTAAAATTAAGTTAAAAAAGGTTCAATAAATCCTCGCACTGTGATTTAAAAATGTATAAATAAAGGTACATGATCAACTTAACCTAAAGAGCGAGATTACAGTGTCCAAATCGAGTATACCTTTAAAACTTATAAACTCAGGTACAGATTTACATGAGTACTCCCCGATAGAAGAAAACTATCTTGCGTACTGTGTAAGTCAACATCTGACATCAGCTTCAACTGATGCAATAGGTAACCTTAGTTTGAGTTCTGCTGATGCTACTCCTATTGGTTCTTTTGTAGATACATTCTTCAATCAGACCACAGGAACACACCCAGCATCACAGATTACATCTGGCGAAACTACAACCACAGTTCATCAAAAAACTGGTGTTGCAGACGAGTCAGGTTCAAACTTCAAGAGACCTATAGGTTACTACAGTCATGTCGATGTTCCCGGCCTCTACGAAATGGTAGATGCGGATCTAGACTCACTGGCAAATCGTGTAATTGGAAAACTTGTAGACTTAGACTATCCCGGCACATTTAAGCTGGCATCTACTTCTCCTGGCGTAGATTACAACGTATTTATCGATAGCATATTCTCAGATACACAGGGTGATGGAACTTCCGTTCCCTACCATGTGTACGTAAAAACTACAGTAGCAGCTCCCACTACTGTTCGTCCGATGACATTAAAAAACACTACTGGCGTTCCAACATTTAATGGTCAAGGTTTATTTGCATCATTTTCTAGTAATGGAAATGCTGGAGATCTACAGATACATAACTCAGACGGATCTGTTCGTTTTACAATAACAGATCCCGGCACAGATCAAATACAAACTGTTAAATTTTCTGGTGAGAAAATATATGTTGCAAATTATAGACAAAGTCAGGTAAATATTTATGATATTTCCGGCAATTTAGTCAATACTATATTAGCTCCGGATGCAATCGGAAACACTTTACATAATAATAGTTTTGCTGCATCTATTGATGTATCAGATACACATATCGCAGTAGGAGCTAGTAGAAACGGTTCACAGGGTCTTAATCAACATGGAGCGGTTTATGTTTATGACTTAGATGGCAATAATATGGTTGAAATATTTGATGATACTCCTGAAGTCAATGAGATGCTTGGGATGGGAGTAAAACTTTGGGGAAATTATGTTTATGCTTGGGGAAATAGTCGATACTATACTTGGAGATTTGATTTAGACGGATCTAATCAATTAAAAGTTTTCACATTTAATCCATATTCAAACGGTAAAGAAGCGAAAATACTTCCTTTTTCATCTGGGGAAAGAATGGTCTTTGGTATTGGTTCTGGTGGAGCTAAGTTTTTTGATCAAGATCTTGTAAATACTCAAACTTTGTCTCCAGCTGGATTCAGTTCCTTTGGATCTACTATAGACTATCATGAGGATTCTGGGAAGGTAGTCTTCGGTGATAACGGTTCTCCAAAATTTGCAATATACGATAGTTTGGATCTTCAAAATGGAACTACAGTAACCCAACCTAGTGGATCGGGACATAGTTATAATACTTTTGGTGATCAGGTTTATTTTGTTGGTGATAATATTGTTACTTCTGATTGGAGATACAACTCAGCTGCTGGAAGAATTTATATTTATGATCTTTCCGGTAATTTGTTGACTGAGATTTCGGGAACGAGTTGGACAGGTTCTGGTTTGTCTTCTGGAAATGTCGGAACTTACACAACAGGACCTGCTAGTTTCTCTGGTCTACAAGTTATGACCGACGAAGAGATTCAATATACTCTTGGTCAAAGAATACAAACTCTTCGCGCTACTGCCGGAAACATTGGTTCATATCAGTTCCGATCATCCACACAAGGTGCACCCACCGATCCGGGCACTTGGAAAGCTGTAGGTACTGCGTTAAACACTAAAAAAGATGTTTCAGACCAAAGTTATACAAGAACTCGCGCAAGTACTTATACCACACCAAGAACTTCTACATATTCTAGAACTCGTGTTTCTTCATATTCTAGAATTTCTACCAGATTATCTACAGTTAACTATGCCGGAGACTTCACTGGTAACTATACCAGAAACTTTGAAGGTAATTACTCGAGAGATTTTGCTGGTAACTATACTGGTGACTTTGTAGGTAACTATTCCGGAGTCAGGACTAGCACATACACAACACCCTTTACCGGAAACTACTCTAGAGATTTTGTTGGTGAATATACTGGTGTTTACACAAACACTTTCACAGCAAACAGAAGTTCTACATATACCAGAGATCGAGTAACTAATTTTTCTAGAACTTTTACTGGTGAATATGTAATAACTCGTCCTTCTACATACACTCGTGACGTTGTTGTCGCCTTTATTGCAAATTTCACTGGTTATTACTCTCGTGCAAGAGTATCTTCTTATGCGACAACCAGAAACCAAGGATTTACTGCATATTACACTGGGAACAGAACATCTTCCTATACTCGTGGAAGACCTTCATCGTATGCTGGAACTTACACCAGAACAAGAAACTCTTCTTATGCCGGAACCTACGTTAGAACTAGAATTTCTACATATTCGGGAACTTACGCAAGAACAAGAAATTCTGCATATTCTGGAACTTACGCAAGAACAAGAAATTCTGCATATTCTGCTCCGTACACACGACAAAGAGCCTCTTCTTACACTGGTGCATATGCTAGAACTAGAGTTTCTGCTTATGCAACTAACTACACAAGACAAAGACCATCGTCTTACACTGGCACATACTCTAGAACAAGAGTTTCTGCTTATGTAGTTGATTATACTAGACAAAGATCTTCATCTTATTCCGGAACTTATTCTAGGACAAGAATTTCTGCATTCTCACAACCTTATACGAGAGAAAGATCTTCTGCATATACCGGAACATACTCAAGAAATAGAATTTCAACGTATTCAGATAATTACACTAGACAAAGATCTTCCACTTACGCTGGAACTTATTCTCGAAACAGGGTTTCTGCTTATGCAGCTAACTACACGAGACAGAGAGTTTCCACTTATGCAAGAACTTCTGCTCGAAATAGAGTTTCTGCTTATGCTGGTGATTACACAAGAAATAGAATTTCTACATATTCAGCAAACTATACTAGAACTATGACACAGAATTTTGACGGTACATATTCTCGTACTCGTAATTCCGCTTATTCTAGATCAAGAGTATCGGTTTACACCCGCAACCGAGTAACTAATTTTGCTGGTAATTTTGTTGGTAACTATACTTCATACTTTACTGGTAATTATGCCAGAGGCTTTGTTGGTAACTATTCAAGAGGATTTGCTGGTAACTATGTCGGTAATTATGCGAGAACTTCTACTCGTACATCTACTAGAACTCGTTACTCTGCTTATGCAAGGACTCGTATCACAAATTACGTTGGAGATTTTGCTAGGACTCGTATAACGAATTATGCTGGAGACTTCACAGGTAATTACGGAAGAACTCGTGTAACAAACTACGTTGGAGATTTTGCTAGGACTCGTGCAACAGATTACAGTAGAACTCGTTATTCAGCTTATGCACGTACACGTATCACAAATTACGTTGGAGATTTTTCAAGAAATAGAGTTACAAACTTTGCTGGTAACTTTGTAGGAGATTATGCAAGTACTTCTACCCGAACTTCAACACGGACCCTAGGGTATAATAGAAATCTTTATTTCACTGGAAATTATTCTAGGAACTTTACTCGTGAGAGAGACACTAGTTTTTCTAGAGTTTCTACATATTCTCGCGTAGATACTTTTGTCGGAAACTACTCTAGAACTTTTGTTAATTACGTAAAATATACCGGAAACTATAATAGAACTATAACGTCCATTAACTTTTATGGTGGTAACTATACTACGGGTTTAACTTTCGCTAACAGTTTTGTCGGTGATTATTCCTTATTAGTAAATTACACTGGAGATTACGCTAGAACAGGAGACTACACCAGAACTCGTACTGCTTCATTTAACCGTACTAATCAGTATGTAGGAAACTATGGCGGAACACAAAGTTTTACCGGAAACTATACTGGTTGGGCAAATAATAGTCCTTGGGATTATCAATTTAATTATAACTCATGGCAGTTACATTACGGATACGGGGGATCTAGTGGTATAACTATTAAAGTATATACCAACGGTGTATTAAGGAAACAACAGTACTACTCAAATTATACTACCGCTGAACACGTGACCTATTTTGATGTAGGACCAATTCGATACTTTAAACATGCATCAAGTGGTGTTCGTTGGTCTTTGGATGACATGCCCAACTCTTCTACTGCCGCGCAGACATATAGTTATTTTGCTGGTTTTCGAGTAAGTACGGCCAACTCTAATTACCCAGGCAATTATACCAGAATTTCTACTTTAGCGGGAGGTACTTACACACGCACACGTAATGCGACCGTCTCTTATTCCAGAAACTATGTCGGTAATTATACCAGAAACTTATATTATACCAGAACTAGACCAGCAACATTATACTACACTAGAACTAGTACAAGAAATTTCACTAGGGATTCTACATACACAAGAGACACTCAGATAAATTACACTAGGAATTCTACATACACACGGGATCCTGCAACAGCATTTCCTCGTAGTTCAACATATACCGGATATTACAGTAGAACTCCTGTAAGATCAAGCACTTTAGCTTATACTGGAGACTTTACTGGTAATTATACAAATTCATACTCAGCAGATTATACTAGGGTTGGTACATATACTAGAATAGGTTATTATGCTGGGGATTACGTAGGTAACTATGTAAGAGATCGTGTAACTAACTTCGCTGGCGATTTTGTTGGTAACTACGCTACAACATTTACTGGTGACTTTGTAGGTAACTATTCACGTGCCTTTGGTGGAAACTATGTAGGTAACTTTGTAGGAAACTATGCGACTACATTTACTGGTAATTTTGCTGGTGATTATTCAAGAAACCGAGTCACTAACTTTACTGGTGATTTCTTGGGTAACTATGCGACCACATTTACCGGAAATTTTGTAGGTAACTATTCACGTACATACGCTGGAGATTTCGCTGGTAACTATGTGGGGGAATATGCTAGAACCTCTACGAGAACACGTTACTCCGCTTATGCACGTACTCGTTATTCTACCTATACCAGAGGAAGGGCTTCTACATACACTAGAGATCGTGTAACTAACTTCGCTGGAGACTTCGGTGGTAACTATGCAAGGACATTTACTGGTAACTATGCGAGGAACTTTATTGGAGAGTACACTGGTACATACACTGCATACTACGCAGGGGATTATGTAGGAAATTATGCTCGTGGTTTTGGTGGTAACTATGTAGGAAACTATTCAAGAGGTTATGCTGGTAACTATGTAGGCAACTACGCTAGAGACATAACCGATCCCTATGTCGGTAATTACTCAAGAGATTTCTCTGGCCAATATACCGGAACATATTCCAGAAACATAACCGATCCCTATGTCGGTAACTATGCAAGAGGATTCTCTGGTCAATATGCCGGAACATATTCCAGAAACATAACTGATTCTTATGTCGGTAATTTCTCAAGAGATTTCTCTGGTCAATATGCCGGAACATATTCTAGAAACATAACCGATTCTTATACTGGTAACTATGCAAGAGACTTTGCCGGTGAATTTACTGGTGCTTACTCTAGGAACATAACTGATTCTTATGTCGGTAATTTCTCAAGAGGTTTCGTTGGTGAATATGTTGGTGCTTACTCTAGAAACATAACCGATTCTTATACTGGTAACTATGCAAGAGACTTTGCCGGTGAATTTACTGGTGCTTACTCTAGGAACTTTATTGGCGAGTATACTGGACAGTACTCAAGAGACTTTGCCGGTGAATATGCTGGTACATACTCTCGCGGATTTGTGGGCGAGTATACTGGCGCATACTCTAGAAACTTTGAAGGTAATTATTCAAGAGACTTTGTTGGTGATTTCGCTCAAGTAAGAAGTAGTTCATATGTCGGAAATTACTCTCGTGAATTCGTTGGAGAATACGCAGGAGAATATGCAAGTGAGTTCGCTGGAAACTTTGTAAGTAATTACTCAAGAGGTTTTGTAAGTAATTACTCAAGAGATAGAGTTTCTACTTATGCTGGAAACTTTGTAAGTAATTACTCAAGAGGTTTTGT
>Ga0206677_10003594_pt1 | contig 12967 bp, 10 predicted proteins | sample M130m12015metaG_FD_155475 | JGI IMG/M metagenome (GOLD analysis project Ga0206677, IMG submission 155475) | Ammonia-oxidizing marine archaeal communities from Monterey Bay, California, United States - M1 30m 12015 | ecosystem: Environmental > Aquatic > Marine > Intertidal zone | place: USA... | reverse complement strand
TCATTTTATCGGCCTCTCTTCGTGAACAATACCCAATTTCACTAAGATATTTATTGATTCTTACGGGAGTACTCATGAACTTTTATTTAATTTTCGAGTTGTATTTCATCACCTATTTTTAGGTTAAATTTTTTTCTTATTAAATAAACAAATAAGTACAAAAAAGGAGTGTCAATAGCTGCAATAAGAACTTTAAAAATAAAACCTGAAGTTACCAATCCAATAAACAAATCCCAAGGTAAAACCTGAAAAGAACAAAGTAAAAGAACTACGGCAAATGTGTCTAAAAACTGAGAGGCGAAAGTTGAAAAATTATTTCGTAACCAAAGATACTTCCCTTCTGTTTTACTTTTCCAAAAATGATAAATACGAATATCAACAAATTGTGCACACAAATAAGCTATCATGGATGCCAATACCGCTAGAGGCGATAAGGAAAAAACTTTGGAAAAAGTTTGATCATCTACTGGAGAGCTTGATATGGCTGGGACCATATCGGCGATCAATAATATTCCTATGGAAAAAAAAGAAGCAAAAATTCCTGCAACTACAACTTGATTTGCTTTCTTTTGACCGTAAATTTCTGAAATTAAATCGGTAATCAAAAAAGTAATGGGATATGGTAAAATACCAACGGATAGCTCAAACAAAGGGATTTTAAAAAGAGTACTATCAATAGGATACCAATAAAAAAACTTTTGAAAAATCAAATTTGAAACTACCAAAGACGTAATAAAAAGTGCTGCCAAATACAAAAAAATCTGATGGGCAAGTGATTTGTCTTTTTGTTTCATCCTCTTATTTGATATCAAGTGTGAAAGGAATTTCAGCTTGAATACGAGGGGTCTTTATTTCTTGAGATTTGGAAGCCTCTAAAAAGGTTTTTAATTCTTTAGGTAAGGATGATTTAATTTTATTTTTAACAGACCCTAGGGGATTGATTAGACCAAAAATATCATCAATATCGGTTTCAACTTTGGGATAAGAAGTTATGTTGTAACTATCAATTTCTGCTAATTCGGCAGCAGCCTCAATTGCTTGGTTTAAGCCTCCTAATTCATCAATAAGTCCGTTTTCTTTGGCTTGAACCCCAGTCCAAACTCTTCCTTGAGCAATTTCTTCAACAGCACTTAAAGAAAGACCTCTTCCCTCAGAAACTCTTTTCTTAAAAGTTTCATAAACATGTTCTATGCTTTGTCGCGTACTTTTTCTAAAACCATCGGACAAGGATTCGAAAGGGCTGTATCCCAATGCGTTTTTGTGAGTCATAACATGTTCTGCATTGATTCCTATCTGATCTGTAAATCCTTTAAAATTAGGTAAGGTTGCAAAAACACCGATTGAACCCGTAATGGTAAGGGGATCTGCAAATACCTTATCTGCACCAGACGCGATGTAGTAGCCTCCAGATGCGGCAACATTACCCATGGAAACAACAAAAGGTTTCTTCTTTTTGGCATCTTCAAGGGCTCTCCATAAAATATCTGAAATCAAGGCGCTACCCCCAGGGGAATTGACCCGTAAAACAATTGCTTTTATTCGCTTGCTTTTTGCAGCTTCCTCAATTGCATCAACAAATACTTCATCTCCAATTTGAGTTTCGTTACCCTCTCCAAAAAGTATTTGCCCTTGTGCATAAATGATTGCAATTTTATCGCGTACTCCTTTTTTGTGAGAAGCATTGCCAGACAACAGGTTTTTGTAGCCAACCAAATTAAGATCATCAGACACTTCGATTCCCAACTTGTTTTTTAAGTTATTAACGTAATCAACTTTGTAGCTTATTTGATCTATCAATCCAACCTTAATTGCATCTTCCGGAAGGTTTGCTTTGAGTTCAGTTGCAATTGTATCTAACTTTTCAACGGGTAGGTTTCTTTCTTGCGAGATTTCACTACTAATGGTATTCCACAAAGACGAAATCAATGACCCAATTTGTTCTCGATTATCAGCACTCATTGAATTTGACAAAAAAGGCTCAACAGCACTTTTGTATTTTCCGTGACGAATAACCTCCATTTTAAAACCATATTCATCCTCAAAATCTTTGAAATATAAAACTTCTGAAGCCAGACCTTTAAATTCCAAATTTCCGTTAGGATTGATGAACAAAGAATCCGCAACCGATGCTAAATAATATCCTTTTTGAGTGAAAAAGTCTCCATAGGCGGAAATGAATTTCCCACTTTCTTTGAATGATAAAAGGGCATCGCGTAGGGTTTTGGTTTGGGACCACCCTGCATCCAGATAATCACTTCTCAGATGAATCCCTTTTATTTTTTCGTTGGTCTTGGCTAAATCAATTGCGGTGACCAAATCCATCAATTTTACACTTTCCTCATCAAATCCTAAACTGATTTGAAATTGCTGACTCCCTGGCACATTATCCATGATAGGCAAGTCAAGTTTTAAAGACAAAATACTGTTTTCTTCAATCAAAGCAGCAGATCCATTTTCAGAATCAACAAAACTTGCTGCACTTGAAATTATCATCAAGAAAAGTATTCCACCCAAAACAAATGCTACAATTGTTCCCAAAAGTGATGCAAAAAAAGTACGTAAGAAGTTCATGAAACTAAATTTTTAACAAATATAGGATAAACTAAAAAACGAAGGTCATAGTCTCTTGGTTTTTAAATTTGCTAAGAAGTTCATTTTGAATTGAAAAACAGTATATTTAACTTTAAGAACAAATCTTCGAATGAAAAAATTACATCTACTTTTTCTTTTTTTATTGCTACTTACCCAGTGCAAAGTCAATCAATTTACTGGGGGGAAAACCTTTTAGTTTTACGACAACAAAACCCTTCTACCGCTTGTCTTCGAGGAATATGAAAATTTCATTAACTCCAACGAAGTAATTCGAGGTACAAAAGAAAGCGATCAAATTGAGTTCGTGGGCAAGAAAATAACACAACCAGCCGAAACTTACTTTCAATACAAAGGGAACTTGAGCTATCTAAACGATTATGAATGGGAGTACAATTTGGTAAAGGATGATGCCATCAACGCATGGTGTATGCCGGGCGGAAAAATTGTTTTCTACACAGGTATTTTAGAGGTTGTACAAAACGAGGCAGGAATTGCTGCCATCATGGGACATGAAGTTGCTCACGCACTTTCCAATCATGGTGCCCAAAGAATGAGTATAGGAACAATTCAGCAAGGCCTCGGGGTACTGGTATCCCAAATAGCTGATAAAGAACCCGAGAAAAAGAAAGACTTGATCCTAAAAGCATATGGTGTTGGTACGAATGTGGCTGCTGTTTTACCTTTCAGTAGAGCTCACGAAAACGAGGCTGACCTAATCGGAATGCAACTCATGACCATAGCGGGCTTCAAACCCGAAGAGGCCGCTTTATTGTTGGAACGAATGCAAGCCCAAACTCCAGGTTCTAAAATGCCTCAGATTTTGAGTACTCATCACTCCCATCAAACTCGAATTTTGAACTTAAAACAAAATGCCGCTAAGGCTCGTGCCCTTGGGCAACAAATAAAAGATTCTTTGGGTCGATAGTCTAACAAACAGTTGCACTGCTGCTTTTTTTTCTTTTTTTTTACCAAAAAAAACATGGTTTACATCGCTCTGGGAAGTAATCAAGGAAATCGATTTAAGTTTTTAGAGAAAGCAGTAAAACAGATTGGCACTAAAATAGGAACAATAAAAAGTATTTCTCCAATTTATGAGACTGAGGCATGGGGTTTTAAGGGAAATGCTTTTTTAAATGCTTGTTTGAAGCTTGAAACGGATAAGGAGGCACTTAGTATCATGGATCTTTTGCTTTCTATTGAAAATGAATTTGGCAGAAAACGAACTTCTGAAAAGGGGTATCAATCTCGCCCGATAGATTTGGATATTCTTCTGTATCAAAACGAGGTTATCAATCATAAACGTTTACAAATTCCGCATCCACGAATGGAATTACGTCAATTTGTTTTAACTCCATTGTCCGATATCGCCTCAGAAATAATTCATCCAAAAATCAAAAAAAGTATTGGAGAACTTCAACTGAATTGTACTGATAAATCCCCACTATCTCTTTGTCAAAAATCCTTGGAATTCTAAGCTTGGTTTATTTTCTGAAAATAATCCCATGCAACCACTCCAGCGGTTACTGCAATGTTTAATGAATGTTTTGCACCCTCTTGTGGGATTTCGATTACTCCCTGTGATGCATTGACTACCTCTTGATCCACTCCTTTGATTTCATTTCCCAACACAAAAGCATGGACTTGATTTTTCTTTGGTTGAAAATCGTTCAAAAAAATGGATTTCTCTGCTTGTTCTATCGACCACACCTCTACTCCGTCTTGCTTGAGTTTTTCTACTAATTCTAGGGTGTTTTCAACATATTCCCAGGCTACAGAATCTGTAGACCCAAGTGCAGTTTTGTGAATATCCTTGTGTGGAGGTTGGGCTGTAATTCCACAGAGATAAATTTTTTGAATTAAAAAAGCATCCGAACTTCTAAATACAGATCCGATATTATTCAAACTCCTGATATTGTCAAGAATCAAAATCAAAGGTGTTTTGGATGCTTGACGAGCTTCATCAACTGACTTTCGTTGGAGTTCTTTATTTTTTAATTTTCTGTGTTTCACAATTCAAAAATAAGGAAGTATTCATTAGCGTTTTATAAAATTTAAATAATGGTTACATTCGCATAAGTCATTTAAAAAAATATCCCTTGGCAAAAGCAGCTAAAGAAACCCCTTTAATGAAACAATACAACCAAATCAAGGCGAAATATCCTGATGCGTTGTTGTTGTTTCGAGTTGGAGATTTTTATGAAACCTTTGGATCTGATGCCATAAAAGCTGCAAAAATATTGGGGATTATCCTTACCAAACGCGGAGCGGGTAGTACCAGCGAAACCGAATTGGCGGGCTTCCCACATCATTCACTCAATACCTACCTCCCAAAATTAGTAAAGGCTGGCTGCAGGGTTGCAATTTGCGATCAGTTGGAGGATCCAAAAATGACCAAAACCATCGTCAAACGTGGAGTTACAGAATTGATCACTCCCGGAGTTGCCCTAAATGATGATGTTTTGGAGCAAAATAAAAATAATTACTTGGCTGCAGTTCATGCAGAAAAAAAACATTGGGGAGTTTCTTTTTTAGATATTTCAACTGGAGATTTTATGACCAGCGAGGGAAATATTGAGCACATTGATCAGTTGCTCCAAAAATTCAATCCTAGTGAAGTATTGGTTTCAAAACCCAATAAAAATAATTTTGCAGAGCATTTTGGAAGTCAATACGCAGCTTTTTATTTAGAGGATTGGGTTTTCCAAACAGAGTTCTGCATCGAACTTTTAACGCAACATTTCCAAACCATATCCTTAAAAGGTTTTGGTGTGGAGGGACTTGAATTGGGTACCATTACCGCAGGTGTAATTCTTCATTATTTGGCCGAAACTCAACACAAGAAATTACAACACATTCATGTAATACAGGCGATAAGCTCAGAGGACTATGTTGGGATTGACCGATTTACTGCCCGAAACTTAGAACTGCTCTACCCCAATTCTAGAGAGGGTGTTGCCCTAATTGACGTAATTGATTTTACCTCAACAGCAATGGGTGGAAGAATGCTCAGAAATTGGGTGAGTTTTCCTCTAAAATGTATTTCAAAAATAAAAAAACGTCATCAAGCAATTGAGACTTTTTTGGAGAATGAAAAGGTATTGGAACAAGCCGTTTTGTCTCTCAAAAAGATCGGTGACATCGAGCGTCTCATGTCCAAGATTGCTACCCAAAAAATAGCTCCCCGAGAGCTTGTTCAATTAAAAAACTCCTTATTGGAACTACTTCCGATTAAAGCTGTTTTAACAGAATCTTCTGAAGAAGTTTTACAAGACTTGGGCTTAGGACTTCACAATTGCGATGCTCTGGTTAATCGTCTCAACCAAGCACTAAAAGAAGAAGCCCCTGTAAGTATTTCAAAAGGCAATTTTATTGCCGTGGGTTATTCAAAGGAGTTGGATGAACTCAGAAACCTTCGCAAATCAGGGAAAGATCATTTGGATCAGATGCTCGAAAAAGAAACGGAACGAACGGGAATCAGCTCTCTAAAAATTGCCTTCAACAATGTTTTTGGATACTACATAGAAGTCCGAAATACCCACAAAAATAAAGTTCCGGAGGAATGGACTCGAAAGCAAACTTTGGTTAATGCTGAACGCTACATAACCGAGGAATTGAAAGATTATGAAGCTAAAATCTTAGGAGCCGAAGATAAAATTCAAATTTTAGAACTCGAATACTACTACGATCTTCTCAAAAGTATTCAAGAATATTTGGGAATCTTAAAACAAAATGCCATTCAAATTGCAACCCTTGATTGTTTGGTTGGGTTTTCATTACTTGCCAAAAAGCAAAAGTACAATCGCCCTCAACTGATTGCAGAAACCGATCTGGACATCAAAGGAGGTAGACACCCAGTAATTGAAAACCAATTAGAGGTTGGAAAATCCTACATTGCCAACGATGTTAGGTTGAACCGCAAAGAACAGCAAATCATCATGATTACTGGACCCAATATGTCAGGAAAATCTGCCTTGCTGAGACAAACTGCACTTATTGTAATCTTGGCGCAAATGGGGAGTTTTGTTCCTGCTCAAGAAGTGAAAATGGGAATTGTAGATAAAATCTTTACCCGAGTGGGAGCCAGCGACAACATATCTCTGGGGGAATCTACTTTCATGGTTGAAATGAATGAATCGGCAGCAATTCTAAATAATATCACCCAAAGTAGCTTGGTGTTGCTCGATGAAATTGGAAGAGGAACCAGTACTTATGACGGAATTTCGATTGCTTGGGCAATCGCCGAATATTTACACGAACACCCCGCTCACCCGAAAACACTTTTTGCTACGCATTATCACGAATTAAACGAGATGACCCAACGTTTTGAACGCATCAAAAATTTCAACGTTTCGGTAAAAGAATTGAAAGATAGTGTTCTTTTCCTTCGAAAACTTGCTCCAGGAGGAAGTGCACATAGTTTTGGGATTCATGTTGCCAAAATGGCTGGAATGCCCAAAACGGTTTTAGATACTGCTAAACGAAAGCTTAAATTTTTGGAACAATCGCACCAAGAAGAAAATCGAAAAGATGCTTTAAATAAAAGTACAGAAGACCTTCAACTCAGCTTTATTACTCTCGACGATCCGCTCTTAGAAGCTCTTCGTGAGGAAATTAAAAACTTAGACATTGACACCCTAACCCCATTGGAAGCACTGATGAAACTCAACGACATCAAACGCCGTTTAAAAAGATAAAAAAAACTTTTTTTCTAAATAAAACACTGAATTTTTCTTGATTTTTGTTTTACATTTGCACCACTTTGCGAAAGTAGCTCAGGGGTAGAGCATCACCTTGCCAAGGTGAGGGTCGCGGGTTCAAATCCCGTCTTTCGCTCTCCTACCATCTATTGCTCGAGTGGTGGAATTGGTAGACACGTTGGACTTAAAATCCAATGACCATTGCGGTCGTGCGGGTTCAAGTCCCGCCTCGAGTACAAAACGAGAGATAATTGTAAGATTGTCTCTCGTTTTTATTTATACTTATTATATAAAAAACTGATATTTTAATTCCCTGGGGGAAAAATAAAAGTTTAAAGGTAAAGACTTAGTCCCTAATGAATCTTTAGAGCTTTGCCGCTAATTCACTCGCCTCTTTGATTGCCATTTTAGCATCCAATTGTGCGGCAATGTTTGCTCCTCCAATCAAGTGTACGGTTTGGTTGGCAGCCAACAATCCTGCTTCCAATTCTTTTAAAGAAACTTGTCCGACACAAATGATAACATGGTCAACGTCTAGGACATCTTGGACTTCACCTGCTTTAATATGTAAACCTAGGTCATCTATCTTTTCATAACTAACATCTGCCATCATTTTCACCTCTTTCATGGTTAAACTTGAGCGGTGAATCCATCCTGTGGTTTTTCCTAAATTCTTTCCATGTTTTCCTTTAGAGCGTTTAAGCAAGTAAATTTCTCTAGGAGATGCAAGTGGTTGCGGAGATTCTGCTAAAGCACCTCCTTTAGTATAAGTCATGTCTACTCCCCATTCTTTCATATAATTTTCGGTATTCATACTGACCGATTCGTGGGCCATATCGTGAGCTAAATATTCGGCCATATCAAAGCCAATTCCTCCTGATCCTATGATGGCGACTTTATCCCCTACAGTCTTATTTTTGTAGAGTACATCAACATAATCCATTACTTTAGGATGATCAAAACCTTCTATATCAAGGGTTCTAGGAGTGACTCCAGTGGCTAAAATAATCTCGTCATAAGCCTCTGCTATAAGTGTTGCTTCCTCTGCTTTTGTATTTAAACGCAACTCAACTCCATATTTTTTTAGCATACTATCATAGTATCGAATAGTTTGGCTGTATTCCTCTTTTCCTGGAATGACTTTAGCCATATTGAATTGTCCTCCAATCTCATGCTTTTCTTCAAACAAGACAACTGAGTGCCCCCTTTTTGCAGCAACAGTTGCTGCTTCTAATCCTGCGGGTCCCGCACCAACTACTGCAATTTTCTTTTTATTATGGGCTGGTTCATGTACCAAAATGGTTTCATGACAAGCCCGAGGATTAACAATACAGGAAGAAACTTGCATAGTAAAGGTGTGGTCTAAACACGCTTGGTTACAAGCAATACAGGTATTAATTTCTTCGGGTCTACCTTCAATTGATTTTAAGACCAGATCAGGATCAGCTAGAAAAGGGCGCGCCATGGATACCATGTCGGCATTGCCTTCGGTTAATACTTTTTCGGCCACATCAGGCATATTAATGCGATTGGTAGTGATGAGTGGAATATTGACCTCTCCCATCATTTTTTTTGTTACCCAGGCAAAGCCTGCTTTTGGAACTACAGTCCCAATAGTGGGTACCCTTGATTCGTGCCACCCAATTCCTGTGTTTATAATCGTTGCGCCTACCGCTTCAACGGCTTTGGCAAGTTGAACAACATCTTCCCAAGTACTTCCACCTTCAACTAAATCGAGCATAGAGAGGCGGTAGATAATAATAAAGTTTTCTCCCACGGCTTCTCGTGTTCGGCGAATGATTTCTAGAGGAAACTTTATGCGGTTTTCATAACCCCCTCCCCACTCATCTGTTCTAAGGTTTGTTTTTTTTGAAATGAATTGATTAATTAAATACCCTTCAGATCCCATTACCTCTACACCATCATAATTCGCAAACTGAGCCATTTTAGCACAGTGAACGTAGTCTTTAATTGTTTGTTCAATTTCTTCTGCTGTTAATTCTCTTGCAGGAAAAGGGCTAATAGGTGCCTTAGTGTTACTTGCAGAAACATTTTCTGGTGTATAGCCATAACGTCCTACGTGTAAGATTTGCATACAAATTTTACCTCCTTCATCATGCACTGCTTTTGTTATTTGCTTGTGCTTCTCGGCTTCATCTTTATTATCTAATGGATGACCCACAGGCAAGGCTAGACCTTGCTTGTTAGGTGATACTCCACCGGTAACAATTAAACCTACTTGCCCTTTAGCACGTTTGGCATAAAAAGCGGCTAAACGAGGAATCCCTCCGTCGATATCTTCCAGCATGGTGTGCATGGAGCCCATCAAAACACGGTTTTTTAAAATTGTAAAACCTAAATCTAGGGGTTCAAGCAATTTTGGGTATGCAGTAGTAGTAGTTACCATAATATAGTCGAATAGATGATAATAATTTTTTCATGAAACTACATTTTTTTTTCAATTCGGCCAATTGAATCTGTGTTAAATTAATACTGATTTCCAGAGCTCTTATATATAGTTAGCATAAAGATTTCAAGGAAACCCTAGGAAACTCAATCTCTATTTTGAGGGGGAAAACCTTAACTATCTGTTTTTTATTTAGTGAAATTTTTTTATTGGTTGCCTCCTGATAATCCTGTTAATAAATATTATATTAAATTTAAGTGATTTAAAGCTACTAACATGAATTATCTAATTTCATGTTAATAATAAAACTAAAATTTGTGCAATTTCTGCTGAATAGTTAATTGATAAAGAAATTTTGTCCAAATAACAGAGTAGAATATTAATATATTTCTGAATTTTAAGCTTTAAAGTTTGTTTTTTCGGTTTTCTGAAAAGTAAATACACAAGAAAATCATTAATTCTTTTAGTTGTTAAATGATTTTATACACCTTTTACATAATCTGGCTTGAAAACTATTTACTTAAATTTCCATCCTATTTATAGTAAAAAAACATGAATTATTTTTTATTTAATTTTAGAAATTAAACTTACATTGATCTTGAAAACAAACCCTTAATATAACTGCTAAATCTTCAAAAAAAACAGACAATAAAGATAGTTCTGTAGAACTGTTTGTCTAGTAAATAAAAATTGATGCTTATGGAATTAATTAAAAAGCTTAGTCTGTTAATTGTTTTTATTATTTTATCCTGTACAAAGGACAGTTCTGGTTCAGAGAATTTAATAAATATTCCTATTTTATATATAGATACGGTTGGTGTTGAGATTAACTCAAAAGAGGACTACATAGAGGGTTCTGTCTCAATTATCGGTAGTGATGGCTTAACAAATCTGCCCAGTACTAAAATGAAAATTAAAGGTAGAGGAAATTCTACTTGGTGGCAAGGTGGAATATGGGGGAAAAAACCTTATCAAATTAAATTTAGTGAAAAAACAGACGTTTTAAACATGTCTGCTGACAAAAAATGGGTGCTACTTGCTGAAATTTCAGACATATCATTAATCCGTAATAAAATAGCACGTGAAATATCAAACATAAGCCGTTTCGATTATGTCCCTCAAGCTAAATACATAGATCTATACATTAATAACGAATACGCTGGAATTTATTTAGTGGGTCAAAAAGTAGAAGAATCATCAAACAGAGTAAATATTGGAGATAATGGTTACTTAGTTGAAATTGATACTGATGCCCAGGGAAGAATAGATATTGATGATGTTTATTTCCGGTCTAATATATGGTCCTCTCATTATGAACAAGGGGTATTCAATATTAAAGAACCTAATGTTGATTATAATTCAAATGAATACAACTTAATTAAAGATTACATAAATAATTTTGAATCAGCCTTGTTTGGAGAGAACTTTAAAGATCCTGATTTAGGTTATAGATCATTTATTGATCTCCCTAGCTTTATTGACTGGTTTCTTGTTAATGAAATAGCAAAAAATCAAGATGCAAAATCATTTTCAAGTATCTTTTTAAATTATGTCCCTGGTGAAAAAATCAAGATGGGACCTGTCTGGGATTTTGATCTTGCCTTCGGTAACGTCAACTATTCCAGTGCTGAGGACCCAGAGGGATTTTGGATTAAAGAAAATATCTGGTACGAAAAAATGTTTGAAGACCCCTATTTTAAGGAATTAGTTAAAGAAAGGTTTAGTTATTACATGGATAACTTAGATGAAATCCTATTAAAGGTAGATGGATACGAACTTTATATAGAAAAATCTCTTGATAAAAACTTTGCCCTTTATCCTGGACTTCTTGATCCAAATATGGAAGTTTGGCCTGTCCCGGATCGCTACGATAATCATAATAGCTATGTTATAAATCTAAAATCATGGATTCAAAAAAGAATGTCATGGTTGGAAACATCACTTTAAAAGGAATTGACATTGATCGAAATCATTTACTCAATTGTATGATTTCTTTTGTTGGGGAGTTTCAACCTCCATTCCAATTGAAGTTTCATCAGATGACTTGGATAAACTTTTAGATGTACTAAATTTAATATAAATTTCATGAGAACGGCTGTTGGCAGATCTTGTCCAATTTCCTATTTGTGATGTAACAGAGTATCCTATTTAAAGGGAAGGAATTAACTTAAATCCTGAAATAAAGCTTAAGTTGCCACCTGAGTCACTAGGGGTAATAAAGACATTTTCTAATATGAGCGTTCCGATGTTTATTAATTCACATAGGATAGAGTATGCAATTAAATTAATCAATGACGGATACTTACAAAACTAATCTATTGAAGCACTTGCGGGAAAATCTGGATTTAATTCACAAGAAAATTTCAATAGAGTTTTCAAGTTGTTAAAAAAAGTTACACCATCAGAATTCCGAAATTCTAAAGAGTAAAACTTTACACATTGTTCTCCAATGGATATGGATTTATATATGTTTCCCTAATTTTTACCTAAACACTTATTTTGCATCTATTTAGGACGTAATTATAATCCTACATTTATTTAACTAAATGTAAAATAGATATTTAAAATTTAGAGAATATTTGATCTATCCCAAGGGCAAGATTAAAATCTTTATCAGTGATGCCATTAAAATCATGAGTAGTCAAATATATCTGAACTTTATTGTAAAGATTCGTCCATTTTGGATGGTGATTTTGAATTTCTGCAAGCTCCCCAACTTGATTCATAAAGCTTAATGCTTCCTTAAAATCATTCAATATAAATTCTTTATAAATTCCGTTATTTTTATATTCCCAATTTAAATTAAGTGCTTTAACTTTTGTTTTAAAATCTTCAAGATGATACATTTTCATATTAAATCATTTTAGATTGAGAAACAAGATAGTGAAAACAAGATTTTAAAAGAGTTTTGAAATAGCATTAATAAGTTTATAAAATCAAAGAAAAAAAATCGTTGTACTTTTATAAAGTGAAATAATTTAAATTTCCCCTCAAATTAGGAATGGCAAAATTACCAAAAGAATATCAATTTATAGATTTGTCTGATTACGGTCGCCCAGCAGGCCAATGGATTGCGAATAAATTTCAGCACACCAATTTCACCCCAATTGATGTTACCACCATGTTTATTATCTCTGGTTTTACTGCAATTGGTTTATTGTTAAATGGTTATCTCTTTTCCTCTGCATTTTTTATAATATTGAAATCCATTTTAGACGCTGCAGATGGTGAATTATCACGTTTAAAAAAACAGCCTTCTTATGTTGGAAGA
>Ga0206677_10003593_pt1 | contig 12972 bp, 10 predicted proteins | sample M130m12015metaG_FD_155475 | JGI IMG/M metagenome (GOLD analysis project Ga0206677, IMG submission 155475) | Ammonia-oxidizing marine archaeal communities from Monterey Bay, California, United States - M1 30m 12015 | ecosystem: Environmental > Aquatic > Marine > Intertidal zone | place: USA... | reverse complement strand
CCTTAATGGTGACACTGATTCTGGCAACAATCCTATCATTAACATATTTGATGTTCTCTCATTAGCCGATTATTTGTCCAATGGAGAAGCTCAAAATATTTGTATAGAGCCAACGTTAAATATTAACGATGACACCAACATAAATATGGTAGACTTAATTTCGTTAGTTCAGGCAATCCTAAATAATCAAATTTGAATATTCAAGGTAATAGTTCAATTGAATATTTACTCTTACATTCATTTATACTAATTTAATTTAGATAATGAAAAAACAAGATTAATTTCTGAAAGTAAAAAATTTTGAAATTTATATATATTATTAAAGTAATACATTTTTTCACCATTTCTATCTGTCTAAGTCAAAACTTAAACATTAGTAATAATAAATTAGATGATTTGCAAAATTCTCTGGAAATAGCATCTAGAAGCTCTCAGAAAGTTTTTATTGAGGTTTTTGGTGGCCTTACCTGAACATATTGCCCCATTGTGAGTTTCACAATTTCGGATATGATGGATGATTATCCTGAAACATTAATTGCTGTAGAATGGCACGATCCTTCCTGGTCAATACCTGCATACAACTTAGATATCGATGATTTTTACGAGAGAGATGCACTTTATCCAGCTCTACAAGCTGGAGCGTCGCCTCATTTGTTTGTCAATGGTACATATGATTACGGTCCTGGTGTTCCAGGGCAGGCTACTTCAGATCCTGATTTTTACTACGAAAATATTGCTTTTCCTGCATATAACTCTTTTGTAAATGATCAGACACCTTATGTCATAGAAATGAGTGCTTATGCCGGTATTTCAGGGCAATACCAAGTTACTATTTTAATGGATGCTGATTTTGATAATGAAAATATAAAGGTTGATATTTTCCTTGTCGAAGATAATATTTGGGCTTGGTGGAGCGGTGCAAGTAATTATGCAAATGCCAGAAATGTTGTCCGCGAATGGCTTATATCAGAAAACCTATCAATAAATACATCAGGCGAATCTCAACAATTAAATGGCTCTTTTACATATGATGAAAGTTGGAATCTGGATAGTTTAAAATTAATCGCGATTGTTCAAGATCATTCATCAAAAAAGGTACATCAAGCCCATTCAGTTTCAATGGATCCAGATATTGATGATGATGATATTCCGAATGGAGAAGATAATTGTATTGAAGTATCAAATCCTTTGCAGGAAGATGAAGATAACGATATGGTAGGTGATATTTGTGACCCTTGCGATAATTTAGTATACATATTGGGTAATATAAACGGCGATTTAAATGAAATAGAAGAACCTCTTATTAATATATTTGATATCTTGACAATATTAGATTTTCTTGATAGCGGCCTAGCTTATCCATGTGAGGAGTCAGCAATGGATGCTAATGGAGATAGTTTTGTAAATATTCAAGATTTTATATTTTTAGTTCAGGGTATTCTTAATGGTACAGTATAATATGAAATTGATCAGAAATAAAATTATTGTCTCATTTTTCATCATAATAAGAATTGGCTTAAGTAATGAAACAAATAAAATACCTAACTTAGAAATAAAGTTATTAGATGGTTCCAAGAAAAAAATTCATGAGCTGCTTGATGAGGGACCTTTACTGATAGATTTTTGGGCTACCTGGTGTATCCCTTGTAAAAAAGTGATGAAATATTTAAATCGATATGATCAAGAATACAAAAAGCAAGGCTTTAAAGTATTAATGATAAATACTGACAGTCCAAGGTCTTTTGGTAAAGTAAAATCTTATATACGATCTCAAAAATATAAATTCCGTGTAGGGTTAGACCCTAATAAAACCATAGCAAAAAAATTAAATGCTACAACCATGCCCACACTTATTTTAGTTGATAAAACTGGTGAGGTGAAATGGAGACATCAAGGTTATCTTCCTGGAGAAGAAGTGGAAATTGAAAAACAAATAAAAGAGCTTCTCACAAAAAAACCAAAATAGTAATGAAAATTAGATCCTTTTTTTTTACAACCATTTTTTTAGGGTTGGCAAGTCTATATGGGCAAAAAATAAACTATAATGCGTCAATTAAATCTAGCTTTGGTAGTAGTTACGATTTTTACTCATTTTCAGAAAATATTTTAGATATTAATTTGTTCCTCAATGGTTTTGAGAGTTGGGTTCAATATGAGTATTCTAATCCCCCTAACATAGGTTTCCCACTTAATGATATTAGAAAATTCCGTTTTGAGTATAGTTCTAGAAATATTAAAATACAAATAGGTGATATATATAAAATCTGGGATAGAGGACTAATTCTTAACCAATTTGAAGATCAGGATATAAATTTTGATAATGGAATAAGAGGTTTTTCTCTAGATGTTAAAAGAGGATTTTTTACTTTTAATCATATCAATGGCTCGGCAGAGATTTGGGAGTTGGGTAGTGATCTACGTATTCCTTTTTTTAATAATAAGCATGCTTTATTTGCAAATAGAATAAATTATAATTTAAATAATTTCAACTTAAGTATAAGTCATCTTGTCTCAAATGAAGAACATAAAAAAATGTCTCTAGAGACTGTAGATGTTAAACACGATTTAATAGGAATTAGTAGTGGTATTGCATCAAATAATTTTGACTTATTCTTTGAATATGTAGATAAAATATCTACTGTAAGGCAGGTTGAGATTGAAAGCCTTCCAAATGATACACTCAAAAAGGGTTTTGGTTTATATGGTAACATAAATGTTTATTTAGGAAGTTGGGGGTTGACAACCGAATATAAAAAATATTCTTTTGATGTCCTTCACGGCGATGTCACCCCAGATGATTATGGGAACCAAATTTCATTCCAACAAATGCCAACTCTTGGAAAAGAACAGAGTACCACTTTACTGGGAAGAAGGAGCCATAATTATAATTTTAATGATGAAAGAGGTGTGCAGTATGAATTGAACGGGTCTATCGCCAGTTTATCTCTCAATGCTCAATATTCACATTTAAGTCGAAATGAGATATGGGTTTCAGAAAGAGGTCCTTTTAGTTGGGCTCAAAGTCCAATCAAAAACAGTCTACCTAGCTCAAATATATTTGCTCTTCCGTATTATGAAAATTATCAAGAGGTTAATGGTTATCTATTTGATGATAGGCTTTATTTTAAAATTGGTCATGGTGCAAATAAAGAAGTTCTTAACGCTAATTGGAATTATCACGGTATTCAAAACGATACCACCCTCAACCTGGAGGTATTTTCAGATACATCATATTCATATTATGCTCCTGACTACCCAATAATTACTATAGACAGTATTTATGACTCCTCAATAGTTTCATATGATATTTTAGCAAAAAACTGGAAAGAAAGTAAATCCTTCACAATCCCTGTTGAGCTTAATCTGATAAGTGATAATGGACTTACATTTGGAATAAATTTTCAGTATCAAGAAAGAAAGTTGTATGAAAAAAGAGAGGGGAATGCTAATTCATATGATATATCTGAATCTAAATGGAAGTTGATCGACTCAACCGATCCAACAAAATTTTTCTCATCTACAAATTCACAACTTTCGTTTGATGGTTCTACAAGAGAAAAACAGTTTAACAGATTACTCTCATTATCAATCAGTAAAGCATCTAAATGGTCATTTACCATCACACAAGACTGGACCTCTGCATATGAAGTTCAATCCAAAGATCCGTACTATAATCCCCTTGAAGCACTATTATATGGTGATATAAAATATTTTCTTGGTAAAAGAAATAAAATTTCCCCCCCCTCGTTTATACAAAATAAATGGGTTTCCGCAGAGCTTTCTTATGACATCACTTCTGCTCAAAAAATTTCCATCCTTTATGGATCAATTCAGGGAGGACTATCCTGCAACAATGGTATTTGCAGATTGATTCCTCCATTTAATGATGGTTTAAAGATTCTGTACAGTGCAACTATCTAGTTAAATTATAATTTAATCTCGTTTTCTCAGTATTTGCTATTCTAACTAATTTTAGAGTAATTTGAACAGTGCTCAATAAATCAATACCTAAACTAATTTTATTCGTATTCTTTACAACAAATAATAGTATATTTTCTCAACTACAAATAGGAGATATTTCTCCTAATTTTTCAGCCCCCATTTGTGCTAATAGTAATGAAATAACTTTTGACCTTTATCAAAATACTAATGGTGCGGTCAATGGTGGTAATTATAAAGTTATTTGGTTGAACCTATTTACCTCATGGTGACCTAGTTGCCAAGTGGAGGCTCCACTAAGCGAACAAATATGGCAAAATTATCTGAGTGAAGGTGAGGAGAAGCTTCTTGTAATGGCAGCTGGATTTGACTGGGGACAACCTTACAGTTGCGCTGAATGGTCAGATAATTTTGGATTAACTTATTTATTGGTTGATGATTCAAATAATGAAGCATGGAACCTTTATGGAGATGGATATATTCCGCATAATGTTGTTTTAGACCATAATATGGAAATTTTATATTCTGGATCAGGATATAATGAGAGTCAGATTCTTGAAGCAATTGAGTTAGGCTTGTCTTATGTACCACGTGATGATGATTTAGACGGTATAAATGATGATAATGATAATTGTGAATTCATACATAACCCGAACCAAGAAGATATTGATCTTGATGGTTTAGGTGATGTTTGTGACTCATGTGATAATCTAAATATCTTTATAAATGGAAATCTTGATGGTAATAATCGAGATAACGTGGCCATAATTGATATTTATGATGTGTTGAACCTTGTTGATGTCGTATTATTAAATGAATCTCAAACTTGCAGAGCAGAAGCTTCTGATATTAATAATGACAATAACCTGACAATTATTGATGTCATCAGATTAGTTCAGAGTTTACTAAATGGAACTATTTAATATTTTCAGGTTATTTAAAACATTCATATGAATATCATCAAAACTTTATTGATATTATTTGTATTAACTCCATTTTGCTTATCTGAAGGTGATTATTCTTTTAAAAATATCTCTGTAGAAGATGGTTTAGCTGAAAGCACAGTTAAAGTCATTCATGAATCAAAACAAGGTTTTATTCTTTTTGGAACAGAGAATGGCCTTGATATATTTGATGGTTATCGATTCAAAAATTATCATATGGATTCTTTCAATGATCAATCTATATTGGGAAATAAAGTTTCTGCTATATATGAAGCTAATAGCAATTTAATTTGGGTTGGGACTGAGTTAGGTATCAGTGTTTTTAACCCTCAAAATCAAAAGTTTTCTCGTCCAGGTTCTCAATCAGGTTTAAATAATTATAATATTGTAAACACAGAGAAAATAGTAGAAGATATTAATGGAAATATTTGGATTAAAGAGTCAGGAGAAGGACGCTTATTTAAATATGATATTTCTAATCTTACTTTTGAATGTATCACATGTCATGATGAAAATTCGTTATTTAATCAAATAATAAATGTGATGTATAAATCTTTTGATGGAACTTTATGGTTTGGAACAAATAAAGGACTCTATTTATTCGAGGGCACAAGTAGTAATATAAAACCTGCCGAGGATATTTATGATATCGAGCTATTAAAACCATATCAAGTTACTGCAATTGAAAATGGTGAAAAGTCTGCTTTATGGGTTGGTACAAAAAAAGGCTTATTGCAAATAGATAATTTAAAAAAGAAGAATACAGTTCTTTTTAAAAAATCAAAAAATAAAATTTCTATTGTTTCTGATATAATCAACGATATTGATTGGGATAATCATAAGAAAGAACTTTGGGTTTCAACGGTTGATGGTATCTCGAAGTACAGTCCTAAAGAAAATATTTTTTCAAATATTCAAGTAGGTCCATTTGCTAATAGTATAATTGAAAATGATGTTACTGAAATTTTAATTGCAGAAAAATCAGAGACTCTATGGTTTAAAACACGTAATCGCCCAGGCATAAATAGTTTTAAATCTACCTATAATGATTTTGATGGCCCGGATACCTCAATTATGCACTTTGAGCATGATCCCATAGATCCATTCTCAATTGCAGATAATGATATAACAAGCTTTATCGAAGATCGAGCTGGACATGTTTGGATAGGAACACGTCAAAATGGAGTAAGTTTTTACTCTTTTTTAAAACCAAAATTTTCGTTGTTAAAGTATGATCAGGAAAATGAATGGGGATTGAAAAGCAATAAAATATATTCTATTGCAACCGATTCTTATGGAATGATGTGGGTCGCGAGTGGTTATGGTTTAGAGAATATTTCTTCAGACGGGATTAGAGATTTCGATTTTGATAAATCTTTTATTCAAGCAAACCATGTAATGGATTTAGAATTTATCAAAGATCAATATTTATGGGCTGCAACAGAAAATGGTATTCTAAGAATAGACGTCTTATCAGAAGAAATTGTAAGGTTTAGTAAAGAAGAAGATTTTGAAAGTGGTCGGATGCTACATGATAACTTTATAAGAGACATTTTAATTACAAAAGAGGGGATGCTTTGGGCCGGTACTAAATCAGGTATTACAATTATTGATACCCTTAGTATGAGTTCTATTAGTTTTAATTCTGAATTAACAGCTCGTGTATTATTTCAGGATAGTGATAGTAATATTTGGATAGGAACGGATTTTAATGGTCTATACATGGCTCCAGCTGAAATGTCTGTTGAATTATCAAAGTCAAATAACTTTGAGGTTGAAGGACATATATTCGATTCTGAATATTCTGATGGGCTCTCATCATCGCAAATAACATCTATTACTCAAGATACAAGCGGTGTATTATGGATAGGAACCGCAAGCGGGTTAAATAAATATATTGAGGATAATGATACTTTTGTTCATTACTTTATTAAAGATGGGCTACCAAGTAATTATATCACAGGCATTGTCGTAGATGGTAATAACAATTTGTGGATAAGTTCTAAAAACGGGATCTCTTTTTTTAACCAGATAAATTCTTCTTTTACTAATTATGGTGTTTCTGATGGTATCGGAAACATTGATTTTCATCAACACTCCTTTGCTGATAGCGATGATGGAAACATATATTTTGGTGGTCCTAAAGGAATTACAAAAGTAAACCCATCGGATTTAAAGTATAATGAATATCAGCCTCCGTGTATTATAACTAAAATTAGAAAAACACACTTTGATGACACAATAACTGAAATATTTCCAATTAAAGATATCTCAAAAAAGAAAGAAAAAATTCGCATTGATCATAGAGTGAAATCATTTATTATTGATTTTGTAGCACTTAATTACCATAAGACTCTAAAAAATAAATATAGATATAAACTTGAACCTTTTGATTCAGAATGGGTAATGTCCGATAATATAAAATTTGCCCCGTATAATAACCTTGGCAGAGGAGACTACTCTTTTATTGTTCAAGGCTCTAACGATGATGGATTATGGAGTGAATCTTCAGTTCTTGATTTTAAGTTTGTCCCTCATCCTTTGCTTAGTTACTTAGCTTTAACTATTTATTCAATTTTTACTATTTTTGGTATATATTGGTTAGTAAAACAACGAATGCAAAAACAGCAGTCTGAAGTAGAAGAAAAAAGACGTATGGAAGAGCTAGAGCAAGCACGCGAATTTCAAATGTCTCTAATTCCACAAGATCCTCCCAGTTTCAAAGGTTTTGAATTTGCATTGCATATGAAAACATCCACGGAAGTTGGAGGAGATTATTATGACTTTTTTCCTCAAGATGATGGAGCATTATATGTAGTTTGCGGCGATGCAACAGGACATGGGTTAAATGCAGGAATGATGGTTTCCATTACTAAAGCTGGTCTATTTGGATCAGATTTCAATGATCCTGGTTCTACTACTACTAGACTAAATCAAACAATTAAAGCGATAAATTTAGGTACAACAAGAATGTCATTGAATATGGCTAAGTTTTCAAATGGATCTTTTGATTTTACGTCAGCTGGAATGCCACCAGCTTATTTATATAAAAGCGATAAAAAAACTGTTGATGAAATCTTAATCCCTGGTCTACCATTAGGATCAATGAAAAATGCTACTTTTGATCTAGAGAAATTTGATTTTAATATTAATGATGCTTTAATTCTAATTTCTGATGGCCTGCCTGAATGCGTTAATCATGATGATGAAATGTTGGATTATTTGGCGGTAAAAAACTGTATTGAAAAAAATGGACATAAAACTGCAAATGGTATCAAAGAATCGCTGATAAAACTAGGAGATGATTGGATGGATGGACTTATGAATGACGATGATATTACTTTAGTTGTTATAAAAAAAATTGATGAGTAAAACTTTATGAAAAACTCACTTCTTAGTAAGATTGTTATTGTACTTTTTTTGATATCTTTCGTCTTCAGCCAAGAAAAAATACCTAACTTAAGATTAAAAATGATCAATGGTAAATATGCAAAACTTCATGATTTTTTGAAAGATGGTCCCATGATTATAGATTTCTGGGCTACTTGGTGTGAGCCTTGTAAAAAACAAATGAAGTATTTAAATATTTTCAACAACCATTTTAAGCAGAGTGGTTTTAAAGTATTAGCAGTAAATACTGATACTCCAAAAAGTATGAGTAAAGTTAAATCTTACGTTAGAACTAAAAAGTTTGAATTTGAAGTTGCAGTAGATCCAAATAGTCAAATTAAAAAGAAAATGAAAGTACTCCAGATGCCAACTACTATTTTAGTTGATCAATCTGGTGAGATTATTTTCCGGCATCAAGGCTATCTTCCAGGAGATGAGCACGATATATTAAAAGAGATTTATGATTTATTAGATAAAACAGAAATTAGCTATGAGAAATTAAATCTCAACAAAAATAATAATAAACAATTAAAAACAGGTGCTGACGTTGATTTCTAAGTTAGGAAAAATCACTATAGGTATATTTTTTCTTTATCCATATTTTATTTACGGTCAAATTAGTGCAGGTGGAAGCTCAACTCTTAAATTTGGTGAAAGTAAAAATGAGTTTCATTATTCTGAAGTTTTATTAAATATGAACCTCTCTAATGAATTTTTAAATACTTGGTTTCAGTTCGAATACAGCAAGCCACCAGAAATTGGTATGAGTATAAATGGTTTAAGGAAATTCAGGGTTGACTATTCTAATGGACCAGTTGAATTATCAGTTGGAGATATATATAAAATATGGGGGAGAGGTTTAATCCTTAACCAGTTTGATGATCAGAGTGTAAACCTAGATAATGGTTATAGAGGTCTAAGTTTTTCCCTTATTGAGGACAGATATACATTTAATCTTATCTCTGGAATATCGAATATTAATAGGATTAGTCAAGACTATTGGCAAAATATTGATCAAGAATCAAGAAAACCTAACCATTTATCAAAACATTCAATGTTTGGAAGCGACCTAGAATTATTTAGAGGGCCAATATTAATAGGATTAGTCAAGACTATTGGCAAAATATTGATCAAGAATCAAGAAAACCTAACCATTTATCAAAACATTCAATGTTTGGAAGCGACCTAGAATTATTTAGAGGGCCAGTATCAATAGGGTTTTCTTTTTTACAGAGTAGGGAAAATCATCCTATAAACAATCCCGTTAATATGATGGCAGATAGTATTGATGTCATACATAGAGTAAATGGTTTCAGGACGAGTATTGAACAGGGAAGCTTTTCAAGCTATATTGAATTTTCAGATAAAAACACATTACTAACTAAATCAGAAAGTGTGCAATATAAAAGCATATTTAAACCATATAATGGTTTCAGTCTTTTTGGAAACATTAATTACTACTTCACGAATAAGTTTTTAGATGGTTGGTCCTTGACGATGGAATATAAAAATTATAATACCACTAAATTGAATCCTTCTGAAAAAGATAACTTTGTTAAAAATTATGACATGAATCTAATCTTTACTCAACCACCAACCGTGATGAGAGAGCATAGCAGTGTCTTTCTAGCCCGACTAATTCCTCAGGTCAACTTTAGTGACGAAGTTGGATATCAGATATCTTTGGTTGGACCCGTTAAAAGTATTGGGTATTTTACACTGAATTATCAGGCTGCAAGTAGGACAAATATTTGGGGTAAAACCTTTCCAGATTCTGTAAATGCTTTACTTGCAACAGAATGGGATGGAGATAGTTCAGTAACATTAAAACCCTATTTAGATAAAGTTGCACTTCCATTTAATGAGCTTTATATCGAAATGGAAGGATATGTAAACAATATTAGATACCAACTTGGACTGGGTTTAACTAAAAAAGTTCCCGATTATCATGTGCTTTATAATAGTGGACAGAATAATATTTGGGATGCTAATGAAGATTTTACGGACTTCAATAATAATGATACTTGGGATTCTGGTGAATCTTTTTCTGATAAGTATTCAATAATAAATGAAAAAATTGAGAACAAATATGTAAGCGCAATTACACTACCGACCCTATTAAACTATAATATTGGAAATGGATGGAGTATCGATTTAAAATATGAGTTTCAAAGATTGAAAAGTGGAACGGAATTTTTTGCTACACTATCTTCCGATGAGTTTTTTGAAGATTTTGACGGAGATGGTGAATGGGATACTGCTGAAATATTCGACGATGCTGACGGTGATGGGATATGGGATGCAGCAGAAGAAACATGGTATGACCTTTGGCAAAGTGGGCTTATCCCAGATGATCAATTATACTATTATGACATAGATGAAGATGGTCTTTATTCTGAAGGTGAATATTTCACAGATGCAGATGGAGATAATCAATGGGATGCTGGAGAGATCTTATATGACCAAGATGGTGACGGTATATGGGATGATGCAGAAAACCTCGATGATTTAAATAATGATGGACTTTGGAGTGAAAAAGGTATCTACCTCGATAGTACTAAATCAAATTTCTATGTAATAAATTCTAAAACAGGTCTTCCTAATTCAAAAGAGTTTCAAAATAATCATTTAATTTCGTTAGGTGTGGGTAAGTCGCCTTATTGGTCATTATCGCTAACTATTGAATCAACCTCTACTTATGAATACGGACCTCAAAAAAAGAGCGTTACTAACCCGCTTGAGAGTTTTATGGGGAATATAATAGACTTAGAAAATAAATGGATCGCACTAGAATTAATGATTAATATTAATTCTAATACTAGGCTTGATCTAATGTACGGTACCCAAAGAGGAGGGATAATTTGCAGTAATGGTATTTGCCGATACGTGGAGCCATTTGATGACGGCTTTAAATTAGCGCTATCTACTGTATTTTAAGGATGGCTTTTTATTTAAAATATTAATAATATGATGTAGTTATATCTTTCGAGAAAAAATAGGAGATCTTAAATGAAAAGACATTTTATTAAATTTTCCATTCTAATCTCTTTTACCATCTCTTCTTTTTGTTTTAGTCAAAGTTTAGTTATGCAAGATTTTTCCTATCCTATCTGTGCTAATGGTGATGGTGAATCAGTATTGAACTTCTATGAAGCGTATAATGGAGCCGTAAATAATTGTGAATATAAAGTTGTCATTGCTACTCTTTTTACGGGATGGTGACCATATTGCATGTCGGAGGCTCCGGTATTAGAAGAAGTCTATCAGACTTATAAGGAACAAGGTTTAGAGGTTATTGCTTTTGGTGCTGATTGGTACCCGGATGGTTCTTACACATGTCAAACTTGGGATCAGGCATTTAACCTTACATACCCGATATTAGATTTTGAAACGGGTCAAGAAAATTGGTACTGGGAATCTGCTCCGTATGATTTATTTATGCCTGAGCTAGGTTGGGGACTGCCTTACAATGTGATCATTGATCACGAAATGAATGTTTTGTGGGGTGCAGCTGCTAATTTTGAAGGTGCTGTGATGGATGAAGCAATATCTGTTATTGAAAATGCTCTCCAGGCGAAAAATGAAGCATTTCCTGATGGCCCGGGTGATGATGATGGTGATGGTATAGCTAATGGATGTGACCCTTGTCCTAATTCTCATATGTATTCTCCTGGAAATTTTGATTTCTCCCAAGTTTATTCCCACTTTGATAATGGAGCAGTTTTCGTCCCTTCCGTTGATATTTTTGATTTATTATTGTTAGCAGATTATCTAAGAGATAATGTTGAAATTACTGAATGTATTTTAGAGGCCCACGATGTTACGGGAGACGGATCTGTAAATGTTTTTGATATAAATGGATTAGCTCAAATAATACTTGGCAATAACTGGGCATTTGAATAGTTTGATTGCAACCTTTGTAAAATAAATTTTGAATTTTAGAAATTTTCGAAAACTTCTTTTCCTATGCATCATATTTAGTTTTTATTCTAATCAAATTTATAGTCAATTAAATGATGGGCTAGAGTTAAATGATGTCGTACCAAACTTTGATTTACCAATTTGTGCTAATCAAACCGTATTGAATGCTGATATCTTTAATCTATCAAACTTTAATGGAAGCCCTGATAGCACTGAAGCAAGGGTAATTTTTTTAAATATATTCACCTCCTGGTGCTCATATTGTCAAACTGAAGCGCCGTTCACTGAAGAGATTTATCAAGAATACCAAGACCAAGGCTTGCTTGTTGTTGCTGCAGGTGGTGACTGGGGGTTCCCATATGATTGCGAGGGTTGGAATAATGAATTTAATCTCTCTTATCCAATACTTGATTATATGGTGCCTCTTATCAGTGATTGGGCTGATTCTCCTTTCATTAACTTTGTTGGTGTATCGGGCGTACCTTACAACGTAATAATCGATCATACGAACACCGTGACGTACCTCCAGGGTGGATTAAACGAATCTGCATTAACTGATGCTATTGATGCGGCTCTTAATCAAATGAATCAGGATTTGGATCAAGATGGTATTCTAGAAGATATTGATAATTGTCCAACGGTATTCAACCCTGATCAATTAGATGATGATACAGATGGTATAGGAAATCAATGTGATCTTTGCGATAATTTAAATATTTTTGTTATTGGAAACTTAAATGGAACTATTGGAGGAGACGGTTTACCCGTTATTAATGTT
>Ga0206677_10003587_pt1 | contig 12980 bp, 7 predicted proteins | sample M130m12015metaG_FD_155475 | JGI IMG/M metagenome (GOLD analysis project Ga0206677, IMG submission 155475) | Ammonia-oxidizing marine archaeal communities from Monterey Bay, California, United States - M1 30m 12015 | ecosystem: Environmental > Aquatic > Marine > Intertidal zone | place: USA... | reverse complement strand
GGGAAATGTATAATAATGAATATCATAAAAAGACTGGACAATCTAAAGAAATGTCTTTAATAAACGAGCAAGGTATGAAGACATCATTGTATTTTTTACATCAAGCCTATTACAAGAAAATGAATGCATATTTAAAAAGTTATAAAGCACAATTTAATAAATACCCAGACACTAATTTATTTAGAGGTAAAGCTTTAGAAGTTTTAAAATCACTATAATACTGTGAAAGAGAGAAAATTACACATATTAAGACTTTTGTTGGTTGGTTTTTTATTTGGGTTTACTTGCAAAACTCACAGCCAATTAGATTTATTAAGTTCGCAGCAGATAGATTTTTCTACTGCTGTATCAACAATACAAAGTGGTAACTGGACTGATGCTTCTATTTGGAGTAATGGACAAGTTCCAAGTGCAAATACAGATGTAATCATCGATAACAATCATACTGTCTATATAGATCAACAAGGAGAAAACTCAAATCAAATCGTTGATTTATGTAAAAACCTTAAAATAAACCAATTAGCGGTATTACAAATGGGGCACAATACACCAAGTTTTTCTAAAAATCTACGTATCAATGGTAGTATTTTGTGTAATGGAACTTTTTCGGCTGGTAGAAACCAGCCCTCAGGATCGGGAAATGGTCTTATTTATGACTATAATAGTAGAATTTATTTAAGTTTAAATCAAACCAATACTTATATTTCTGGCTCGGGTTATTTTCATCCAAGAACAGTAAATATAGTAGGAGGCTCTGGTGAAACGAATCTGATTGTAGACATCTACAATATGGTTTTAGATGAAAATTTTGCAGCAAAATCAAACAATCGTGTAAAGATAAGTATAGAAAGATACAGCTATGTGAATGTTAAAAAAGTACTCGGATTAACAGGTAGTACTTATCAATATAGTTCTAGTACTGCAAAAGCAGATTTAAGTATCAAAGGTGTTTTACTTACTGATGATCTAAGCTTATTCACCAAGAATACTACTTCAGGAGAATCTTCATCAATTACAATTGAAGATGGAGGAGTTTTACAGACTCAAAAAATTAATAACGGCAATCTAAATAAAAAAACAGAAAATTCAGGCTATCAACTCACTATCAACGATGGTGGCTTATTAAAATTAGGAGAAGGTATTAATTTTAGTAACCTAACTCTTAATAATTCAAATTTTGTATTGACGAACAACGGAGAAATAAGATATCATTATTCTGAAACGCTTTCAGATGGAACTACGATTACCAATAATATAGATAGTCATGATCCTAATGAAGGAGGAAACGTATCTGGTATAGAAGATGTTTTTGGTGCGAGTCATATTGCTGGCTGGTATAATTTTACCGATAGACCTTATTTGTTAGAAGGATTGGATTATTACAAGGATTTTGGTGCTACTTCCATTAAAACAACATTAACAGCTACTAATGGAAAAATGTTTAGTGCCTACCCCTTTAATCATTCATGGCCAAATTTTCAAACATTAAAAGAGATAGCACAACATCAATACATAGATTCTTTATTCAGTAGAAATCATATTAAAACACATACCTTTTGGACAACTAGCAGAAACAAAGGGGATTGGAAAAAAGGGCCTGATTTTGACCATCAAAGTTTCCTGAATGAAGAACAGCAGTTTTATGATTTAACAAAGCACCTTTTAGTAACCTATGGTTCTATGAATAAAACCTTTGTGTACCAAAATTGGGAGGGAGATTGGATGTTGCGTGGTCAAGGGGTACTCTGGGAAACAAATCCTTCAATAATACCAGATGATGTTGAATGGGATATTGAAGGAATGGCACGTATGTTTAGAGCTAGGCAACGTGGAACAGAACGCGCTAGAAATGAACATTCAAGTGCCACAGCTAAGGTGTTTCATGGTATAGAGTTCAACAAACTTTGGTGGAATGATAATGGAACTCGAAAAACCATGATGGAAAGTAATATCCCATGCGTAATTGCAGATGTGGCCTCTAAAGTGCGCTTGGACCTCACATCGTGGTCTGCTTACGATGGAGGTTGGACCAATGCTCAACACCCCCATGGGCATGCCATGTGGAAAGGCTTGGAAATGGCACGCTACTTTACTTCAGAAACTGGAGAATTACATGCTGATTTTCCTGTACAAATTGGAGAGTTTGCCATCAATGAAAATCCACCTTACAATGGTAATAACACAAAAACCAAAATAGAAAATCGCTATGGCAGATACATTGGTGTTGCATTGAGCTTAGGTATTCCTAATTTTTATCTATGGAATTTATATTGTTCAGGACAACAAGGTGCACCAGAGGGTTTTACTTGGCAAAAAGGAGTGCAATACGAAGATGAACTCTTATATGAATGGATGGATGGAAAATGGCTCATAGAACCCGACGGGAGTTGGGGTCATGCCGCTAACTTTTTAAATGCACAATGGCAAGATACGCTTTCTACAGAATCATCTACGTTTGAAAGTGAAGTAGCGGTGTTTCCCAATCCAGCTTCGGACTATTTAATTTTAGAAGGAGTTCCAAACCATACATGGATATCAATATTTGATATAAATGGAAGACGCATAAAAAAAATCGAATACGTAAAAGACAAAAAGATAATGCTCTTGGGGTTACAAAAAGGAGTATTCATACTAAAAATTCAGACCCCACAAACAATTAAAAAACTAATTATTAACTAAATTCAGAAAATTATGAAGAAACTAATTTTAATGATCTTAATGTTACCGCTCTCTATAGTAGCTCAAAAGCTTACTGTAAATGGAACTGTAACAGATGAGGAGACCAAGCAGCCACTTCCTGGCGTAGTGGTTATGATCAAAAACTCTACAAAAGGAACGGTTACAGATTTTGATGGTCTGTTCGAAATAGTAGCACAGAAAGGAGATATATTGGTGGTATCATACATCGGTATGAAAAAACAAGAGGTTGTTGTAGAGAATCAAAATGTTAACATTCAATTACAATCAGATTATTCTCAATTAGATGAAGTAGTTGTGAGTGTTGGGTATTTTGATGTAAGCAAAAAAGATTTATCCGGATCCATTGCACAAGTAACTAAAGAACAGCTTGAGAAAAACAGAACCAACTCCATAGAACAGATGCTTCAAGGACAAGTTGCGGGTGTGGTTGTCAGCGAAAGCTCGGAACCAGGTGGAGGAATTGCAATTTCTGTAAGAGGAACGAATTCTATGCTAGGAGGAACTCAACCCTTGTATATAGTTGATGGTATTCCAATTGATCCACTAACCGATGCAGAAGGAAATTCAGGTTCTGGACAATCACAGAGTTCTCTAAGTTTTTTGAATCCGAATGACATTGAAAAAATGGAAGTGTTAAAAGATGCTGCTGCAACAGCAGTATATGGAGCTAGAGGTGCCAATGGTGTGATTATCATTACCACAAAAAGCGGTGGAAAAGATGGTGGAAAAGATGTATTTACTGTAACAGTAGATAATTTTGTAACCGATGTTAATAAATATATTGATGTGATGGATGGTCCACAATTTGAAGATTATATGAACCAAAGAGTCATCAATCAATTGTATGTGGATATCACAGACCCTCAAAGAGCAGGAGGTGCTTTTGATGGTTCTCAAGCATTGACACAGGACAATTATCCAGAACTAGCATCACTTAATTTGCCTTATCCAACATCGACAGGGGTGAACAACAATTGGCAAGATTTAACCTATAGAATGGCTTTTTCAAATGCCTACAACTTCTCTTACAGAGGAGGTGATCGAAAAAATAATTCGACGATGAGTTTGGGATTACAAGATACTGAAGGGGTCATCATCAACACAGGGAACAAAAGGGTAACCTTCAATACAAATACGAGAAGAAAAGCCTTTAACGATAAAATTGACTTTTTTTCAAGAACGAATGTAGCGTATAATACAGGAAACGCATCCTCGGTTGGAAACAGTCAAATTTTTCAGCAGCGAAGTGTGGTTTCTCAAGCATTGCAGTTTCAACCTATTTTTGGTTTGTTGGAACCTGGACAAGACGATGATATTTATGCAGATTTAAATGAAAATCAAGTACTCTCAAATCCTTACACATTGGCGAAGTTTGTTACAGACAATAAAGAATCTTTTAACTTTATTCAAAACCTCTCTGTTTCTGCAAAATTAACGCCTAAACTTACAGGAGTTTTAAAAGGAGCATTCAACTATCAAAAGAGCAAAAGAGATAGTTATTACCCAGTCAATACAACACGTGGAAGAAGAAATAACGGAGAAGCAACACAGTCTTTTGTGGAAAATAAAAAAATATATGCCGAAACGAGTTTGCGGTATAGAAATAATTTCGATGGGCACCGTATTGATGCCATTCTTGTAGGGACTTTAGAGCAAAATAACATTCGAACAATGTTTAACAAGGGGTTTGGATTCGGAAGTGATGCAACTACTTTTCACACTTTTGAATCAGCGACTGATGTACTCGTACCGATTGCACAATTTAGAGAAATAGGGCTGTTATCAGGGCTTTTTAGAGTTGGATACAACTACAAAGGAAAATACTATGTAGATGTCAATGCACGTATGGATGCTTCCTCAAAATTTGCTGAAAATAACAAAAGTGCTATTTTCCCATCAGTTGCTTTGGCTTGGGCAATTTCTAAGGAAAAATTCTTAGAAGATTCCGATGCGATATCGAATTTGAAATTGAGATTGTCTTATGGTAAAACAGGAAGCAACCCAATTGCTCCATACCAATCATTAGCCCTATTGTCGCCAATTAGATACAATTTTAACAACCAATTGGTAACAGGTTATTACGAATCGAATTTAGCGAATGATGATTTGAGCTGGGAAACTACCGACCAATTCAATGCAGGACTGGATATAGGATTGTTTGACTCTAAAGTGAATGTAACCTTAGACGCTTATCACAAGCGAACGTATGATTTGCTTCAAAACGTAACATTGCCAGCCTCGAATGGATTTGCAACGATTGTCGATAATTTTGGAGAAGTGGAAAACAAAGGTATAGAAGTCGGAATCAATGCCGCTCTTTTTGATACGGACGAATTTGGATGGAGTGTGTCCGGTAATTTTTCAATGAACAGAAACAAATTAGTCAAATTAAACTCCAACCTAGAATTTCAATTAGGCCCTTCGGTTGGATTTAGCCAGGCAAGACCAATCATGTTTATGGAAGGACAACCTTTGGGTATTTTTTGGGGAGCACAAACCGATGGTATATACCAAGATTGGGATGAAGCTATCGCTAGTGGAATTGATGGAGCAGCTCCTGGAGAGATAAAATACAGAAATAATTCCGTAAGTCTTGATGACAATGGGCAACCTCTAGCAACTCAAGAAATTAATTTTGATGACTATGTTCAAATAGGAGATCCCAATCCAGATTTTACGGTCGCGATCACAAACAATTTCCGTTTTGGGAATTGGGACATGAGCATGCTCTTTACAGGACAAAAAGGAGGTGATATTTTTTGGGTAGATTCTTGGAGTTTAACAGGAAACCAAAAAAGTACAAACGGTTTGACATCAGCTTATACAGATTCATGGAAGGCACCACTAACTGTTTTAGATGCCGAATTGGGAACAGTATCCTATGACCCAGCCGTGGGTAGAACAGCAAACGTAGGAAACCCTGCACCGCTAACTGACCCAGGTCAACGAGCATTGGAATCAGACAGACAAATATTTGACGGGTCATTTGTCCGACTTAAAAACATAAATATTGGTTATACGCATAAGTTTAACAAAGGGAGAAGCTTGCGATTGTACGCAACAGGTCAAAATTTGGTAACTTGGACCAATTACCCAGGTTACGACCCTGAAGTTCAAACATACAATAAAGACCCGCGAAGAAGAGGCGTTGATTTTGGAGGATATCCAGGAACAAAAACGTACACGTTGGGTTTAAAGTTTAACTATTAAAAAGACGAATCATGAATACAAATTTTCAAAATAAATTTAAATTAACACACATAGTTGCATTTTTATTTGTGCTATTATTTACGAGTTGTGACGCTGTTCTTGAAGAAGAACCATTTACACAAACTGGAACAGACTTTTTCTATCAAAACGAGACAGATGCTTTGGCAGCAGTCACTTCAGTATATGCTCAATTGAAAGATGGAGTAGGTTATTATAGACAACAACATCTTTCAAATCTTCATGCAGCTTCAGATCAAGGAGCATCTAGTTGGAAACATGGAAACTTTAGAAAAGGAACCATAAAAAATACGGATCAAAATTTGCCCAATCCATGGAAGGATATGTACAAGGGTATAAAGGATGCGAACAATGTAATAGTAAGAGTAGCAGAAACCATTGGAATGGATGAAGAGTTACAAACTCGAGTACTTGGAGAAGCAAAGTTTTTAAGAGCCTTGAATTATTTTAATTTGGTAAGGTGTTTTGGTGAAGTACCACTAAGAACGAAGCCTGTGCAGCCTGGAGAAGAAGGTTTGCCAGTTTCACCAATCGCGGATATTTATGAAGTAATTATTAGTGATTTTCAATATGCTGCTGAGCATTGTTGGGGTTTTAATGAAGCTAGAAATGGCTATACCAACGACATCGGTAGAGTTACAAAGGCTGCTGCCCACGCGATGTTGGCCAAAGTATATCTGCAAATTGCCTCATCGAAACGTACTGCTGCTGCTGGTAATTTGGGGAACGAACGTTACAATGTAATTGATGGAACGCCAAATTCTTATTACCAATTAGCAAAAGATCAATGTGATTTAACAATAGGAGAATCAGGATATCAGTTGGTTTCTAACCTTGAAGATTGGAAAAAAATATTTGATGCAAGCAATGGAAACAATTCAGAAATGCTTTTTGAAGTACAAGGGTCGTCTATTGTAGAACAAGGAACAGCAGTTTCAAACTTGTTTAGCCCAAGAGGAGCTGGCCTGAGCGGTGGAGGCTGGGGAGGGACGAATAAGTTTCAAGCAGGTTTTATCAATAAAAATATCGACAAAACAGATATTAGATTTCAAAATTCGATTGTCCTAGAGTATCAGGATGCTACTAAATCGTATGTGTTAAACGCAAATAGCACTGGTTATGTTAGAACGATAACAGCAACAGGAAAAGCAAATGGTAATTTAAACTTGGTGTATACTTCAAAATACATTGATCGCAATGCTACCACCGAATATACGAGTCAGCAAAACTGGCACATCATTAGGTTGGCAGATGTGTATTTAATGCGTGCAGAGGCAATAGCAGAATTGAATGACGAACCAAGTTTGGCAAATGCAGATTTGAACATGCTGAGAAACAGAGTTGGTATGGATGACTTTGATGGTACAGGAATGACAATGGAAGATTTTAGAACCGCACTTTTAAGAGAAAGAGTAGCAGAACTTTCTATGGAGGGACATCGATTTTTTGACTTGACGAGAATGGGTGTGTATCATGAATATTGTACTTCAAGTTATGGAGCAACAAATGGTGCAAGACAACCAGAGGACTACACATGGCCAATTCCATTAATTGAGTCGTCTGCCAATGCAAATATTGATTAAAATTAGTTAAAGTAATTTATGAAACAACGAATTATTTTTTGTAGTATTTTACTGTTGTGTGGAATGTCTATACATGGACAGAAAAACCAAGGAGAAAAACCAAACATTGTTTTTATAATATCCGATCAGCATAAGTTAGAATCAACGGGGGCCTATGGTAATAATCTTGCCATAACCCCCAATATTGATGCCTTAGCAAAAACAGGTATGGTGTTTAACAATGCTTATACACCTGCGCCAGTTTGCGCACCGGCGAGAGCTTCTCTAATGACTGGAATGTATCCTTATGCCAATGGAGCCATTTACCACAAGGCACCGATAAAAATGCCCAATGGGAAAGTAAAAAATATCGGAAGTGGTTACTTAAGAGAATCGGGTTACTATGAAGGCATTGTTACACTGGCTGATATTTTTAAAGAGCAAGGCTATGTCTCGGCTTCACCAGGGAAGATGCATGTGCATGGAGAGCTTCAAAAAGATGTAGATGAAGACTACAAAGGAGGAAATAGTATGGGCTTTGATGAAATCAGTTTGCGATACTATACGTATTTCCCAGGAGGACATTACCAAGATGAGGTTGGCGAAGATACCTACATGCGGTACCGACAATTTAAAAAATACGGTAAGACCTACAAGGGAGGATCGATGCATCTGAACGAAGATTATGTGCCAACGCTGGTAAAAAATGATGAAGATAATTTTGACATGGCGGTGGCAAATAAATCCGTAGAATTTATCAACAAACGAGCTGAAGATGGTCAAAACTTCTTCTTACACGTTGGTTTTGAAAAACCACACGCACCTTTTACTACGACTCAGAAGTATTTGGACATGCACAAGCCAGCAGATTACCAGTTGCCAGAAACATTTGACGATTGGTACAAAAAAGGGAAATACCCGTGGGTGCCTAATTGGGTACACTCAGGAATTCCTAAAAATCCAACAAAGGCTAAAAATGTAATGGCAGCTTACAACGCCTGTATTACCGAAATGGATGATATGGTGGGTAGAGTTGTCGATGCGTTAAAAGAAAATGGACTGTATGAAAACACCGTAATTATTTATACAACCGATCACGGTGAGCATTTGTTTGAACACGGTTTGAGAGGCAAGCACAATATGTATGAAGATGCTGTTAATGTGCCTTTCATTATTTCATATCCAAAGTTGTTTCAACAAAATACAATTAATAATTCTCACGTAAGTTTTATTGATTTGATGCCTACTTTTGCGGAATTAATCAATGGTGTGACCCCAAAAACCGCTCAAGGAACTTCACTAATAGAAGTATTGAAAAATGGAAAAGAATTAAAAGACAGAGTTGTGTTTTCAGAATTTAGAGGAGGCGATTACAAATTATTACCTGGTGCTAAAAATGTGCCTTCAAGAATGATGTGTAAAGGAGATTATAAATTTATTTATACCCATGGAATTATTGATCAGTTGTACAATGTAAAGCAAGATCCAGATGAATTGAATAATTTGATTTTTGATAAGAAGCACAAAGAGGTTTATCAAAATATGTTTTTTCAAATTTTGGCAGAATGGAGATTTCAGGAATACAATCCTCTAATAATTAAGCTGAAAAGAAGAAAGCTAAAATGGAGCAAATCAGATGAATTTAGTAGCTATTCAATTTATTTTTCAAAAACGAAGGAAGTAGTAAATGCAAAATTAATTGCAGAAAAGGTAAGAGGCAATTCTTTTGAAGTAAAAGAGGAAGGTTTTTATTGGCTTGCTGCCAAACCTCTATTGTCAAAAACTTCTAAATTTTATGGAGAGGAAATACCAGTTGCGGTAGCAACCTATTCCCATACACTCCCAATTTCGGATGCTGTTCAATATGTGAAATAAATAGTTTAATAAAGTCAAGAAAAGATGTTTAAAATTACTTTTAAAAAGTTAAAAAACATGTCTTTTCTGGGCTTTTTTATGTTGTTAAGTAGCATAGAAGCCCAGGAAAAATCAAATATTATTTTCATTCTTGCAGATGATTTGGGTTATGGAGACCTCAGTTGTTATGGAGCCAATGATTTACAAACTCCAAATATTGACACTCTAGCAAAACAAGGTATTACGTTTACAAGAGCATATGCAAATAGTACAGTCTGCTCACCCAGCAGAGCATCTATTCTAACAGGAAATTACCCAGATTTAGTAGGCGTTCCAGGTGTAATACGCGATATGCCAGAGAATACTTGGGGGAATCTTAGAGATGATGTAGTAACACTACCACAAGAACTACAAAAGCTTAATTACAATACAGCACTTATTGGGAAATGGCATTTAGGTTATAAAAGCCCTGATTTGCCTAACGATAGAGGTTTTGATTATTTCAAAGGCTTTGTTGGAGATATGATGGACGATTATTATACCCATAGAAGAGCTGGCGTAAATTGGATGCGAGAAAATAATCATGAAATTGACCCAAAAGGGCATGCAACAGATTTGTTTACAGATTGGACTTTAGACTACCTGAAAAAACAAAAGAGTTCCGATAAACCTTTTTTTCTTTTTTTAACCTACAATGCACCACATGATCCTGTTCAGCCACCAAAGAAATGGCTTGATAAAATTCAGCAAAGAGAAAAAGGAGCGCCTCTAAAAAGGCAAAAGATGATAGCATTTGTAGAGCATCTTGATTACAATATTGGTCGAATTTTAGACCAGTTGGATTCTTCAAAGCTTGCGAAAAACACGATGATTGTATTTACTTCGGATAACGGAGGCGCATTGCATTATGGAGCTAGCAATAAACCCTTTTCTGGAGGAAAAGGAGATCTCTTAGAAGGAGGTATTAGAGTGCCTTGTTTGGTTAAGATGCCTAATTTTCGCGAAGAAAAGGAAATTAATGAACCTCTGCTTTTGATGGATTTTTATCCGAGTATTTTACAATTGGTTGGAGGTAAAATAGATGAAGAATTGCCTTCAGAAGTGATTCCTGAAATTTGCAATGAGACACAATTAATTGATGGAGTTTCACGTGATATGATCTGGATGCGGAGAGAAGGACATAAATTTGGAGGAAGAATCTATTACGCTATTTCAGATGGACGGTATAAATTATTACAACGCAACCCCTTTTCAGGTTATGAATTGATCGATTTGATTAATGATCCAAATGAAATATCTCCAATCAATTTACCTAAGGTAAAAATCGCTTTAAAGAAAACTTTAACAAAACACATTCAAGCTTCTGGTAAGGTTCAATGGCAGTAAGTACCTGCTAGTTTCAGTAAAAAAATTTAATTATTTGACTGGTATTTAAACCATTATGAATAGTATAAAAACCTTACTTATAAATCTTCTAAAGATATTTACAGCAATATTAAATTATATACTAATTATTCAAATGAAAAAACTAAAATTAATTATCACACTATTTGTTTTAATCATTACGATTAATGTAAATGCTCAGGCAAAACCAGAAAAAAAAGCAAAAAAAATAGCAACGGAAATGTCCAAAGTATTGTCACTTGACAAAAAGGAATCCAAAGCAGTGTACAAAATTCAACTCAATCGCTTTAATGAAAGTAAATCAATTGTAAAAGAATACACCAATCAACCCGAAATAAAAAAGCAAAAGCTCAATAAATTGGGTAGTAAAGTATACAACCAGTTAAAAGACTTGTTGGGAATGGAACGTTTAAAAATATGGAGATCACACAAAAAAAAATAATAATTAATTAATGAAGGTTAACTAAAAACCAAACAATTAACTAAAAACCAAACATTATGAAACAAAAAATTACTTTTTTATTACTAACAATGTTCACATCTGTTTTGTTTTCGCAAACCGTATCAATTTCAGGAACTTCCTACAATACGATAACAGAGGCGATTACAGCAGCTTCAAACGGTGATATTATTGATATTACAGGTGTTCATACAGAATCCATTGATGTCAGCAAAAGCATCACTTTGAGAGGGACAAACCCATCAACTGATATTATACAGGCTTCTGCTGAAGCTTTGACTGATGGTCAAGGATCAAATGTAATTAACATTATCAGAGCAGATGATGCGGATGTTTTGACAGTATCAGTTGAGAATCTTGGAATTCGCCATGGTAATGCTTCAAGCGCTCAAAATGGTGGTGGAATCAATGTAGACAAAGTAACAGGTTTATTGACTTTAAATAATTTAATAATTGAAGATAATTTTACATCAAAAAATGGTGGAGGTATAAGTATCGCTGGTTCCAATGTAAATGTAATCAATTGTACAATTAGAAACAATTCATCTTCTCTTGACGGAGGAGGTATTATCGCAACACCAAATAATGGAGCAGCTATTAATAATACAATAAATATTAAACAATCTCTGGTGAATAGTAACATTGGTAGAAATGGTGGAGGAGTATTTATTAATGGTAATAATCAATATGGTGATCAATATACCATTGATTTTAACATTGAAAATAGTACAATATCCAATAACGATACCACAAGTGGAGCCGGTGGAGCAGGCGGAGGAGCTATATGGTGTAAAGTAGCTCAATTAGTTGGTGGGGCCGCTGGACTTGGTAATATAAACTTGAAACTTGTTCACGCCACATTGTATAATAATTTACATGCTAGTGCTGTAAAAAATGGTTTACGATTTACAGGTCCTTCAGGTGTAACTACCAATTTTAGTATGTATAATTCCATTGTGGTGACTGCAGATGATGCTTCACAAAAAGTCATCAATTTTACCAGTGCTAAATTAACCAATATGGTAAACAGTATTCTTGGTGGTCTTGAAGCAGCAGCAAGTTCATTGGCCATCATTGATGATGCAGCAAAAAATAACCAAAAAGGAAGAACAGCTAGCCAAGCAGGTATATTGGGAACTTTATCTGATGAAGGTGGTAAAACACAAGTTTTAGCAATTGATGAAAGTAGTAACTCAAATGATTATTGCACTGCTGAAACAGGAATTACATTACCAAATATAGATCAAAGAGGAGCAACTAGGGAAGGGACTCCAGATGCAGGAGCTTATGAATTTGGAGGAATTTTAAGCCTCCACAATGTTAATTTATTTAACCAATTATCTATTTATCCAAATCCAGCAAATAATACAATTTCTGTATCTGGAATTGATGGTATAGAAAAAATAACCATCTTTTCACTTATAGGTAAGAAAGAAATTGAGGTTTCAAACAATAATTTTGTAAATGTTTCTCAATTATCAAATGGATTTTATTTTATTAAAATTGAAAAGAATAATCAAATATATTCAGTAAAGTTTATAAAGAATTAAAAGAAAAAAAAATCTAGAGGAGAAGCTCTCATAAAATAGATAATTAGGGTAAATATGCAGCTTTAACTGATTAGGAACTAATATGATATTAACCCTCAAAAAACTCCGCAGGAACCAAAGTAGGCTGCAAGGTTAGATTGTTGTTATACCCTGCACTAGCACTTATTGAAGGATATAAATAGGATTTTGAATCCTTTTTATTGGCACTTGAAATTTGCTCGC
>Ga0206677_10003580_pt1 | contig 13003 bp, 6 predicted proteins | sample M130m12015metaG_FD_155475 | JGI IMG/M metagenome (GOLD analysis project Ga0206677, IMG submission 155475) | Ammonia-oxidizing marine archaeal communities from Monterey Bay, California, United States - M1 30m 12015 | ecosystem: Environmental > Aquatic > Marine > Intertidal zone | place: USA... | reverse complement strand
CCATTTCAAGTACGACTCTAGCTTTAGCTAAGAAGACGAACGACAGTGGTCACCAGGTGCGCGTTTTTATGCCACGCTTCGGCGTCATTAACGAGCGTAGACACCAGTTACACGAGGTAATCCGCTTAAGCGGTATGAACGTCGTGATCAACGATATGGATATGCCACTGATCATCAAGGTAGCCTCTGTTCCCGGAGCGCGTATGCAGGTATATTTCATTGATAATGAGGAATACTTCAAGCGTAAGTTTACTTATGCGGATGCTGATGGCAAGCAGTTCGAAGACAATGACGAGCGTACGCTCTTCTTCTCAAAAGGTGCCATTGATACCGTGGAGAAATTAGGTTGGAAGCCAGATGTGATTCATGTTCACGGCTGGATGTCGGCTTTAGTTCCTATGTACTTACGTCTGTTCCAGGCGGATAACCCTATTTTCAAGGATGCGAAAATTGTCTTCTCTGCCTATGATAATGGCTTTGATGGAACTTTAGGTCCTAAGCTAAAAGCAGGAATGGAGTTTGACGAAATAGATCCAGCGCTTTGTGAAGGTTTGGAGGCGCCTACCTGTGAGGATTTACAGCTATTGGCAGCAAAATATGCAGATGTCGTGATTCTAGGTGAAGAAAATACAGGACACGTTGAAGAATTCTGTAAAGCAAATAACATCCCTTGTATCGACGGAAAAAACTTCCCTGAAGATCCGGCGGAAGCCATCAAAGTATATGAATCGTTACTGGTTGAAGAAGACGTTGAATAAGTCCCTATTAGGATTCCTAGCCTTCGTTGGGCTGGCCCTGTTAAGCAGCAGTTGTGAAAAAAGCAACGGCGAAATTGGTGCTGGAAAATTTGTTGAGGATCGCCCTGAATTGGGAGAGAAATTGACCTTCAATGTCGTTTCGTACACCACTAATTGGGATAGTATCACTACGAAAAACCCGGGTGCGGTTGCTTTAGGTAATCTCAATGACCCCATCTTCGGAAAACTAAGTGCTGCCTTTACTTCACGCGTTTTATTATCAAAAGTCTCCCCGGATTTTGGTGATAGTACGATCTGTGATTCTGTAAAAGTTCGTCTTACGTATCAGAATACGTATGGTGTCCGTGGAGATTCGATCCATCTGCAGGTTTTACCGGTGATTGAGCCGATGACGGATACGATCAACTACTACAGTAACCATTTACCAGTTGTAGGGCCTTCCATCATGGATACGACGCTAATGATTGACCCGACTGTTCCTGTCTTCAATGGAATCGATACTAGTGTGGGTTACCTCACTTTTGACCTTGACCCTGCTTACTTCCAAGAAAATCTCTTCGATCCCGCCATTGCTGGTGAAGACTTTTTAATAGACAATGAAAGCTTCGTGGAAGCCGTTCCTGGTTTGCATTTCAGAGATGCTGGGACAGGAACAAGTGCATTGTCATTTATCAACCTCACAGCCTCGGGTAGTTTGATTCAATTGTTCTATCACACCGGATCTCAAGACACCGTTCCGAAACTCTTTACGATGACTTTCGGACAGAATTTTGGTGATCCTGGACTATCCTTCAACACCTACGAGAACGATTTTACAATGGCTGATTTTGCCATGGATATGCAAGATACTGTCAACGGAGAAATAGTCACCTACACTCAAGGCGCTGGCGGTGCTCGCACAGTCCTCGAATTTCCAGGTCTAGATACACTTATCGGGAAAGGGTACAGCATTAATCGTGCTGAAATCATTACCCATGTTTTACAAGGCACGGCATCACCGTACACCCTTCCTAATACGCTACTGATTCTTCAGGATCAAGATTCTGCGCAGGCACTTATTAAGGACTATACTAGTCCTGTTAACCCGGCCGGTGGAGCGATCAATCGTGCAGATCTTCGTGAATTCCGATACCGTTTCAATGTGACGCGTATGGTTCATGACTTTGTGAATGAAAAGGAAGAGGTCTTGCCTGTGATTCTTACACCAGCAAGTTCTAGTTCAAGTGCGGCTCGCGTTGTTCTGGGTGGTGGTCTTCACCCGACCATTCCGGTAGAATTTAATGTTTACTACACAAAATCAGAGTAGTAAACACCTATTTTAGCTTCACCAAACTTTTAAACTAACGGCACTATGTGTGGTATTGTAGGATACATTGGGGACAGAAAAGCGTTCCCTATTCTTGTGAACGGTCTCAAACGTCTTGAGTACCGTGGATATGATAGTTCAGGTGTCGCCCTAGCGCAAGACGGTGAGATTGCCGTTTATAAAAAGCAGGGAATGGTCGTTGCCATGGAGGAGCACGCGCTTGCGAATAACACTTCTGGTTCTACGGGCATTGCACATACACGTTGGGCCACACACGGTCAGCCTTCAGATGAAAATGCCCATCCACATGTGAGTAATTCTGGTGATCTCGTACTCGTACACAACGGAATTATCGAGAACTACCAGAGCTTAAAAGATCTACTCACAGGTAAGGGGTATACGTTCCATAGTGAAACAGATACTGAAGTCCTCGTAAACTTTATTGAATACGTTCAAAAAGAAGAAGGTTGTAAACTGCGCAAAGCCGTTCGCCTAGCTTTGACTCAGGTTGTGGGCGCCTATGCCATTTGTATCTATGATAAAAATCTTCCTCAGGAGATCGTTGTAGCAAAATTAGGATCGCCGTTGGTCATCGGCTTAGGTGTGAACGAGAAATTTATAGGTTCAGATGCAACGCCTTTTTTAGAGTATACGAAAGATGCCATTTATCTAGAAGATGGTGAGATGGCTTGTGTCACAGCAGAAGGCGAGGTTACTATTCGAATGATTGAAAGTGATGAGTCGATAGATCCGACCATTCACGCCCTTCAAATGGATCTCGAAAGCATTGAAAAAGGGGGTTATGACTACTTCATGATGAAGGAGATCTACGAACAGCCTCGTGCAATCTACGATACCTTCCGCGGGCGTTTATTACCGGAACAAGGCATGATTAAAATGTCGGGGCTTGAGGAATATGCCGATAAGTTTAGAAATGCAGACCGCATTATCATGACAGCTTGTGGCACCTCTTGGCACAGCGCCTTAGTCGCAGAATACCTATTTGAAGAATACGCTAGAATTCCAGTTGAGGTAGAATACGGTTCAGAATTCCGTTACCGTAATCCCATCATACGCAAGAACGATATCGTCATTGCCATTTCTCAAAGTGGTGAAACGGCGGATACCTTGGCAGCTATAAAAATGGCCAAAGCAGCTGGAGCGATGGTTTTTGGAATATGTAATGTCCCTGGATCCACGATTTCACGCGAAACCCATGCAGGCGCCTACACGCATGCCGGACCGGAAATAGGCGTAGCATCGACCAAAGCATTCACCTCTCAGGTTACCATACTTACTATGATGGCTCTAGAGCTGGGTAAAATCCGTGGTGAATTCTCCACTTCTGAATACCGTGATTTGGTGAATGAACTCAGTGTCATTCCTAAGAAAGTGGAGAAGGTGCTCGAATCTAAAGAACTCATCGAAGAAATTGCAGCGTTGTATAAAGATGCTTCGAATGCACTTTATTTAGGACGTGGCGTGAATTTCCCAATCGCTTTGGAAGGCGCACTGAAGTTGAAAGAGATTTCTTACATACATGCAGAGGGCTATCCTGCAGCGGAAATGAAGCACGGACCTATTGCATTGATTGATGAAAGTATGCCAGTGATAGTGGTTGCACCGAATAATGGACACTACGAGAAATTAGTCAGTAATGTTCAAGAGGTGAAGGCTCGCGACGGCAAGGTAATCGCAATCGTAACGGAAGGCGATACAGAGGTCATCAATAGCGCGGATCACGTGATTGAAATCCCAGAAACATTGGAGGCGCTAACGCCACTCTTAACAGTTATACCGCTGCAGTTATTGAGTTACTACATTGCGGTTATGCGCGGTTGTGATGTGGATCGCCCGCGTAACCTGGCAAAATCGGTTACCGTGGAGTAACGATACAAAACCGAAAATGGTTGTATTGCCAATCAGTCTGTTCGCCTTCGAAATAGTCTCGATTAACAACATATTCTCCATTGTAATCTTCCTTGTCCAATTCTGTCTTTGAAGTCAACCATTGAACAATTCCCGACAGTAGTGCGAGTCCGAAAATTCCAATCCATAGCTTTCTCGATAGAAGCCAAGCTATCAATAAAATTCCTGTCAATGGAACAAGAATGAAAATGAAGAATAAATTAAATCCGAATCCCATTATATTTCTCGGGTGTCTGTTTTTTTTAGCTACAGCACAACGGTTTGGCTATGAGTAGTTGCGTGGGTTAGCGGTTAACGTTGCAAGTACACACCAAGTTGAAAATCCATGAAGATTTTCAGAAGTAGGCGAGAACACGCAATTACTTATGGCCATTGTTAGCAACAGTTATTCATTCCAATTGTATTCAGAACCAATCAGTTTATACAATTTTTCATTTTCTGTCGAATAAAAATCTTTGAGAATTTGTATATCCTTTTCATAAATTTCTTTTTGAGAGACTTTACTCTTATTACTTTTTATTAATCTGTTCTGATTATTTGGCACTTCAATAAAATCATAGATGCTCTTCAAAGTTTTTTGAGGCTGTTTTTTCAAGGCATGTGATTCAACGAAAAGTAATTGTTCAATAGGGTAGTATTTCAAATACTCTTCAATTTGATTGTGATAAATACCTCTTTTTACATATGCTATTTTGTTCTCAAAAAAACTTGTACTCTCTATATTTTTAAGTTCTTCCTTAATTGCAACGTCAAATGGACGAGGGTCGTGTGAGTTTTTATGTAGTCGGGTTTTAAAATCATGATGGTACATTGTCCATGCAGAAAAAGCCCTGTGTGCAGGGTCACGTAATAATACTATTAGTTTCAGTTTAGGATTGTATTTGTATAACCTTTCAGCAACTAAAGGGTGAAATAAGTAAATAGGGGTCGCTTCAAAGAGCCTTGCATTTTGAGGTACTTTGTGGGGTAGAGGGAAATAAGAATGATATGAGTGTAATTGTTTTTTAGAGTACCATAAATCGTTATCGAAATAATGAATCTCTTTTCTACTTGAGCCAATTATTAAACTGTGATTGTTTAGAGTATTAAACAATCCTGTAGTCCCTGCTTTTTGTGCGCCAATAATCATAAAATCAGGTTTTGAATAATAGCCAGTTTTACATAGAAATGTTTTTAATTGGTTTACCCCTATTCGTTTAAAAGTCCTTAATTTTTTTTGCATAATTTTTTATTTTGTTGCTAAGTCACGTATATGACTTCGTGATAAGCTTTGTGGTTTAGTTTAGCTTTTTTGAAGGTAACCAAAAGCGCAACGCGTCCGATCATGAATCATATACGTTGTTGTACAGGTTTATTGTTCAATAAAGAGAATGTTATACTCAGAAAGGGAATCTGGTTTAGTTAGTTTCACAAAATATAGAACGAACAAAAGATTAAACCAAGTAATTGTTTACATCATACCCCACAAAGTTTCTTTCTAATACATCACAGACCTTTCCTACATTACAACTTCCACAAAATGGGTCTAATATTAGATCCCCAATTTTTGAAGACTGTAATAAAGGAAGAGTGATTATTTGTTTAGGGAAGAGAGCGAGGTGTTCTCCGTTTATCCCTAAGTTTTGATTTGCTACCGATTTCTATAAAACCAATCGTGAGACCTCCCCAAAGCTGTAGGGGGTAAGAAAATTGATTTGTTTGGGGTAACCTCCTACTGTGGAGTAGAATTGTGCACGCAGGGCGTTTATGGCTGCTACAACTTAAATTCTAACAGCTATTTGCTAATTGAAATACTAGATATTTCATTTCGATTCCCTCTGGCCCTTCGATGGTGATACGAACAACCACCTGGTGCAATACAATCTTGGGATTATTAATATCTGGGGTTGCAACACCTATGTTTTCCGTGCGGTTATTTATAGGTTTGCCACAAGCTTCTGAAAACGCAGAATAGAGTTCATCGTTATTGTAATTTGGGAATAGACTAAGTTCAGAGGCAGTATAGTATTTCGTGCTAAAAAAGCCATTCTTATAGCCTAAATCTTCCCAGGAAGATCGGTATCGTTTCCAATTTTCTAGTGTGCACATCGTTCCATCGCCAGGAAAAACCATTACGTTCTCGTGATACTGGGAAACATTAACAATAGAATATTCTTCCGCTGTATCGACAAAAAAGAATTGATCGTACCAAACTGCTCCATAGGAAAGAGGAATAACAATACTATCGTGAGATTCCATATCCGAGAATGTTGTGTGGGTTTTTGTCCACAACTCCAGCTCAGGTAGATTTTGATTGCTCACATAAATTATACTCACATCTTCATACTCAACCCTATGCGTTTTTGGTGTATACGCAAGTCGACTAAAGAGAACATCAGGCGCGTTTTCAGAAAAGACCATCTGAAATTCACCTGCCTTGGTAATACTTAGCTGGTGGTAAGATTGAAGGTAAATAGGGTCCTGCGTGGGGTTCTCTAATAATGGGATAGGCTCATAGCCGTAAATGACTTGATAGAATTCAAAGCAATTTGTTGTTGCATTATACCTAAACGGCTCTGTGAATGAAAAGGAACGAAAGTTTTTTTCATACAGATAGCCGTAATGATCGTGAATAAGAAAACTTTGTATTGGATCACCGCTATAATTAAAAGTTCCAATTCGCTTTTTCCAGCCGCTTTTCTTTGTTAGGATGAGTACAATACAGCTATCGTTTATTTGTATAATATCCTCCTTTACCAATGACCGAAATTTTGATGCCGATAGGGGGTCACTTTCAATGTCTTTCAATTCGTGTCTATTAAAATACTCCCAACCTTCAAATTGGAATTGTTTAATAGGGAGCGGCCCTTCATAAGACAAGCTCAAGGAGTCTATGTCGCCACTTTGAAGCTGTTGAACTGCAGTTATGAATTCAGTGGTTTTTAGTTCCTGCCCATTCAAAAGATGAGCACATACCATAACGATGTAAAAAGTCAGATGTGATCTAAATACCAGGCGGTGTATGGATGTGATCATTTCATTGAATAGGTTACAAGATTCCCACTGATTACCCTTTTGTTAGAGATTATGGTTGCATTTATTCCGTAGTCTGATTTTTCAAGACATAGGTTATCGTCAAGAGATTGTTTTCATTGAAAAGTCCTATGTTGAATGCGCTCTGGTTCCATTGACCGTCAGACTTTCCGAAAGAAGTTCTAAATGACATTGGAGTAGAAAGCGTAATATTAAAACGTTCGTTCACCTGGAAAAGTGCACCGAATTGATAGCGCAAACTGGGTGCGATATTCGTATAATTTATACTTGTAGAATAATATGTTCCTATTTCAGGACCATGTAAAAAGTAGAGGCGCTCTGCAATAGGTTTACGCCATTCTTGGCCAGTGAAAATCCCTGTGCTTACGCTGAAGTAATCGTTGTCTTGATATCTAGAGTAATTCATGTAAGTACGTTCTGCACGAATCAGGGAGACTCGAGAGATCGACTTACCCCATTTGTATATAGGACGGGCGTCAAGCACGGGTCCGTACATAATACCCATGGAAGCAGAGGTGACCAGGCCTATTTCGCGGTATTGCGCTTGCAGATTACTAAACAGTGTGCAAAATAAAAGACAGAGACCCCAGTTTTTAATTGCTTTCATAAGCTCCATAGGCTTAAGAGCAAACATGGTAGTAGGTATAATCTTTTCAAATTTCATAGTATACGTTTAAAGTTCGTCTATCATCAATAGACCTCATAACAGTCATATGTTACAATAGACATTCATTTATTTGTAAAAATAAATCTTTTATGAACTGATTTTGTGCAAAGCGATTCTATCATTGAAGTCGGATTATTGAGAAAACAATGGTGTATGTTTTACGGGCTTTACATAGCCAATACCTTAAGTGGCTTTAGTTGTTATAAATGTAAATCAATATTGTGTAACTTCTTCCCTAGAAAATGAGCAGAGCGCCATTGAAATGGCTTAAATAAAATAGCTCATGGCATGAGCTTTTCGTGATTTTCACAAATTCAAAATCTTAGTACAATAAACGATGCAGCAAATTAATGTTAACCCAATAAAGACGTTGCTGGTAGCGGTTGCAGTGTGCTTAACGTTCGGTGTAATAGCGCAAGAAAAATCAACGCCATTGGAGCAGGTCATGGAAGGATTGACCGTGCGCAACATAGGACCGGCGGGTATGAGCGGACGTGTAACTTGTATTGCAGCACATCCATTGAAGGCAACTACATTATATGCGGGTTCTGCTAGTGGTGGTCTGTGGGTGAGCGAGAACAATGGTCAAAATTGGTCCCCACTTTTTCAGAATGAAAAGGTCGCTTCCATTGGTGCCATTGCTATCGACCCGAACTATCCTGATATCATTTATGTGGGAACCGGCGAGGGTAACCCTAGAAATTCACAGACCAGCGGGTACGGCTTGTATAAAAGTTACGACGGCGGCCAGAATTGGGAATGCATAGGATTGGAGCAAACGCGCACTATTCACAGAATATTGATCAATCCAGAGAATACCGATGAGATTTATGTGGGTGCAACTGGATCAGCATGGGGCGACAGCCCACGTGGAGTTTTTAAAACTACGGATGGCGGTAAGAATTGGACCAATTCTTTGTACATCAATGACCGTACAGGAGCTGGGGATCTTGTCATGGATCCAAACAATCCAAAAAAGTTAATTGCCAACATGTGGGAGTACCGCAGAGAACCCTGGTTCTTTAAGAGCGGTGGTCCATCCGGGGGATTATTTATTACCTACGATGGAGGTGATAACTGGAAGAAGTTAGGCGAAGACGAAGGATTGCCGAAAGGCGATTTAGGCCGAATAGGTTTGGGTATCGCACCATCAAATTCAAACATTGTATACGCACTCATTGAGACAAGTAAAAAAAATGGTGTGTATAAGAGTAAAGACGGAGGGATGAATTGGTTCAAGGTCACAGAGAGCGAGCAGGCTGGGAATCGTCCTTTCTATTATGCTGACCTCCGTGTGGATCCGCAAAACCCAGACCGCATTTACAGTTTATGGACGTATGTGACTCGTAGCGACGATGGAGGTAAGAATTGGAAAACGATCACACCCTATAATCGTATTCACCCAGACCACCACGCCATGTGGATTAACCCCGAAAATCCAGCGCACATTATAGAAGGAAACGACGGCGGGATGAATATTTCGTACGATTACGGGGAAAGCTGGCACTTTGTAGAAAACCTACCCTTAGCTCAATTCTATCACATCAATGTGGATGAGCAGCTGCCGTATAATGTTTATGGCGGGATGCAGGATAACGGCTCGTGGATGGGACCTTCCTACAGTTTAACTACAGACGGTATCCGAAACGAGGAGTGGAGTGAGCTTTTCTTTGGCGACGGTTTTGATGTGGTTCCCGTACCAGGTCGCACGGATGCTGTTTATGCACAAAGTCAGGAAGGGAATGTGGGATTGGTAAACACAGAAACAGGGTATTCAGAGTTGATAAAGCCGGTACACCCAGAAGGAAAGAAATTGCGTTGGCATTGGAATGCACCTATAGCATTGGATCCATTCAACGCATCGTCTAATCTATATTTCGGTTCGCAGTATGTGCACAAGAGTAAGGACAACGGTAAGAATTGGACCATTATAAGTCCTGATCTAACCACTAACAATCCTGAAAAGCAGAAGCAGTTGGAGAGTGGAGGTCTTACCTATGATGTGACTGGTGCTGAAAACCACACCTGTTTACTGGCCATTGCACCAAGCGCTTTAGATGAAAATGTGATCTGGACCGGTTCAGACGACGGAAAGCTTCATGTGACGATGGACGGAGGAGCGAATTGGACCGATTTATCCGGAAAATTAAAAGGCATGCCGGAAGGCGCATGGATTCCTCAAATTCGGGCTTCCCAATATGAAAAAGGCACTGCGTGGGTTGTGGTTAACGACTACCGTCGAAACAATTGGAGCGCGTACCTCTATAAAGTAGAAGACTTTGGAAAGAAGGTAACCAGGGTTGTAGACGACAGTGATATTTTTGGACCTGTATTGAGCGTTTGGCAAGATCCTGTTGCGCCAAATTTGATTTTTGTGGGTGCTGAATACGGACTTTACGTCAGTGTTGATGGAGGGAGCACCTATCAAAAGTGGACAAAAAATGTGCCTACTGTTCAAGTAATGGATCTGGCCTTCCAAACTCGTGAAAAGGATTTGGTGCTGGGGACTTTTGGTCGTGGTGCTTGGGTCATAGACGACATCGAGCCGCTTCGTGAACTTGCGAATGGAGTAAACTTTGCTTCCCCTCATTTCTTTGAACCACCCGCGGCTTTCCAGTGGGAGCGTAAACAAAGCCCAGGTGTACGGTTTGCGGGATCTACAACTTTCCGTGGTGATAACCGTCGTTTCGGGGCACGCTTGACCGCTTACCTACCGGAGGTTGAAGATGACAATAAGAAGAAGCTACGAGTAGACTATCAAAACGAATCTGGGGACACTATTTATACTCAGTTTATCACAGTGAAAGCGTCGGGTTTACAAAACTGGCGTTGGGCCATGTGGGAAAAAGGAACCCATTACCCAGAATTCAAGGTGCGTAAAGAAGAGAAAGAGAAGAGCGATCGACGTGGAGCACCTGTGCTGCCAGGGATCTATACGGTAACTATGAATTGGGACGGTATGGCCTTAAGCCAGCCGCTGAATGTCAGCCACGATCCTCGCATGTCGTCGTGGGTTAGTACGGAAGACTTAGCTGCGAGACGTGCAGCTTTTAAGTCTATTGAGGGCATCGAAGTAGGGTTGGATCTTGCTGTGCAGTCACTTGCGCAAGCAAATGAAAATATTCAGCGCCTTCAGTCGCTATTAAAACGCGAACCCTATGCTTCGGATTCGGCATTGGTCGATACAGTTAAAGTTACTGCTAAGGCTTTAGAGGCAGCACGTCACCATGTTTTTGGTAAAAAGGAGACTAAAGGATATTTCGAACAGCCTGAAGTGTGGTCAAGCCAATGGGGCAGTTCATTGTGGCAATTAATGAGTTCACAGCGGGCCTGGGGAAGTAATGAACAGGCCTTGTTCGATCAGTTAGCAAAACGAACGGAAAAAGCCACCGAAACAGTGCTTACGTTCTTAATGGAAGATTACAATGGACTATTAGAATACCTTGAGGAACATCCTGTGGATCTCATGGTGCCTACCAAGATTGAACAAGAAATCCGAAAATAAAGCGAAGAAAAAAGGCGCCCACTGGGCGCCTTTTTTTGTACTCAAATTTTCGGCTCCGCCGAGAAGATTTGCTGCTTATTGAATGATCAATGCTTTGCGAACACTTGAGGCTTGGAATAGGTAATAACCTGCCGGAGCTGTAAGCTCGAGTGAGGCGTCTAAATCCAACAGACCTTTTTGAATGGCGCTTCCGTCGGTACTGCAAATGGTATATGGTGTTCCTGCCGGTAGACCTTCTACAGTAAAACGACCCTTACTCGGGTTAGGATAGATACTAATCTGCGCTGCGTTGAGGTCTTCCTGATCAAGCGTAACATCTAGGTTGAAATCATCTAGGAAGGCGTTATTACCACCGCCTGAAGTGAAGGCAACCTTAATCATGATAGGCTGGTTGCCCACAAAATTATCCAGTCCGATCGTTACTTTACGCCAATTGCTGCTCGTAGTAGGATTCCAAGGAGTGGCCTTATTTGTTGCTGCATAGAGTAAGGGTCCAATCAAAGTACGAACGCTTTGCCAGCTTTCCCCACAATCCTGACTTACACTAACATTGATGTCGTCCATCGCGGAACCGGGCTTACTGGCAACGGCATAACGGAAACTGAAATTCATGGCTGCCGCTCTATTTACATTGATAAAATTAGTGACCAATGCATCGGTATTATCCGGCTCGTTGTTGTAATTATCGAGCTTGACAGAAAAATCGCCTTCAAAACTATTGAAGCTGTTACGCTCCCATTTAATATTATCGCCTTCTGCATTTTCCACGTGCCAAGTTCCGTTGGGGATAGCATTAAATTCGAATCCGGAGTTAAAGCTATTCGCCCAAATGGTGCTGTTCGGAGTATGCACACTCATGTAGCCGTCAATAGAGGATTGTGAAGTTCCTAAGGCATTGGTTACAGTTAAAGCGACATCATAATTTTTATAAGAATTGCCCGAAGCATTACTGTAGGTGACTGTTGGATTCTGCGCAGTTGAAGTAGACGGTGTACCTCCTGGGAAATACCACGACCAATTGGTGGCATTACCGAAGGTGCTCATATCAGTAAATTGAACCGTTGTACCATTACAAATGGCGGTTTGACTCGCTTTGAAATTCGCTTGCGGCGCACACGGTAATGCCATCCCTGGCTGTATACCACTATTCTGTGCGTTAGTTGTGCTGATCAAATAACCTCTTCTTGCGACATTTGCAAGGTTTGAACGCATGATGGCGCGCTGATCGTCTGTGAATAGATTCATGCAGTTATCGTCTGCATAATCCATGTAGTTCTCGATCATATCCGGCTTGTTTGGACTGTCGTTAGAACATGTGTTTGCGTTAGTGTTGCAACCATAACTCGCTTCCAATACAGGAGGCGTATCAGCACAATTGTCTCCTGAGAAACAACCGCCTTTAAACGGATGATCTAGGCCTAAATAATGTCCCGCTTCATGGGTAAGTGTTCTGCCCATGCTTGTCCCCGTCCCAATTCTACCCATACGATCGTGACGAATCACAATGCCGTCGTACGTAGTGCTCTGTCCAGGGTTAGGTTTGTAAGCATATCCTAAAACCGTTCCTGTACCACTGCTTGAGAGTGAGATACTATTCACTACCCAAATATTCAGGTATTTATTGTTCGGCCAACTGATCAGTCCTTTTACGTTATTGTTTGCTGCTACACTCAATGCACTTTGTGTTCTTGTAATGGCTGTAGTACAGTTTCCTTGCGGGTTCAATTTTGCCAATTGAAATTCAATCTCACAATCTGCAGCCACTCCTTGAAAAATCGAACGGGTATTCGAAGTATCGGCATTTA